>Ga0209643_1001742_pt1 | contig 17988 bp, 16 predicted proteins | sample AutmiccBRH37_all_FD_187383 | JGI IMG/M metagenome (GOLD analysis project Ga0209643, IMG submission 187383) | Deep subsurface microbial communities from Mt. Terri, Switzerland - Autotrophic microbial communities BRH/37_all (SPAdes) (version 2) | ecosystem: Environmental > Aquatic > Deep... | reverse complement strand
CCCGCCTTGGTCATCCCAAGCACTGCATGCTTGCTCGTGACGTATTCCGAGGCACCGGGAAATCCGGTCACGCCGGCGGCCGACGAGGTGTTCACGATCGCGCCGCCCCCGCTCTTCAGCATCGCGGTGATTTCATGCTTCATGCAATAAAATGTGCCGATGACGTTGATGTCCATCGAGCGCTTGAAGTCCGAAGCCGTGAGTTCGTGGAGCGACTTGCTGGTCTGCGGGATCGCGGCATTGTTGAATGCCCCATCGAGCCGTCCATATGCAGAGACAGCCGCCGCTACCATCGCTTCGACCTGCGCTTCATCGGCAATATCGGTCTTGACGAACTGGGCATTGCGCTGCTCCTCGCGGATCAGATCGACTGTGTGCTCGCCGTCCTTCACGTTGATGTCGGCAACCGTGACATTGGCCCCCGCGCGCGCCGCCAGAATCGCTGCCTCGCGGCCCATCCCGCTGCCGGCGCCGGTGACGATGATCGACTTGTTCTTCAGATCGTACATGTGCTTCCTCCGAGCAGGTGTCGCGCGTTGACGCGCGTTGTATTGGTCAGTCGACGGCGCCGGTCACCTTCGCGAGCAGCGTATCGACATCGTCCGGCAACGCATCCCCGCGCCATGCCACATGATGGTCGGGCCGCACGAGAAGAAGATCGCGCTCATAGATCGTGCGCAGATCCGGCCGGGCGAGCCGCAGAACGGCGAGCGGCATGCGCCGGTCTTTCGCCGCAGCCTCGATCGCGGACGCATCAACGTCGCCGAGCGCGATCAACGTGAAATATTTCCCCAGGCGGTCGTGAAGCGCGGCGCCAGGCTCAAGGAAGACGTGCGGGAGACGCGCCCCGGGACAGGTCGACGGACGATAGGTGACCGGATCGACGGCGGGGGGATTCGGCTCGCCACAGATGACAGGCGAATCGTCGTAGCGATAGCCAAGCTCGACGCCCCAGCTCTCGTTCTCGATATTTCCGAGTGCGGCGATCTTTTCGCCCGCAGCCACCCGCCGGGCTTCGGCGCCCTCGCCTTCGAGCGCACCGGCCTCGGCATAAACGCCGCCGATCTCCATGCGCACGCCCATGTGACGGCGCGAGGCGGCGAGGTGCCACCACGCGGTCGGGCGACGCTCGCGATCATAGGCTTCGAGCAATTGTCCGCCGCCCCAGCCTTCGAGGCGCGCTGTGAGGACCCACGCCAGCCCGATCGCGTCGGCGATGCCGGAATTCATGCCGTAACCGCCGGTCGGCACGAACTGGTGCGCCGCGTCACCGGCCAGCGCGACGCGTCCGCGGCCGTATGATTCCGCCACCACGAAATGCGCCGACCACGGATTGGCCTGAAGAATCTCATACTCGAATTTGGTGCCGACCCATTCCTCCAGAACCTGCTCGGGGTGCATCGCGGCCGGGTCCATGCCGGGCAGAATCCAGCGCTGCAATGTCCAGGTATCTTTATCGTTCTGTGCGATCAGGGTGCCGATGCCCGATTGGTAGTGCCACGCGATTCCCCAGCGCTGGAGAATGTCACGCGCGGTCGAGCGAAAATGGACCATGTAAGCGGAAGCGACGTTGAAATCGCCCTCAAGTTCAATGCCGAGATCTCGGCGCACGGCACTTCCACCACCGTCGCACCCGGCAAGGAACCGGCTCCGCACGCGCGTCACGATGCCGTCCGCGCCGCGGACCTGCGACGTGACGCCGTCGTCATCCTGCTCAATCAATTTTTCGAATGCCGTGCCAAAGCGCACATCGATCAGCGGATTCGCGTCGATCGCGGTTTTCAGCACCGGCTCGATCACGATCTGGCTGACGCGGAGCGGCGGCTGGCTTGCCTGACTGCCGTCATTGCGCTCGGCAATCTCGGCGCGCGCGCCGTTGGCGGAGGGATATGTGAAGCGATGAAGCTCGTGGCCCGCGAGAGTCGTGATCCATGAGATGTCGAAACAGTTGTCGCGCGGGACACCGACGTCGCGCAGTTTCTCAGCCAGCCCAAGGCGATGAAAAAGCTCCATCGAGCGGCCGTTCGTCAGATCCATCTTGGGGTGCGACGTGGTCGAGGGATTGCGCTCAACCAGAACGCTGCGCACGCCGTACCGCGCGAGTTCGAGCGCGAGCGTCATGCCGACCGGGCCGCCGCCGGCGATCAACACCGGAGTGGTAATGTCCTCGCTCATCGGCACGCCCCATGACGCGCTGCCCGAATGATCGTGCCCGGGACCGGATCGGATCTCATGACATTCCTCGCTTTGCGGCCTGCGCCGATTTTTGTTTTAGACCATTTGGTCAGTTATTGTTTTACGTGACACACAGCATCTGGTCAAGGGCCTTGCCAGCGACGCGGCGCCCTAGGGCTCGCGCGTGACCCGGTTCTCGATGGCACCAATCCCTTCGATCTCGGCCCGCACCAGGTCGCCCTCACGCAGCCATTTGGGTGGCTTCATGACCGCGCCAACACCTGACGGGGTGCCGGTGAACAACAGGTCGCCGGGCTCGAGCGTCATCGCCTTTGACAGGTGTTCGATCATGCTGGCGCAGTCGAAGATCAGGTGGCGGGTGTTCGAGTGCTGCCGCAGTTCTCCATTCACCTTGAGGCTGACCTCAAGCTCGGCGGGATCGAGTGCGTCGGCCGTGACGATCCACGGACCGACCGGAGCGGTGGTGTCGAACGATTTGCCGAGCACGAATTGACTGGTCTTGAACTGCCAGTCGCGCACGGTCGCGTCATTGCCGACGCAATATCCGAAGATCACCGACTTCGCGTCTTCGCGGGAAACGTAGCGGCACTTGCGGCCGATCACGATCACGAGTTCCACCTCGTAGTCGAGAGCGTCCGACACGCGCGGAACATGCAGCGTCCCGAAGGGACCATTGATCGCCGTGGCAGCCTTTGAGAACCACAGCTGATCGGCGGGCATCTCCATCCCCGATTCCGCGACATGGTCGGCGTAGTTGAGGCCAATTCCCATGATCTTGCCGGGCCGCTTGACCGGGGAGAGCAACGTGACGGCTCCAAGGTCGACATCCGGGGGCCGGCTTTCGCACAGAGTGAGGTCCCCGCGCAGCGCGTCGAAGCTTTCCATCAGGGCGATCATGTCGCGCGGCGCTTCGGGGAAATGGCGGGCGATCTCGACGAGGCCATTCCCCGAAACAATCCCCAGCCGTTCCTGACCGGCGTGTTCGTACCGCGCGATCTTCATAGAGCCTCCAGCCGCTTTCCGCGATTTGGCACCGTCTGCAGGTCAGACCGTGCAACCCGCGCGAATGGAAAAGCAAACCGACCGAGCGGTCAACAGTGATTCGACATTTTCTTGACTAAATGGTCAGCTTTTCATATTTTTCCCCGGCAGACGCCAAGACCGGTGAGCCAAACCGGCGGTGACTGCCGGAGGGGCCGCGTTCGGGCGGGCTTCGCCGCGATCGGCCGGAAGCGCACGCATGAGCGCGCGACAACCTCTGGGAGGAAAACTCATGTCTATCGAGAACAACAAGGCGATCGTGCGCCAAGCCTGCCAACATATCAGCGACCGCAATCTTCCCGCGCTGTTCGAGATGATTCATCCCGAAGGCTCCTGGTCGGTGCCCTACCGCTCGGACCGGTTTCAATTCGGCGGCTATCGCGACAAGGCCGGGATTTGCGAGTTACTCACTCAGTTTCTGGGCGGCTTCACGCGCTTCTCGTTCACTCCGGACGCGATGACGGCGGAAGGTGACAGGGTCAGCGTCGAGGCACGCTCCGAAGGCATCGGCCCCGGTACCGCCACCTACAAGAACGTCTATCACATGAGCTTCTTCATCAAGGACGGCAAGCTCCACACCGTGCGGGAATATTTTGATCCCTACGAAGTGATGGCGTATGTCGAGCAGCTCGAAGCGTCGGCCTGAAGCTCGAACGCAGGTAAAAAGCGGCTGCGGGTTGCAGGCTACGCGCAATCGCACCAACAAAACGGCCACCTGCTTTTGCGCTGCAACGACACCTGCGGCGCATGGCCGGCAGACGCAATCCCCAACAGATGACCGCTGTGAGGCATGTCTGGCCGCCGCCACGGACGGCCCCACGCAACGCGCCGCGCTCGTCCCTCAAGATACGGCGCGCGGGCGCGATCGAGACGGCCGAGCTGCCATAAACCGATACTTGCCCAACGAATAACCGCGGCTCCGGTCCGATGATTTGGCGCCGACCCCCTCGAATGCCTGCGTGGGCGATCGGGCAGGCTTGACGCGTTTCCATTTTCATATTAGCGTTATTAACATGAAATTGAAAACCGCTTCTCCGTCGGCTCCACGCCCCTATCGCCAGACCGCGCGCGCGCGCGCCGCATCCGCGCGCGACAACGATATTCTGAACAGTTTTCACGCACTTCTGGCCGGGCGCTGGCTCGATCAATTCACCTTGCAGGATGTCGCCCGGGGTGCCGGCGTGACCCAGCAGACGGTGATCCGCAAATTCGGGGGCAAGGAAGGACTCCTGGAAGCGCTGGTCCTCGAATTGCGGCCTCAAGTCGTGGCGCGGCGTGCCGTCGCGCCGGGCGATATTGCGCGCGCAATCGATGTTCTGATGGAGGATTACGACGCCGACGGAGCGTTTTTTATGCGCCTGCTGTCGCAAGAGGAACGCTTTCCCGTCCTGCGCCGATTTCTCGATATCGGGCGGCGCGAACACCGCGCGTGGGTCGAGCGCATCTTTGCCCCCTGGCTCACCCGCCTGAAGCCGGCGGCGCGCAATGAAACGCTCGACGCGCTTGTCGCGGCGATGGATCTGTATGTGTGGCAATTGCTGAGACGCGATCTTGGCTTTGAACCGGTACGCGCACGCGCTGCAATGCGCCGCCTCGTCACCGGTGTTCTTGACGGGCTTGGCACCCAATCGACCTGAAGGAGATCAATATCATGGCGAATCTCGCTCAATCATATCTGCTCGCGGTGTGGGAAGGAGGCGGTAACGTTCCTCCCCTGCTCGCGGTCGCGCGCAAGCTGCTTGCGGCGGGCCATGATGTGCGCATCATGAGCGATGCCTGCAACCGGCCCGAGGCGGAGGCGATCGGCGCGCAGTTCATCGCATGGACCACGGCACCCTCGCGCACTGACAAATCGGCGGCGAGCGATGTCACGCAGGACTGGGAACCGCAAGACCCCCTGGAAGCGCTGGGGCGGGTATTCGACCGCATCATGTTCGGACCCTCGGGCGCCTACGCCCATGACGTACTTGCCGAAGTCGCGCACCGCCGTCCCGATGCGATCGTATCGAGCGAAATGCTGTTTGGCGTGATGGCCGCAGCCGAGGCCGCCGATATTCCGCTGTCCCTGTTCGGACCGAACGTTCCACTGATTCCGGTCGAGGGAATCCCGCCCATCGGGCCCGGCCTGCTGCCGGCGCGGAACGAGGAGGAGCGCCTCCAGCATGCACAGATTTCGGCCGGGGTCGCGGCGGTGTTCAACCGGGGTCTCCCTGCGCTGAATGCGGCGCGGCTTCAACTTGGCCTGCCCCCGCTCGGACACGTCTTCGAGCAAAGCGCACGCGCGACAAGCACGTTGTTCGGCACCGCCCGCGCCTTTGATTTTGCGCCCCCGCAGCTTCCGCCTGGCACTTACTATGTGGGCCCGCAGCTCCACGACACGGTTGCGCCACATCAATGGCGGTCGCCGTGGTCGCAACCGGATGCGCGTCCGCTTGCCGTGCTGTCGTTCAGCACGACATTCCAAAACCAGGGCGCGGCACTTCAACGCGTGATCTCGGCGGCTGCCGGCCTGCCGCTGCGCCTGCTCGTCACGCTTGGGCCCGCTCTCGACCCGGCAGATTTCGAAACGGCGGAAAACACGCGCCTCGTCGCGGAGGCGCCGCACGGCGTGCTGATGAAAGACGCCGATCTCGTCATCGCTCACGGCGGCCACGGCACGGTAATGCGCGCGCTCGTCAACGACTGCCCGCTGCTCGTGCTTCCCATGGGGCGCGATCAGAACGATAACGCCGCCCGCGTGGCGGCCCGCGGCGCCGGGCTCACCCTCGATCCGCGCACGGCCACCGTCGACGAAATCCGTGCCAGCATGACACGGCTGCTGGCGGAACCTGACTTCGCGATCAATGCGGCGCGGCTGGGGGCGCAAATCCGTGCGGAAGCGGAGGCTTCCCCTATTCTGGAGCTCCTCGAAGCCCTGCCGCGCGCCGCCGCCGCTGCGGCGTGAGGGGCGTCGCGGGACGCAATATAAAAAGGGCCCTGCCAGGTGGATGTCCTGGCAGGGCCCTTAAATGCGCGCGAGATGCGTACTACAGCGTCCAGCTTGGCGTCACCTGGTAATACCCGTGCACTTGCTGGTTCCAGGCGGGATCGTCCCAACCCGGTTCGCTATTAACGTCGTAGGACGGCGCGTCCTTCAGCGCGTTCTTGCTCAAGGGAACAATATAGCCCCCCTTGTCGGTGTCGTAGGTGAGCACGTTCCACGGTAGAGGGTGAACCTTTTCACCCATCCCGAGAAAGCCACCAAACGACATGACGGCATAAGCGATACGCCCGCTGCGCTTTTCCAGCATTACGCTTTCGATACTGCCAAGCTTTTCGCCCTCGCCATTGTAGACCGCGGTTCCCTCGACTTTGTCGGACGAAATGAGCGACGAAGTTTCGTTCTTTTCAATCTGTGACATTCGATTCTCCTATACGCAGAGTTGTCCTTGTGTCCCTGAAAAACGACCTTCAGGCCCGCCCGTTCCAGCGATAGCGTTAATTTCCCTATCCGCTGCCCGGCCATCGGGATCGGCGCCATAAAAAAAAGCGGGACGACGCGTCCCGCTCATTTTCACTGCCGTCGATTCCGATGCCGGCCCTGCCTACGCAGTCGGCTTTGGAATGTCCGCGATTGCGGGCTCGGCGCCCTCCGCTGCCGCCGTCTGGCGCGCCCGGCCAGCGCGCAGGTTTGCAGCGTTGCCGCCTGACGCCTGACCGCCCTTGCGGCCGGCCGCACGTGCCAGCTCGCGATTTTTGGAGAAACTGCGCTGCTCCGGCGGCACGCTCTCGCCACCTTTGCGTGAAATTTCCCGCTTCCGCTCGGGATCCATCGAGGCAAACCCACGTTTGCTGCTGCGGTCCTCTTGACCCATATCGCATCTCCTTGGTTTCAGAATAGCGGTGCCAAAGCCTTCATGACGCCCAGTATACGAGGCTTGGGCCTCAGGGGTCATAACCGGGCGGCTCGGATTCAGTTCCCTGGCGTCGCAAAATATGTACGCTGAACGCCGATGCTTCATCCGTGAGTGCATCTGCTGGCTGCCAACCCGCGACCTGCGCCAAGTCCTGGAATCCGGATATCGTGTATTTATAACTGTTCTCAGTATGCACAGATTCACCGTGCTCAAAACCGAAAACGAAGTCATCAAGGTGAATGAATTGCTTCTGCAGCGAGACGAGATGCATCTCAACGCGCTGCATATCGGGGCGAAAGAAGGCGCGGTGCTCGAATTTCGCGTGATCAAAATCCGTTCCGAGCTGCCGATTGCAGTGCGAAAGAAGATTGAGATTAAACTTGGCCGTAACGCCTGCTGCGTCGTTGTAAGCCGCGTCCAGAATTGCGCGATCCTTGATCAGGTCGACGCCGACAATGAACAACCCCTGCGCGCCAAGCGTTCTTGCAGCGTCGCAAAGCAGGCGCTGCGCATCGATCGGATCGAAGTTTCCGATTGTGGAGCCGGGAAAAAAGCCGACGAGCGGATGGTCGCCCGCCCATGAGGGCAGCGCAAAACGGCGCGTGAAATCGGCCGCCACAGCCTGGACCCTCAGTCGAGGAAAATCGCGCGCGATGTTCGCGGCCTCGATCTTGAGCATCTCGGGCGAGATATCCACCGGCACATAACCCGCGACTTTCGAGCTTGAACCCAGAAGCCGGCGGATCTTGGTGCTTGAGCCACTGCCGAACTCAACGATCACGCATCCTGGGGGCAGGTAGCTGTCGATCTGCGCGGCGTGCGCGTCCAGCACCGCCAGCTCCGTGCGCGTCACGTAATATTCTCGCTGGCGCGTAATCTCCTCGAACAGCGCCGACCCCGCCTCGTCGTAAAAATATTTAGGCGGAATGCGTTTGGGTGTCGCACGCAACCCCTTGATGATGTCGTCGCGGAACCCTGCGGTCCCCGGCGACACCGCAGGCCTTGCGGCGCGCGTCTGCTTCTCTTCCATGTGAACTCCTGCTTTGGCGAATGCGCTTGCTGCCGGCGCGGGGCGACGACGCGATTACCAATCTGCGAGTCTGACGCCTGTAAATTGCCAGCGTTGATGAGGGTAAAAGAAGTTTCGGTACGTCATTCGCTCATGCCCCGCAGGTGTCACGCAGGAGCTGCCGCGCAGGACCATCTGGTTGGCCATGAATTTTCCATTGTACTCGCCGATCGCGCCGATCGCCGGTGAAAACCGGGGATATGCGCCGTAAGCACTCGCCGTCCACTGCCAGCGCACGCCGAATAGGTCGACCGGACCGCCTTGCGCCGCGGCGCACTCCCATTCCGCTTCGCTGGGAAGGCGCTTGCCCGCCCATCGCGCGAACGCGTCCGCCTCGTAATAACTGACGTGACAGACCGGCGCCGTCGGATCGAGCGCGCGCCACCCGGCCAGCGTGAACTGCTGGCGCACCGCGCCGGTCGACCGCCAATAAAGCGGCGCTTTCCAGCCCTCTCGCTCACATGTGGCCCACCCGTCGGACAGCCACAGCTGGGGCCGCGCGTACCCGCCATCCTCGACGAATTGCAGCCACTCGCCATTGGTGACAAGACGGGCGGACATCTTGAAGGGCTCGAGAAATTGCTGATGGCGCGGTCCCTCGTTGTCGAAGGCAAAACCGCTCTCGCCATCCCAACCGATGCTCGTCAGGCCACCCTCGAACGACAGCAAGTCACGTCCGTTCGCCACCCGCCTCGGCTCCTCGAACCGGCGATGATAGGCCGGTCCAACCGGATTGTGCGAAAATGCATGCAGGATATCGGTAAGCAAAAGCTCCTGGTGCTGCTGTTCATGATGGAGGCCGAGTACGACGCGTCTGAGACCCGCTTCGGACAATGCGCCATCCGCGAGCAGCGCAATCATATTTTCGTCGACTGCCTTTCGATAAGCCGTCACATCGTCATTCGAGGGGCGGCTCATCAGTCCGCGCAGTCCGCGTGCCACGCGCTCTCCCACATTGACATAGTAGGAGTTGAAGAGGGTCGCGTAGGCCGGGTCCACGCGCCGGTAATCCGGCGCGAATGCGCTCAGCACAAATTCCTCGAAAAACCAGGTCGTGTGCGCGCGGTGCCATTTCGTCGGGCTCGCGTCCTCCATCGACTGGAGGGATTGGTCTTCCGCGCTCAGATTGTGCGCCCGCTTCTCGGTCTCGCTCCGGACGCGGATAAATTCCTCTTGTAGCGTCGACACGCTGGCACTCCCTGTCCGTATTTTTCTTGGCCCGCGTGGCCGACGGTGACCGCCATCTTATCAAGCGCTAAAAGTATAGAAAATAGAGAACGGCGAAAGCCCCCGCTGTAAGGACGAATGACGTGACCAAAAGGCGGGCCACAAAATGCATGCGTTGACCCTGCCGCGCTCGCGTTGCACCAATTTTTCGTACCAATATCAAATCCTTCCGATGGTTCTGCGATGCATTCACGTCAATGTGATCGCTGAATCAACGATGGGCCGGCCGACTTTGTTCCGATTTGGGGCCGCACCCCCGGGCGGACCCTTTCAGGTCCGGATCGTGCCGAGGCGAGCCCACAGCGAGGCGTGCGGTTGCGGCTTTGTAATATGCTCCGCGATCACGGTCACAACGACCAGAATTGGGACAGCGAGCAGCGCGCCGATTGCGCCCCACAGCCAGGTCCACATCATGATCGAGAGAAACACACCGACCGGTGACAACCGCAGTGCCCGCCCCTGGAACACCGGCGTGATCACCTCGGCTTCGATCTGATTGATCACGATGTAGGCGAGTGCGGGTGCGAACACCATCCACAGATTTTCGAACGTGGAGGCACCGACAGCGATCAGCGTGATAATCGTGAGCATCGGACCGACATAAGGCATCGGCCCGAGGAGTGCCGCGACGACTCCCCACAAAAGCGGGTTCGGGACGCCCAGAGCGAGCATCGCGACCATTGTGCAAAAGCCGACCGCAAGGTTGATCAGCGCGAGCATCCCCAGATACGTGCTCACCCGGCTTTCGACGTCTCCAACGGCCCGCTCGATCGCTTCGACATGCTGGGGAGAAAGCAGACGCGCGAGCGCACCCGATAACGGAACCCCGCCTTGCGCCAACAGGAAAAAAAACAGCGTCACTGTTGCGACCACCTGGACGATGGTCGTCAACGTATACCCCACGACGCGCTGGAACAGCGGCGCGTCTTCGACCGTCACTTTTTGCGGGGCCCGACTGCTGCCCTGCGCCGCGCGCTGCAAATCCTCCGACGCCTCGCGGGCCTGCTCAATCGTCGCGCGGAGGGGCTGAAGCCGGGACTCTATTCTGTGAAGCACTTCCGGCGCCCGCTCGATCCATGCCGTTGCCGGTTCACGCAACATTGTGACCGCGAACGCGAATGCCCCTGCCGTGACGATCAGGATCACGGCAGAAGTGATGACCGGTGGAATGCCCGCGCGCTTCAACCGCCGCACAATCGGGCGAAAGATAAAGCTCAAAAACAGCGCAAGGAAGATCGGCAGAAAGAGATCGCGCGCGACCGAGAGGGTATAGATCAGCGCCAGGACAAACAGCCCAATGACAGAAAGGCGCGCGAACTCGCCGAGCGGTATGCTCGTATTCGCATCCTGCCTTTGCTGATTGCCCATCATGGAAATCACCGGCCCCATTGTTGTCCGCGCGCAACCGCAATGCCGCGCCGCGCGTCAACGCTCCCGACATCCACGAGACGAGCTGCAATTCGCTCGTTTACCGCCAAGTTTCAACGCAGTGAGCCGGGCGTTGTTCCACAGGAGCCGACACAGCCGAAGCTACTGAGCAGTCACCGTCACTTCGACGGACATGCCCAGATAATCCGACGGCGCCCCCGTGAAGCTCCCCGTTAGCGGCGCGGCTTGCGAGACATCGCGAGCGACCGCCACACGGATCAGATTCCGGCCCCCGACCAGCGCATTCGTGGGATCGAAATCCACCCATCCCGCGCCGGGGAGATAGACCTGGAGCCATGCATGAGTCTCGCCGCCCCCGACCACGCCCCCTTCAGCGCCGACAAGCGCCTCGTCATAGAGATAGCCAGAGACAAACTGGCTCGCCATCCCGAGGCTGCGCACCGCCTCCATCATCAAGAGCGCAAAATCGCGGCAGCTGCCTTGCATCGAGGTGAGGGTGTCGACCGGATCCTGCGTGCCTGGGTCTTCACGCCGGGCATAACCGAACTCGGACTTGAAGGACTGCGACATCGCATTGAGAACATTGAGCGTGCGCCCTTCCCCTTCTTCGAGAAAGCGCTTTGCCCACACGTCCACCGCATGTTCCGGGTCTGGATACTGGCGTTGCGCACGCCGGCCAAGATCCGGAATCTCATCGGCGGCATAGCTAAACGGGAGCTGCTCGGCAAACGGCTCGACCAAAATCTCCTCGGGCGCCGAGGGGAAGTGTTCGGCGCGGAAATACGACTCGAACGTCAACTCCCGCGCCTGGCTCTCGAACTGGGCGATCGCAATCGAGTTCCCGAACACATCGTGCATCCAGCGCACGGTGCAGGGCGAAGATATTCGCAAGCTCGTTTCGAGCAACTTGAGGTCGTGGCTATCGCGCGGACGGAACATCATTCGATGCTCCCCGAACGTGACAGGTTGCGCGTAGCTGTAGGTGGTGCGGTGGCGGACTTCGAGGATTGTCATGGCTCTCTCTTGGCAGATCGCTCGCCGTTGGGCAATGGCCGCATGCCGGTCAGGTCACATGCAACCGCGCAGCTGGCAAATCCGTTCCATCAGCAACCACGAGACAATCAAGGAGGTTGGTTATGCCACGCGGTGACAAATCGAAATACACCGACAAGCAGCGCCGGAAGGCGGAGCATATCGAAGACAGTTACGTCGCGCGCGGCGTGAGCGAGAACGAGGCGGAGAGACGTGCCTGGGCAACCGTGAACAAGGAGAGCGGCGGGGGAAATAAGAACGGCGCGGGGCGCGGCGTTCCCGATACCCACGTTTCCTCCAAGAAAGGCGGTCGCCGCGGTGGTGAAGCTTCTGCAAACCGCCCCGCTCGTGAGCGGTCGAAGAGCGCAAAAAAAGCCGCGCGGACGCGGGCGGCGAAAGGGAAATGACGGAGCGGGCACGGGCGTAATGGGAACCACATCAAGGAGCCCCGCATTATGTCGACGTTACGTTGGGGTCATTTCAACAAGGAGATTTTAGATGGCGAACCGAAATTATATTCGCACTGCTCTGGCCGGCGCGCTGACGCTGTCGCTGAGCGCGCCTGCATTTACGGCCGCGTATGCTGCCGATAGCATGAAGAGCGAGGCTGCGAGCGACAGCTACGCCGATAAGGCTAATCAGCTCGTCAAAAATGCTCAGTATACGGTCGACCGTTTTGCGGGTGACGATTCGTTGAGCTGGGTGCGTGAAAATATCGGCCACGCCAAGGGCATCATGATCGTGCCGCAGGAAGTCAAGGGCGGCTTCATTTTTGGTGGTTCAGGCGGGAATGGCGTCCTGCTCGCCCGTGATGACGCCGCGTGGTCCGCGCCGGCGTTCTACACGATGGGCTCGGTGACGTTCGGCCTGCAGGCCGGCGCGGAAGTGTCCGAGATTGTCCTTCTTGTGATGACGGAAAAAGGCATGGACGCCTTGAAGACGGCTGACGTGAAGCTCGGCGGGGAAGTCAGCGTAGCTGCCGGCCCGGTCGGCGGCGGCGCGCAGGCCCAAACCGCGGACATCATCGCATTTCAGCGTTCGAAGGGCCTCTATGGCGGCCTCAACCTGGAAGGCGCGGTTGTGACGCCCCGCAGCGCCTGGAACTCCGCCTATTACGGCCAGGAAATCACGCCTGACCAGATCCTTGCCGGTGAAGGGACCGGGATGAACAAGGCCAGTGAGCTGCGCACAGCACTTGCCGGACTTGACATGGCGGCCCACACCGACGCGACGGGCACCATCGACTCTCCGAAGCCGGTGACGCCACCGCCCTCGAAGCCGTAAGCAATCATTGGACCGCCGGGCGCCCGTCGCGCGGCGGTCCTTCTCCCCACTCGTTTTGGACCGGAGCCTGTCATGCGTGGATTGCTATTGTGGTTTCTGGGACTCCCGATTCCCATCATTATTCTGCTCTATCTTTTTCACGTCATCTGATCGGGATCGTGGACGCGACACCGGTCGGCGAATATCGTTAATCCGTATACAGAATCTTTCGTCCTGGACCCGCTACCGCTGTCGCGGGTCCAGTCGATTCCGGGCCGCCGCTCGCAGGCCCGCTTCGCTGCCGCCCGGCACAAGACGGTGGGGGGAGCCGGTCGACAGTCGACCCGACGGACGTGAGCAACTGCAATAATTTCAGCGCAGCTGCAAAATTAACGTCGTTGAAAAAAAACGGCGTGACAGCGGTGTCATACGGAGTATGTTCCTCGCTGCGCACGCGATTTTCGCAAGACATTTCATCCATTTATGGTTTGAATAGAGATAGTGGAGTTGCGTTCGCGGGGTCGTCCGACATCGCGATGCAATGATCCGAAGTGCGCTGATGCGTAAGGACTGGGTTGGCGTGCGCTTGGCCGAGGCGACTGCGACACGCGGTAGAAAAGCGGAGGCGAGTGGCGACGAGCATGCCCGACATCGGCCCTTTGAGCGATCTGCGCGTGATCGAGATCGGTCAGATCCTGGCTGGCCCGTTTTGCGGCCAGTTGCTTGCCGATTTTGGCGCCGATGTCATCAAAATCGAGGAGCCGGGCGTCGGCGATCCGATGCGCGAATGGGGCCAGGAGAAGCCCCATGGGCAGTCTCTGTGGTGGCCCGTTGTCGCGCGCAACAAAAAGTCCATTACGCTTGATTTGCGCCGCAGCGAGGCGCGCGAGATCGTCTACGCGCTCGTTCGTGAAGCGGATGTGCTGGTCGAAAACTTCAAGCCCGGCACACTTGAGCGGTGGGGACTTGGCTACGATGTGCTCTCGCGGATCAACCCGCGACTGATCATGGTACGGATTACGGGCTACGGCCAGACCGGGCCTTATTCGCAATACCCCGGATACGGCGCCATCGGAGAGGCCCTCGGCGGCTTGCGCTATGTGACGGGCGATCCGTCCGCCCCGCCGAGCCGTAGCGGAATCTCTATCGGGGACGCGCTCGCAGCCATATTCGGTTGTGTCGGATGCCTCATTGCCCTGCATGCGCGCGAACGCACCGGCGTTGGCCAGGTCGTCGATAGCGCTATCTACGAGTCGGTGCTCGCAATGATGGAAAGCCTGATCCCCGAATATGATCTGGCGCATTATATCCGCGAACGAACGGGGCCCATCCTGCCGAACGTGACGCCGTCGAACGTCTATCCGACCAAGGACGGTCAGATGGTGCTGATCGCGGCCAATCAGGACAGTGTCTTCTCCCGGCTGACCGCCGCGATGGGACAGCCCGATCTTGCGCGCGACGCCCGATTTTCCACTCATACGGCCCGCGGAACCCACCAGGTTGAGCTCGACGAACTGATTAGCGAATGGACCCGCACATTGAGCAGAACGGCGCTCGTGGCAATGCTCAACGAGGCTGATGTCCCGGTGGGCAGTATCTATCGCGCGCCGGAGATGCTTGCCGATCCCCATTTCAAGGCGCGCGAGGCGATCATCGCCATTGCGCATCCCTTTCTGGGCCAGCTCAAGATGCAGAACGTCGTGCCGAAGCTTTCCCTGACGCCCGGTCGAATCAACCATGCCGGGCCCGAATTGGGCGCTGACAACGATCTGATTTACCGCGATCTGCTCGGCATGAGTGACGCCCAGCTCGCCGAACTCAAGGCGAAGGGCGTGATCTAGCTGTCAAGCCGCGCGTAACGCGCGTGGGCGCCGCGTTCAATCGCGGCTGCCGCCAGGCGCTGAATCGGTAGGTGATCGCGGATAATTTCGAGGAGCTCGAGTTCCTCTTGCGACGCGCGCCCGTCGGCGGCGACGACCTCAACCGCCAGAGCGTAAGCGGTTTCGCGCAGGGCCTCCGGCAAGCTGGCGCGTACCCGGTCCAGAATTTTGTCGAGCCCGTCGGAAGTGCCCAGAATTTTGGCGCAATCTTCCGAGATTTGGACCAGCTTTTCGGGATTGAAGTCGGTAAAGACCGGCAGAGTCTGGACCAGCGTTCCGATTGTCTTAAGTTCACGGTCACTCATCCGACGGTCGGCGGCAGCCGTGATCACCATCACATAAATCAATGCGGCATGGGGGGAGATGCGTTCACTCATGGCCGCGTCGATCCTTTTCCAGTGGCGTGCGTGAGGGGAAACTAGGGGACCCGGCCGCTCGCCGCAAGGGTGTTGGACTTTGTGCTCAGCACCCCCAGCACCACATCGAGAGTCAAAACCTGCGGCAGCACCTCGCCAGCGGGTGCTCCGCTGCCGAAGAAGACATAGAGCGGAACGCCGTTGCGGCCATACGACGCGAGCAGGCGCGCGATGGCACCGTCGCGGCGCGTCCAATCCGCGCGCAGATACGCGACATCGTGCGCCTTCATCGCGAGTTCGAAAGGCGCAGTGTCCAGCACGAGGCGCTCATTGACCTTGCAGGTGATGCACCAATCGGCGGTGACCTCCAGAAAAACCGGGCGCTGCGCGGCGCGCAGCTGAGCGAGGCGTTCGGGCCGGTAGGGCTCATAGATCACCGTCGTGCCGTGAGACCCGGCCGCGGGCTCGGCCGTCGAAACCATCACAGTGCACACCGCGGCCAGCACGAGTGCCGCCGGCCACGACCACGACGACCACGCGCCGGCACCGCGTTGCCGCTCGCCCAGCACCCACAGTGCAAATCCGAGCGTCAGCGCCGCACTAAGCGCCAGGGCAAACCCCGCGCGGCCGGTTTGCGCACTCAGCACCCACAGCAGCCATGCCGCGGACGCGAACATCGCAAAAGCCATGACCTGCCGCATGCGATTCATCCAGGCGCCGGGCTTGGGCAGGTGCCTCAGCAGGACGGGCGCGCTGCCGAGCAGCACGAAGGGTGCAGCCATTCCGATTCCCAGACCGGCAAAGATCGTCAGGGCCAGCAGCGGCGGGAGCACTGCGGCCGCGCCCACCGCAGCGGCCATAAACGGAACGGTGCAGGGCGATGCCACGAGTACAGCGAGCAGCCCGGTCAGCACGGCGCCCAGATCGTGGAGATGGGGTAGCGGGACGGCAATCTGCGGCAGCGCGAACGCGAAGACGCCGACAAGATTGAGTGCGATCGCAAGGAACAGCAAGGTGAGGCCGGCCACGAAGACCGGCGACTGAAGCTGAAATCCCCACCCGACCTGGGCGCCCGCATGCCGCAGCGCCAGCAGCACACCGCCCACCGCGAGAAAGCCGCCGACCACACCGATCCCGTAGAGAATTCCCTCGCGGCGCGCCGCGCTGGCCTCCTTCCCGCCCAGCCGGGCGAGCGCGATCACCTTCATCGACAGCACCGGAAACACGCATGGCATCAGGTTGAGAATGAGACCACCGAGCAGCGCCAGGCCAAAGGCGAGCGATGCTGAGACCGGACGAAAGTCCTCCAGCGCCGCCCCTGCGGCGCGCTGCGCCGTCACCGAAAAGACCGAGCGCTCGCCGGAGCGATCGCGCGCCACCAAAATGCCGTCGAAGCGGTCCAGCGCCGCAGCGCCGCTTTTGCCCGAAAACTGCGATCCCGCCTGAAGCCGCAGGAGCGGGGTTGTCTGCCCGGCGACCCATGTCTGGGGTGCGCTGCTGGTGATGATTCCGGCCTTCAACGGAAAGAACGCGACGCTGCGGATCGCACCCGCGATCTCCCGATCCTCGAGCACAAGAAGCAGCTCGTCACCCTTCTGCACAAACGAGGCGCTCGACGGCAGCGGGCGAGGCAGAGCCTTGCGGGCTTCGGAAAACACATTCTCCCACAAGGGGTCGGGCGGGCTCACGGTAGCGCTCACCGGCAGGTCGAGGTTCAACTCGACTTCCTCCGGGACGCAGATATCCTTGCACACCTGCCAGGAGACATGCGCCCTGAGCGGAACCCTCTCTCCAGCTGACAGGTGCGACGGCGCGGTGACGTCGACCAGCAGCACGGCCTCGTCTTCAAATCCGTAGTTCGTGAGGGGCCCAAGATCGATGCGCTTGGGCGGTGGCCAGGCGATGTCGCTCGCCTGGAAGCCCGCCGGCAGGTCCCACGCGATCCGCGTGGCCTCGCCCGCATCTCCCGGATTTTGCCAATAGGTGTGCCAGCCGCGCGCGATCAGTTGGCGAACCGCAAGCGTGATCGTCTCGCCCGGCGCGATGGTGGGGCGTTCCGCGATCAGGCGCGCATCGACATGGGGCGTCACTTCATGGCTGGCCGCAACGGCACCCGTCACGGCGCTGCCCGCGCATAGGACCGCCAGTAGTATGATCCGAATTACGGCATTCACCCGTATCACCGTCGTTACCTGCCTCACAGGTGCTGTCTAGCACAGCCGCTGCGAATAAGAACGAACACCCATTTCACAATTGCGTGGGGGAAGGTGACAGGGCGCATTGACGCAGCGCACCCTTAACCCTAGCTTCGGCCTCACGTTTTCACCCCCTATCCTCGCCACAGACCGGCCCGTATTCCCATGACCCGTACCGCATTTGAAGACCCTGACGCCCTCAAGTCCCTTGCCCTGCAAGCCAAGGCCTGGCCCTTCGAGGAAGCGCGAAAATTGGTCGCACGGTATGCCAAGGCGCCGCCAAACAAGGGATATGTGCTGTTCGAGACGGGATATGGCCCGTCCGGCCTGCCTCATATCGGCACCTTTGGCGAGGTCGCGCGCACCACCATGGTGCGCCATGCCTTTCATACGATGAGCGGGCTCAAGACGCGCCTCTTCTGCTTTTCGGACGACATGGACGGC
>Ga0209643_1001740_pt1 | contig 18014 bp, 17 predicted proteins | sample AutmiccBRH37_all_FD_187383 | JGI IMG/M metagenome (GOLD analysis project Ga0209643, IMG submission 187383) | Deep subsurface microbial communities from Mt. Terri, Switzerland - Autotrophic microbial communities BRH/37_all (SPAdes) (version 2) | ecosystem: Environmental > Aquatic > Deep... | reverse complement strand
TTCTTAGATGAAATCGGTGATCTTCCTTTGAGTCTTCAAGTTAAATTACTTAGGGCAATCGAAGATAAAGAGTTTTTTCAGGTGGGCGGAACTAAACCCGTGAGTACGGATGTCCGTCTGATCGCCGCTACACATCAAAATCTGATGGAAAAAATTAAGAGCGGTGAATTCCGCGAAGACCTTTATTATCGCTTAAATGTAGTTGAAATAAAATTGCCCACTCTCAATGAAAGAAAAGATGACATACCTCTTCTCGTTAATCATTTTATTGAAAAGTATAGCAACGAAATGAGTAAAAAAGTAATTGGTGCGGAAAATGACGTTATAAAAATTCTTTCATCTTATGAATGGCGCGGTGGAGTAAGAGAATTAGAAAACGTAATTGAGAGAGCAATTATTTTCTGTAACTCTGAATATATTACTCCAAATGAACTAGCAGAAAATATTAAAGGAAGTTCAGTTTTCCATGGCTATCCCGATTCACTTAAGGATGCAGTAAGAAATTTTGAAAAAGAACATATACTAAAAACTATCAAAAAATTTGAATACAACAAAGAGGAAGCCTCTAAAGCTCTCGAAATAGGGCTTTCCTCTTTATATCGTAAAATGGACGAACTTGAAATTCCGACAAAATCACTTTCAAGCGACGAGGATTAAAATTCTAAACTTACTCCAATTGAAGGGAGAAGTCCTATTGATGAACTCTTATCCACTTCTCCTTTCCTATAATCGTAACGAATTGTATTAGTATTCTTATTATTGTAAATATTTTGAAGATCGATATAAGTAATTAAATTAAGCCCGCCAAGATCCCAGCGTCTATCTACTCTTATATCCAGACTATGAGTCGGTTCAAATCGGAATGCGTTATAATTGACAACGCTTTGAGAACCATCCGAATTAAATGGCGTATATGGATTTCCGGTAGCAAAACGGAATCGTGAAGAAATTTCCCATTTTTCATTAAACGAATAACCGCCACTAAGATTAATAATCCATTTTTGATCGAATGACCCGGCTCTCTCAATTCCATCTAACCCCTTAAAAAACGACTCGTTATAAGTAACGCTTAAAATCCCATAACCCGGTGTATCGGATGATTTTTTCTGAAGCGAAAATTCTAAACCACGGGCAAATCCATTACCTGCGCTAATAAGCGGTTCAAGCCCCAAAGAACCAAAATTTTCATCCGAACCTCCGAACCCCACACCTGTATTTGCCAATACTAAATAGGGTCTTAATAAACTTGCCGGATAATCGGAATAGTCTTTATAAAATGCCTCTACTTTAAGTCTTAAATCTGAAGTCAATCTCCTTTCATAACCGGCTACATATTGAATTACTTTCACTGGTTTTAAGTTCTCATTCTGTTTAAATGAAGCCAGCCATAAATATGATGGCGATTGATGATATAATCCGGTACTAAAACTAACAGATGATACTTCGTCTAGGACATAAGATAAAGATGCTCTCGGACTCAATGTAAAGCCGGAATTGATACGATCAAAATAATCCCCTCTTAGTCCGGCAGTAAACATTAATCGGTTGAAAAATGTGGTTGAGTATTGAGAATAAAAACCATATTTATAAAAATATTCTGCCGATTGAAGTGAATTGACTTGAAGTGTCTCGCCGAATGAAGTCATAAAAGTCGGCAGTAATATATCTGCGCTGAACTTAATCAATTTGCCTGAAATCCCGAAATTGATTTCGGATGTTTGATTAAGTTTTATTACAGCATCACCCTTTATTTCATTTTCTCCTTCACGCGAGATATTTGTGAAGATAGGATTAAGCAATGTATCTCTTTGACGAGTATCATAATCTACAAAATTTCGGCTGATACTAAAATTATAAAATCCGTTATCAAAAATATGACGATAAGAAACACCTACAAGATATTGATTCTGATTACTTCCCAGTATTCGTGAATTTTCGTATAAGTCTTCGGAATCTTTGTTATTGAATTTTACTTTATCGAATGCTCCTATAAAGAGCCAATTAATTTTATTTTTTGAATCGATACTATATGATGCTTTAGACATAACGTCATAATACTCGGGCACGAAATTGAATCCCGCAGCATTAAATATAAAATCGAGGTAGCTTCTTCTCGCCGAAAATATAAAATTACTTTTAGAATCGATTGGACCTTCGATATTAAAACCAAATTGAGAAGCAGATATTGTTGCTTTGCCTCCGATTCGATCGTTTCTTCCATCTCTTAAATCTATTTTTAGTACAGAAGAAAGTTTATCTCCATAATTAGCCGGGAAACCACCGGTAGAGAATGTTGTTTCTCTCACAAAATCAAGATTAATGTAACTTAGCGGTCCGCCAGTCGCTCCTTGAGTACCAAAATGATTTATATTAGGGACTGTAAAACCATCTACCAAGAAGAGGTTCTCCGATGGTGCGCCGCCTCTTACGACCAAATCATTTCTTCCTGCGCTTACCTGCCCTACTCCGGGAAGTACAGATAGTGCTCTAACTACATCTTCAAAGCCTCCCGGTGCTCTTCTGATCTCTTCATAGCTAAAACTTTTTACACTATTGAATTCATTCGGGTTCATATCGAAGTATTCGGATTGGACTGTTACTCCATTTAATTCTATAAATGTGGAGGATAATTCAAACAAAAGATTTGCAGGACGTACACTATTAACCACAACATCGGTTTTAGTGGCGGATAAATAACCAACATAAGAAGCTCTAACGGAATATTTTCCGATAGGGACGTTTCTGATAATAAAATCACCGTTTATATCCGTAGCCGCACCAAAATTAGTATCCATAATAATTAAATTGACTCCCGGCAGACCTTCTTTAGTACTTTTATCTATTACTTTACCGGTTATGCTCCCTTGAGCATTAATAATTGTGCCTACTAACAATAAAATTCCAAAAATTAATTTTTTCATATTCCTTCTTCTTTTTCTATATAACAGTAAATATCAAAAATAAGTTTCTCGAAGTATTCTAACAATTTTATTATATTAGAATAATATACTGGGAATTATTTTAATGTTTGATTTTAACAACGAATTTTCTGTTTTCGAGCAGTTCTCCGATGGAATGTCTAATATATTTATGGGATTATTTCGTCCAAACGATTCATCACAAATTAAATATACAAAATCTATCGAATCGGTAATTGGAATGAGTTTGGAGGAGATCAATCTATTCCCTGAACAGCTTTATTCCCTTATACCCGAAGAAGATTTCCATCCCTTTATAAAAAACATCAGAGAAAAATTCGCCAACCCAAATGTATCTAATTTTGAAACTGAATTTCTTATAAAACCTAATCCCGAACAAAGTATTTGGCTTAAAGAGCATATAAAAATTGTCAGAGATAAAAACGGATTACCTTTTGAGGTAATTAGTTTATTCGTAAATAATTCCGAATTAAAATCGATTACCGAAGAATCAAGAATCAAAATCGATAAATACAAAGAATTAAACCAAGCAAAAGATAAATTTATTTCCATCGTATCACATGATTTAAGAGCACCGTTTACTACACTTCTTGGCTTTTCTGAAATATTAGTAAACGAAAAAGACATTGATGAAGAGGAAAGAAATGAATATCTCGGATATATATATGATTCATCTAAAACGCAGCTATCATTAATAAACAATTTATTAGATTGGTCACGCCTTCAAACAGGCAGAGTGAAAGTGGAACCACAGCGTCTGCATGTAAAAAGTATTATTTCAAATGCTCTTTCCCCTATCAGCATCGAAGCAGCTCGAAAAAGAATTGAGCTAAAATTTGATATCCCTAATGAACTTTATATGAATGCAGATGAACGGCTTATAAGCCAAACAATTATTAATTTGGTTAGTAATGCAATTAAATTTTCAAATGAAGGATCGGATATCTCAATCTCTACATCTAAGTTCAAAGAGGGTATGCTTGAATTTATTGTGAAAGATGATGGAGTGGGTATTTCAGAAGAGAACCAAAGTAAACTATTTCAAATTGACAAAAAATTTTCTCTCCCCGGCACCGATGGACAAAAAGGAAGCGGTCTCGGCTTATCTCTGGCAAAAGAGATTATTGACCAGCATAAAGGATATATTTGGTTCTATTCGAAGGAAGGAGAAGGGAGCGAATTTCATTTTACGATCCCTGAAGCTAAGAATATAATCTTATTAATAGAACATGATAAACAACTTCGTGATCATCTAAAAGAAGTAATTGAATTAAATCTAATCGGCTTTGAAATTATTTTTTCAAATAATGGTTATGAAGCAATATCGAAATTCAAAACTATACTCCCCACACTTATAATAACCGATCACGATATGCCCCTTATGAATGGGATTCAATTAGTGGAAGCGATTAATAGCAAAGATGCCATTGCAACTATCCCTATTATTGTAATATTACAAAACCTTACAGATGAATTAACAGCTCGATACGATAAACTTGGAATTAGCAAGTTAGTTACCAAACCGGTAAATGATTCCTTACTCCTAACAACTATTCAATCTTGTTTAAACTAAACCGGCGAAAAAATTATGTCTGAAACAAAAACAAAGTACGACACGGAACCAAATAATAATATTGAATTAGAAAATGTAGCAGAACCAAAGTATGAATCTGAATTACTTAATGAAAGCGAAACTGGCAGCGAGACCGAAAGATTTTGGTTTGCCTTATATACTAAACCAAGAAGTGAATTTCAGGCAGAATTACAGCTTAGAGATATTGGTGTAGAAACTTATATGCCATTTGTAATAAAAGAAAAAAAATGGACTGATCGAACGAAAAAAATAAAAGAACCCGTTTTCAGAGGTTATATTTTTATTTTGTCATCTGAGCAAGAACGTTATGTGGCAGTTACACAAAAAGCGATAGTAAAAGCGGTTTCATTCGGTGGAGTGGTAGCTACTATTCCTGATTGGCAGATTCAAAATCTAAAAATACTCCTTAGCAAAAATCCGGAATATTATATATCGGACAAATTACTTCTCGGAACTAAGGTAAGAATTATAGACGGACCATTTAAGGATATTGAAGGAATTATCACCACGGAAAAAGGGAAAGGACAATCACTCGGGGTTACAATTGATATCTTAAAAAGATCAGTGGTGATTAATTTAACAGAAAATTATGTTAAAAAAGCACCTGATCAGAAAATTCCTGAAAAAGATAATAAGAAATATTATTATAAAGTTATTGAAGAAGATGAACCGGAAGAAACCAATACAATTATTGAGAAAGATACTGAGCAGGAATAAAAATTAGAAAGAGATAAAACAATGTCAGAAGAAAGAAAAAATTTAAGTATGATGAATGAAGGTGATCCTATCAATGGTTCCTTGGTAGTCGAAAGGATTGATTTAAAAGTCTCATCTACCAATAAATATTTTATTGATGTCGATCTTCGGGGAGCTACCGCTAAATTAAATGGTAAAGTGTGGGATAATGCTCAAGCAATCTTTAATAAAATTAAAGACTCGAAAGTGGTTACAGTGCGGGGAGTACTTACAAAGTATAAAGATCAATTCCAGATAAAAATAGAAAAGATCGATAGCTATACTGGAGATGAAAGCGCATTTATTGAGCAGACAATGCCCCGTTCTGTTTATGATTTAGCTGAAATGAAAAATGGATTTTTAGGGTTTATCAATTCGATAGAAGACCCATATCTGAATAAATTACTTAACGAAATATTTTCATCCGAAGATGGTTCAAAATTTTTCAAATCTCCGGCAGGCAAAAGTTGGCATCACGCTTATTTAAGTGGGCTATTAGAGCATACTCTTGAGATAATGAAAATCTGTGATTTAATGACTACATTCCATAAAGAAGTAAAACGAGATATTTTGCTTTCCGGTGCAATGCTGCACGATTTTGGAAAAATAGTAGAACTTAGCAGTGAACCCGGATTTGATTATACCGATACAGGAAAATTTGTCGGTCATATTGTTCTTGCAGTTTTATATGTCGATCGGGTAATCAAAGATAAATTACCCGATTTCCCTTCTCATCTTAAAGATCAGTTATTCCATCTAATTCTTAGCCATCAGGGGAAATTAGAATATGCATCACCGGTGGAACCAAAAACTATTGAAGCAATCATTTTATATCAAGCAGATGAGCTTAGTGCAAAAACAAATGCTTATAAGCAGGCGATAATTAAAGGGCGAAACGAAGGGAATAAATGGACAAGACCGCTCCCTCTTGCCAATAATAATTCTCTTTATATACCCGAAGATTTTGAAATTCATTAACCATAAGGAAAACGCAATGAAATCAATAAGTGCCCACGCAATATTATTTTTAATTGCTCTTACATTTATTTCTTCTAATCTATATGCTCAATCTGTTGAATCGCTTATAGATGAAGGGGATAAGTATTACGAAAAGTTCGATAATCAAAAAGCATTGGATTCATATACAAAAGCTGAAAAATTAGACGCCAATAATATCGAAGTACTTTGGCGAATCAGCAGAGCTTATGTGGATTTAGCCGAGAAAATGCCTTCGAGCACCGGTAAACAGGAGGATGCTCAATTGGCGGTTTTTGAAAAAGCTAAAGATTATGCCGAAAAAACGATCAAAGCCGATAGAACCAAATCAGTGGGATTTTTAAGAAGAGCTATCGCTAATGGTAAGATTGCTCTTTTCAAAGGTGTTTTCTCTGTTGCAGGTGTAGTTAATTCAGTTAAGTCTGATTGTGAAAAATCGATTCAACTTAATAATGGTGGTGCTGAAGTTCAGGCAGTTACACATTATGTATTAGCACGCACTCATGCAAAGATTTCAGAAAAATGGGCACCTGCACGTTCGGTACTAGGACTTGGCTGGGCAGATAATGAGATCGCTCTAAAAGAATATAAAAAAGCAATCGAATTAAAACCGGGATATATTATGTTTTATGTAGATTACGCACTTTCATTAATCGAAGAAGGTGAAGACAATACTGCAAAAGAGATGTTAAATAAAGCATTGAAAAGCAAAGTGCAAGATGAAGATGACGATCAGCGCCTCGCAGAAGCAAAAGAATTATTAAAAAAATTATAAGTGAAATGGAATTTAGTACAAAGTTCATAAATAAATTAAAATACGCTAAAAAGTTACTCTTTTTTACAGGTGCCGGAATATCTGCTGAAAGTGGTATCTCTACATTTAGAGGTGTCGACGGTATCTGGAATAAAATGAAACCGGAGGAACTCGCAAGCATTGATGGATTTATGAAAAATCCTGATATCGTATGGCAATGGTATCAGCATCGCAGACAAATTGTGCACGATTCAAAACCGAATGCAGGTCATCTCTCCATTGCCGAGCTTGAAAACTATTATGATGTAACCGTTGTAACTGAGAATGTTGATAATTTACATAGACGTGCCGGAAGCTCGAAAATATTCGAGCTTCATGGTAATATAGAAAGAAATTACTGTATCGATTGTAAAGCTCCATTTAACGATACTAAATTAAATGAAGAATCGGGCAATCCCAAATGTAAAGAATGCGGTGGAAGAATTAGGCCCGATGTAGTTTGGTTTGGGGAGATGCTGCCACAGGATCAATTCAGCGGCGGTCAATCGTCCGCAGAATCTTCTGACATCTGTTTTGTTGTAGGCACTTCCGGATTAGTTTACCCAGCTGCTTATATACCGATTGAGGCAAAGCAGGCAGGTGCTTTCATAGTAGAAATAAATATCGATTATACAGAAATGAGCCGCTTTGCAGATGAATCATTCATCGGAAAATCCGCCTCCATCCTCACCGAACTCCTCGCTGAAGTAAAAAGAATAAAAGCAACCACTTAATATTGATAAGAACGCTTGATTATTATTTATAAACCTTATATTAGAAAATAAATGTTAAAAAATCATGATGAGTAGCGCAACCAAAACTATAAAAAAGAATAACTTCACACATCCCGTTAAAACAATTTTAGTGGTTTTAAGAAGAAAATAAGCGACTATAAGCAGAACAACTAATATTTCCATAATTTGGTATTTATAATCATTAATGAGAAATTAATTCTATTGTATCCTCAGCGTAAGTGTTTTCGGTTTCCAATACTTTCACGGTTACTTTTTCGATATTATTCGGAAGTCCGACTTCATTAATTTTTTTTAAGAAATAACCTACAAGATTTTCGGCAGTTGAATGAAAATCTACAACTACCATTCTTGAATCTATTTTTTTTAGTAACTCTTGCAATTCAATATCACCGGAGAAAACTAAACAAGCATGATCCAATTCTTCAACTAACGGATTAATAATCGATTTGACATCATAATAATCGAGCACCATTCCGTTACAATCCGGCTTCCCGTCAAGCTCCACCATCATTTTATATGAATGCCCGTGCAGATTTCGGCACTTGCCTTCATGGAATGGAAGCCGATGCCCCATCTCCCATGTAAATTCTTTTGCAATTCTCATTTATACTCCTCTCTCATCCGGCTTCCAAATGTATTTATGCATTTGAAGTTGAAACCGGACTTGTAAATTATCTTCTATTATCCAATCTGCCATCGTCAAAGGAATTAATTCTCCAAAAACAATTGAAAACAGCAGTTCACATTTACCTATTAAATTATATTTTTCAATAATCGATTTAGACCAATCGTAGTCTTCTCTGGAACCGATTACAAACTTAACTTCATCGTTTGGTTTAAGAAACTCAATATTTTCATATCGATTCTTTTTCATCATCTTACTCGAAGGACATTTTAAGTCCATAATTACCTTAACGCGCTTATCGATTTTTTCAATTGACAACGAACCACCGGTCTCGATTAAAACCTCGTATCCGAGATTGCAAAGCTTTTCCATTAGCGTGTGGACTTCGCTTTGAACGAGCGGTTCGCCACCCGTTACCTCCACAAGGCGGCAATTAAATTTAGCGACCTCTTCAATAATTCCCTCAATCGATTTGTCGCTACCTTCATAAAACGCATATTCAGTGTCGCAATAAGTGCACCTAAGATTGCAGTAAGTCAATCTTATAAAAACACATGGGAGACCGGCTTTTGTACTTTCCCCTTGCAATGAGTAGTATATTTCATTTATTTTAAGCATTATCTCTTTCTTCTTTATCCGCAAAGATAAAAACAAAAATAATAATAGCATAGTTTAAGTTTGATTTACAGATAACCAAATGCTATATTTGTAGTCTTTAATAATAATATAAATTTAGGTAAGGAATGGCAAACCACAAATCAGCTCTTAAAAGAGCACGTTCAAGTGAAAAAAGAAACGTTAGAAACGTTGCAACTACTTCAAAGATTAAAACGTTAATCAAAAAAGTATATGATACCACTGACGCTGAAAAAGTAGAAACTGTTTATAAAGAAGCAGTAGCGGTTCTTGATAGATCATCGGTAAAAGGACATTTACATAAAAATAATGCTGCACACAAAAAAGCAGCGTTAACAAAACACGTTAATCAGGTAAAAGCTGGCAAATAAGTTCTTTTTTATTTGAGTTAGATTTCGCTCGTTTTGAAGCGAATAGATAATTCAAATAAAGCAGTAACTTTTAGATAAATTTTGTACGGCTGCCACGGTCATATCCGGGACAGCCTTTTTCTATTTTAAATCTTTTACCAGTTCCTTACCTGCCGTCTCAGGGATATAATAACCAATTAATTTAGCTTCGCCGTTTTCGCTCTTAATCTCTTTCTTAATCAATACCGAATGTTCAATTAAAAATCCATCATCTATTTTAGAACCGAAAATATAGGAAATACCTTTTATTGTAACTCCGGCACCTACAATTACAGGGAATTCATCACTGCCGGTTATCTTCACTCCGGATTCAATGCGGCAATTCTCACCGATAATTATATTACCTCTTAAAATATTATTCCAAAAAATCGTTACATCATTCCCGATAACTATTTTCTGACCTTTATAACAGGAGATATCCACATTTGCCTTAAAATCGACATTTCTTCCAAGTGTAATATTTCCATCGAGCAAAACATTCTTATGCAGATGAAGATTATAATTTATTTTTACTCCCTTGCCAAGATAAGAACCTTTACCAAGCTGAATATCAAGCGGAATCCCTTTATCATCCAGTTCTAAAATCTGTTCTATCACTTCATCATCAATATAAAAGTCATCCGGGTCATCTATTGTAATAATATCTTTTAGTTTTTCATAAATATTTGTTCTGGCAATATCTTCCATCTCTTTTAAGACAGATTTATTATTGAAGCCCATAATTACAAATTGCTCAAGAGGAGAAACTGCTTGAACAACATATCCCTCTTGATTAAATAATGAAATTAAGTCGGTCAAATAAACTTCGTTTTGAACGTTTTCACTTTTTATGTTATATATAAGTTTAACGAGCTTCTTAAAATCAAAAGCGAAAACACCTGAATTAAATTCAGGTATTGCCAAAAGTTCTTCCTTGCTATAAAAATAAGTTCTTCCGCCAAACTCGGCTTTATATGGAGTATCGGTGCTTAAAGCGAGAATATCTTTGTACTCTATAATTTCTATTACCTTACCAAAATCGTCCAAAGAATGCTTACCGTTGGAATCAAATTCCTTTACACGTATAATCCTTCCATAATAATTATCTTCTTTATTCCCTTCAAAAAGACCGGTGAGAACCATCATATCACATTTAGAACTTAAAAAAGATTCACGGAAAAGCTTAACTGTATCGCTATTTATTAATCCCATATCACCCGGAAATACATAAACGATCCCGTCATAGTTTTCTTTATCTATAGATTGAAGTGCCACTTGTACGGCATGACCTGTTCCATTTTGAACTTCTTGATAAGCGAATAGATTATTGTCTTTTTTGCCTACTGCTTTAATTACATCTTCTGCCTTAATACCCACTACAGTAATAATATTGGATGATGTAAGTGCAGAATCGCAGGCTATATAAACACGCTCCACAGTAGGTTTTTCCCAAATTTTATGAAGCATCTTTGAGGTTTGGGATTTGATTCTTTTGCCATGACCAGCTGCTAAAATTATAGCTGTATCGCTTTTTTTATAATCAAACCGAGTTGAATTTTCTGATATTAAGGAAACAATCTCTTCATTAGTTTGTGTAATTGCCATTCTACCCTCTGAATTATGGAAATCGAATTGTTAAATTTAATAATAAATGTTATAAAACATATCTATTAAACCGAGTCTATAAGAAAATAAATTTTGTATTTTTAGCATCAGAAAAATAAACGAATGGAGATGTCATGAAAAAGTTGTTTTTTATTACTTTATTAACATTTTTCTCAATTTCTTCGATAATAGAAGCACAGGACAAAGGATTTGGTATCGGAGTAATGTTAGGCGAACCGACCGGATTGAGTGCTAAAACATGGTTAAATAAAATAAACGCAGTCGATTTTGGTTTAGCATATTCATTTACCGGGAATCATAATGCCGCTGCATTGCATGCAGATTATTTATGGCATTCTTTCGATTTAATCAAATCCACCGAGAGAATACCCGTTTATTACGGTGTTGGTGCAAGATTAAGAATTTATGAAGGACATGATGATTCATTCGGCGTTAGAGGTGTCGCAGGTGTTGAATGGTTTTCAAGAGAAGTCCCGATTGATGTATTTTTTGAAATAGCACCTGTATTTACTCTTATCCCGGAAACTGATTTGGATTTCGATGCCGCCATTGGAATCAGATTTTTTATTAACTAGGTTTATATGAATGAACAAACGACATACTTTGACAGACCCGAAAGATTAGGTATCGATGATATCCTGAACGATTACACTTCTCTTAAAGAAATTAATATTGTTCAGTCAATAATCGACTCAATGCCTGAAATGGTAATAGTATTGAATGACTTTAGGCAGATAGTGGCATTTAATAATAAAGCAGTTGCTCTTCTGGAACCGAAATCGATTTATGAAGTATTAGGCAAAAGACCGGGAGAGGCAGTCCATTGTATCCATGCAAACGAAATGGATGCAGGGTGCGGAACCACAAAATTTTGTGTGGAATGCGGCGCCGCTAAAGCTAATTTAAATACGATTACTAATAGAGTCAGTTCTCTTGAAGAATGCAAAATTACATCTAATATAAAAGGGAAGCTCGTTTCTTTCGATCTTTTGATCAATACTACTCCCCTTGTAATTGAAGGAAAGAACTATACCATATTTGCTATTCGTGATATATCTAACGAAAAAAGAAGAGAGGCACTTGAGAAAATATTTTTTCATGACGTCCTCAATACAGCAGGTGCAATTCATGGATTAACAAAACTTTTTTCTGAATTAGAAGATCCTGAAGAGAAAGAGGAGATATCAAATGCAATTATTTCTTCATCTCAGCAGTTACTTAGCGAAATATTATCCCAAAGAGAATTACGAAATGCCGAAGACGGTAATCTTGCAGTTGATATAAAAGAGATAAGCGCTAATGCAGTAATACAAAATGTCTATGAGATGTATAGTAAACATGAGTTGGCTCGCGGAAAAGTAATTAATCTGAATTATTGCAAAGATGATATTTTATTTCATTCCGATTCCACATTGCTTGTCCGTTCACTAGGTAATTTAGTAAAGAACGCTTTAGAAGCAATTGAAAATGGAGATGCCGTAAATATCTTCTATGATGTTAATGATGACAAAATAAATTTCAATGTAAAAAACGATAAATTTATTCCTAATAATATCCAACTCCAACTATTCCAAAGATCATTTAGTACTAAAGCTAAAAAAGGGAGAGGAATTGGACTTTATAGCGTTAAGATGATAATTGAAAATTATCTCAAAGGTAGAGCGGATTATACCACAGATAGAGAGGAAGGTACGGTATTTACTTTATCAATGCCATTAGGTACTGATCATATAGAGTAAGTTAAGGATATTTCTTTATAAGAATAAGTAATCCATGAGCGCAGGATAGAACATTTCAATTGATAAGGAAGTTATCGAAATTGAAGTAATCCGGCAGCAGAGAACGGATTACTTTTATTTATAAGGATATCTCTTTTCCATAATGAAAATAATCCTGCAGCAGGGAATGAATCACTTAAATTGGTATAACTTCCACCATGGCGTATGAGGAGATTCATGATGCTCAAAATGATAACCGAAAAAATAACATGATATCATCGCCCATAAATGATTCTTCTTTTGTGTCCGTGCCTTATGCGGCTCCATTTCATTAGTGTGTGGCTGCTTATGTGGCAAATAAGTTCCGAAATAAAATAATTGCAAGGAGCTTAAGATCGCCGGTATAACCCAAAAGAACCATAGATTTATTTCGGGCACATAGATTTTTAGAATATTAAATGCTGCCGCCATTACCAATAACTGCCAAATTGTAGCATATCTTATCATAAACGAACCCCACCAAATAAAGAAATTTTGCGATTTAATATTATAGTCAGGATCGTCTTCGGTTCCCGGAGTTTTATGATGTTTAAAGTGATTCTTTATCAATCGATTATATGATAAGCCCGCATAAAGAAATGTAGATATCTGCCCAATCAGTTTATTAATTGTTTTATTTTTGGATACTGTTCGGTGCATCGAATCGTGAGCCGTAATAAACAAACCGGTATATAAAAATATTTGAAATAATATATGGAAGTAAAAAGTAAATGAAGAAAAAGATGGTTCAAGATATACTAACATGTAGAAGAGATGAAAGAACCATGAAAAAATTATTATAAACGCAATCAGTATTCCCATTATAAAAATATCCTCAAGATGAGAAAGAATATTGTCTGAATTATTATATAATGTAAAGGGATTTTGGAACTAATTTTTATTTTCTTTAGGTTAAACCCGATCGCAAAAACAAAGGCAATAATAAACCACGCAGTGAAATTCTGCAATGGAATGATATTGCCGCTCCATGTCCAATAGTTTAATTTCATTGCTAATGGCTCTAAGATATAATCGAAAAGTAGTGCTATGATTCCGGTAATTAAAGAAGAGATGTAGATGTTTTTTGAAATCAATTGAGAAAAAGATAGTCCCCCAAGAATTACAATTACCCAATTCACTCCAATTATAAGGGGTACATCAAACAATCTCCAACCGAGTACATCCCCATATTTATAAGTACCGAAAACCAATCCCGATGCGGTTCCATAAGCTTCCAATACGAAAGTAATTATGTAAGTTGATACGAGCCAACTTAGTAATTGGCCATCTATTTCTCTATGGATTGAATAAAAAAGAACTACGCTGCATAGAAGCAAAGTAAATGGTGTAAGCATAATCATAAGACTACGAGTCGGCTCAACTAAGTGCCCCACAACTCCTACTGAATACATTATTATAAAAAATGGGATAACCCATTTTTCATATTTCTCTAATCCGCCTAAATTAATTTTCTTCCCTTCCATTCTATTCCAATTTTATTTACTGATTTTATCCCCACATAAAAAAGAATTATCATCTGTAAGGGATGCAATAATACATTTACTAAAAAATTTTGTCTGCTTATACCGGAGATATAAATTCGTGAAATTAAAATAAGTATTACAGCCGGAAGAAACAGAACATCAAAAAACAGTAATGCAAATGGCAATAAAAAGATAATTTCAAAAAAACCAATCATTATAATAAAAGGAAACTTCCCGATTTTAAATCCTTTATAAAAATTCTTTGAAAATCCGGTAATTGCCGATTCAAATGAATCATACATTGAGCAATAAATTTGATTATCACCGACTGCTGTCATAAGTTTATACCTGTTGGTTTTAAGCAGTCTAGCGAACTCCATATCCTCTACAACTTCATTTTTTACTTTTTCATGTCCGCCAATGGCATTATATACATTTTTCTTGAATAGAAAAAGTTGACCATTCGCTGCGGCAAAGGAACCCTTCTTAGATTTGAAAACTTGCTTAAGAGGCAAAAAAGATAGTAATAGCCAATTCATCATCGGTACGACTAACCATTCACCAAATCCGGTTATTCTTTGACTTGGGAAAACAGAAAGAGCATCTAATTTATATTTATTCATCTTTGCCATTAATCCATCAATAGCATTTTCTTTGAGCTCCACATCTGCATCAATAAAAAGAAGATAGTCCCCTTTAGAATTTTTATATAATTGATTGCAAGCCCAATTTTTACCGAGCCAATCTTGTGGCAGCTCCTTGCCTTCCAATAAATGTATATGGCTAAACTTATTCGTATATGCTTCAATTATTGCTTTTGTCTCGTCAGTGGAATTATCATCTACCACAATGATATCAAGATTTTTATAGGTTTGCCTTAATATCGAATCCAGACATTTTTTAATATTTTTTTCTTCATTGCGCGCAGGAATAAGTATTGAAATCATTCCGGATTTAGAAAAATTATTTCCACTTTTTTTAATTCTTGGGGCAGTGAAATAATTATATGCAACAACGCAAAATGAGATAAAAACAAATGTTAATATAATAGCATTAAGGATTAGCATTTTATAAATATAACGGATTAACAGGAGATTTATTAATTATTGTCTCGTTAAGTGAATCGATATTTTTCATAAAAGAATCGGAATAATTATCAAAATTTTCGATTCCCTTATTACAGATAATTGGATTGGCTACTCTGATAAATAATGCCGGATTTTTTTCATCTAAATGCTGAATCTTGAAAGCTATGGGAAGAAGAGTAAATTTTTTGTTATTAAGAAATATTTTTATTCCCTCTTTCATTGAAAGCGGCTTTTTCTCGAAAGGTTCTATTATTCCTTGAGGATATATTATGAGCAGGGAATTATTATCCTCCAATATCTCACTAATATAATTTCTTACTTCAATAATGCCGGACGCAGAATTTGGATTGAAACCAAACGCACCTAATTTTTTAAAGAATGAATATTTTTTTAGCTGCTCTTCAAGCATAAGTACATGGAATTTACGCTTGAAATATTTTCGATTAATAAAATCGATAAAAAATCCATCCCACCAACTTATATGATTCGGAGTTACGACTAAGGGTAGTGAAGAATCAATTTTAGGAATTTCACCATCAAGAAAAAAATGAGAAAAATTCTTTTTCATTAAACGATTGATATAAAGATCGAAAATCATTCGGGCATATTTTTTATGGTCAGCTTTTATCATATTATTTATCGGTTGATAGTATTTCAGATTTTATAATCGATTCAGATGCAATCTTCCCCGATAGAATTACTAACGGAATTCCGCCACCGGGATGTGCGCTTCCACCGCAAAAATATAAATGGTCTAATTCTTTCGATTTATTTGTTTGTCTTGAGAAAGCTGCATTTCGGCTATTAGAAGATATTCCATAGAGACTTCCCTTTTCGCTTCCTGTTATACTTTCTATCTCAAGGGGTGAAAGTATTTTTTCAGTTACTATTTTATTATTCAAATCGATTCCAAGTATTGATTTTATTTTATTCAAGATATTTTCTTTTGCCCGCTTAATTTCATCATCCCAATTTTGCCCATCAATATAAGGAGCATTAATCATTACGTACCAATTTTCATAACCGGTAGGTGCATCAGATCTATTATATTTTGAAGATATGTAAATATAGATAGTGGGATTGTCCGGACATATTTTTTCTTCAAATAGTTGTAAAAATTCTTTCTGATAATTTTCGGAAAACAAAATATTATGAATTTCTAAATCATTTTCTTCAATCTTCACTCCCCAATAGAAAACCAACGCAGAAGATGAAGGATTTAACTTACTATATTTTTCTGCCGACTTTAATTTTTTCTCTTTAAGTTGTTCTTTATATGTTTTATTAACGTCCGCATTTGAAAGGACAAAATCATATTTTAAATCTTTCCCGTTTACACTTATTCCTTTAACACTGTTATTATCTGTAAGGATTTTTTCCACTTTTGAATCAAAATGAAAATTAACTCCCTTTTTAAGGGCAAGATTATAAAGTGCTTTTGAAATTGAATAAATTCCCCCTTCGGGAATATAACCGCCGAGACCTATTTCAACGTGTTGAATAATGTTAAGAGTGGCGGGCGCTTTATATGGGTTGGAGCCGTTATAAGTGGCATACCGATCGAATAATTGAACTGTTTTCGGATCATTAAAAAAATTACTATTAGCTTCGTGCATTGTTCTGAACGGATCTATTTTATATACCTGCATTAAAGTCTTTAGTGCCTTAAGATTCAGAAAAGTTTTCGGATCGGAAAAATCTTTGAACAAAAAGAGTTCTGCCGTCAGATCATAAATCTTTTCACAATATTTTAAATATTTTATAACGGATTTCTTTGAATCAAAAGTTTTTTTAGCTATTTCATTAGCTGTTTTTTCTCTATCAGGATAAATATTTATTGTTGTTCCGTCTGAATAAAGGTATTTACAAATAACATCTAATTTTCGTAATGTTAAAAATTCTTCTAAATTTTCATCAACATCGGCAAATAGATCTTTTATAACAAAAGGCATTGTAAGAAGCGAAGGGCCTAGATCAAAACGGAAATCATCTATAATAAATTGATTTGCTTTCCCTCCGGCATCAAAATTAGATTCAAATAGATCGATCTGATAACCAAGATGAGCTAATCTAATAGCAGCCGAAAGTCCTCCCAAACCTGAACCAATTATTGCTCCTTTTTTTGCCATACGCTTTTAAGTTTTGTATATAGAAAAAGATTGAACCCGATTAATGCGAATGAATAAAGGAAATCCTCAACCGGTATTGTAATAATTCTCAATCCCCAAATTGCATCCGGACTATAAGTTACTATCGGAAGTGATGTAAGTAGATAATTCACTACGAAAAATGGTATATATGTAAACAGCATAAAGAGCCAAAAGTAGCGAGAATTTATTAAACTATTCTTTATAAGAGTGAGCATTAATAAGATAATAGGAACAAACAATAAAACGGTGAACGTGTAATATTGATCTCGAAATACAAAGGCAAAGGCAACCGATATAAAAGCTATGGTATATATTTGATATTTATTTACCGAGATTGATTTATCAGTGAGATAATATTTACCCGTTTCATATAAAAAAGTAATTGAATATGGTATTGTAAAAAAGAATAACAATTCTTCCAGTGGAAGAGAAAAGATATAAATACCA
>Ga0209643_1001739_pt1 | contig 18015 bp, 15 predicted proteins | sample AutmiccBRH37_all_FD_187383 | JGI IMG/M metagenome (GOLD analysis project Ga0209643, IMG submission 187383) | Deep subsurface microbial communities from Mt. Terri, Switzerland - Autotrophic microbial communities BRH/37_all (SPAdes) (version 2) | ecosystem: Environmental > Aquatic > Deep... | reverse complement strand
CCCAGCTCGGCAAGGGTGTGGTCGACGAGACCCACAAGGAATTCATGGGCTGCGCAGCGCTGTCGGCGAATGATTTTGTCCATCGTGCGATCGAATCGGCGGACCTGATCATCAACGTCGGCCATGACGTGATCGAAAAACCGCCCTTCTTCATGGCGACCGGCAGCACCGAGGTGATTCACGTCTCGATGAACAGCGCCGAGGTCGATCCGGTCTATTTCCCGCAAATCGAGGTGATCGGCGATATCGGCAACGCGATCTGGCAGATGAAGGAAGATATCGTCCCGTCCGGCAGCTGGAATTTCGACGCCATGTACAAGGCGCGCCGGGCCGAGGAAGAGCATACCGATTCGATGGATGACGATATGCGCTGCCCGATCTACCCACCGCATCTGGTGAAGGTGGTGCGCGAGGCCATGCCGGCCGATGGCATCATCTGTCTCGACAATGGCGTTTATAAAATCTGGTTTGCCCGCAACTACAAGGCGCGGCAGGCCAATACCGTCCTGCTCGACAACGCGCTGGCCACGATGGGTGCCGGCCTGCCCTCTGCCATGGCTTCGTCGATGGTCTATCCCCATCGCAAGGTCATGGCGATTTGCGGCGACGGCGGCTTCATGATGAACAGCCAGGAAATGGAAACCGCGGTCCGGCTCAAGCTCAATATCACGGTGCTGGTGCTGAACGACAGCAGCTATGGCATGATCCGCTGGAAACAGGCGAACATGGGCTTCAAGGACTGGGGCCTGACCTATGGCAATCCCGATTTTGTCAAATATGCCGAAGCTTATGGTGCCAATGGCTACCGGATCACCAGCGCACAAAATCTCGCGGAAACGATCGACAAATGCCTGAACAGCGAAGGCGTTCATCTGATCGACTGTCCGGTCGACTATTCCGACAATGACCGCATTTTGAACCACGAGATCAAGGAACTCAGCGCGAAGGTGTGAGTGAAGCTGCTATGACAAAATTAAAAGACGTCTATCCGCTCTATCTCAACAATGAAGCGGTGCAGCCCAATACGGATCTGGAAGTCACCGACAAATATACCAATGAAGTCGCCTTCCGCACTGCCCTTGCCACGCCCGATATCATCGAGGAAGCGATCGCGGGAGCGGTCGCCGCAACCGAGCCGATGGCTGCCATGGCGAGCTACGAACGGCAGAATGTGCTGCAACATTGCGTAGACCGGTTCAAGGAGCGGTTTGACGAACTGGCCTATTCGCTCTGCGTCGAAGCGGGCAAGCCGATCAAGGACGCAGAAGGCGAAACCACGCGCCTGATCGACACCTTCCGGATTGCCGCCGAGGAGTCGGTGCGCAATTATGGCGAGGTCCAGCCGCTCGACATTTCCGCCCGTGCCAAGGGCTATATGGGCATGTGGAAGCGCGTTCCCATCGGCCCGTGCAGCTTCATTTCCCCGTTCAACTTCCCGCTCAATCTCGCGGCCCACAAGATTGCACCGGCGATCGCGGTGGGCTGTCCCTTCGTGATGAAGCCGGCCAGCAAGACGCCGCTGGGCGCGATCATCATGGGCGAGATACTGGCAGAGACCGATCTGCCGAAAGGTGCCTTCTCGATTCTGCCCGCAAGCCGGGATGGCGCCGACCTGTTCACGGTCGACGAGCGGCTGAAGCTGCTTTCGTTCACCGGTTCGCCGGGTGTTGGCTGGGATCTGAAAGCCAAGGCCGGCAAGAAAAAGGTCGTGCTCGAACTGGGCGGCAATGCCGCCGTGATCGTCGATCATGACGCGGATCTGGACGATGCGCTGGAGCGGGTCGTATTCGGTGCCTTCTACCAGTCCGGCCAGAGCTGCATCGGCGTGCAGCGGATCATCATCCATGAAAGCGTCTATGACAAGTTCAAGGACATGCTGGTTGCCAAGACCAGAAGCCTGGTCTCCGGCGACCCGAAAGAACGGGACACGTTCATCGGCCCGATGATTTCCGAAGGCGAAGCAAAACGCCTGCGCGGCTGGATCGAAGCCGCCGTTGACGGGGGCGCAACGCTGCTCTGCGGCGGCAATCGCAAGGGCAACATGCTCGAGGCCACGCTGCTGGAAAATGTCGATACCAGCGCGGATGCCTATCGCGAAGAAGCCTTCGGGCCGCTCGCCCTGCTGTCCAGGTTCAGTGATTTTGGTGCAGCGCTGAACGAAGTCAATGACAGCAAGTTCGGGCTGCAGGCCGGTATTTTCACGCGCGATCTGTTCAAGACGCTTGATGCCTGGGATCATCTCGACGTCGGCGGCGTGGTGATCAATGATGTACCATCCTACCGGGTCGACAACATGCCTTATGGCGGCGTCAAGGACAGCGGCCTTGGCCGCGAAGGCATAAGATTTGCGATGGAAGACATGACCGAAATCCGCAATCTCGTGATTCGCCGCAAACCGGGATAGCCGAATGGTCGATGACAGTTGCCGATGCGCCACACTGGGCGCGACTTGCCGTGCGGCTCAACCGACAAGGCCCTAGAAAATAAAAGAAATCGGGCGATTTTCATTTGCATTGAGCGTCGGATGGGCGATAGATAGTCTTATCGATATGGGTTGGGGAACCAATATCGACAGAGGGAACAGCAGGGTCGCGTCGTGCTGAATGAGGGGACCGGTGTCAAAACCGGATTGGGCAACGATGCAAAGGAAGAAAAAATTTGCGTGGATACCCGGCTGGCCCGTGCTGGCCGCTACCCTATTCTGTTCGGCCCTCGTCGCAACGGCGTTGTTCATCTCGACCATGGCAGGCACGACTGCTGTGGCCGCCGCCACCGATGGTCCCGGCGGCACCACGCTCGGCGTGGCATCTTGCGGAGGAACGACCTGTCACGGACGGCAGGAAGCAGATGGCGAGATCGTACGACAGGATGAAATCCTGCGCTGGCAGGAAGAATCGACCCCCGGTGGCGCCCATAGCCGCGCCTTTCGTGTCCTCCGCGAACCACGCAGTATCGCGATAGCGAAACGTCTGGGGATCAAGGATGCGGCCTCTTCGTCGGAATGTCTGGGCTGCCACAGCACGGCGGCAGCGAGCAAGGGTCCGCGCTTTCAGCTCAACGATGGTGTCGGCTGCGAATCCTGCCACGGCGCGTCTTCCGGCTGGCTGTCCAGCCATTATGCTGTCGGTGCCAGCCATGCCCGCAATGTATCGCAGGGGCTGATCCCGCTCGACAATCCCAAGGCTCGGGCCAGTGTCTGCCTCGACTGCCATTTCGGCAGCGCCAAAAAGGGCCAGTTTGTCGATCACAGGATCATGGCTGCCGGTCATCCCCGTATTTCGTTCGAGATGGACCTGTTCTCGACCTTGCAACAGCATCATGACGAGGATGTCGATTATGTTCGGCGCAAGGGACGGACGAACAGCGTCCAGTTCTGGGCCGTGGGCCAGGCGATGGCGCTGGAGCGCTCGCTCAATCTTTTCACAAAGCCGGCCCTCGCTACCGAAGGCATTTTTCCGGAATTTTATTTTTACGACTGCCACAGCTGTCACCGGCGGATCTATGACGACCCGTCCGCGCGGCCGACCTCGGTCAACAATCCTGCCCGATCCATCCCCGAAGGCATGCCGCCTTACAATGACGAAAACATGATCATGCTCAGCGCTGCCATCAAGGTGGCGGCACCGGAGATTGCCGGTGAATTTGACAGCCGGTCGAAGGCGTTTCACGCAGCCATGGCCCAGGGCCGGGAGCCGGCCGTTCAGGAAGCGGCCCGGTTGCGCCAATATGCGAGCCAGCTCGCGGACCGCTTTTCCCGCGCCAGTTTTGGCACGGCCCAGACCTTCCAGATCATGGAAACCATTGCCGGCGAAGCCATCTCGCCGCGCTTCACCGATTATGAGGGCAGCGTTCAGGCGGTCATGGCCATCGACACCCTGCTCAACGGACTGGTCAATAGCGGCCAGGTCAACCCATCCGCTGCCGCCAGCCTGCGCGGACAGATCAACGTCGCCTATGAGGCGGTTGCCGAGCCCAATGGCTATGAACCGCTGAAATTCCGGCGGGCGCTGGGCAGTGCGGTTCGCACGATACGGTCGCTGAGGTAGGAATATCGGTGATGCCCAAAGCTTTTCTCACATCCGCTATTTCCGCTGCAGCCCTGATATTGACTTCCTGTGGCGGCGGCGGAAGCAGCAATGATTTTGGCGGCACCCCCTCGCCCTCTCCGGCTCCTACACCCACCCCGGCACCGACGGGCTTTGTCGCGCCGCTGCAGCGCTCCCTGACGGTGACCGATGTACAGCAAATAATTGCCCAAGCCGCTGGAGAAGCGCAGGCCCGCAACCTTCCGGCCGTCATCGCCGTCGTCGACCGGGTCGGCAATGTGCTGGCGGTTTTCGACATGAATGGTTCGAATAAAGGTTCGAGCGAAGTGGCGGTGAGTTCCCGCCAGATTGGCGGGATCGCCGGGCCGGGCGAGACCATTGGCCTGCAAGGAGCGATGGTGCCAGCCTCGACGGCGGCGATCGCCAAGGCGATAACCGGTGCCTATCTGTCCAGCGGCGGCAATGCCTTTTCCAGCCGCACGGCCAGCCAGATCGCGCAGGAACATTTCCCCCCTGCCCCCACCACGGTGGGACTGGAGAGCGGGCCGCTGTTCGGTGTCCAGTTCAGCCAGCTCCCCTGCTCCGACTTGTCGCAGCGATTCAACGCAATGGGTGGTGCGGCATCCCTGATCGGGCCGAAACGCTCGCCGCTTGGCCTCGCAGCCGACCCCGGCGGTTTGCCACTGTACAAAGACGGTGTCGTGGTTGGCGGCATTGGCATCATGGCGGACGGCGATTATGGCTTCGACCCCAATATCCTGGATATTGACGCCGATGACGAGGAAGCCATTGCGCTGGCCGGCATTCAGGGTTTTGCGCCACCCGCGTCGATTACCGCCAACCGGATATCGGTAGACGGCACATCGTTGCGGTTCAGCGACATGCTTGTCTCCGACCTGGCTCCGCTGCAGGGCAATTTCGCGGCGATTAACGGGACCATCGGGAATTTGAAGCCAGTGACCGGCTATACCGACGGCGCGATCATCGCGGGCACTGCTTACGGAACGGAAGCTTCCGGCATCCGGGCATCGACCGCAGCCGAATTCACCAATCGCGATGCCTTTGTTTTGACCGACGGCACCGGTGCCAACCGCTTCCCGATTCGCGGCGGCACCGACGGGGCGGCGATAACCGCCCCGCTCACGGCGGCGGAAGTGCGCGCGATTCTGGAAGAGGCATTCATCATCTTCAGCCGCGCCAGGGCGCAGATTCGCCAGCCGCTGGACAGCCGGATGCAGGCAACGGTCAGCGTGGTCGACACCCATGGCCAGATATTGGGCATCGTCCGCACCCCGGACGGTCCGATTTTCGGCACGGACGTATCTCTGCAAAAGGCGCGAACGGCCGCCTTCTTCTCCAACTCGGTCGCGGCCCAGCAACTGCTCGGCACCCCGGTGGTCCCCGGCGTTGCCGACGTGCCGGCCTATGTGCAACGTGTGCGCACTTTTCTGGGTGACCCCAATGCCCTGACCGGCACCGTCGCCTTTGCCGACCGTTCGGGTGGCAATCTGTCCAGACCCTATTTCCCGGACGGCGAGATCGGACGCCCTCCAGGACCATTATCGGTCGAGCAGTCTGCCCGATTCAGTCCGTTCGCGGTCGGCCTGCAACTCGATCTGGTGGTCCCCAATATTGGAGCGCATCTGGCCTATGTCCGTTCCAACGGCGCCAGTGCCGATACGCCGCAACGCTGCACACAAGTGCCAGCAATCGGGGGCACCGGCGGACAGGTCCGGCTCGCCAATGGCATCCAGATTTTCCCCGGCAGCGTCCCCATCTATCGCGGTGACAAGCTGATCGGCGGTATTGGCGTTTCCGGCGACGGTATCGATCAGGATGATATGGCCAGCTTCCTCGGCCTGCACAACGCAGGCGTGCGAATGGGATCAATCGGCAATGCGCCCAAAGCGATCCGGGCCGACAATGTCGTGGTCAATCTCGGCAACGCCAATGTCCGCCTGCGCTACGTCAACTGCCCGTTCGCACCATTTCTCGACACCAATGCGCAAAATGTCTGCGAGGGGCTGTAGGACGCATGTCGGGACTCGCGGCCTCTTTCGTTCCCCTTCTTGCGGTAATGTCGACGCAGGCCGAACAGATGGAATCGCGGCGGGTCCCGGTTGAGCAGATGGAAACCTCTTTAGCGGCTTTGCTGGCGGGGGAAAAATTCGCTCAAAAAGGTTCAAAATCTGCCGATTCCGGACAGGAAATGGGTATCGGCGGACCGGATTTGGAGGAAAATGAGGACGAAACGGGGGAGAATACGGCCACCGGTCAGGAATTTCCGAAAGATGCTTCCAATTCTTCCATTGCAGACCAGTCCGAAACCGCTGGTCCCTTGGAAATGGACGTCGACAGCCTGACCGCCGATGATGCCCTGATCGACGGCCGCCGCCGGCCGGGCGTGCAGAAGCAACTGCCCGATCCGATCATCCAGAACAACCCGGGCGCGATCAGCGCCCCTCCGCCCGAAGCCTTCCCGACCGACGAGTTTCCCGTCCCCGATCGCTGGCGGATCATGCAGAGCCTGTGCCCGGCGAAAGGCGGCGACGAATCGATCTATACCTTGTTCGGTGCCTTGCGGAACAACTGTCACAGCACGCTGAACCCGTATAATCAGAACGTACTCAAAGGCGACAAGCCGATTCCGGCGGACAAGAAGCCGGGCTTCCTGAAAGGCGACGACTGGTTCTTCGTTGCAAACCTCGTCTCGGATACGGTGATAGAACCGCGCAGCTTTCCGATTCCGGTAGGCGTCCAGACGACAGAACGCCCGAACAGCATTGATGTGTTCGGACGATCGGGTTCGGAAGTCTATGCCCAGACCTTCATCACCGGCTTTGCCCTGATCAAGGGTTCTACCGCGTTCAAGCCACCCGATGTGGAATATCGACTGACTCTGGCGGCCCAGGTCAATCATGTGAATGTCCCCGAACGCCGCGTATTGTTCGTCGAACCCTCCAAATCATCGCATCGCACGGACTGGTTCGTTGGCGTGCAGGAGGCATTTTTCGACTATCACATCCGCAACACCTCGGCGCGCTATGATTTCGACAGTTTCCGGATCGGCATCCAGCCGATGCAGGCGGATTTCCGCGGCTTCCTGTTTCAGGACAACCAGCTTGGCTTCCGCCTGTTCGGCACGCGCGACAACAACCGGGTCCAGTATAATCTCGGTGCCTTTGTCCAACTGGAGAAAGACACCAATTCCGGGCTCAACGATATCACCCAGACGCCGCGCGAAAGCTATATTTTCTTTGCCAACCTGTACCGGCAGGATTTGCCCTTTGTCGGCCTGACCAGTCAGTTCAGCCTGACTTACAATATGAATCGCGAAAAGTCCGATGTCGAGATTGACGACAATGGTTTTCCGGTGCGTCCCGCCCTGCTCGGCGACCTGCGCGGCAGGGCCTATGATGTCGTCTATCCGGGCTATGCCTTTGACGGCCGGATCGGGCGAATCAATCTCACCGGCCAGGTTTACGGTGCCTTTGGCGAAGACCGGAACAGTTTCTTCACCAGCGAGCCGGCGAAAATAGAAGCCTATTTCGGCGCTCTGGAAGCCAGCTATGATGTCGACTTCCTGCGCTTTCGTGCCTCCGGCCTGTTCGCCAGCGGCGACGGCAATCCCTATAATAATACCGAAGCAGGCTTCGACGCGATCTTCGAGAACCCGATCTTTGCCGGTGCCGATACGAGCTACTGGATTCGCCAGACCATTCCCTTTGCGGGTGGTGGCAGGGTGATCTCGATCAATGGCCGCAACGGTATCCTCAATTCGCTGCGCTCGTCGAAGGAACAGGGACAAAGCAATTTCAACAATCCCGGCACGATATTGGTCGGCGCGGGTGTCGATGCCGATCTGACGCCCGCTTTACGGTTGTCGGCCAATGCCAATCATCTCTGGTTTCACAAGACCGAAAGTCTGGAGGCCTTGCGGGTCGAAGGTTCCATTCCCAGGGATATAGGCTGGGATCTTTCCGTGGCAGCGATCTACCGGCCGAAAGCCACGCAGAATATGGTATTCCGCCTGTCAGGCGCTGCGCTGTTGCCCGGCAAGGGATTCAAGGATTTGTTCGATCAGTCGGACAAGCGCGACTTTCATTATTCAATCCTGCTCAATGCGATATTGGCCTTCTAATGTATTGGCGGAACCTCATGACCAGCAACAGCAAATGGATCCTCACCGGATTGGGGGCCTTTGCCCTGACCATCACCCCGGCATCCTTGCTGCTCGCCGCTGGCAAGGAAAAACCGCAGAAAGTCGATTATAGCTTCACCCCCCCTGCCCCGCAAAACCAGACATGGGACGAAGCACAGGCCAAAAGCAGCGGCTGCCAGAGCTGTCACACGGACAGCGACCAGAAAACCATGCACGAGACCCCGGCCGTGGTTCTGGGATGTGTTGATTGCCATGGCGGCGATGCTTCGGTGGTCGGCGACAACAAATGGGGCAAGACCAGCCTAGCCTATATGGATGCGCTCAAAAAAGCGCATGTTCTGCCCAAATATCCCGAAAGCTGGCACTGGCCTTCTTCCGCCAATCCCAAGCGGAGCTATACGCTGCTGAACTCGGAATCGCCGGAATTTGTGCGCTTTGTCAATCCGTCAGACTATCGGGTCGCGCGCGAATCCTGCGGTGCCTGTCATATGGAGATTATCGAGGCTTCCGAACGGTCGCTGATGGCAACCGGTGCCATGCTATGGGGTGGAGCCGCCTATAATAACGGCATTGTCCCGTTCAAGAACTACATATTCGGCGAGGCTTATACCCGCGATGGCCTGCCCGCGACGATCAAGTCGCCCGGCAATCCGCACGGCACGGTCACCGATGCCGAAAAGAAGCGCGGCGCGCTGCCGATCCTTTACCCCCTGCCGACCTGGCATACCGTTCCACCGGGTGATATTTTCCGTGTCTTCGAGCGCGGCGGTCGCAATATCAACACCCAGTTTCCGGAGATTGGCCTGCCCAATATCGGCGGCATCATCCAGCGGCTGGAAGAGCCCGGACGCCCCGATCTCAAGCAGTCCAATCGCGGTCCCGGAACCGGCCTGCGCGTCGCCATTCCGGTGCTCAATATTCACAAGACCCGGCTCAACGATCCGTTCATGTGGTTCATGGGTACCAATGACCAGCCGGGCGACTATCGCCAGTCCGGCTGCGCCGGCTGCCATGTTGTCTACGCCAATGACCGCGAACCAAGGCACAGCTCGATCTGGGCCAAATATGGACGCGACGGCCAGACCCAGACGGTCGATCCGACAATTCGCAACCTGAAGGAAGGCGAGCATCGCTTCGGCAGCTTCGGCACCTATGATGCTTCCCATGGTGCAAAAGGCGCTCATGGCGAAGAAAAGGGCCATGGCGATGATCATGCCGGTGAGACGGATCCGGCGAAACGGGAAAAGGGCCATCCGATCCAGCATGCCTTCACCCGCGCCATCCCGACCGCCCAGTGCATGAACTGTCACATGCACCAGCCGAATATCTTCCTGAACAGCTATCTCGGCTACACCATGTGGGACTATGAATCCGACGCGCCTTACATGTGGCCAGGTCCGGACAATCTGACGCCCAAGCCGGAAGGCATGAGCGACGAGGACTATCAGAAGAAATACAAGCAGCAGAAATATCCGACGGCAGAGGAAGTGCGCGCCGTGCTCGACCGCAATCCGGAAGGCGCAGCACCCAAGGGGCTGTGGGCCGATATCGACTTCCTGCGCAATGTCTATGACCTCAACAGCGAGACCAAGGACACGCAATTTGCCGACTATCATGGTCACGGGTGGAATTTCCGTGCCATCCTGAAGCGCGATCGGGACGGCAACCTGCTGGATGCGGAGGGCAATCAGGCCAGCTACAGCACCGATACCGAGAATATCGTGGCCAATGATGATCCGGAAAAATTCCGCAAGGGTGACGAAGGCCAGTTTGTCGAACCGGGAATCAACCCAGGCAAATCGGTCCACATGATGAGCATCCATGCCGAAGTCGGCATGCAATGTGCCGATTGCCATTTTGCGCAGGACAGCCATGGCAATGGCCTTATCTATGGCGAAGTGGCCAATGCGGTCGAAATCAATTGCAAGGACTGTCATGGCACGGCCGATGACTATCCGACCCTGATGACCAGCAATCTGGCAGCGCGGCCAAAGGGCACGAATCTTGGCCTGCTTCGCAACGCCAATGGCGAGCGGCGCTTCGAATGGTTCCAGGATCCCGATGGCAAGCGCGTGCTGATCCAGCGGTCCATCGTCGATCCCGAACTCAGCTGGCGGGTCAGTCTGGTCAAAAACAGCGTGGACCGGGCACATCCTGATTTCAACCTAAAGGCGGCGCGAGCCAAGCTGATGTCGAAGAGCGGAGCAGAAACCGGCAAATATGCTTTTGGCAGCGGCGTTGCGAAAGAGGACCGGGCGCACAAGGACGAAAATATGGTCTGCTTTACCTGCCATCTCAGCTGGACGACGAGCTGTGGTGGGTGCCATCTGCCGATCGAGGCAAACTGGCAAACGGAAAGCCATAAATATGAAGGCGGCACGACGCGAAACTATGCGACCTACAATCCCCAGGTCGCCCGCGACCAGATGTTCCAGCTGGGTCGTCACCAGACCAGCAAGGGCAATGTCATTGCGCCAGTGCGGTCAACATCGGCCCTGATCCTGTCCTCGACCAATATCAATCGCGAGCGCATCTATGTGCAGCAGCCGCCAATCTCGGGCATAGGCTTCTCGTCGCAAGCCTTCGCGCCGCATTTCCCGCATACCGTCCGCAAGACCGAGACCAAGCAATGCTCCGATTGTCACGTCAGCGAGGCCAATGACAATAATGCAATCATGGCGCAGACGCTGTTGCAGGGTACGAATTTCGTCAACTTCATCGGGCTTCACGCATGGGTGGGTCTTGAGAAAGGCTTTGAAGCGGTTCGGGTAACGGAATGGGATGAACCGCAGGCGGTCATCGGTTCCTATCTGCAAAAATATGCCTATCCCGACTATTGGCGGATGCATGTCGAGGATAATGACCGGGAACTGATCGACTGGGTCCGCGGGGAACGGCTCGACAAGGATCTTTCCGGCGAAACCAAGGCGCTCGAAGAATTCAAGAATGTTGTCCAGGGAACGAGCGATGCCGTCCGCTGCCTGCAGTTGCGCGGAGAATATATGTTCGTGGCCGAAGGCAAAGGCGGTTTCCGCGCCTATGATGTCGCTTCGATTGGCAACAAGGGCTTCTCTGAACGCATCATCAAGGCACCCTTCTCGTCTCTGGGTCACGACACGCATGTCGACACCAAAAACGCGACCTGCATGGCGCTGGCTACCAACCAGCCGATAGCACCCTTGCGTAACACGAAAGAATTGCGGGAGATCAACGAAGAGCAGCCCTTCCATCCGATCTATAATTATGCCGTGATTACCGACAGCGAAGAAGGCCTGGTCCTGGTGGATGTCAACACGCTGGCCGATGGCGAGTTCCGCAATAATTTCTTCAAACGCAGCCTGACCTGGAATCAGGGCGGGGTGCTTGATGGTGCACAGCATATTACGCTGGCTGGCCATTACGCCTATATTACCACCGCAGCCGGATTGACCGTGATCGATCTGGACAAGCCGTTGACCCCCCGTCATGTGATCACGATTCCGATGACCGATGCCCGGGCATCAGCGCTGCAGTTCCGCTATCTGTGGGTGACCGATGCGGATGGTGTGAAGCTGTTCGATGTTACCGATATGGAAAATCCGGTGGCGGTGCCGTCCGGTACGATAAAATTGCGCAACGCACGGCGTCTCTATCTGGCCCGTACCTATGCCTATATCGCGGCCAAGAACGAAGGCCTGGTGATCGCGAATATCACGCGGCCGGAAGCGCCCCAACTCTATCTGAAGGAAACTTTCGCCGGCCAGATGAACGACGCGGAAGATGTCATCGTCGGATCAACCAACGCGACCCTGTTTGCCTATGTCGCCGATGGACGCAATGGCCTGAAGGTGATCCAGCTGACCACACCCGACAGCCAGAAAAATTATTATGGGTTCTCACCCGCACCAAAGCCGGAACTTATCGCCTTTGCCCGCACGCCGAAACCGGCGCTGGCCTTGTCCAAGGGGCTGGATCGCGATCGGGCGGTGGACGAGACCGGGGGCCAGATGGCGGTTTTCGGGCGACTGGGTTCCCGACCGTTCACCCGAAGCGAAATGCAGCGCTTCTATCTGAACAGCAAGGGCAGACCCTATTTCGTGAAGGACGAGCCAGATATCGCGGACTGGATCGGGCCAGTCCCGCCATTGCTTGCCAAGCGATGAAGAAGAGCGGGGGCCGGGCTGTTACGCAGCACCGACCCCCTGTCCCCCAATACGCAACTCGGGGGAATTGCTTCCCCTGCGCACTGGAGCGCAGGGTTTAACTGATAGGTGGGAGAGACGATCAGCAGTTGCCGTCGATCGCGCGACCGGCCAAGGCGCCGACTGCGCCGCCAATGATCGTACCCTCGGTCTTGTCTCCGCGGCGGGCGACTTCATTGCCGAGCAGACCACCGGCAATGGCGCCGATAATCGTGCCGCCGGTTCCGCGGTCACAGCCCCGATAGCGGCGGTCGCTGTAATAGCGCCGGTCATTATAATAGCGGTTGTCGCGGTAGCGGCGCTGGTCTCGATAATCCCGGCGATCGCGATAGCGGCTGCCGCGATAGGTGTCGCCGCGCCGATATTCCCGATATCCGTCATAGCGGACCTGCTCATAATAGCCGCCATTATAATAGCCGTCGCGCGCTTCCGCCGGCGCTGCGAAAGCCATGGTTCCAATGGCCGCAGCCGAAATTGCGATACTTCCCAAAATCCTGTTGATCATCTTTTCTACTCCAGAAGGATTTTCAAAATCCCGAATCAATTGCTACCCAACAAGTGTCTTTCTACGGACGCTGGCTTGACCAGATACTGAATGGTGGTTTTATCTCGGGTTCAGGTTTGGTGCCCGCATTCTGAATATTTCAGCCAGTAGCTGAGCGACTAGCGTTTTAAGCCATTGCCGATTTTCATCCCGTCCGATAGCGATCGGCGAAGATAATAAAGAGGAACGGCAATGAAACTGAAGGGCAGAACAGCAGCTATTACGGGCGGCACGGCGGGTATCGGGCGCGGGATTGCCGAGGCATTCCTGGCGGATGGCGCCAATGTCGCGCTGATGGCGCGCAATCCGGAAAAAGGTGGCAAAGTTGTCGCGGAACTGGACGCGGGGGAGCGGGCGATCTTCATTGCCGGGGACGTGATGGAACAGGACCAGGTCGAGGGGTTTATCGACCAGACTGTCCGGCATTTCGGCACTATTGACATTCTTGTAAATAATGCCGGGGGCGCGGGCGATCTGGCGCCGCTGGTCGACCTGACCGACGAAGCCTTTGACATGGCTATGAAATGGAACATCTATTCGACCTTCTGGGCGACGCGGCGGGCGCTGAAACCGATGATCGCGCAGCAATGGGGCCGGGTGATCAACATCAGCTCGACCGAGGGCAAGATGGGCAAGCCGACCTTCGCTTCCTATACGATCGCCAAGCATGGCATCAACGGCATGACCAAGGCCGTGGCGCAAGAAGTTGGCACATCGGGCGTCACGGTCAACGCGATCTGCCCCGGACTGATCCTGACCGACCTGATTCTGGACAGCGGTCCGGCGACGGCAGCCGGCATGGGCATGACCTTTGACGAGATGATCGACATGTTTTCCCAGGAGAGCGCGCTCAAGCGGCCGGGCAAGGTCGAGGAGGTCGCGGCGATGGCAGTACTGCTGGCCTCCGAAGCCGGTGGCGGCATTACCGGGGGGACGCTGAGCGTCGACGGGGGAACCGCCCAATATTGAAAATGCCGGGCCGGGTCCCGACCGCAAACTTATTTCAGTGAAGCAGTTCCTGACGCTTCTTCGCGGCTTCCCCGAGGCCGGTCCAGCTATCCTCCGGCTTTTTTGCGGGGCTGGCCGGGCCGGTATCGCCGACCTGCGCCCAGGGGTCCGCCTCCTTCTTTTCGGTTTGGGCGGTCGCAGCCGCGTCTGGCGCGGGCGCGACCTTGGCGGGCGGATCAGACGCGACGCAATAGGCAGTGACCAGCACCATCGCCGACCACCACAAGGCATGGGCGCGGCTGGCCAAGACTCGAGTGAGGCGCGGTCCGAACATGGGTCGGGAATAGGCTCCCGATATTAACAAGCCGTAGATTCTCCAGAAGAGAGCAATGCCAAATATTGGGAATATTTCCCATCATTCAGTTTCAGTTCATGTGAGTCTGGCACCGATATTCCATTAACTCATTGATATATATAGGTTTATACAAACTGGCACGACCTGTGCAATGTTGTTGGCATCTTCACAAGATGGTTTGTGAAGCACCAGTTTGAAACAGAAGGAACCTCGAAATGATCAACGCAAACATCCAGAACCAAGTCGCCGCCGCCTTTGCCGCTGTTTTCGCAGCCGCTGTTCTTGTCAGCGCCAGCATCGGTCCCGCCGTCAACAATGCCGCCGCCCTGGTTGCATAGCCCCGAAGAAAGGAACCCAGAAGATGTTGTCCCCCAAATTCCAGAATCGCCTCGCCGCCGCATTTGCCGCTTTCGTCTCCGCTACGATATTGCTGACGGCCTCGATCGGTCCGGCGGTCCAGAACAGCGCCTCCCTGGTGATCTGATCACCGGGAGCCGCTAGCGGCAGGCGCGCAAGAATCTCTCCAGCGCGCCGCCCGAACCCTGGAGATGAACGGAGAATTTGTTGCCGTTCAGATTGACAAAGGCGCGATTGCCCCGCGCCAGCGCCGGAAACAGCGCATGATTGTTGGGCCGCAGAAATTGCGCTGTCGGATGATTCTCACCTTCGATCTGTGCCGGCAGCATCCGCGCCAAGATTCCGATAGAGCTATTGTCATCTACCCGCACGGTGAAGCCGAACTGGTCCTCTGCCACCACTTCCCTGGGCGTTGCCAGGATCATGTGCGCGATCCGCACCGAACCGTTTTCCAGCCTTCTGCAGCCCATGGTCCACAGCCGGTTGTCGGTTCCCGGCACCATGAAGGACAGGGCCGGCACGTCGTCGCGGCTTTCATCATGCCAGACCATGCCGAAGGCCAGTCCGGCATCGGGATAACATCATGCTGCGCGATGGGGTCGACGGAGATATATTCATATTGGTTCTATTTTTCGGGCGCCGGCAGCCGGTCGCAGAGAGCCGATTTGCCTCGCCGGCGTGCTCCTCGTCCCTTGCCCCGGTTTAACCTCCCTTAACCATTGGCAGCTAGGCTCGGTCCGGTGAACCAGCCCGAGATTGCCCCCTGCCCTTCGCGCAGACAATGTGATCCGTATCACCGGGCGAGGCGCGATTGCTTTCGGCTGATTCCCGCCCGCTCGTTTTGCGCGCCATGATGCGCTGGCCCGGCTTTGTCGCGATCACCCTGGCCCTGTGCACGGCGCTGTTTCTGGCGATCTTCCTCAGCGGCGGTCCGGCACCGACCATGGCAGCGGTCGGCAGCGATCCGCACCAGGCGAGTTTCGGCATCTGCCTTGGCCGCGAACGGTACAGCTGCGTCGTCGACGGCGACACCATCTGGTTCGAGGGGCGCAAGATCCGGATCGCCGATATCAACACGCCGGAAATCTCGAAACCGGGCTGCGCGTCCGAAGAGCGGCTCGGCCAGCAGGCAAAACTGCGGCTGCAGGCCTTGCTCAACCAGGGCCGTTTCTCGCTGCAGTCGATCGACCGCGACCAGGACCGATTTGGCCGCGATCTGAGGATCATCACCCGGGGTGGCCGGAGCCTTGGCGACACGCTGGTCGCCGAGGGACTGGCCGAGCGCTGGCAGGGCTATCGCCGCGACTGGTGCTAGACCGGTGCGCAAGCAACCAGGCGAGCGCGAACAGAGCCCGTCGCCAGAACAATTCCCGGGCTGGCAAATCCGGCCAGCCGTGATATGCCGCGGGCATGAAGCAATCAGGCATGGAACAATATCGCATCATGGTCGGCTGGGCCGCGATTGTCGTCGCCGCGCTCGCCTTTCTTCCCCTGCCCCTGCCCTTGCTACCGCCGATGCTGTCGGCGCGGATGCTGCTGGCGGTGCCGACGATCGGGCCGGTGCTGATGCTGCTGTCGCCGATGCTGCTGTTCGCGGCCGGCATCGGGCTGGTCAGGGGCTGGGACGGCGGCCGCAAGCTGTTCCTGGTCTGGGCGCTGATCGGCGGCCTGGCGGCGCTTGGTGGCTGGGCCTATCAGCCGGTGCGGGCGGTAGTGGATCTCGCGCTGATCGCGGGCTGCCTGGTGGTCGTGCTGTGGGGCGACTGGCGGCGGTTGTTGCCGGGGTAGTGCCCCCTGTGCCGTGTCATCCCCGCGCAGGCGGGGATGACACGCGGGCTAGATATCTAGCGGCATTTCAGGCCGCCGCGGTCGATCTCGCGGCCGAGCAGGGCACCGCCGGCGGCACCCAATATCGTGCCGACCGTGCGGTCGCGGCCGCCGTCCAGTTCGCGGCCGGCCAGCGCGCCGACCGCGCCGCCGATGATCAGGCCGGTGGTGCCATTGTCGCGCTTGCAATAATAGCGCCCGTCATCGCCCCGCCAGATCCGGTCGCTGCGACTCAGGCGGCGCGGCTCGTAATAGCGGCCGCGATCGTCATAGCGGTCCTTGTGATGCTTCATCTTGTAATAGCCGTGGGCCGGCGCATGGCGTGGCGGGTCGGCCAGCGCGGCGGCGGATGGCACTGCCAGCGATACGGCGGCAAGGGTCATTAGGATATTGCGCATGGTAAAATTCCCGTTACTGTTATTGTCAAAAGCTGCCGGGATAATAAAAATCGAAAGATGAATGATCGATGACCTGCATTGTCAGCATTGTGGCAGGCCGACAGCCAGCCGGTCAGGCGGACGGCACAATCGAAGGTGCCGACAGGGAATTGTCGTCCCAGCCGCCGCCGGTCATCGAATCTCCCAGAATCCCGCTCTCGCTGGCGTTTTTCACCATTTGAGCGAACTCGGCATAGGGCCTGGGATTGTCGCGTTCGTTGGCCATCCGGTCGCGCGAGGCCTTGCGGCGCTGCGGATCGGCGGTGATGCCCGTGCCCTCGACCAGGCGGTTCATCAGGTTGAAGATGCCGGTCACCGCGATGGTGTGGAACAAAGCCTTTTCCGACCAGCCGGCGGCATAGACGTCCGCCGCGTCGCTGTCGGTCACGCTGGACGGGGCCAGGGTCAGCTTGCGGGCATAGGCCAGCAGCGGCAGCAGCCGTTCATCCACCCCGGAAGCGGCGGGATCGGCGACCAGATTGTCGAACGTCTGCGGTTCGGTGCCGTGCACTTCGGCAAAGCCGCGGTGCGATTCGTAGCAGAAGTCACACCGGTTGAGGCCGGAGACATAAGCGGCGATCAGCTCGCGCTCGGCAACGCTAAGCGGCGACGGTCCGCGCAAGATCACGTCATGATAGTCGCACAGCGATTCAAAGCCCTCGCTATGGGCGGCGAGAAGCTCGATCATTTCGGGATTGTCGGGCAGCGAGGGAAATTTCGGCATCGGTTCGTCTCTTTCCGGAAATGCGAGCGCCGCAAATGTCGCAGCCGAACCGCGCGCGCTGCGGCTCATTTGCAGCAAACTGGCATTTTCCCGGAAGGTTGGCAAGCCGATATTGCCCGGGTTCCCGGCCGCCCGACCGCCGCTGTCCGGGCGGAGCGGCGGGGTTGGCAAACCGTGCCTGCCCGCTTCATTATGTTGGCCTGTCGACGCACACCGTGATATGGTTTGCCGGCTCAAGAGGGGGAAAATGATGAAGAAAATATTTTTAGCCGCCGGCACCGTGCTGGCGCTGGCCGGCGCAAGCGCCGCCGGGGCGCAGAGCTTTGGCCAGGGCCAGTGGGTGCTGGCGCGCAGCGCGGTCGGCGGCAGCCATTATTATCCCGGCGTCGTCGCCAGCGCCTCCGGCAACCAGGTGACGATCAATTTCGACGATG
>Ga0209643_1001737_pt1 | contig 18045 bp, 19 predicted proteins | sample AutmiccBRH37_all_FD_187383 | JGI IMG/M metagenome (GOLD analysis project Ga0209643, IMG submission 187383) | Deep subsurface microbial communities from Mt. Terri, Switzerland - Autotrophic microbial communities BRH/37_all (SPAdes) (version 2) | ecosystem: Environmental > Aquatic > Deep... | reverse complement strand
CCGATCCTATTTGCAACAAATGGCCGAAAGCGGGACGAAATAGTGGACGACAAGCGCAATATCATCATGGCGGTGCTGCTCACCGGGATCATCCTCTTCGGCTGGCCGCTGTTGATGGAACAATTTTTTCCCGACATGGCCAACAAGAACGAAGTGGTGGAGCAGGCCAATGTTCCGGCAACGGATCAGTCCGCCGGTGACGATATGACGCCGGCCATCGATCAGGCCACGGACGGCACGGACATTGTTGCTGCTGCAGCATCGGACAAGATCAGGCCCCTGGCGACCGTTCTGCGGGAAAATCCCCGTGTCCTGATTGACACGCCGCGCGTGAACGGTTCGATCAACCTCAAGGGCGCGCGGATCGATGATCTCACGCTGACCGATCATACGGTCGACATGAGCAAGGACAGCAACCCGGTGCGACTCTTTGCGCCGTCGGGGACCGAAAACGCCTATTTCAGCCGCTTTGGCTGGGCCGGGAAAGGCGTTGCCGTGCCGGATGACAATACCGTCTGGTCCGCCGACCGCAGCACCCTGACCCCGGAGACGCCGGTCACGCTCAGCTGGTCGAACGAAACCGGACAAACCTATGCCATCAAGCTGTCGATCGATTCCGATTATCTGATTACCGGCGAACAGAGCGTCACCAATCGTGGGCAGAATCCGGTCGCGCTGAAACCCTATGCGCTGATCAACCGGAAACGCGATCTGGCCAATGTTCCGCCTGAAGAGGCGAGCACCTGGACGATTCATTCCGGTCCGGTTGGCGTCTATGAAGGCGCCGCAAATTATGACGTGGATTATGAAAATCTGGCTGGCGAAGAACCCGGATTCTTTGCCAGCCTGTCCGGCACCAGCGCGGTCGCCGGGACCAATGCCTATGACACGGAGGTCAGCTGGCTGGGATTCACCGACAAATATTGGCTGGGGGCCCTGGTCCCGGAAAATATTTCCGATGTCGATGCCAAATTCCGGTCCGGCGGGGGTGATATCTTCCAGGCCGAGATTGCGAAGAAGAGCGCGCAGATCATCGCACCCGGTCAGCAATTGAAAACCACGACCCGTCTGTTCGCCGGCGCCAAGGAAAACGCGCTGCTGGAAAAATATGAAGAAGAATACGGGATAAAGAATCTCGACCGGGCGATCGACTGGGGCTGGTTCTACTGGTTCGAGAAACCGCTGTTCTACCTGCTCAACTGGCTGTTCAAGCTGGTCGGAAATTTCGGCGTCGCGATCATCCTGATGACCTTCATCGTGCGCGGCATCATGTTCCCGATTGCCCAGAAACAATTTGCATCCATGGCGCAGATGCGTGCGGTGCAACCGAAAATGAAGGCGATCCAGGAGAAGCACAAGGACGACAAGCAGCAACAGCAGCAGGAGATCATGAAGCTGTACAAGGACGAGAAGGTCAATCCACTGGCCGGCTGCCTTCCCATATTCCTGCAGATCCCGATCTTCTTTGCGCTCTACAAGGTACTGATGCTGTCGATCGAGATGCGTCACCAGCCCTTTGCCCTGTGGATCAAGGATCTCAGCGCGCCCGATCCGCTGACCCCGGTCAACCTGTTCGGGCTGCTGCCATTCGATCCGCCGACCTTCCTTGCCGTGGGCATCCTGCCGATCCTGATGGGCATCACCATGCATCTGCAGTTCAAGCTCAACCCGGCACCGATGGACCCGATGCAAAAGCAGATATTCAGCATCATGCCGTGGATTCTGGTGTTCATCATGGCACCCTTTGCCGCTGGTCTGCAGCTCTACTGGACGGTGTCCAACATCCTGACCATCGCACAGCAGAAATGGCTCTATTCCCGCCATCCGCAGATGAAGGAAATGATGGCCAAGGAAGCCGAAGAGAAGGCGCGCAAGGCAGCGGCTGACAAGGCGGAGGCATGACGCCGCTTCATCCGAAGCTGTTCTCGGGGCCGATCAGCTTCCTGAAAAGCGCACCGCAACTGCAATTTCTGCCGGACCCCTCGGTCCCCGAAATCGCCTTTGCCGGGCGCTCCAATGTCGGCAAGTCTTCGCTGATCAACGCGCTGACCAACCGCAATGGCCTCGCGCGGACGTCGAATACGCCGGGGCGGACGCAGGAACTCAATTTCTTCGATGTCGGCGACCCGCTGATTTTCCGGATCTGCGACATGCCCGGCTACGGCTATGCCAAGGCGCCCCCGAAAGTCGTCCAGAAATGGCGCTTTCTGATCAACGACTATCTGCGCGGGCGGGCGGTACTCAAGCGGACCTTCGTGCTGATCGACTCGCGCCATGGCATCAAGCCGGTCGACGAGGAAGTGATGGAAATGCTCGACAAGGCCGCGGTCAGCTACCGGGTGGTGCTGACCAAGGCGGACAAGATCAAGCAGGAAGAACTGGATATCACGGCGGAAAAGGTCGCTGCGATCGCCAAGAAACATCCTGCCGCGCATCCGGACCTGCTGCTCACATCTTCGGAAAAGAAACAGGGTATCGATGAACTGCGGCTGGCCGTTCTGGAGGCCGTGCAGAGCTGAGGGCGCGGCACCCGTGCTCCGGCGAGGCATTGCTCGACACCGCCGATCAAATTTGGCTATGGGGCATTTATGAAACTGATAATCGGAAACAAAGCCTATTCCAGCTGGTCGATGCGCGGCTGGCTCGCCTGCAAGCAGTCGGGTCTGTCCTTCGAGGAACTGACCGTGCCGCTCTATGGCGACGATTGGGACCATGTCCGGGAGAGCGAAAATTTTGCGCCATCGGGCGGCAAGGTGCCGATCCTCTGGGATGGCGAGACCGTCGTATGGGACAGTCTGGCGATCATCGACTGGCTCGCCGACAAGACTCACCGCGACCGCTTCTGGCCGAAAGACGAGACCGCGCGCGGCATGGCCCGTTCGATGGCGGCGGAAATGCATTCCGGCTTCATGGCGCTGCGCCGCCAGTGCCCGATGAACACGCGGAAAATTTTCGACGGCCTCGATTTCACCGATGAGGTCAAGACAGACGCCGCGCGGGTCATTGAGCTGTGGGCGCAGGCGCGGGCGCGCTTTGGCGGCGGTGGGCCGTTTCTGTTCGGCACCTATGGCGCCGCGGATATCATGTATGCACCGGTGGTGTCGCGCTTCCAGACTTATGGATTCCGGCTGCCGGGCTTTGCCACCAGCTATATGCAGACGATCCTTGATCATGAGTGGACCGCGCAATGGATGGAGGCCGCCGAGGAGGAACCATGGGTGATCGAACGGCTCGAACAGCCGGAAGCGGCACAAGCCTGAGCGCCGCCCGATGACCGCACCGACAGCTCTCGACCTGGCGCAAAGGCTGATCGCGCAGCCCAGCATCACCCCGGCCAGCGGCGGCGTGTTTGACGAGATGGAAAGGATGCTGGAGCCGCTGGGCTTTGCGGTATCGCGGTTTATCGCGGGCGATGGCCCGGAAGATCGGGAGCATGGCGGTCCGGTCGAAAATCTTTTCGCGATCCGCAAGGGCCCGGCCGCTTCGCGCCATTTCGCCTATGCCGGACATCTCGATGTCGTGCCGCCCGGCCAGGGCTGGCAGACCGATCCGTTCGTCCCGGAAGTGCGCGGCGGGCTGCTGCACGGGCGCGGTGCCGTCGACATGAAGGGCAGTATCGCGGCCTTTGTCGCCGCGCTGCACCAGATTCCCTCGGACCTTGGCACGATCAGCCTGATCATCACCGGCGACGAGGAAGGTCCGGCGCGGTTCGGCACCTTGGCGCTGATGGACCATATGGCCGAACGCGACATCCTGCCCGACCTCTGTCTGGTCGGCGAACCGACATCGGTCCACCGGCTCGGCGACATGATGAAGATCGGAAGGCGCGGCTCGGTCAATATGTGGATCACGGTGCACGGCATGCAGGGCCATGTCGCCTATCCGCACAATGCCGACAATCCGATCACCAGGCTCGGCAGAATTCTGACGGAAATCGATTCGCTGCAACTCGATGACGGGACCGACTGGTTCCAGCCGAGCAATATCGAATTTACCGACCTGCACGTCGGCAATCCGGCACATAATGTGATCCCGGCAAAGGCCGAGGGCCGTCTGTCGATCCGCTTCAACGACCGGCACACGGGCGAAAGCCTGAGCGCCATGGTGCAGGAGATTGTCGAACGGCATGGCGGCGAACTGAAGCCGATCATTTCCGGCGAACCGTTTCTGACTCCCCCCGGTGAATTCTCGGAAATCGTCGCGAGCGCGATCCGCGAAGTCACCGGCGTGGAGCCTGAACTGTCGACATCGGGCGGGACCTCCGACGCCCGCTTTCTGGCAAAGATCATGCCGGTGGTGGAATTCGGTCTGTGCAACGCGACGATGCACAAGCTCGATGAAGCCTTGGCGGTCGAAGATCTCGACCAGCTGGCGCGAATATTTGCGCTTATTGTGCGAAATGCCCTTGGGCCGGGTGGATCAGCCGGTTAATCCATAGCCGACCAGAGCGACCGAAAATCCGATCACCGCGCCCAAAGCGGGCCGCCAATCGCCTGTCCGATGGGCATCGGGCGCGATATCCTCGAAGACAAGATATAATATTCCGCCGGCGCAAAAGGTCATGACCGAACCCAGAATCATATTGTCGAGCGTGAACAGCGAATATCCCGCCAGCGCGGAAACCGGCCCGACGACGATACAGCCCGACATGATCTGCAGGACATGCTTCTTCAAAAACCCGGCATGCGAATGCCGTATTTCGCGATAGGCATTAAATCCCTCCGGCAGGTTCTGGGCGACGATCACGGCGGTCAGAAACAGCGCCATCTTGAAATCGCCGGAAATGACTGCGCCGAGAACGATGGCTTCTGGAATGAAATCGAGATTCAGCGCAACCAGCTGGCTGACTGGCGTTCCCCGCCGCTTGAGCGTGTGGTCGATGACCAGAAAGACCAGTCCGCCAGCCAGAAATGTTCCCAGCCCGAGCCATAATGGCTGGCTTTCCAGCCCGTGCGGAACCAGCACCAGTCCGACCGCGCCAATCAGCGCGCCACCACCGAAAGCAATGATCGCCCGATGCATCTCAGCGCTGATCAGGCCCTTCTGGTGCTCATCGAGCCAGCCCAGGCCCGCTCCGGCAAAAGCGGCCAGCCCGGCCAGCGCCGACAGAAGGACAAGCATGATCATCGGGAACGGCGCAAGATTATATAAAGCGCGCCCGAGCCGCCATGGCGAGGATGTGCGCTGCGCACAGCAGCAATCCGGGATGCGTGGCGGGAAGCAGCGAGCCAGTCCGTGATCGCTGCCCGGATCGCTCCGCGCCCCCCTTCGCGGCGGCGCTCGTCCTCATTGCGCGCCTTGCCGGTGATCAGCAGAATAGCGCGATGACCGGCGGCAATGCTGAGTTCCAGAGCGCTATCGAGACGCCCGTGCGCCGATGTCAGGGTATAGCCGTGCAGGTCGACGGTAACATCCGGCTGCACCATGCCCTTGGCGAGACGGCGATCCCAGCCGCCATCGAGGCCGTGGCGCGTGGGTACCGGCTTTTGATCGCGCAGCGGGACGGCGGACTTGCCGCCAAAACTCTCCGCGGTGATCGGGCCTGAGGGATCGCGCGGCTTCCTGGCGACGGGAAGAGCTTCAATCCGCTTGATGCTTCCCCGGTCCAGCGGCTCGACGGTTTCGATGACCTTCTGCCAGAGCGCCTTTTCACCGGCGGTAAGGGGCCGGTCCGCCATGATTACTGGCCCGGGTTTCGGCGAGCGGCGACAAGCCTGGCGACCGTTCCCTTGGGCAGAAAGACCAGCGCCTGTCCGTTTGAGGACATGCCGCCGGCAATCTGCGCGGCCTGCTCCCCCGCGCCCCAGAAGGTATCGAAACGGTTGGCACCCTTGATCGCGCCGCCGGTATCCTGAGCCACCCAGAGACCGTCGGCGATATCATGGGCCATGTCGAGAAAGACCGGGGCGCCCAGCGGTACGAACATCCGGTCGGTCGCAACCGACGTGTGCGCGACCACCGGATGGCCCATTGCGCCCAGCGGGCCGGGTCCGGTCAGCTCGCGGAAAAAGACATAGCTCTTGTTCTCGCGCATGATCTTCATGCCCTCTTGCGGATTTGCCCGCAGCCATTCGACAATACCCTGCATATTGGTCTTGCCGTCGGCGAGCAGCCCGCGTTCGCGCATCAGCTTGCCGATGCCGGTATAGTCATGACCATTTTGCCCGGCATAGCCGATCCGCATGACCGAACCGTCGGGCAGCGCCAGACGGCCGCTGCCCTGGATCTGCAGGAAGAACAGGTCGATATAATCCTCTGCCCAGGCGATCTCCAGTCCCTGACCGGCCAGAGCGCCGTCGTCGATTCGGGCCCGGTCTTCGAACGGCACCAATTTGGTCCCGTCCACCTTGCCGCGGATCCGCTTGTCTTTCAGCGCCTCGGAAAACAGGCCGAGGTCGACGTCGAGCAGATTGTCGGGCCGGCGATAGACCGGTACGGGATAGTTGCCATTCTTGACTCTGGATCCGCTGATCTCCGGCTCGAAATAGCCGGTTGCGAAAGCTTTGCCATCGCCAACCTGCACCGCTTCGAAATAGGATGCGAAAAAGCGGGCGGCATCCTGCTCCGGCCAACTCTGGGCCGCATCGCAGGACAATTGCCAGTCGGAACCGGTCGTCAGGCCGCTGTTGTCCTCGCGCCGGACCAGTGACGAACAGCTGGTGCGGAAAGACCGCAGCCCGGAGGCTGCCTTTGCCTCGGCGAGATTGAGGGTCGCGATATCGGGTCCTAGTGCGATACCGGCGCCCACTGCCCTGCCAGGATCGCCACCGATTCTGACCAGCTGCGCGGGATCAACCGGCTGGAACCGCGGCGGCGCGCCATTTTTATAGGGCAGTTGCGGGGCGGCGCCGGGCCTTTCGCCCGCTACCCATTCCCCGCCTTGCTGGCTGGCCGGCGGTGGAGACTGACCGCGAACGGCACCCTGCGGGATGATCGACATGGAACAGGCACTGACCATCGCCATTGCCCCGAAAAGCACCCCGATTTTCATGATAGTGGAGTTGCGCGACCGAAGATCAGGCCTCATCGGTTTCGTCGAGCAACCAGTTGGGATCGGCGCTGGATAAATCCCGCTTGAAGGTCCAGACATCGTGGGTTTCGGCAGCGTCGGAAAGCGAACCGCCGATCAGATTGCCCTTCTTGTCCTTGACCACTGCAGCGATGTCGGCGTCAAATTGTACCGTGATGCGCGCTACCGGCCGACGATAGTCCGCTGCTGAAATGCGCGCATTGTCGATTCGCACCAATTGATTCTCCAGTGTTTCTCCGCGCTTTTCCCGTGCGTCGATCACTTCGGCGAAGCTTTCGTAAACATCGTCATCACACAGCGATTTCAATTCTTCCTTGTCGCCCTTCCAGAAGGCTTCCAGGATCATCGCATAGGCGGCCTGCGCACCCTCGACAAACCGGCCAACGTCGAAATTGCGGTCGGCGGCGAGAATCTCGCGCATCCCCGCCTCGGCGCTGCTGTCATAGACCATCGTCGGCGCGCCGGCCGGTGCGGGCAGGATGTCTGGCACATGCGGCTTGGCATCGTCCAGTGGCCGGCGATCATTTGCGCGCGGCTCGATATTGCGCGGCATATGTTCCTGCTCGTGGCCGCTGCGCTTGCCCAATACCGAATAGAGGCGCAAGCCCAGAAAGGCCGCTACCATAGCCAATAATACGATTTCGATGGTCACTTCACAATCCAATCTTCTCTTTGGCCCTATACATAGGCCGAAACAGGGACGGTTTCAAATGGCATTCGAGAAAAAGCCGCTCGGCCGCAACCGGCCGCCGTTTCTATCGCCCGGTTTGTGAACCTGCGCTTACAAATCCACCGCCATGCCGGGGCCCGCAGGACGGCATACTCTTTCATTGCCCTTGTTTCCTTCCCCTGCTAGGCGCGCAGCGAATGGCGCGGCAATATGCGCCAAAGGACGTGTTTGACTGATTATCCGAAAGGACAGGCCCGATGGCTGACGAGAATGACAATGGTGAATCCGAAGCGAAGCTTGACGGCAATGTGACCACACCCGACCCGCTGGCAAATGGTGCGGACACGCAGCCCCAGATCGGCGTGATTTCGCAATATGTGAAAGACCTTTCGGTCGAAAATCCCAACGCGCCGGACGTATACCAGTGGAATGCACAGCCGCAGATTGACGTGCAGTTCAATATCGGTTCTTCCCAGGTCTCCGACGAAGTTCACGAGGTCGAACTGAAAATCGACGTCACTGCGAAAGCGGACGAAGGCGTCGCCTTTGCGATCGAGCTGCTCTATTGCGGCCTGTTCGGACTGCGCAACATCTCCGAGGAACAGGCGCATCCGTTTCTCTTTGCGGAGGCGCCGCGGCTCCTCTTCCCCTTTGCCCGGGCAATTATTTCCGACGCCGTGCGCGATGCCGGCTTCCAGCCGCTGCTGCTCGAACCGATTGATTTCACCGCCTTGTACATGCAGCAGCGTGAACAGATGGCAGCACAGCAATCGGGCGAGCAGCCAGTTGGCAACGCCTAGGCAAGCTGGATAGAGTAGCAGGCATGAACCTGCTGAAATCCACCGGAATCATTGCCGGCATGACTCTGGTCAGCCGCATTTTTGGCTTTGTCCGGGATATCATGCTGGCCCGAATCCTTGGTGCCGGCGCGGCCGCCGACGCGTGGCAACTCGCCTTTCAGCTGCCCAATATTTTCCGGCGGCTGTTTGCGGAAGGCGCCTTCTCGGCGGCCTTCGTGCCGCTTTTCAACCGCAAGATGGAAATGGACGAAGATCGGACGGCGGCGCAGACCTTCGTGATCGAGGTGCTGTCGGTATTCGTGCCGCTGCTGCTCGTCTTTTCGGCGGTCATGATGCTCGCCATGCCCGGGATCATCTGGCTGATCGACGATTTCGGACGCGGCGGGCGCACCGGCGACTTTTCGATATCGCTGGCCCGGATCACCTTCCCCTATCTCGGACTGATCAGCGTCACCACGCTGTTTGCGGCGATCCTCAACTCGCTCAGCCGGTTCGCGGCAGCGGCGGCTGCACCGATCATACTCAATATCTGCATGATCACCGCGCTGCTCGTCGCCCTTCTGGTCAACGACGGCAACGACCCGCGCCAGACCGCCTATTTTCTCGCGATAGCGGTGGCCTCGGCCGGACTGGCGCAGATGCTCTGGCTCTATTACTGGGCGCGCAAGACCGGATTCCGCTTTCCGCTGAAGATGCCCCGCTTCAATGCCGATGTGAAGGAACTGGGCATACTCATCCTGCCCGCCGTGTTCGGTGCCGGCATCTACCAGATCAGCCGCTTCATCGACCTGTTCTTTCTCGGGCGCCTGCCGGAAGGATCGTTCGTCTATCTGGCGATGGCGGACCGGCTGAACCAGCTGCCGCTCGGGATCATCGGCATCGCCCTGGGCACCGCGATCCTGCCGGCCCTGTCCCGATTCATCGCCAAGGATGATGCCGGCGGCGCCCAGCGACTGCAGAGCAACGCCATCGAACTGGGCCTGCTGCTCACCATTCCGGCCGCCATCGCGCTGTTTTTTGCCGCCGGGCCGCTGGTTACCTCTTTCTATGTCGGCGGCAATTTTACCGCCGCCGATGGCGAGACCACATCGGCTGTCGTCGTGGCCCTTGTCGTCGGACTGCCCGCCTATGTTCTGGTAAAAGTCCTGATCCCCGGCTTCTTCGCGCGCAAGGATACCAAGACGCCAGTCTATACCGCCGCCATTTCGCTGGTCATCAACATCACGCTCAACCTGCTGCTGATCCCCCTTTATGGCATCCAGGGCCTCGCCATTGCCGGGGCGATTGCCGCCTGGTGCAATTGTGCGATGCTCTACATCATGCTCCACCGGCGCGGCCATTTTCATGTGGAATTGTCGCTATTGCTGCGGATCGGGCGAATCACCCTGTCGGCCGCCGGCATGGCGGTGGTGCTGGTTTATGCCGCGCCGATTGGCGAGGGCCTGTATGACGGCACGATCTGGCAGCGAGTCGGATCGATCACTGCTCTGGTCAGCGTCGGCGGACTGGTTTATGCCGCGCTCGCATGGCTGACCGGCGCGATCGACCGCGACAAGATAACCATGCTGACCAAGAAGAAAGCGGCGGAAGAAGCCGCAAGCGAAGGAAGTTAAGCGATGCGTACGGTATCGGGCATCCAGCCCACGGGAAATCTCCATCTCGGCAATTATCTGGGCGCGATCAAGAACTGGGTGAAGATGCAGGACGAGGGCGAATGCCTTTTTTTCCTGGCGGATCTGCACGCGATCACCGTGCACAATGACCCCGCCGAACTGTCCGCCAATTGCCGCGAGATGGTCGCCGCTCTGGTCGCTGCCGGGGTCGATCCGGAAAAATCGATCCTGTTCAACCAGGCCCGGGTCCCCGCCCATGCCGAACTGGCCTGGATGCTGATCTGCAGCACGCCGATGGGCTGGCTCGACCGGATGACCCAGTTCAAGGAGAAATCCGGCAAGCACAAGCAGCGCGCCTCGCTCGGTCTCTATGGCTATCCGGTGCTGCAGGCCGCCGACGTGCTGGTCTACCAGGCGACCCATGTGCCGGTGGGCGAGGACCAGAAGCAGCATCTGGAACTGGCCCGCGATATCGCGTCCAAGTTCAACAGCGATACCGGCACTGAAACCTTCGTCCTGCCCGAACCGTTCATCGGCAAAAGCGCCGCCCGGATCATGAGCCTGCGCGACGGCAATGCCAAGATGAGCAAGTCCGATCCGTCGGATCTCAGCCGGATCAACATGAGCGACGATGACGAGACGATCGCGCGCAAGATCAAGAAAGCCAAGACCGATCCCGAGCCGCTGCCCGACAATCTGGCAGATCTTGCCGACCGGCCGGAAGCGAGAAACCTGGTTGGTATCTACGCCGCGCTCGCCGACCGGTCGCAGGAAGAAGTGCTCGCCGAATATGCCGGCAAGGGCTTTGGCGATTTCAAGCCGGCGCTCGCCGATCTGGCGGTCAGCACCCTGTCCCCGATCCGCCAGCGGTTCGAGGAGCTGCGCAAGGACAGGGATGCGATCGACGCGATCCTGAGCAAGGGTTCGGAAAAAGCTTCGGCGCTGGCCCGGCCGACGGTCGAAGCCGCCTATGCCGCGCTCGGATTGCTGCGCGACTAGCCTTTCGCGACGGGACCTGCGGTTGCATCGGGCGCAAGAGGCTTGCCTGTCTCGCCATTTGCGGTAAATGCTGGACCATGGATATTATCTCGATACGGGGCGGCAACAGGCTGTCCGGCACCATCCCCATTTCCGGCGCAAAGAACAGCGCCCTCACCCTGCTGCCCTGCGCGCTGCTGACCGACGAGCCGGTCACGCTGCGCAACCTGCCGCGGCTGGCCGATGTCGACAGTTTCGGCCATCTGCTCAACCAGCTGGGCGTGTCCACCACGATCGAAGGGGCAAGACCCGAAGATTTCGGACGGGTGATGACGCTCAAGGCCGGCCGGATCACCTCGACCGAAGCGCCTTACGATATCGTCCGCAAGATGCGCGCCTCGATCCTGGTGCTCGGCCCGCTGCTGGCCCGCGCCGGCGAATGCCGCGTGTCGCTGCCCGGCGGCTGCGCGATCGGCAACCGCCCGATCGACCTGCATCTGAAGGCGATCGAGGCGCTGGGCGCCAGTATCGAAACAACCAGCGGCTATGTCATCGCACGCGTGCCCGATGGCGGCCTGCCCGGCGGCGAATTCACCTTTCCGGTGGTCTCGGTCGGCGCCACCGAAAATGCGCTGATGGCCGCAGTGCTCGCCAAAGGCACCAGCGTCCTGCGCAACGCCGCGCGCGAACCGGAAATCGTCGACCTGTGCAACATGCTGGTTGCGATGGGCGGCGAAATCGAGGGCATTGGCTCGTCGACCCTGATCATCTCCGGCGTCGACCGGCTGCACGGCTGCACCTATCGGGTGATGTCGGACCGGATCGAAGCGGGCAGCTATGCCTGCGCCGTGGGCCTGGCTGGCGGCGAGGTCGATCTGCTCGCTGCCAAAGCCGATGAAATGGAAGCGACGCTGGATGCGCTGCGGCACGCCGGCCTGTCGGTCGAACCGCATGCCAAGGGCATCAGGGTTGCCTCCGATGGCAAGCTTCGTCCGCTCACCCTGTCCACCGCCCCCTATCCCGGCCTCGCGACCGACATGCAGGCGCAGCTGATGGCAATGCTGTGCATGGCGGACGGTGCCAGCGTGCTCACCGAAACCATTTTCGAGAACCGCTACATGCACGTGCCCGAACTCAACCGGATGGGCGCGGATATCGAGACCAAGGGCCGCACCGCGGTGGTCCGCGGCGTCAAGAAACTGACCGGCGCGCCGGTTATGGCGACCGACCTGCGCGCCTCGATGAGCCTGGCGATCGCCGGACTGGCAGCGGAAGGCGAGACCCGTCTGCAGCGCATCTACCATCTCGACCGCGGCTACGAGCGGCTGGAAGAGAAGCTGGCGGCCGTGGGCGCGGATATCGAGCGGATCAGCGGCGATTGATCCACCCCCGCTAGCACTTATGGCAGCTTGTCATCGCGCCGCTTTTGCCGTGTAGTCCTTCCCATAAAAGGGAGAGGACCGGACCATGTTTTCAGGACCAATAGAAGACCGTTTGGCGATCCGCGAATTGCACGATGCCTATTGCGACGCGGTGCTGCGCCGGGACCCCGACGACTGGGGGGCGCTGTGGGCCCAAGATGCCGTCTGGTCGCTGATGGGAACCGAAGTGGTCGGCCGCGACAATATCGTCAATCTCTGGAACGGCGCGATGGGCCAGTTTGATGCAGTCAGCTTTCTCGGCATACCCGCTAGTCTGGAAGTGACCGGCAACACCGCATCCGGCCGCTACCAGACCCACGAAATATTGGTCGAAAAAGGCGAGCCACGGGTGGCCGGCGGTCGCTATGACGATGAATTCGTCAAGATCGACGGCCAGTGGCTGTATAGCAAGCGCATCTTTGTCGTCGTCGCTCAGTTCGGCGGCAACAAGCTTTAGGAGAATCGGGACCATGGCGAAAATATTGATTGCGGCCCATATTGACGTCGACCCGGCGCGACGGGAAGAATGCCTGAAGAAGGCGCAACCCTATATCGATGGCGCGCTGACCCAGGAAGGGTGCCTGTGCTACAGCTGGTGCGCCGACATGAACAATCCGTCCCGCATCGAGGTGTTCGAGGAATGGACCGATGAGGAGGCGCTCGCCCAGCATTTTCAGGACGTCCATTATGCCAGCATGCTCGCCCATATCGGCAGCTTTGGCCTGATCAACGCGGTCAGCGCCAAATATCGGGTGGATGCCGAAGGGCCGGTTTACAATGAAGACGGCAAGCCCACCCCTTCCTTTGACTGAATTGAACAGGACCTTGTCATGAACGAAGCCATACCCAAATCCCTTTTCCAGCCGGACATCCTGGTCGATCCGTTCGATTTCTATGAAGAGAAGCGGGCCGAAAGCCCGGTCTTTTTTGACGAGGCCAGCGGCACCTATGTCGTGCTGGACTATGACCTGATCTCCGAAGCGGTCGGTCGCCTGGATGATTTTTCCAATAATTTCAACGCTCTGCTTTCTGGCGGAAAAACGGACGAAGAGTTGAAAAATGACAAGGAATTGCAGGAAATCCAGGCAAAGGGCTGGCCGCAGGTCAACACCCTGCTGACCGCCGACCAGCCGGTGCACACGCGCTTCCGCAAACTGGTCAATCTCGCCTTCTCGATGCCCAAGGTGAACAAGCTGGAAGACAGCATGCGCGAGATGTCGAACGAGCTGATCGACAATTTCATCGACAGGGGCGAGTGTGAATTTGTCGAGGAATATGCCATCCCGATGCCGGTCCGGACGATCGCGGTGCAACTGGGCCTCGATGTCGCCGACGCCAGCACGATCAAGCGCTGGACCAATGCCTTTGTCGACCGCCTGTCCGGCATGATGACTCGCGAGCGGCAACTGGAAACCGAGCGCGAGGTGGTCGAATATCAGCACGCGCTCAAGGCCAACATGGACGAACGCCGGAAGGAAGCGAAAAACGATATCCTGTCCGATCTGGTCAATGCCCGGGTCGATGGCGAGCGGCCGCTCGATGATGCCGAATCGCTGTCGATCGTGCAGCAGCTGATGGTCGCCGGCAACGAAACCACCACCGCCGCGCTGGCCGAGGGCATGCGGCTGTTCGCCACCAACCCGGACCAGTATAAGAAGATCCAGGATGATCCTTCTCTCATCCCCAATGCGGTCGAGGAAGTGCTGCGCATGTCGAGCGGCTCGTCCGGTATCTGGCGGGTGATGCACCGCGATGCCGAACTGGGCGGCGTGAAACTGCCCAAGGGGGCGATGGTGATGATGCGCTATCACGCCGCCAACCGCGATCCCAAGCAGTTCGAGAATCCGAACGAATTCCGCGTCGACCGCAAGAATGCGCGCACCCATCTGGCGTTCGGCAAGGGCATCCACATGTGCGTCGGCAACATGCTGTCGCGCAAGGAAATGACCGTGTCCTTCCAGCAATTTGCCCAGCGCATGGACAATATCCGGATCAGGGAAGGCGCCGAACTGCGCTATCCGCCCAACATGATGCTGCGGGGGCTGGCCAATCTGCCGATCCTGTTCGACAAGAAATAGATCGCAAGACAGGAACAGAACATGGGCATGATGGACGGCAAGGTCGCGCTGATTTCAGGCGGCGCAGAAGGCATTGGCGGCACCGCCGGACAGCGCGTGATCGAGGAAGGCGGCTCGGTGATGCTGGCCGATATCCAGATCGACAAGGCCAGAGAGCACGCGGCTTCGCTTGGCGAACGCGCGGATGCGGTCGAACTCGATGTACGCAACCTCGACCAATGGCAGGCGGCGGTCGATGCGACAAAAAAGCGCTTCGGCAAGATGACCACATTGTTCAACGTCGCCGGTATTTCTGAACCAGGCTCGGTCGACGAGGTCGATCTCGACAGCTGGAACCGGACCATCGACATCAATCTGCAAGGGACTTTTTACGGCTGCCGCGTCGGTCTTCCCGCGATCATCGAAAGCGGCGAGGACGGCGCGATCGTCAATATCGGCTCGATGCTGGCGATGCGACCCGGTGCCCAGTTCGCCGCCTATTGCGCCAGCAAGGCGGCGGTGACGGCGCTGAGCAAGTCGCTCGCCCTCCACTGCGCCGCCGAAAAATATCCGGTGCGGGTGAACACCGTGCACCCCGGCGCGATCGATACGCCGATGTACCAGCGCTATCTCGCCGCTTATCCGGGGCCGCATGACGAGGCGGTGGAACTGTTCAACCGTAACCATCCGATCAACCGGGTCGGCCAGGCGGTCGAAGTGGCCAATGCCATGATCTGGCTGGCCAGCGACCTGAGCAGCTTCACCACCGCCAATGATGTCACCGTCGATGGCGGCGGCAGCTACCGCGAATAGCGAAGGCAAAAAAGGGCGGCCGGAGCGGGCCACCCTTGAGGGCCGGACGATTGAAATGCGAGGTCCGGCTTTATACTGTCTGGCTAGCGCCCGTTGCTGGCAACAATATCGACGACTGTCCCACCACCCGAGCGCTCGTTCAGGGTGATCACATAGGCATCGGGCTGATTCGGTTTTGAACCGCCCAGAACATGCTCGCTGCCGCGCAGCAGATATTCGGCATCATAGCCGCTGCGCTTTGCCCGGGTATAATAATAATCGACAATATTCTTGATCGGCGTCGCGGTGGTAAAGCTGATCACGCGCAGTTCGCATTTGCCAGCCGCTTCCTGCAAGGCTGCCTTGGGATAGATCCCGAATTCCGGCGGCATCCGGTTGGCATAGGCCATGTCGTAGCGCAGCTTTTCCTTGCAGACCGGCTGGTTGCTGCGCGCCTCCTGCAGCTCGGCCTTGTCCCCAAGCGTCATGCCCTCGTCATCCGACGTCATCTGTCGTGGCTTGGGCGCGTTCAGCATTTTTCCACCCAGCGCTGCCTTGGCGGCGGCGCTTCCGTCTTCCCCCGTGCCCGGCGGCACCGAACCGTCCGCAGCCCCGTTCGCGCCACGAATGGCATTGCGGTTCGCCTGATCGGTGAGATCCGGGTCAACCAGGATCGCATCCTCCAGCGCATCATTCATCGCCGGATCGGAGGTCAGGTTGTCATCCAGCTGGGCCAGTTCTTCGTCGCTGGCTTCCTTGCTGCCACAGGCGGCGAGCGACAAGGGCAGCGCGAGGGCCGCGACCGACAGCCAAAGGGAACGGGTAGTTTTTGACATGCGAAATGCTCCTGAATTTACCGGAACAACTGCACCAAAAAGCGTTAATATTTCGTTAGGGAAACTGGTTAATCCGGTGACTTGTTGTTAACCTTTTGTCCCGTTCCGGGATTTCAGCCAAAGGTGTCCGGCCCGCCGATCTCGCCGAATCGGATCAGTCGCGAGGTGAGAACCGCCGCCTGCCGGTTGACCACCGCTTTCTGATATTCGGGATCGGTGACCATTTCCATGAACGCGCCGCTGTTCGGATAGCGCGCGATGAAGGAAGAATCCCACTGCTTGTCGTCGGGCCCGATCACCATGCATTCCATCTGTCCCCGCCAGATGATCGTGCCGCCAACGCGTTCGAAAATCGGGCCGCTGGTCTTGCCATATTCCTGATAGGCGCGCGCGCCGCTCCAGCCCTTGGCGGCATTGGGATGATCGTCCGGATATTGCGCCTCCTCGTGAAAGCGCAGCAGGTTGAGCATGTTGATCGGCACATCGCGCGGCAACGCCTTGAATGCGTCGAAGCTTTCCCGGGTCGGGTCCAGATATCGGTCTTCTGCCATGCTGTTGCTCTCCATTGTCCGCCTTTCGGTCAGGCCTGCCCAAATTGCTTTCGGTTCTCCAGCCACTGTTCGCGCGATTGTCCCCAGTCGTCAACCCGTGCCTCGCGATAGGGGTCCGGTAATCTTGTCGGTCCGCGATTGGTCGAGCCGAGGCGCTGCGCCAGTCTGACGGAAGCGACATTTTCCGGATCAATCGTGTGGCAAATGTCCGTCCAGCCCAGGACGTTGACCGCATAGTTGAGGCTCGCCACCGCGGCTTCCAGCGCATAGCCTTTTCCGGCAAATTCTGGCGCCACGGCCCAGCCCACTTCGGTCCCGGGCCAGCCGTCGGGATACCAGGGCCCGATCCGGCCGATCCACTGGCCGCTGTCCTTGAGTATCAGCGAAAACATCGCATAGCCCCGCACATGCCACGCCCCGACCATCGCGCACAGATCCCGCCAGGATTCGGCGCGGCTTTTGGCTCCGCCAATATAGGTCATGGTCTCGGCGTCGGCCTGAAAGGCGGCCCAGGCCTCAAAATCGTCGCCATTGGGCGGGCGCAGGATCATCCGCTCGGTTTCAATCCTGATATCGTCGACAGCCATGGCCTTCCTCCCGCGAGCCGCCAGACTAGTGCGGCAATATTGATTTGCAAATGCTTGTATTCGCGGTGCGCTATGCATATAATACAGTTATGTTCAATATCATCTCGATTATCATCGGCGTCATCGCTCTGCTCTTCACCGTCGTCGGCCTGGTGCCGCTGCTCGGCTGGACCAACTGGCTGATCCTGCCATTCGCGGGCGTCGGTGCCCTGTTCGGCCTGGTCTCCTCGCGCAACAGCGGCCTGTATTTCTGCCTGATCGTCATGGCCATAAGCGCCCTCCGGCTCTCGCTCGGCGGCGGCATTATCTGATCTGCCGGCCGGCTTTTCCCGGCAATAGCATTTCTTGATTGCCGGGGAACAGAGCGAAGCTTAAGCGCTGGCCCATGTTCAGCAGATTATCCAGCAGCCGAATCGGACTCATCCAGGCGCTGATCGCCTGTGTCTCCTGGGGGCTGATGCCGGTCTATTTCAAGCTGCTGCAAGAGGTTGCCGCGCTCGAGGTCGTCGCGCATCGCATCATCTGGTCGGTGCCGCTGCTGCTGATCATCCTCTATTTCCGGAAAAATCTCGCCAGCCTCGGTGCGGCCATGATGGATCGGAAACTGCGCTGGGCGATGCTGGCCAGTTCCTGCCTGATCGCGACCAACTGGCTGATCTACGTCTGGGCGGTGCACGAAGACCATATCCTGGCTGCCAGTCTCGGCTATT
>Ga0209643_1001732_pt1 | contig 18122 bp, 18 predicted proteins | sample AutmiccBRH37_all_FD_187383 | JGI IMG/M metagenome (GOLD analysis project Ga0209643, IMG submission 187383) | Deep subsurface microbial communities from Mt. Terri, Switzerland - Autotrophic microbial communities BRH/37_all (SPAdes) (version 2) | ecosystem: Environmental > Aquatic > Deep... | reverse complement strand
GGCCGGGATAGCCACCCGACGCTTCAAACAGGCCGGGTCCGAGGTGAGGGCCGCCTGATGCCCGGTCCCGGCCCGAAAGGCAAGCCGCCTATGAGGCGGTGAGTCTCGCCAGCGACGGTCTCTCATTGGCCTTGGCGGCGGCCGTCGCCTCAACGGCGCGCATGACCCGCAGCAGGTTCTCGCCCGCGATCTTGCGGATGTCCGCCTCGGTCCAGCCGGCGTCCATCAGGGCCGCCAGGATGCGGGGATAGGCGTCGACGCCGGTCATGCCTTCGGGCAGGCTGCCGATGCCGTCGAAGTCGGCGCCCAGGCCGACGTGGTCGATCCCCGCGACCTGACGCACGTGCTGGATATGGGCGACGACGTCGGCCAGGGTCGCCTGCGGCGTGGGGTGGGCCTGGTTCCAGGCCGTCAGGCCGGACTCGACGGCGGTCGGATCGCCGGGGTTCAGGGTCTTCAGCCGCGCCTCCTCGCCCGCGCGGTCGGCGTTCCAGGCGCGGACCCGTTCGGAGACGAAGCCGGGGGCCAGATTGATCATCACGATCCCGCCGTCTTCCGGCATCATCCGCAGCACCCGGTCCGGCACATTGCGCGGATGGGCCGTGACCGCCCGCGCCGAGGAGTGGGAGAAGATGACCGGGGCGTCGGACACCCGCATGGCGTCCAGCATGGTGTCCTCGGACACGTGGCTGAGGTCCACCATCATGCCCAGGCGGTTCATCTCCTTGACCACAGCCTCGCCGAACGGGTTCAGCCCGCCCCATTTCGGGGCGTCGGTCGCGCTGTCGGCCCAGGTGGTGGTCTTGGAATGGGTCAGGGTCATGTAGCGGGCGCCGGCGCGATGGAACTCGCGCAGCAGGGCCAGGGAGTCGTCGATCGAATAGCCGCCCTCCATGCCGATCAGGCTGGCGATCCGGCCGGAGGCGAAGACGGCCTCGACCTCGTCCGCCGTCGTGGCCAGGCCGAAGACGTCCGGGTGGGCGGCGATGATCCGTTTGGCCGTGTCGATCTGTTCGAAGGTCTCCTCGACCGCCTCCAGCGGCGTCAGGCTGGCGGGGACATAGACCGACCAGAACTGGCCGCCGACGCCGCCTGCGCGCAGGCGGGCGATGTCGGTGTGAAGCGGGGTCGTGGCTTCCAGATCGGTGGTCAGGTCCACGGCGTAGACGTCGTTGCCGTACTTCTGGCGCAGGGCCCAGGGCAGGTCGTTATGGCCGTCGATCAGCGGGGTGGTCTTCAGGATCTCCAGCACGCGGGCCTCGTCAGCCGACTGGGCCTGGGCGTGGGCGTTCGCGGCGGCGGCGAAGGCGGCGACGGCGGCGCCGGCCAAAAAACGACGGATCATGATGAAACTCCCTTGCGACGCACACTGACAGACACAAGGCGGCAGACAACCCCTCATCCGAGCCCTTCGGGTCCATCTTCTCCCGCAGGGGGAGAAGGAAGAGGTTTCCCGGTCGGGGGACGAGGGGCTAGGAGAGGCGCATGAGCGACGCCGCCTATTCCGATCCGCTCGACCTGAAGAAGGTCGAGACCCGCGCCTGGTTCGAGCATCTGCGCGACCGTATCCATGCGGCGTTCGAGGCGCTGGAGGATGCGGCGCCGGACGATCTGTTTCCGGGGGAGCCGGGGCGGTTCGTGCGGACGCCCTGGACCCGGCCCGAAGGCGGCGGCGGGGTGATGGGGATGATGCACGGGCGGCTGTTCGAGAAGGTCGGCGTGCATGTTTCGACCGTGCACGGAACATTTCCAGCGGACTACGCCAAGACCGTGCCCGGCGCGGCCGAGGATCCCTGCTTCTTCGCCACCGGGATCAGCCTGATCTGCCATCCCGTCAGCCCGCGCGTGCCGGCCGTCCACATGAACACCCGCTTCATCGCCACGACCCAGGCCTGGTTCGGCGGCGGGGGCGATCTGACGCCGGTGCTGGAGGCGGATCGGCGCCAGGACCACCCGGACACCCTGGCCTTCCACGCCGCGATGAAAGCCGCCTGCGACGCCCATGACCCAGTGTGGCATGCGAAATACAAGGCGTGGTGCGACGAGTATTTCTACCTGCCGCATCGGCAGGAGCCGCGCGGCACCGGCGGGATCTTCTACGACCACCACGACAGCGGCGACCACGACCGGGACTTCGCCTTCACCCGCGACGTGGGCCTGGCCTTCCTGGACGTCTATCCGAGGATCGTGGCGGGCCGGATGGCCGAGCCCTGGACGATCGAGGAGCGCGAGGAGCAGCTGGTGCGGCGCGGCCGATACGTGGAGTTCAACCTGCTGTACGATCGTGGCACGATGTTCGGCCTAAAGACCGGCGGCAACGTCGATTCGATCCTCAGCTCCATGCCCCCGATGGTGAAATGGCCGTGAAATCCCCCCTCGCGAAAATCCTGCTGCGCCCGCTGGCGACCTCGGTGCTGTTCGGGGTGCTGTACGGCGTCTATCTGACCCTGGCGAAACAGCCGGATATCCCGCTGACGCTGTTCGTGGTGATCGGCTTCTATTTCGCGGCGTCCCTGTTGCTGGAGCGGTTCGTGTTTCCACGGTTCGGGCTCTGAGCGAAAAAAAGACAGTCTGAATAGTCTGAAACTCGGGCGTGCACCCGCCCTTGAAACCGCGCCTCCAAATTGCACTTGCACAGCCCGAAAACAGTGCAATGTGCAAAAGAGTGCAATTTCGCGCGCCTTCTTTTGCTTCGATTTTCAAAGACCCGATACGCATTCTAACCCCGCCGGGAGGCGTGTTGGGTCGATGGTCGGGATTTTCTGAAATCACCCGATAATTCAAAGGGCGGTTGCATGGAATTAGGAGGGCAAATCCCTCCCCCTCTCAGCCCATAGCTGCGATAAAGGCGTCCCCCGCGCGGCTGCGGTAGCGTTCGGCGTGGCGCAGCAGGCGGAAGGGGCGTTCCGGCAGGGCGAAGGCCACGCTGACCAGACGGCCGGCGGCGACCGAGGCGTAGGCGACGCTTTCGGACAGGGCCGTGGCGCCGGCCCCGGCCTCGGCCGCGGCCAGAACGGCTTCGTTCGACGGCAGGGTCATGGCGACAGGCAGGTCGGCGGGATCGACCCCGGCCTGACGCACCGCCTCTTCCAGCGTCGAACGGGTGCCCGAGCCGTGTTCGCGCAACACCCAGGGCGACGAGGCCAGGTCGTGGGCCGACAGCCGGCGCAGCCCCGCCCACGGATGATCGGGCGTGACCACGACGGCGAGACGGTCCGAGCCGATCCGGGTCTGTTCCAGCGCGGTTTCGTCCACCGTCCCTTCGACCAGGCCGATCTCGGCGGCACCGGCCAGGACGGCGGCGGCGGCCTCGCGCGTATTGCCGATCTGGACGTCCAGTTCGATGCCCGGATGGGCGGCGTGGAAGGCCACCAGGCGACGCGGCAGCCAGTAGGAGGCGATGGTCTGGCTGGCGAAGACCGCCAGACGGCCGCGCCGCAGGGCGCTCATGTCCGCCAGCGCCGCCTCGGCCGCCGCCGCCCTGGCCAGGACCGCCCTGGCCTCGGGCAGGAAGGCCTCGCCCGTCGAATTCAGCACGACGCCCCGCCCGACCCGGTCGAACAGATGGACGTCGTGCTCGGCCTCAAGCGCCGCGATGGCGTTGGACACCGCCGACTGGGTCAGGTTCAGCGCCCGCGCCGCCGCCGTCACATGCTGACGCTCGGCGACGGCGACGAAGATGCGGAGGCGTTCCAGGGTCATGATCGATCTCAAAATCGGATTGAAATGACCATAACAATCCGTTGGACGCCGGTCGAGGCCCGGCGCACCAAGCTGGACCATGAAGACCGCCGCCCCTGCCGTCGTTTTGACCCCGCCCCTGCCCCGCCCCGTGAGGCTGAGCGAGCGGCTGGCGGCGTTCGGCCGCGCGGTCTGGCCCGGCCTGATGATGAGCCTGATGGTCGCCCTGGCGGCGGTCGGGTTGGGCGGTCTGGAACACGAGGCGATGGGCAAGGCCTGGCTGGAGCCCCTGGTCCTGGCCATACTGCTAGGCGCCGGGGTGCGGACGGTCTGGGCGCCCGACGCCCGGTTCAGGGTCGGGATCGATTTCAGCGCCAAGATCCTGCTGGAGGTCGCGGTGGTCCTGCTGGGCGCCTCGGTCAGTGCGGCGACCCTGTCGTCGCTGGGGTTGGGTTTCGTGGCCGGGATCCTCGCCCTGGTGGCCGCCGCCATATTGGCCGGTTTCGGGATCGGGCGTCTGCTGGGATTGAACCCGCGCATGGCCCTGCTGGTCGCGTGCGGCAACGCCATATGCGGCAATTCGGCCATCGCGGCCGTGGCCCCGGTGATCGACGCCGATGGGGAAGAGGTGGCGGCTTCCATAGCCTTCACCGCCGTGCTGGGGGTGGTGGTCGTGCTGACCCTGCCGCTGCTGGGCGGGCTGATGTCGATGAGCGGGCTGCAGTTCGGGGCGCTGGCGGGGCTGACCGTCTATGCCGTGCCGCAGGTGCTGGCGGCCGCCGCGCCGTTCGGGGCGGTGGCGACCCAGACGGGGACGGTGGTCAAGCTGGCGCGGGTGCTGATGCTGGGGCCGGTGATTCTGGTGCTGTCGCTGATTTTCCGCGATAGGCAGGCGGGGGCGAAGGGGCCGGGGCTGCACCGGCTGCTGCCGTGGTTCATCGTCGGCTTTCTGGCGATGATCGCGCTGAGGAACCTGGATCTGATCCCGCAGGCCGCGCTGGAACCGATGGCGGCGGCGTCGGGCCTGCTGACCGTGGCGGCCATGGCGGCCCTGGGCCTGCAGACTGACATCCGGGCCGTGGCGCGGGCCGGCGGACGGGTGGTGGCGGCCGTGGTCCTGTCGCTGGCGGCCCTGGTGGGGCTGAGCCTGGGGCTGATCGGGGTGCTGGGGGTTTAGCGCCTTCTACTTTCGTCATTCCGGGCGCAGCGCAGCGGAGACCCGGAACCCAGCGGCGCCGAAGGCGAAATCTATCCGCCGCGCGATGTCCAAAGACTGAGTCCGCGACAGGTTCGCGCTCTCGCGCGCCGCTGGGTTCCGGGTCTTCGGGCCAAGCGGCCCTTCGCCCGGAATGACGAAAGGAAAGATCAGATCCCGCTGCCCTGATCCTCGACCGGGGGCGGGGTCAGCAGCAGGAAGGCGCGGATCCAGGCGGTGAGGACGGCACGGTCGTTGGGGCGGTTCAGGCTGTCGAGGGCGGCGTCGGCCAGGGGTTCGGGGATGCGCGAGCCGCGCCGGACCTGAACCAGGGCGGCGGCGTATTCGGGCTGAAACTCCGGGTGGCACTGGAAGGACATGGCGTCCTGGCCCCAGGCCAGACCGGCATAGGGGGTGAATCCGCTGGAGGCGATGACGCGGGCGTCGGGCGATATGGCCGTCACCTGGTCCTGATGCGAGACTGGAATGGCGAGGGTGCGGGCGCGGGGGTGCATCCAGGGCTCGGTCCCGTGGACGTCGTAGCGGTGCAGGCCGACGCCCCAGCCCTTGTCCGACTTCTCGACCGCCCCGCCGAAGGCGTGGGCCAGGACCTGATGGCCGAAACAGATGCCGACGAGCCGGGTCCGGCCTCGCGCGGCGCGCAGCCAGTCGATCAGCTGGGGAATCCACGGCAGGTCGTCATAGACACCGGCGGCCGAGCCGGTGACGATCACCCCCTGGAAGGCGGACGGGTCGGACGGCAGATGGCCAGACTGGACGTCGAAACGGGTGGTCGGGACGTTTTCGCCCAGCAGGGCGCGGAACCGGGCGGGGTAGTCGTCGAAACTGTCCTTCAGATCATCGGGAGGATGGCCGGTTTCGAGAATGGCGATACGGGTCATGGGGTCAACATAGGGGCGGCGCGCGCCGATCAGAAGGACCAGATTTCGGCCTTGCCGCCCGGATCGCCCAGGCTGTCGGCGACCCAGGCGCAGACCTGTTGCGCCGCCGCCTCGGCGCCCGGCGGCGGATTGACGATCACCAGGGCGCAGCCGTTCATTTTCATCGGATTGGTCAGGGGGCGCAGGCGGGCCTCGGCCACCAGGGTCGGACCGGCCCGGCCCTCCAACCGCCGGGTGAAGGCGTCGAAGGTCTCCAGATCCTTCAGCGGGGTCCAGATCGCCACGGTCGCGGTCGGATCGCGCTGGATGACCGTCAGGGCCGTCTCGGCGGAGCGGACATAGTCGTCGGGCTTTTCGAACGGGGGGTCGATCAGGATCAGGGGGGCCTTGAGCCGCGCGGCCTCGGCCGCCGCCAGGGCGTAGCCGTCGCCCTCGCGCGCCTGGGCGTTGGGGCGGTCGGCCAGGGCCTGGTCCAGCAGGGCGCGGACGGGCGGGTTCAGTTCATAACCGACATAGGTTCCACCCGCCTCCAGGGCGTCGGCGATCAGCAGGGGCGAGCCGGGATAGAAGCGGGCGCCGCCGTCGGGATTGGCCGCCGCGACCCGCGCCGCCAGGGCGTCCAGCAACGGGGGCCGGCCCTGGGCTGTCATCAGCCGCGCCACCCCGGCCTCGGCCTCTTTCGACCGCGTCGCGTCGCCCGACAGGTCGTACAGGCCCGCCCCGGCGTGGGTGTCGAGCACGGTCAGGGGGCCGCGCGCCTGAAGCGTCTGGACCAGCCACAGGACCAGGGCGTGTTTGACCAGGTCGGCGAAGTTTCCGGCGTGGAAGCTGTGGCGATAATTCATCCCGCCTCGTGTCGCGGCGGGCGCGCGGGGTCAAGCGGAACCCGTCGCCGGAACCCGGAACCGTCGCGCCGCGTTCGGTGCGGGTCTGAGGCAAGTGGCTGAAAGACCTTTGAAAAGGGCAGCGGCCATGGCGGACGGATCGCAGGGCTTCGAGACGGCCGTCGAGGTTCCGCAGGGTCTGAGCTGGTGCAGCGACGAACAGGCCGGCATCCGCCGCCGCCGGGCCGGCAAGGGGTGGTCCTATCGCGACGCCAAGGGGCAGGCGATCAAGGATCCCAAGGTGCTGGACCGTATCCGCGCCCTGGCCATTCCGCCCGCCTGGACCGACGTCTGGATCTGCCCCAGGGCCAACGGCCATATCCAGGCGACGGGCCGGGACGTGAAGGGGCGCAAACAGTATCGCTATCACAACGACTGGAGCACGGCCCGGTCCGAGACCAAGTTCGACAAGCTGCCGGCCTTTTCCCGCGCCCTGCCGAAACTGCGCGCCCAGGTGGAGCACGACCTGGGTCTGCGCGGGCCGGTGAAGGCCAAGGTGCTGGCCACGGCCGTGCGCCTGCTGGAGATCACCCTGATCCGGGTCGGCAACGCCGCCTACGCCAAGGAAAACCGCAGCTATGGGCTGACCACCCTGAACAAACGGCATCTGGAGGTGGACGGGGCGGGCCTGACGTTCGAGTTCCGGGGCAAGAGCGGCAAGGATCACCGGGTCAGCATCCGCGACCGGCGCCTGGCGCGGGTGGTGCGGGCGCTGGAGGATCTGCCGGGCCAGCATCTGTTCAAATATCGCACGGCCGACGGCGACCTGTGCCCCGTCACCTCGGACGATGTGAACGCCTATATCCGCGCGGCCATGGGCGAGCAGTTCTCGGCCAAGGATTTCCGCACCTGGGCCGGGACGGTGTCGGCCGCGCGGGCCTTGCGCGAAATGGAGCCGCCGACCTCGGCCACCGACGCGAAACGGAAGATCACCGTCTGCGTCAAGGCGGTGGCGGGCCTGCTGGGCAATACGCCGACCGTGTGCCGGGCGTCCTATGTCCACCCGAAGGTGATGGCCCTGTACGAGAGCGGCGAACTGAAGACCGCCCTTCCGGGGCCGGACGCCAAGGGGTTCGAGAAGGCGTTGATCCGGTTGTTGATCGCCGGGTGATGACCCCTAGCCCTTCATCCGCCAGGTGGCGCCGTCGGGGCCGTCCATGACGACGACGTTCAGTTCGTTGAGGCGGTCGCGGATGCGGTCGGCCTCGGGCCAGTCCTTGGCGGCGCGGGCGGCGGCGCGTTGCTCCAGCAGGGCTTCGACCTCGACGCGCAGGGCGTCGGAGACGTCGCCTTCCAGCCAGGCGGCCGGGTCGGACTGAAGCACGCCGAGAATGGAGGCGCAGGCGACCAGACGGGCGCGGGCCTGAGCCACAGCGTCCAGATCACCCGCCGTCATCCCGCGCTCGATCTCGCTGGACAGGGCGAACAGGCTGGCCATGGCGCCGGGCGTGTTCAGGTCGTCCTCAATGGATTTCAGGAAATCGAAAGGCGGATCGAGATCCAGAACCTCGACGCCGCTGGAGCGGTGCAGGGCGCCGTACAGGCGGTCCAGCGACTTCTTCGACTGATCCAGCAGGCCCTGGTTCCAGTCCAGCGGCTGACGGTAGTGGGCGCTCAGCAGCGCCCAGCGGACGACCTCGCCCGGCATGGCCTGGACCAGGTCGTGCAGCAGCAGGACATTGCCGATGGACTTGGACATTTTCTCGGCGTCCACGGTCAGGAAGCCGTTGTGCATCCAGTAGCGGGCGTATTCCTCATGCGCGTCTTCGCCATGCGCATGGCCGTGGGCGCAGACGCCCTGGGCGATCTCGTTTTCATGGTGGGGGAAGACCAGGTCGATGCCGCCGCCGTGGATGTCGATCGGCAGGCCCAGGGTCTGTTCGATCATGGCCGAGCATTCGATGTGCCAACCGGGACGCCCCTCGCCCCAGGGCGACGGCCAGGACGGCTCGTCCGGCTTGGACGGTTTCCACAGAACGAAGTCGTGCGGGTTCTTCTTGTAGGGGGCGACCTCGACCCGGGCGCCGGCGATCATGTCGTCCAGGTTCCGGCCCGACAGGGCACCGTAGGCCTTGTAGGACGAGACGTCGAACAGGACATGACCTTCCGCCGCATAGGCGCAGCCGGCATCGACGATGGCCTGGATCTGGTCGACGATGGCCGGGATATAGTCGGTGACATGCGGGGCGATGTCGGGCGGCGAGACGTTCAGCAGGCCCATGTCGGCCAGATAGGCGGCCTCGTAGCGGGCCGTGATCTCGCCGATGGGCACGCCCTCTCGCGCGGCCTTCTGATTGATCTTGTCGTCCACGTCGGTGACGTTGCGGGCGTAGAGAACCTTGTCCGCCCCATAGGTCCGGCGCAACAGCCGCACCAGGACGTCGAACACCACCGGCGGGCGGGCGTTGCCGATATGCGCGTAGTCATAGACCGTCGGGCCGCAGACATAGAGGGTCACCCGGTTCGGATCGCGGGGTTCGAACGCGCGCTTTTCACGGCGCAGGGTGTCATGGATGTGCAGCGGCATGGGAGAGAGTCTTCAGCGGGTTTTCTTGCGGGACGGAGGGTCCGTCCCATATAGCGGCCTGATATACAGTCCCGACGGATTGTAGAAGGTAAACCGGGCGACCCGCCCGCCCCGGCCGGAAAATCGAGTTTCATGAGCGTCATCCCCGCCAAGCCCGTCCTCGTCAGCGACGAAAGTGTGCAGCGTCCCAGCCGCGAACAGGCGCTGGAGGCCGTGCGGACCCTGATCGCCTGGGCCGGCGACAATCCTGACCGGCCGGGCCTGATCGACACGCCCAAACGGGTGGTGGACGCTTACGGCGAATGGTTCGACGGCTATGAGGCCGACGCGGCCAAGGAGCTGTCGCGCACCTTCGAGGACGTCACCGGGTACGATGACATGGTCATCCTGCGCGAGATCGAGGTGGAGAGCCATTGCGAGCACCACCTGGCCCCCTTCCTGGGCAAGGCCTATGTCGCCTATCTGCCCGGCGAGAAGGTGGTCGGCATCTCGAAGCTGGCGCGGGTGGTCGAGATCTTCGCCCGGCGACTGCAGAATCAGGAAACCCTGACCAACGACATCATCGAGGCCATCGAATCGCACCTGCAGCCCAAGGGCGTCGCAGTGATGATCGACGCCGCCCACCAGTGCATGACGACGCGCGGCGTGCATCACCGGCATGTTTCGACCGTCACCACCCGGTTCACCGGCGCGTTCAAGGACGATCCGGCCCTGATGGACCGTTTTCTGAAGCTGGCGAAGGCCTGAGCCCTCGCCTGTCGCGGGTAATTGACGTTCCGGAACGCCAGAACGTTTAGAACCGCTTTACAAGCGCGCATCGGGACGCCAAGAACCGATCAAGCTCTCGGGCGATCCATAGGGAATGTCGGCGCGGATCGCGGCCGGCGAGTAACGGAGACGAAGCATGGCTGCGAAGATCGGCGGTTCCGGCGGGGACAAGCACACGATCGAACAAACGGCTGACATCAACATCACGCCGTTCATCGACATTCTGCTGGTGCTCATGATCATCTTCATGGTCGCCGCGCCCATGGCGACTGTGTCGATCCGCCTCGACCTGCCGCCGGCGCAGCCGCCCACCAACCCGACCGAAGAAAAAGAGCCGGTGTACATCACCATCCAGGACACCGGTCAGCTGTTCATCGCCGAGAAGCAGACCTCGATCGACAATCTGGCCGCCGACGTCTGCACCGCCCTGGGCGGCGGTTCCTGCCAGGAAGAGCGCGTCTTCGTGCGCGCCCAGCCGGAAGTGAAATATTCCCAGTTCATGGAAGTCATGAACAAGATGCAGGAGAACGGCTTCTTCAAGGTCGGCCTGCTGAACGAAGACATCGAATAGGACCGAGGTTCTATCCAGAATCAGGGCCGCGTTCCGAAAGGGACGCGGCCTTTTTCTTTGTCGCAAGGCTTGCCCCCGCGCGCCGGGGCGGCCTTGATGGCGGACCGGTCGTTCGAGGAGTCCGCCCATGCGTCGTCGCACCTTCCTGTCCGCCTTGCCTGCGGGAGCCTTGGCGGCGACGGCCGTTCAAGCGCGCCAGTCTTCTCCGACCGCCAAGCCGACCGAGGCGCCCCCCACGCCGGCCCGGCCCGCCGACCCCTACGCCGAGATCGGCATCGGCGACCGGATCACGGGGCCGAAATTCATGGGACGGTCGACGGTGTGGGGCGCGAACGGGGCGGCGGCGACGGCGCATCCGGCGGCCAGCCTGATCGGGATCGACACCCTCAGGCGCGGCGGCTCGGCCATTGACGCGGCCATCGCCATCAATGCGGCCCTGGGCTTCCTGGAGCCGGTGGCCAACGGCATCGGCGGCGACGCCTATTGCATGCTGTGGGACCCGAAGCAGAAGAAGGTCGTCGGGTTGAACGGGTCCGGCGCCAGTCCGCGGGGCCTGAGCCTGGAAACCGCGCGGTCCAAGGCCATCGACGGCTATCTGCCGCGCTATGGGGCGGTGACGGTCAATGTGCCGGGCACGGTGGACGCCTGGTGGAGCGCGCATCAGCGCTATGGCAAGCTGCCGTGGAAGGATGTGCTGCTGCCGGTCGCCGAGTTGTGCGAACAGGGCGTCCCCGTACCGCAGGTCATCGCCTACTACCTGGAACGCAATATGGCGGCCTTCGACCGGGGCCGGATCCCGATCGAGGAAAACGACAACCGCAAGCGTATCTGGGCCGCCGGCGGGTCGACGCCCAAGGTGGGCGAGGTCTTCGCCAACCCCTTCCTGGGCAAGACCCTGCGGATGATCGCCGAGGGTGGGCGCGACGCCTTCTACGACGGTCCGATCGCCGACCAGATCGAGGCCTATTTCAAGCGGATCGGCGGCTGGATGACCCGCGCCGACATGGCCGCCCACCGCACCGAATGGGTCGAGCCGATCCGGACCAATTATCGCGGGGTGGACGTCTTCGGCCTGGGTCCGAATACGCAAGGCCTGTCGACCAACCAGATCCTGAACATCTGCGAACAGTTCGATCTGAAATCCATGGGCTTCCAGTCCGCCGCCTCGCTGCACGTCCAGACCGAGGCCAAGCGGCTGGCGTTCGAGGACCGGGCGCGCTGGTTCGCCGACGACCGATTCTCCAAGACCCCGGTCGAATGGCTGAACTCGAAAGCCTATGCCGCCGAACGGGCGAAACTGATCCGGCCGGACAGGGTCATGGATCGGGTCATGCCCGGCGACGCCCCGCACCACGGCGACACCACCTATTTCAGCGTCGCCGACAGCGACGGCATGATGGTCAGCTGGATCCAGTCCAACTATCGCGGCATGGGCTCGGGCCTGGCGCCGGACAATGGCTCGGAACCGCTGGGCTTCATGTTCCAGGATCGCGGCGAGCTGTTCGCCCTGACCGACGGCCATCCCAACATCTATGCGCCCGGCAAGCGGCCCTTCCAGACCATCATCCCCGGTTTCGCAGTCAAGGACGGCGAGCCCTGGATGGCGTTCGGCGTCATGGGCGGCGCCATGCAGCCCCAGGGTCAGGCCCAGATCATCATCAACATGGTCGACTATGGGCTGGAGCCCCAGGCGGCGGGCGACGCCCCGCGCTGGCAGCACTACGGCTCGTCCGAACCGACCGGCCAGCCGCAGGAGGGGACGGGGGTGCTGCACCTGGAGAGCGGCGTGCCCGACGCGACCAAGGCCCAGTTGCGGGCCATGGGCTGGACCCTGGGCGAACCGGACGGCGGTTTCGGCGGCTATCAGAACGTGATGAAACAGATGAACCCCGGCGGGCGCTGGACCTATGGCGCGGCGACCGAGATGCGCAAGGACGGGATCGCTCTGGCATACTGACATGACCCACGATGACGTCCGCGCCCTGTTGCTGTCCTTTCCCGGCGTCGAGGACGGGGTCTCCTATGGCGAGCCGTCATTCAAGGTGGCGGGGAAGTTCCTGACCTGGTTCTGGCCGAAGCTGGACGACAGCATTGTCGTGCATCTGGATAACCGCGACGAACGCGATCTGCTGATCGAGATGGATCCCGCCACCTTCCATTTCACTGACCACCATCGCGATTATCCGCTGGTGCTGGCGCGGATCGCCACGGTCGATCCGGCGTGGCTGAAGGCCATGCTGGAGCGGCGCTGGCGCAAGGTCGCGCCGAAGCGGATCGTCAAGGCCCACGACGCGGCTTGACCTTACGCCACGGAAACCGGGCAAGGTCCGTCCATAATAGAAACGGACGGAAACGACATGGCTATGGGCGTCGAGGATCTGGTCGTTAAGGCCAGGGACGGCTGGCCGCTGGAAGCGACCCTGTTCCGGGGAGCGGCGCCGCGCCGGGCGGTGCTGGTCTCGGCCGGGACCGGGTTTCCGCGCGGCTTCTATGCGCGGTTCGCGCGCTGGATGGCGGAGCGGGGCTGCGTGGTCCTGACCTATGACTATCGCGGCATCGGCGGTTCGCGGCCCGAGGATCTGGCGGCGATGCGGATGGACTATCCCGACTGGGGTCGGCTGGACATGCCGGCGGCGCTGAAGGCGTTGAAGAAGTCGGCGCCGGGCCTGCCGGTCTTCCACGTCGGCCACAGCGTGGGCGGCCATTTCGCCGGCTTCATGCCGAACCAGGTCGAGATCGCCGGCCATGCCTTCGTCTCGGTCGGCACGGGCTGGTGGGGCGGACACCACCGGTCCTACAATCCGATGGAGCTGTTCTTCTGGTTCGGGTTCGGTCCGGCCCATCTGCGCCGCCACGGCTATATACGCGGCGGAAAGCTGTGGCGGGGGACGGACCTGCCGCGCGGCGTGTTCGAGACCTGGAAACGGTGGTGCCTGAAGCCGGCCTATTTCCTGGACGAACTGGCCGAGGGCGCGCTGGACCCGCAGCAGTTCGCCGAGGTGCGCGCGCCCATCCGGTCCTGGATCTTTCCGGACGATCCCATAGCCACGCCTGGAACCGGGACCACGCTGCTGAAAGCCTATCCCAATGCGCCGTCCGAGATCGTCATTCGTCGCGCCGCCGACTATGGCGCGCGGCGCATCGGCCACGAGGGCGCCTTTCGCAAGGGGCTGGAGCCGCTGTGGCAGGAAATTCTGGATTGGTTCGACGCAGGGGTTTCGAAGGCCGCCCCCGGCGCCTAACTTTGCGGTCCCCCGAGAATGAAGGATTCTTCCATGGCCTACGGCGATCAGCCCACCCTCACCGTCGATGGAATTGAAATCCCCCTGCTCGGCTTCGGCACCTGGCAGCTGGAACCGGCGGACGCGCGGCGGATGGTCGCCGAGGCGCTGCGGATCGGCTATCGCCACATCGACACCGCCTGGATCTACAAGAACGAAAAGGCGGTCGGCGAAGGCATCGTCGATTCTGGCGTGGCGCGCGAGGACATCTTCCTGACCACCAAGATCTGGGTCGAGCATTTCACCCATGACGCCCTGCTGAAACAGGCCAAGGAATCGGCCGAGAGCCTGGGGACGACGCCGGACCTGCTGCTGCTGCACTGGCCCAAGCCGACGCCGAGCTTCGAAGAAACCCTGGGCGCGCTGAACGCGGCCAAGGACGAGGGCTTGACCCGTTCGATCGGCCTTTCGAACTTCCCGTCGAAGGAGTTCCGTCAGGCTCAGGCCGTGTCGAAGGCGCGGCTGCTGACCAATCAGGTCGAGCATCACCCCTATCTGGGCGTCGATCAGCTGACGGCGACGGCGGCTGAACTGGGGTCATCGATCACCGCCTGGTCGCCGCTGGCTCAAGGCAAGATCGCCGACGACGTCACGATTTCCGAGATCGCCCAGGCCCACGGCAAGACCAACGGCCAGGTCACGCTGCGCTGGCTGATCCAGAACCGGATCATCGCCATTCCGCGCACGACGAAGGAAAGCCGCGCGAGAGAGAATTTCGACATCTTCGACTTCGAACTGTCAGGCGAGGAAATGCAGCGGATGGGCGCCCTGGATCGCGGCGAGCGGCTGGGGCCGTGGCTGGACGACGCCTATGAATGGGACAAGGCCGCCGCCTGATCGGCGACGGAGGGGCGGCGCATGTTGCGTGAACGGGACCGACCGCGTCTGTGGCGCGCTGCCTTCGCCGTGATCGGCTGGGCGGCGCTGGGGCTGCAATATCTGCTTCTGGTCGCGCCGGCCGAGGGTTGGGGCGTGCTGGGCCGGACGGTCCAATATTTCAGCTTTTTCACCATACTGACCAATATCCTGGTCGCCCTGGCCTTCACCGGCCCTCTGGTGCGGGCGGATCGACGGATCGCCCGGTGGACCGCCGGCGAGGGCGTGCGCGCGGCCCTGGCGATGTATATCGTCGTCGTCGGCGTCGTGTACCATTTCATGATCGCCCCCTACTGGAAGCCGGAAGGGCTGACGCTGGGGGTCAATCTGGTGCTGCACTACGTGATGCCCGCGGCCTTCCTGCTGGACTGGCTGTGGTTCACGCCCAAGGGTCGGCTGCGCTGGATCGATCCAGTGAAATGGCTGGCCTTTCCGCTGGCCTTTGCGGGCTGGACCCTGGCGCACGGGTTGGCGACCCACTGGTGGCCCTATGGGTTCGTCGATGTGGACGCCCTGGGCTTGGGCCGGGTGCTGGCGATCTTCGCCGGCCTTCTGGTCTTCTTCCTGCTGGTCGGGTTGGCGCTGGTGGGACTGGACCGTGTCTTCAGGCGCGGGACAGGTGACAGGGCGAGCGCAGCGCTTTAGGCGGAGCGGATGGCCTACAAATCCCTGCGTGACTTCATTGACCAGCTGGAAGCCGACGGCGAACTGGTCCGGGTGTCCGAACCCGTCTCGACCGTGCTGGAGATGACCGAGATCCAGACCCGGCTGCTGAGGAACGGCGGGCCGGCGGTGCTGTTCGAGAAGCCCGTCATGCCGGACGGGTCGATCAGCCCCATTCCCTGCCTGGCCAATCTGTTCGGGACGGTGAAAAGGGTCGCCATGGGGGTGACGCTGGAGGGCAAGGCGCGGACGACGGCGGGCGAGCTGCGCGAGGTCGGCGAACTGCTGGCCTTCCTGCGCAATCCGACGCCGCCGCGCGGTCTGGGAGACGCCATGGAGATGCTGCCGCTGGCGCAGACGGTCATGTCGATGCGGCCCAAGACGATGAAGAAGGCGCCGGTGCAGGAGGTGGTGCTGAAGGGCGATCAGATCGACCTGACCGCCCTGCCCGTGCAGTCTTGCTGGCCCGGCGAGCCGGCCCCCCTGATCACCTGGGGACTGGTTGTCACCAAGGGTCCGAGCGAGGACCGCGAGGACGACTTCAACCTGGGCATCTATCGGATGCAGGTCCTGGGCAAGGACAAGGCCATCATGCGCTGGCTGGCCCATCGCGGCGGAGCGCAACACTATGCCCGTCACAAGAAGGCGCGGCCGAAAGAGCCCCTGCCCTGCGCCGTGGTGCTGGGCGCCGATCCGGGCACGATCCTGGCTGCGGTGACGCCGGTTCCGGACACCCTGTCGGAATATCAGTTCGCCGGCCTGATGCGGGGCGCCAAGGCCGAACTGGTCCCGTGCAAGACCGTGCCGCTGATGGTGCCGGCCCAGGCCGAGATCGTGCTGGAGGGCCACGTCCTGCTGGACGAGTTCGAGGACGAAGGCCCGTACGGCGACCACACCGGTTATTATAACTCGGTCGAGAAGTTCCCGGTCTTCAAGGTCAGCGCGATCACCATGCGCAAGGACCCCATATATCTGACGACCTTCACCGGCCGGCCGCCCGACGAGCCGTCGGTGCTGGGGGAAGCCCTGAACGAGGTCTTCATTCCGCTGCTGCGCCAGCAGTTCCCGGAGATCGTCGACTTCTGGCTGCCGCCCGAGGGCTGTTCCTACCGGATCGCCGTGGTGTCGATGAAGAAGGCCTATCCGGGGCACGCCAAGCGGGTGATGCTGGGCGTCTGGAGCTATCTGCGCCAGTTCATGTACACCAAATGGGTCATCGTCGTGGACGACGACATCGACGCCCGCGACTGGAAAGACGTCATGTGGGCCATCTCCACCAAGATGGACCCGGCGCGGGACATCACGGTGATCGAGAGCACCCCGATCGACTATCTGGACTTCGCCTCGCCCGAGAGCGGCCTGGGATCGAAGATCGGCCTGGACGCGACAGACAAATGGCCGCCCGAGACCAGGCGCGAATGGGGCGAGGAGATCCGCATGGATGACGCGGTGATCGAGCGGGTGAACGACCTGTGGGGCCGGCTGGGTCTGCCAGGCGACGGGACTCCGATCTGGCGGCGGTGATCGCCAATGCTGACAGCAGCTGGCAGCAGAGCGCTGTAGGACGGCGGAATAGCTGGAGCAGCCGCCATGACCCGTTCGCCCATTCATGACTTCGACTTCCTGTTCGGACACTGGGAGGTCGAGCACCGCAGACTGACGAGCCGGGGCGTCGGGTCAGATGACTGGGACGTCTCCCACGGGACGGCGTTCACAGAGCCGCGCATGGGCGGGATCACCAACATAGAGCAGCACGACTGTTCCGAGCGCGGCTGGCGCGGCGTGGCGCTGCGGACCCTCGATCTGACGACCGGAGAATGGTCGATCTATTGGATCAGCGACCGCGACGGCCGGTTGAGCCCGCCGGTCGTCGGCCGATTTCACGACGACGGCTGCCGCCTGGAAGGGCCCGATCTGGACGGCGAGCGGCCAATCCTCGCCCGCTTCGAGTGGTCGCGCGTGAACACGGACACGCCGCATTGGGCGCAGCATTTCTCGTACGACGACGGGCGAACCTGGGAGCTGAACTGGGCCATGGAATTTCGGCGAACGGCTTGAGAGTCGGCTGAGCAACCGCGTGCGGTTCATTTGGCGGCGACAAGATGTGGATCGGGCAATAGGTTAGTCCCACGACTCATCCGGGGGGCCAATGAGCGCGTCCGAGTTTTTCTTCAGCTTCTATGGTCTGCTGCTGGGCCTTTCGGTCGCCGAACTGGTCGGCGGGTTCGCGCGCGTGCTGCATGAGAAGCAGCGGATACGCTTCGGCTGGTTGACGCCGATGCTGGCGCTGTTCGTGGCCATCGACATCGTCACCTTCTGGAATCAGGCCTGGGTCATCTTTCGCGGCGCGCCGTTCAACAGCTTCGTGCTGCTGATCTCGCTGAGCGTGGCCGCGACCTTCTACGTCGCCGCCAGCGTGACCTTCCCCCGCGTATCGGCCGAAGGCGGCGATGAACGGATCGACCTCGACCACCATTTCTGGACGCATCGGCGGATGGTGTTCGGCTGCATCCTGGCGGCCAATCTGATCGTCGCCATGGGCCTAATCATCCTGGCCCAGCTTAATTCCGAGTTCGCGCGGCTCGCCGGTTCGGTGCGACTGTGGGCCGGAGTCTCGATTTTCGTCATAGGCACGGCGACTGCGGCCTTCGCGCCCTGGCGCAAGGTGGCGGTCGGCGCGCTGATCGCAGTGCTGCTCTACAATCTTTGGAACGTGGCCAACTCGGCCGCCCTGCTGGTGCAGGCCGGCGGATGGGCGCCGGCCCTGGGCGGCG
>Ga0209643_1001731_pt1 | contig 18142 bp, 14 predicted proteins | sample AutmiccBRH37_all_FD_187383 | JGI IMG/M metagenome (GOLD analysis project Ga0209643, IMG submission 187383) | Deep subsurface microbial communities from Mt. Terri, Switzerland - Autotrophic microbial communities BRH/37_all (SPAdes) (version 2) | ecosystem: Environmental > Aquatic > Deep... | reverse complement strand
GCCACCCGGGTTTCTTCCTGGTGGCGCGCGTCGATTAGCATGCGCGTAGTCATTCAATAGTCTCCTGGCAGGGAGCGCCGGATCAGAGCCCGGCGGGTCCATGCGATATAATGGGGATGACGTTTCTGTGCGCGCGTTCCCTTGATAGGGGGCGGGCGACGCCATCCGGTTGATTTCCAGTGTTTCTGATAAAAATGTGTCTGCAACAACCGCATGGCTCTGGCCGTTAGCCAAAGTCTTTCCGCCCAAGGAAGCGCCTCCAAAATGGAGAGCTTCATAGCCGGAGATTTCATGCCTCATGTTGCGTCAACCTGGTAGATGCCGAATGGTTTTCGGCATTTAGACGAACCGATCCGGGTTTTTCCCGAAAGGTTCAATGAGGCTGCTAGCACCGCTCGTGCGGATCGGCAACACAAACTATGGCCGAGGCGATTCATATTCAGCCACTCCGGGCCGCTGCAGATCGTGCCTAACCATCCGTTAACCCTGACATTTTACGGCACCTTACGAAAGCATCGTTAATTGCAGCTTCACTCTCTTTCATCCCGTGATTCATTGAGGAAGCTGCAACCCATGAAAATTGACTGGACCAGGACAGGCCACAGCATGCATAAGCAGGCCATGTCTTTGGCAACAATTCTGGCATCGGCGCTGTTGACGCTCAATCCTGCCCATGCAGGGTCCGTCAGCCGGATCGAAGCCGACGGTTCGCAAATCACCATCTCCTTCGATGATCTGGTGGAGGGGGCATCGGCCTTTTCCCTGATCGGACCGGATCGCATTGCCATAGATGTGCAGGGCGGCAAGGCCGGGCAGGGCGGTCAGGCGACCGGCATCGTCAGGGCGGTGCGCCAGGGACAATATGATTCCAATACCGCCCGCATTGTGCTTGATCTGGACCGACCGGCGGTGATCACCGCCGGCAGTTTTTCGCCGGACGGGAAAAGGCTGAATTTGCGTCTGCAGTCGGTCGGCGAGAGCCAGATCGCCGCCGGCAGGCAGTCCTTCCTCCCGCCGGCAAATTTCCGCGCCGAACCACCCAGAAAAAGCTATAGCGTCAAGATGTCCCTCGGCAAGCCCCGTGACTCCGTCGGCTTGCCGAAAATATATGGACCCAGCGATCCGAACCGGCCGCTGGTGGTGATCGATGCCGGCCATGGCGGGCACGATCCGGGGACGGTTTCGCCCCATGGCGGCAAATATGAGAAAGATGTCGTTCTCGCGATCGCCAGGGCGGTTCGTGATCGGCTGGTCGCCAGTGGCCGGGTCCGGGTGGCGCTGACCCGGGACAGCGACGAGTTTCTGGTGCTGGAAGAACGCTATGGTATTGCGCGGCGGCTCGACGCCGACCTGTTCCTGTCGATCCATGCCGATGCCGCTGGAAACGAGGAAGCCTCTGGTGCCACGGTCTACACCCTGTCCGAAGTGGCTTCCGACCGGGAAGCCGCCAAGCTGGCTGCGCGCGAGAACAAGGCAAATATCATCAACGGCATCAATCTTGGCGGCGCGACCAGCGACGTTTCCTCGATCCTGATCGACCTGACCCAGCGCGAAACCATGAATGTCTCGGCCGATTTTGCCAAATTGCTCCACCGGGAAAGCAGCCGGCAAATGACCTTTCGGAAAATCCCGCATCGCTATGCTTCCTTTGTCGTGCTGAAAGCGCCCGATACGCCGTCGGTATTGTTTGAAACCGGCTATCTCACCAACAAGGACGATGTCGCGTTCCTGAATTCACCGGAGGGCCGGTCGAAAGTGGCCGCCGGTGTGGCGAGTGCCATCGAGTCGCATTTTGCCCGCAAGCTTGCGATGCGCTAGGGTAAAATGGCAGGGTAGGAAAATCGGTTCGTGCCGTCTCGTCGCGACGCGCGTTTTTCGTCGATAATCGCTGGAAAATGGACGCGAGCCGGTTTAGATAGCCGAGCCTATGGTAAATGATGCGTCAGATACGGCTGGAGAAAGCCTTGCCTACAAGCTGGAACGAAGCACAGGCAGCTTTTTCGAGCGGCTCGAAATTTTCTGGCAGAAAAAATGGTTCCGCCTGCTCGTGGCCTTTCTGGCGCTCTGCATCGTCGGCTGGTTGCTCGTCTGGATGATCTTTGCCCGGGACTTGCCCGACGCCGCTGCCCTTCGGACCTATGAACCGCCGTTGCCGACCGTGGTTCGCGCCTATGACGGCGAGCCGGTGCACAGCTATGCCCGCGAACGGCGCGTGCAACTGGAATTCTCGGAATATCCCGCGCTGTTGGTGCGCGCATATCTGGCCGCCGAGGACCGCACCTTTTTTGAACATGGCGGTCTGGATTATCCGGGAATCGCTACCGCGATTCTGACCAACCTCACCAACAGCGGCCGGCCGGTCGGTGCTTCGACCATCACCCAGCAGGTGGCGAAAAATCTGCTGCTGAGCAGTGAAGTGTCCTATCGTCGCAAGGTGCGCGAAGCGATCCTGGCCTACCGGATCGAGGATGTACTGACCAAGGAAGAGATACTCGAACTCTATCTCAACCAGATTTTCCTCGGTCGCAATGCTTATGGCGTGCAGGCCGCGGCCCAGGCCTATTTTGGCAAGGATGTCGACGCCCTTGCGCTGCACGAGATCGCCTATCTGGCAATATTGCCAAAGGGACCCGCCAACTATCGTCCCGAGGTGCATGAACAGCGTGCGATCAACCGGCGCAACTGGGTATTGGGCGAGATGCGCGACAATGGCTGGATATCGGCTGCACAATATCAGACAGCTGCTGCCCAGCCGCTGGGAGCAATTTCCGGTGCCGGCCCCCGGTTCGAGCGGGTTGGCGGCTATTTTATCGAGGAAGTGCGCCGCCAGCTGATCGAAAAATTCGGCGAGAATGAAAAGGCCGGCCCCTATAGCGTCTATTCGGGTGGTCTCTGGGTACGCACATCGCTGAACCCGGAGCTGCAGGAATATGCCAAGGATGCGCTGCGCAGCGGCCTGCTGCGCTACAGCAGCGGCAAGGGCTGGAGCGGTCCGATCAACAGCATCGAGATCGACGACCAGTGGGCCCGGAGTCTGGCCTCTACTTTCATCAACACGGATTATGCGAACTGGCAGATTGCGGTGGCGATCCGGCCCGCTGGTGGGGGGGCGGAAATCGGCTTCCCGGACGGCACCACCGGTCGCATCAACTCGGTCCCCAGCGCACTGAAAGCCGGCGACATAATCGCGGTCAGTCCGCTCGGCGGAAGCAGTTACCGGCTCGAAAATGTGCCGGAAGTCTCTGGCGGAATGGTCGTCCAGAATCCCCGCAATGGACGGATATGGGCGATGCAGGGCGGATTCGACGACCGGATGAGCTCGTTCAACCGCGCGACCCAGGCCGAACGCCAGCCGGGATCGACAATCAAGCCGTTCGTCTATGCGACCGCGCTCGAAAACGGGATGACGCCAGCGACGCTGATCGCCGACGCGCCATTTTGCGTCTATCAGTCGGCCTCCCTCGGGCGGAAATGTTTCCAGAATTTCGGCAATGCGCGCAGCGCCGGCGAGCGGACCCTGCGCTGGGGAGTCGAGCAGTCCCGCAATCTGATGACCGTGCGCGCGGCCAATGATGCCGGCATGGAAAATGTCGTGAAGACGATCAAGACCATGGGGATCGGCGACTATATGCCTTACCTGTCCTTCGCTCTCGGGGCCGGCGATACAACGGTGATGAAGCTGACCAATGCCTATTCCATGCTCGCCAATCACGGGCGCGAACTGACACCCACGGTGATCGACTTTGTCCAGGACCGCAATGGCAAGGTGATCTTCCGCGCCGACAAGCGGAACTGTGAAGATTGCAACATGAGCGATTGGGATGGACAGCCGATGCCCCGGCCGCGTCCTGCCGGCAAGCAGCTGATGGATCCGATGACGGCCTATCAGATGGTTGACATCCTGCAGGGAGTGATTACCCGCGGCACCGCACAAAATCTGAAAAGTCTCGAGCGACCGCTGTTCGGCAAGACCGGTACAAGCAGCGGCCCGACCAATGTCTGGTTCGTCGGCGGTTCACCCGACATGGTGGCAGGTGTCTATCTGGGTTATGACCAGCCACGCAACATGGGCGGCTATGCCCAGGGCGGCACGCTGGCCGCTCCCGTCTTCCGCCGCTTTGCCGAGAAGGCCATGGCGGGTATGCCGAAAACACCATTTGTGGCACCAAAGGGTGTGCGGATGGTGCGCGTCGACCGGAGGACCGGCAAGCGCGTCTTTGGCGGATGGCCGACCGACGATCCCAGATCGCCGGTCATCTGGGACGTGTTCAAACCCGAAACCGAACCGCGCCGGTCGATCCGCAAGGACGAGTTGCTGGCACGGCTGGAAGCCCGCAAGGCACAGCTGCTCGCGGAACGGGCAGCGGCGCAGGCTCGTGCTCTCGAAGCCAGGCGCAATAGTGGTCCGGCGCGCAATGACGACGAGTTCCTGCAGTCCGAAGGCGGCATCTATTAGCCGCGCCCGCCTTGGCGGCCGGTGCTGAAAGCATCGGACATTGCGCCCGCGCAGGGCATCGAGGCCGCCGGGACCGAGAGCGTCAGGGCGCTCGGCAATATCACCGCCGATGCCTTTCGCGATGATCCGTTCAGCCGCTGGCTGTTCGGCGATTTTGAACCGATGCGGCGGACCTTTACCAATATGGCGCGGCATATTTACGTTCCCAATGGATTCTGCCAGATATTGAAAGAGGATGGCGAGGGCCGTGCCGCGACGATGTGGCTGCTGCCCGGTGACAAGCCCGACGCATCGCCTACCGGAATGATGCAAACCTATTGGGGGATGTTCGCCAGCGGGGGACTCGGTGCCCTGAAGCGCGGCAAGGCGGCAGGCGACGCCATGGAAAAACACCATCCCAAGCAGCCGCACGCCTATCTGTTCACCGTCGGTGTGGCCAGCGCAGGGCGGGGCAGGGGACTTGGCCGCCGCCTGATCGAGCCGGTTCTCGCCGCCTGCGACCAGAGCGGCACCATGGCCTATCTCGAAAACAGCAATCCGGCGAACCGGCGCTTTTATGCCAGCCTCGGTTTCGAGCGCGTGGAACTGTTCCAGGCAACGCCGGAAAGCCCGCCGCTCGAGGCGATGCAGCGACGACCACGCTAGCGGTCCGGATCATCCGTCGATGCCTGCAACAATTGTGAAATATATCTGTAATCCAGCGGTCATTGATCGGCGCTAGAGGGCAGGCTCGAAAGGTCGCACTGAAATTGTCAGCGCGAAAGCAACCTTGAACAAGGAAATTTCAGATGAAAACCAAAATTGCATTAATCGCTCTGGCCACACTGGCTTTGGCAGGCTGTGAAAATCAGGCCGGCGGTGGCGGCGGCAGCCGGGACCAGATCCGGATTGTCGGATCCTCGACCGTGTTCCCGTTCGCCAAGGCGGTGTCGGAAAATTTTGTCAGTTCCGGCAACTACAAGGCACCGGTGCTTGAATCGACCGGTACCGGCGCAGGCATGAGCCTGTTCTGTTCGGGCGTTGGTGCGGATACGCCCGATATCGAAAATGCATCGCGGCGGATGAAGGCCTCCGAATTCGAACTGTGCCAGAAAAATGGCGTGACCGACATTGTCGAGATCAACATCGGCATCGACGGTATTGCCGTGGCGCAGTCCAAGGACGGTCCCGGCTTTACCCTGACCCCCGAACAGATCTACAAGGCGATCGCGGCCAAGCCGTTCGGCAAGGAAAACACGAACAAGAAATGGTCGGACATTGACCCGTCGCTGCCTTCCATTCCGATCAGCGTCTACGGTCCGCCGTCGACTTCCGGTACGCGCGACGCGCTGACCGAGCTGATCATGGAAGTCGGCTGCAAGACCGACCCGGCGACCAAGGCGCTGAAGGACAGCAACGAGGATCAATTTAAGCTGGTCTGTCATGAAATCCGCACCGACGGTGCCTATCTCGACACTGGCGAGAATGACAATCTGATCGTCCAGAAGCTGAAATCCAATCCCAACGCCGTCGGCATTTTCGGCTACAGCTTCCTCGAGGAAAATCTCGACACCGTGCGCGGTATCGCGATTTCTGGCGTCACGCCCACCTATGACGCAATCGCTTCCGGCGAATATCCCGGCGCTCGGCCGCTCTATATCTACGTGAAGAAGCAGCATGTCGGCGTGATCCCGGGCATCCAGGAATTTGTCACCGAATTCGTCAACGCCGGTGCGAGTGACGGTTATCTGGTCAAGGCAGGCCTGATCGCCTCGCCGGATGCGACCCGGTCCAAGATGCAGGAAGCGGCGAAAAACCTGCCGCTTCTGGCCAAGGACGTGCTCAAATAGGCGGTTCCGTATCGCCTGACCCGCAAGGGGATGATGAGGGGCTGTTGGCGACAACGGCCCCTTTTTCGTGGCGATCGGGGCACCGATGCAAATTATTTTGCATTTAATATGACATTTTTGTTACAATGAACAAAATCGCAACAAGGAACCCTGATGAATCTTACCCCCCAGCATACCGTGAAAGCCTTTGACGCGGAAATCCACGATCTCCGCGCGATGGTGCTGGAGATGGGGGAGAAGAGCACGCGCGCGATCGCCCGCGCGCTCGAGGCGCTCGAGAATAATGATCTTGCCCTGGCCAAGGCGGTTGTCGCCGATGACCGGGAAATTGACGAACTGGAGCGGCGGATCGATACCCTGTCGATCCAGACCATCGCCCTGCGCGCGCCGATGGCGGATGACCTGCGGCACCTGATCGCCACATTCAAGATTTCCAGCATTGCCGAGCGGATCGGCGACTATGCCAAGAATATCGCCAAGCGGGTGCCGCTGGTCGCGGAATCGAGCCGCCAGATCGAACCGGTGGCGCTGCTGCCCTCGATGGCGAGGATCGCCTCCGATCTGGTCCGGGATTCGTTCCGGGCCTATGCCGACGGCGATATCGACATGGCGGTTTCGGTCTGGGCGCGGGACCAGACGCTGGACAATTTCTACACCAGCTTCTTTCGCTCGATCATCACCTATATGATCGAGAATCCGGCGCATATCACCGAGTCCGCGCATCTGCTGTTCATCGCGAAAAATCTCGAGCGGATCGGCGATCATGCCACCAATATCGCCGAGCTGACCTATTTTGCCGAAACCGGCCGCCAGATGCCCGATCGCACAAAGGGCGATGATATTCTTGGCAAGAGCCGCATCGGTCAGCAGGATTAAACGTTCGCCCATGAGGGCGAAGGATAGGAAGGCTTGATGACGCAGGAAGCCAGGGACCGTGGCACCTTCACTTCGTCATGCTGAACTCGTTTCAGCATCCATCGTGCCCCGATGCACCGACAGCGAGAGAGAAGAAATAGATCCTCCCCGCTTGCGGGGAGGTGGCAGCCCGCAGGGCTGACGGAGGGTGTGTGCCCCAAGCGCCGCGTTTGGACGCATGCTCCCTCCACCATCCTGCGGATGGTCCCCCTCCCCGTGCCGGGGAGGATTTGTCGGGGCAACCGAGGTCATAGGTGCAAGGGGTTATTCGTCAATCAAGTTCAGGGTGACGGTCCTTTCATTGATGCGAATTTCCGATTCAGTTCACTAGAAACTGATCTGGAACCGCCCGGCAAAGCTGTCGACCCCGTAATCGCCGTCACCCGCCGCGAGGATCGCCGCGTCGCTATAGTCGAGCCTGGAATAGGACAGCAGGAAGCGGACATAGTCGACCGGGGTCCAGATCAGCGAGGCCTGATAGGCGTTCTGCGTGCCGCCGGCAAAGCCGGCGTCGCTCAGGTCGAGATGGTCATAACGGACATTGACCTGCCACGCGCCCATGCCGCCCTGTCCGACCGGATTGGCAACCTTGACGCCCTTGAACACGCCTTCCTTGTAGCCGCGCGTGTCGTCGGTCAGGAAAAAGCCTGCCTCGACCGCGCCGCCGAAAAAGGTCGGTTCGGCCAGATTGCCGGTCCGGTTGAGCTTCAGCCAGTGGGTTTCGGCTGCCGCGTGGAAGCGTCCGGCGATCACCGCCGCCTCCAGCCCGTAGCTGGTCTCCGACTGCGCATCGCCGATATTGCCGGTGTCGATAAAGCGCGTGTCGGTGAAATGCACCGCCGGCCGCTGGCGATAGCGGCGCGAGCCGATCGCATCGCCAAGATCCTTGTAATGGTAGGATGCGCCGAAATGGGTCTGGACATCGCCGAATTTCGGCATCGCCACCGCGCGCAGATCAAAGCCGATGCTATCATTCTCGTCATTGTTCAGATCACCGATATTGTCGGTGAACACGCCGGCCTGGAACAACAGGTCCGAGACGCCATATTGCGCCGAAATCCCGACCTGGCGCTGGAAGCCGAATGCGTCGGTAAAGGCCGCCCGCTCGATGAAGCTGGTGTCGTTGCTGCTCGACAGTTCCTCCAGCCCCTGGAAATTGTTATGCTGGCCTGCGGTTACCGTCAGTCCGCCATTGTCATAGGTCAGAAAGGCGTCGGTCAAATCAACTTCATTGCCGGCGAAATCCGCTTCCAGCTTGTAGCCGAAACCGCCCGGCATTGATCCCGAAACGCCGAGCCGGATCCGCCGCGCTTCATTGGCAAAGCCGAGGCCCGCATCGGTGATGCTGTCGGGAGCGTTGACCGTACCAAAGTCATAAAGCATGCGACCGCGCGGCTTGAAGCTCCAGCCGTCCTCGCCCTTGATCTCGGGCGCGCCCTTGAAGGCGATCTTGACCGGCTTCTGCTGCGCCAGTTTCTCTTCGGTCGCGGCAATTTTTGCGTCGGTCGCGGCGATCGCGCTGGTCGAGGCCTGCTGGCTCTGCTGGACATTGCCCAGTTGCGCCTTCAGGTCGGCGACCTCGCGCTCGAGCATCTCCAGCTTGCCGAGCAAGGCCGCAGCCTGTTCCTCGGAAATCGGAGCCGCCATCGCGGATGCGGGATAGAGTGCGATCGCCGCGGTTCCGGCCAGCAGGCCGAGGGATTTGAGCAGATGGTGGTTCATAAAATGGCCTGTCTGTTGATTTGCATTTTGCGTTGATGAGCGCATTATGACCAGAGCGTTGCCATTTCATGGCAAATTTATTTCATGTTTATGACAGCAAAACAGTGTCAGCGAGCCGGGGAGGGCGACGGCTTGGCCCGTGATCAGGCGTCGGCAGGCAGCCGCCGCTTGCCCCTGGTGCGGCTGGTCAGATGATAGCGGAAGCAGCGGTCACAATGATAGGGGCGCAGCACGATATCGGCCGCTTGCGCCGCGGCGATGGCCTCGGCCTCGCTGGCAAAGCGCTTTTTCTTGCGGCAGATGGCGAGGCGGGTGCGCATGGCTGGGGGCTTTCTGGGTCGGACCTGTGTCGGTTGTCAAATCAAACTAGCCGTCCGCAAGCGGGATCAGATTGTCCAGCGTTTTTGCGCATTCGGCAGCATTTGGAGAATTTCGCGACCATTGTTTCATTTCGTCGACAAATCTTCCGGTAATCTGATTGCCCTCGAACGTCTCCGCTCCCCGAATGGCAGACCTTGCCAAATCGGTCTTGCCCAGCCCGGTCAGCGCCCAGGCGAGCGACAGGCGCGGCTGATAATAATTGGGGGTCCGCAATATCGCCTGCTCGCAGGCCGGAACCGCCGCGGCATAGTCAAGCATGAACAGATAATCCGTCGCCCGATAGGTCGCCCACAGGCCGTAGCGGGGATGATGTGGCGCGCGCTGTTCAGCCGATTCTATCAACCTGATCCCTGCGGGATCTGACTCGAGCAGACATGTCTGCCAACCCAGCATGGCCAGCGCATGGGCCTTGTTCGGATCTCGCGCCAGGGCCCGCCTCAGGAAGACCAGCGCTTCCTTCGGACGGTGGAACATGGCATTGACGATTCCGGCTCCGGCGATCACGTCGGGATTACCCGGTTCCGTCGCCAAGGCGCGTTCGATATGGTCAAAAGCCATCCGCTCGGCGGCTTTCGGGTCGGCTTCCCATTGGCTGACAACATTCTGGCTCAGCTGAACTGCCAGGCTTGCCCGCAGGACAGCATGGTCGGGATCGATCGCAAGCCCCTCGCGGCAAAGCCTGACAATCTCCAGTGCGGTGTCCTTTCCATAGCGATAGCGCAAGGTTTCCGCCGCCTGCAATATGCGATAAATATCATTCTTGAAGGGCCGGCTCTGCAATTCGGGCGGCGACAGCGGAAATCTGATCTGGGTGGAGATGGCGGTCGATACGCTCAGCAGGACATCATCCTGCACGTCGAAAAACTGATCGAGTTCGGTATTATATTTGCCCGACCATGCCAGCGAAGCATCGAGCGTGTCGACTAGCTCGAAGCGCAAGGTGATCTGATTGCCGCGTCGCCGGAAATTTCCGCTCAAGATGAAGCGGCACCCGATTGCTTGCGCGGCCGCATCCAGCGAAAGCGAAGGATCATGCAGGGCCAGAACCGAACTATAGGGCGTGACGAAAAGCATCGGGGTGGTCGCCAGGCAACTGGTCAGGTCGCGGCTCATGCCATCGGCAAGATATCCGTTGTCCGGCAATTGGTCCTGGTCGGTCACCGGCAGAACGGCGACAGAAAGATGATATTCCCGGCCACCGTGCGCGGGCGGGTCGGGAGAAGCGACGTCAAGGCTGGCGACGTTTGCTTCCAGCCGGTAGCCCGACTTGGACACCGTCACAATCGACTGGTCCAGCTCTGGAAAGGAGCGGAAGGCCCTTCGCAACTGATAGACCAGACGGGTCAGCGACTCATCGCCGCCCAGACCGTTCGGCCAGATACGCTCCAGGAGTTCTTCCCGGCGGACCAGTTCGTGCGGATTTGTTGCCAGGGTGACCAGAAGCGCCATGACCTTCGGCTCCACCCTTGTCGTCTTCGGGACGCTGCCCAGGCAATGATTGGTGATATCTACCGCAATGCCATTCACGAAAAATGGTTCCGCAGGACGGACGCTGCCCAGCGGAACAGCCCTCCCGAAACTATTTGCGTCCGCTATTTCTTTCATGGTCAAATGCGTCCCCTGGTCGCGACACGCCCCAGCATGGCACAAATTGAACAGATTGTTCATCATAAAAAAATCATATTGTTCATCAGGACTTGCAACCGAATTCTCGGCAGGTTTTCGGATCGGCGATAGTGCCGAAATAACAGGGGACCTTAACATGAACATTTTGACCAAATTGGGCACATTGGTATCGGCAACGATGCTGGCGTCGGCGGTGCCGGCCCAGGCTCAGCTTGAAATATATGACGATTATGTCGTTTCCGACGCCGTCTGGACCATCAGCACGGTCAAGGTCGATGCCAATATGGGCGATTATTATCTGGAAGGCCTGCGCTCGACCTGGATCGCCAGCAACGAGGTTGCCAAGAAGCTCGGCCAGATTGAGGATTATTCGATCTATGCCAGCGACTTTCCGCAGTCCGGCCAGTTCAACATGCTGCTTATCGTCAAATTTGCCAACACCGCCGACCTGGCGCCGAACAAGGCAAAATATGACGCGTTCATGAAGGCGTGGGGAGAGACGAAGGTCAAGCAATCGCGGCAGATTTCCAAGGATCTCTACCCGACGATCCGCACCATCACCGGTGATTATCTGATGCGCAAGATTGACGTAAAATAGCCATTTACGATTGACAGCGATTGGGCTGTTTGCCCGGCTGGCCGCTTCCCAGGGACCGGCGTGCCAGGCGCATCCCATGTCCGGCGAGAGATCTTGCGACCCGGCTCTCGCCGGACATTTGTCCCGTGCCCGCAGCGTCAGTGGCAGCGGGGGCTGCGCCCTCAGATTTGCCCGGAGAAATTTCATGGAAAGTCTTGCCGCACCGATCCGCCTGCATCCGCCTCTTTCCCTTGCGGAAAATCGTAACCTGCGACTGTTCACGATATTCCTGCTCTATGCCGGACAGGGCATCCCGCTCGGACTTTTCGATTTCACTATCCCCGCCTGGATGGCGGTTAACGGGGCCTCGGCTGCGGATATCGCCTTTGTCGTGGCGATGGTCGGGATTCCCTGGAGCTTCAAGTTCATCGCCGGCTTTGTGATGGACCGCTATACCCTGCTATCGATGGGTCGGCGGCGGGTGTGGATCATCGGTGCGCAGGCGGTGATGATCGGCTTGCTGATCGCCTTTGCCATGGTCAATCCGGGCCCGGACGATGTCCTGATACTCGGTATTGTCGGACTGGCGGTCAACACCGCGACGGTGTTTCAGGATGTCGCGGTAGACGGCCTTACCGTCGATATCCTCCCTGAAGATGAGCGTTCAATGGGCGGCGCGCTGGCATCAGGCGGGCAGGTTATCGGCATCGCCGTCTCCGCTGCGCTGACCGGAATGATGGTCTATGCCTTTGGTGCGAGCGCCGCCTATATCGCCTGCGGATTTCTGGTCGTGCTGGTGACCATCCATATCATATGGATACGCGAACGGGTCGGCGAGCGTCGTCTGCCCTGGTCGGAGGGCGAAGCGCACGCGGCCAACCGGGCGGCTCATGCGGGCAACTGGTTACCGCTGCTCGGGGGTGCCCTGCGCAACTCGCTGTCTCCGCACAGCCTGGCCTGGTTCCCGAACCTGCTTGCTTCCGGTCTTAACTACGGTATCTGTATCGTGGCCGTGCCGCTGATCGCCAGCGGTCATACCGGTTGGGCGGAGGATCAGCTCGGCTCGCTCAACGGCACGGCTCAGCTGGTTGCCGGGATTGCCACCATCGCCATTGGCGGCTTTGTTGTCGGCAAAATCGGGGCCCAGCGATCGCTCTGGATGCTGCGTCTGCTCTCTGTCGCCTTGCTGGGATGGATGATATGGTCCTCCGAAAGCTGGAGCGATCCACGGGTGCTGATGGCCTTCGTCTTCGGCTGGATCGGCCTGCATTTCCTGTCCGGGATCAGCGACGTGGTGATCAACATGCGGCTCAGCCCGCCGGCGATCTCGGCGACCCAGTTCTCGATCTTCATGGCGGTCTCCAACATGGGCATCAGCCTCGCCGGCATTCTGATCGGGTCGATCGCGATGCTGGCCGAGCCGAGGGCGATGCTGCTGTTCCTGATGGCGGTGCAGGGTGTCTCGGTGCTGCTGCTGCTGCTCTTCAAATTCCCGGAGAAGCAGGTCGGACGACCGGAAGAGACGATCACCAATAGCATGGCGGCGATCGGGCTGACCCCGTCTCCGGCGCGGGACTAGGGCCATGGGTGAAAGAGAGGAACCGCCGCGCGTGGTGCGCACCGCCGGTGCTATATTGCTCAACCTCAACGGCATGGTCGGCGCGGGCATTTTCGCCCTGCCTGCCTTGCTCTATCTGAATATTGGCAGCTTTGCTCCTGTTGCCATCCTGCTGTTCGCGATTCCCATTGCCTGTGTGGCCGCGATCATCGCCAAGCTGTCGACCCTGTTCGAGCGCTCCGGGGGAATCCAGCTCTACGCCGAAACGGCGCTCGGCAAATTTGCCGGCTTCCAGACCGGCTGGCTGATAATCTGCGCCAGCACCACCGGCCGGGCGGCGAATTTCCACGTGCTCGTCTCCTATCTGGCGGCGCTGTTTCCGGTGTTCGAGGGGCCGGTGGCGCGGCCGGTGACGATCATCGCGCTGATCGCTTTCATGACCTTTCTCGGCATCACCGGCACCCGCCGGTCGATCGGCGGCATCTGGATCGGGACCTTGTGCAAGTTCACGCCGCTGGTGCTGCTCTGCCTGGTGGGTTTTGGCAGCAACGGCTTTCCGGGCGCCATCAGCCTGCCGAGCTTCTCCGGGATGGAATCGGTGGCGCTGCTGATCGCCTATGCCTTTTCCGGCTTTGGCGCATCGGTGACGGCAGCTGGCGAGACCCGCGATCCGCGCACCACCCTGTTCCGCTCGGTCCTCTTTGCCATCGGCGGCGTCGCGATCTTTTACGCCATCGTCCAATGGGCCTATATCGCCATCGACCCCGATGTCGGCAGCGCCGACACGCCGCTCGCCGCCGCCGGCCAGAAGCTGTTCGGCGACTGGGGCGCGGTGATGATCAGCGTCGCCGCAATCTTCTCGATCGGCACCAACCAGCTGAGCAGCTTTGTGGTCATGCCGCGCATCCTGTTCGGCATGGGCGAACGGCGGCTGCTCCCCGAATTTTTCGCCCATGTCTCGCCGCGCCACCGGACCCCGGACCACGCGATCCTGTCCTATGCCGCCATCGTAACCCTCATTGCGATTTCCGGCTCCTTTGCCACCCTGTTGCCGCTGCTGGTGGCGGTCGAGCAGGCGATCTTCCTGCTGCTGCTGGTCTCGCTGTTCCTGTTCTGGCGCCGCAATTTCCGAGGCCTGCGGGATACCATGAGCGCCGTGTGGCTGGTGATCGTGCCGGTGGCGACGGCGATGGTGCTGTGGATGGCGTCGCAGATTCCGGCGCTGGCGGTGCTGTCGCTGGCCGGCCTGGCGGTGGTTGGCGCGGCCCTGTCCTGGCTCGCCAGGCGCGCGGTTGGCGTGGAGCAGCCGGCGGGCGTGGCGGCGGGATAGGCACGAGGCGAGGGGCAACCCCTTTCCTCCCTGCCGCGCAGCGGTGGGGAGGGGGACCATCCGCAGGATGGTGGAGGGGCTGGTCGGGCTTGAAACTGGCTTCGTTGATCAGGTGTCTCCCGAGAGGCGGGTTCGTGCCGCACCCACCCCTCCGTCATCCGCCTTCGCCAAGGCTTCGGCGAATGCCACCTCCCCATCGCTGCGCGACAGGGAGGAAATGATTTGATCCTTTCCTACACCCCCCGCTCCATGCCATATTCCCCCATGCTCTTTGACAATCGAATCGCATGTTCGCATCTTGACCGGAACGGCAATGGTCGGCCCGGGGGCTGTCGCGGCTTCTTTTTGCGTCTGTTCAGAAACATTATCCAAAAACCGAATCAACACCCGGTTTTCAAGCAGTAAAAGACACAAAAACTACTTTCAATTACCCAGGGGATTTTACAGAATATAACACTGTAAAGTTTGTAAAGTTCATCCGCGGCCCAAGGCTCGAACCCGCGCCCCGTGCGCCGCCCCCCGGCACCGTCGTTTCCTGCTGACAACCCGCTGCGCCCCTGCTAACGGGCGCGCATGACCGATCAAAGCCATATCCGCAATTTCGCCATCATCGCCCATATCGACCATGGCAAGTCGACCCTCGCCGACCGGCTGATCCAGCAGACCGGCGGGCTGACCGAGCGCGAGATGAGCGAGCAGGTGCTCGACAATATGGATATCGAGCGCGAGCGCGGCATCACCATCAAGGCGCAGACCGTGCGGCTGCACTACAAGGCGAAAAATGGCGAGGATTACGAGCTCAGCCTGATGGACACGCCGGGCCATGTCGACTTTGCCTATGAAGTGTCGCGCAGCCTGGCGGCGTGCGAAGGCGCGCTGCTGGTGGTCGACGCGGCGCAGGGGGTCGAGGCGCAAACTCTGGCCAATGTCTACCAGTCGATCGAGCATGACCACGAGATCATCCCGGTGCTCAACAAGATCGACCTGCCGGCCGCCGAGCCGGAGCGGGTGCGCAAGGAGATCGAGGAGATTATCGGGCTGGATGCGTCGGAAGCGGTGCTGGCCAGCGCCAAGTCGGGGATTGGCATCGAGGATATTCTCGAGCAGATCGTCACCAAGATCCCGCCGCCGGGCGGCGACCGCAACAAGCCGCTCAAGGCGATGCTGGTCGACAGCTGGTATGATCCCTATTTGGGCGTGGTGATTCTGGTGCGGGTGATCGATGGGGTGATTACCAAGGGTCTCCGGATCAAGTTCATGGCCCAGGGCACCGAGCATCTGGTTGACCGGGTCGGCTGCATGCGGCCGAAGATCGAGCAGCTGCCGGAACTGGCGGCGGGCGAGATCGGCTTTATCACGGCGCAGATCAAGGAGGTCAGCCAGACCGCCGTTGGCGACACGATCACCACGGTCAAGAACCCGGCGCCCGAGGCTTTGCCGGGCTTCAAGGAAGTGCAGTCGGTGGTGTTCTGCGGCCTGTTCCCGGTCGATGCGGCGGATTTCGAGAAATTGCGCGAGAGCATCGGCAAGCTGCGGCTCAACGATGCGAGCTTCACTTTCGAGATGGAGACCAGCGCGGCATTGGGGCAGGGGTTCCGGTGCGGTTTTCTGGGGCTGCTGCATCTGGAGATTGTCCAGGAAAGGCTGACCCGCGAATATGATCTCGACCTGATCACCACGGCGCCGTCGGTGGTCTACCGGATCGTGATGAACGACGGCAGCGAGATGTTCCTGCACAACCCGGCCGACATGCCCGACGTGGTCAAGATCCGCGAGATCGAGGAGCCGTGGATCGAAGCGACGATCTATTGCCCGGACGAGTATCTCGGCGGCATATTGAAGCTCTGCCAGGACCGGCGCGGGGTGCAGAAGAACCTGACCTATGTCAGCGACCGCGCGCAGGTGGTCTACGAGCTGCCGCTCAACGAGGTGGTCTTCGACTTTTACGACCGGCTGAAGAGCATTTCGCGCGGCTATGCCAGCTTCGACTATCACCAGATCGGCCTGCGCACCGGCCAGCTGGTCAAGATGAACATCATGGTCAACGGCGATCCGGTCGATGCGCTCAGCATGATCGTCCACCGCGATGCCGCCGAGGCCCGCGGACGGCACATGTGCGAGCGGCTCAAGGACCTGATCCCGCGCCATCTGTTCAAGATTCCGATCCAGGCGGCGATCGGCGGCAAGGTGATCGCCCGCGAGACGATCTCGGCGATGCGCAAGGACGTCACCGCGAAATGCTATGGCGGCGACATCAGCCGCAAGAAGAAGCTGCTCGACAAGCAGAAGAAGGGCAAGGCCAAGATGCGCGAATATGGCAATGTCAGCATCCCGCAGGAGGCGTTTATCGCCGCGCTGAAAATGGGTGACGAGGGCTAGAACCCCTGCAATGGCGGCGGTTCCGTCCGTTTCTGCGACAAGCCGGGAATTGCGTCCGGTTGAAATCCGGCACGGAATCGCATATGGTAAACAAGAGTGAAATGCAAAGGTGTCCAGACTGAATTACGGGAACTCCTCATGCTTGACCTGTTTGATCCACCCCATCGCCGCATCAAGGACGAGCGAGAAATACGCTATTTTTATACCAAATATCGGGAGAAGGCACCCGAGATTCTGAGCGAACGCGCAAGCGACGACAATCTGTCGTCCCGCGACCGGCGTCACTGGCGGCGGCTGGCCCGCAAGGCGCGGCGGCAGCAAAGCAAATGGATGGACGAGCTGAAAACCGGCTGATTCATCCGCTGTTCGGCTGATAGGGGCAGGCCTTGATCCTGCCCGGCGCTATGGCCGGGCCGCTGGCCCGGAAGCGGGCAAAATAGCCGCCCAGTTCGGGTCGTTCCATGAAGCCGACCAGCTTGTAGCCGACCGCCTCGAACTCGCAGAACAATTGCTTTGGCGGGATGCCGTGCTGGGAAAAATCGCGGTTGACGTCGACCACGACCACCTCGCCGGCCCCGTTCGGGCCGCTCTTGCCGGCCAGCGCCGGTCGCAGCCGCGCGAGAAAGGCATAGGGTTCGCGCACCTCGTGATACATGTGGACCAGAAAGATCCGGTCGAAGCTGTTTTCGGGCAGGCGCGGATCATCCGGCGCGCCGAGCTTGATCGAGACATTGTCGAGGCTCTCCCGGTTGACCCGCTCGGCCAGCCGGTCGATCGCGGCGCGGTCGATATCCTGCGCCAGCACCCGGCCCTTGTCGCCGACCTTCTCGGCCAGCCGTACGGTATAATAGCCTTCCCCGGCGCCGATGTCGGCGACCGTCATCCCCGGCTCCAGCCCCGCTGCCTTCATGATCTCCTCGGCCTCGCCGCGCTTGTCGCGCGCCGTCTCGGTCGACCACTGGTTGCCGGCGAGATCCGACACCGGCCGCGACGCCGGCGGATAGGCAAGCGCGCTCTCGGGGCGGCCGGCATTGTCCTCGACCTTCTTGCAGGCAGCCAGAGGCGCGGCCAGCAGCACGAGCGCGGCCAGCACCGCGATCAGGCGGGCAGGCGGCAGGCGGGCGGCTTGAGCGGCAATGAATTCCATCGGCAGAAGACTAGGCGAGCGCAAGGCACGGTTCAATCCCTGTTTAGTCCCGAGCTTATGGCAGGACGCCGCAAGCCGACGGGCGCAGGACGTTCGGAGGGGGCACAAAGCTGCCCTATTCCACATCCTCGACATCGACCTTCTCGCCGGTCACCTTTTGCGCCAGGGTGGCGGCGATAAATTCGTCGAGACCGCCATCCAGCACGGCATTGGGCGCGCTGC
>Ga0209643_1001730_pt1 | contig 18148 bp, 13 predicted proteins | sample AutmiccBRH37_all_FD_187383 | JGI IMG/M metagenome (GOLD analysis project Ga0209643, IMG submission 187383) | Deep subsurface microbial communities from Mt. Terri, Switzerland - Autotrophic microbial communities BRH/37_all (SPAdes) (version 2) | ecosystem: Environmental > Aquatic > Deep... | reverse complement strand
CACATAGAAAAATCTACACAAGCCGCCTGCAATTATTTAAAAGCGGCAAAAGCGCGTTTTGGAAACTGGACCTTGGCTGCAGCCGCATACAATGCCGGAAACAGAGGGGTTTCAAGTAAAATGGAAACTCAAATGGTGGACAGTTATTATGATTTGCTTTTGGGAGACGAAACGGAAAGATACATTTTAAGAATTGTTGCCGTTAAAGAAATTATGTCAAATCCGGAAAAGTACGGATATAAATTTGACAAAGAAGATTTATATACCGCAACGCCCACAAAAATTGTTGAAGTGAGCACGCCAATAACGGATATTGCACAATATTCCAAAGATTTAGGCATCAATTACAAAATTATGAAATTACACAATCCGTGGTTGCGTGAAAATACCTTGGAAAATAAAACCGGAAAGACCTATCACTTGAAAATTCCATCTGAAATCAAATGAAACGAGCAAACTAAATTATGATAAATAAAGGAATATTTAAAGGCGAACAGCAGCTGTTACCGCTTAAAAATAAAATTTAAACAGATGAAAATGACGGTAACAACAATTCTCATTTTAATCATTATTGGGCTGTCCGCCGGAATTTTAAGCGGATTGGTGGGTGTTGGCGGAGGCATTATTATGGTGCCGTTATTTGTGTTATTTTTAGGATTGACGCAACACAATGCGCAAGGATTGAGCTTGGCAGTGATGCTTCCGCCAGTCACATTTTTGGCAGTTTATAATTATCATACCGCCGGCACCGGAGGAAATATTGATTGGCGAATTGCGATTATGGTTTCCATATTGTTTATCATTGGCGGATTTATAGGTTCAAAAGTAGCCTTGCAAATTGACCAGCGAATGCTCAGAAAAATATTTGGCGTATTTATGCTGATTGTTGCCATCAGATTGATATTTACAAAATAAACCAGTCTTTGATAATAGACCGATTACTTATGCTCCGCTAAGCACAAATCGCTTTCAGAAAAGAAAAATGAGATTTTTGTTTTATCAAACAACCAACTTTTTACTCAAAAAATAATTACCTTTGCAATTATGGGACTAAATAACAACGACATTTTTAAAAAACTTCGTGTGGCGCATAAATTACGCGATGAGGATATTGTGAAAATATGCAAACTGGTCGATTTTGACATTACAAAAAGTGAGTTAGGCGCTTTTTTCAGAAATGAAGAACACGAAAAATATAAAGAAGTCGGCGATCAAATTTTGCGCAATTTCTTAAACGGACTGATTATTCATTTGAGGGGCCCGATGCCGAAAAAAGAACCGGGAACTGCACCCAAAAAGAAATACGATTAAGTAACGTTTATAGAAATTACTATTTGGCTGATGTTGAACCAAGTTCAGCATTACAAACACGGTGGTTTCAACAAAAAGATTTCTTTGCTTCATTAAACTCCGCCACAATTTCATTTATAATATCAGCCGCCGGTTTTATTTCGTGGATCAATCCGGCAATTTGTCCGATTTCCAGTTCCCCTTCTTCCAAATCACCTTCAAACATCCCTTTTTTGGCTCTTGAGCGCCCTAATTTCTCCTTTAATTGTTCGGCAGTTGGGCATTGTTTGTAAAGATCCTGCAACTCATTAAAGAATTTATTTTTAATCAGCCTCACCGGCGCCAATTCTTTTAAGGTTAACAAGGTATCGCCATCTTGGGTATTTACCACTTTTTCCTTAAAATTTATATGCGCGGAAGATTCAATGCTAGCCACAAATCGGCTTCCAATCTGAACCCCATCAGCGCCCAAAACCATCGCTGCCAGCATTCCTCTTCCTGTTGCGATGCCGCCAGCGGCAATTAAAGGAATTTTTAATTTTTCCTTTACCATAGGAATCAACGTAAAAGTGGTGGTTTCTTCTCGTCCGTTATGGCCGCCCGCCTCAAAACCTTCAGCAACCACGGCATCAACACCGGCCAGTTCCGATTTTAACGCAAAAGCCACGCTACTCACCACGTGTACCACCGTAATCCCTTTTTCGTGTAAAAATGACGTCCAGGTTTTTGGATTTCCTGCGGAAGTAAATACAATTTTCACGCCTTCTTCCACAATTATTTTCATAATTTCTTCAATATTGGGATACAACATCGGCACATTCACCCCAAAAGGTTTTTTGGTCGCTTTTTTGCATTTTTGAATGTGTTCACGCAAAACATCCGGATACATAGAACCTGCGCCAATCAATCCCAGTCCGCCCGCATTGCTTACTGCGGAAGCCAGTCTCCAGCCGCTGTTCCAAACCATTCCGGCCTGAATGATCGGATATTGAATATTGAATAATTTGGTGATGCTATTTTTCATCTGTATATCTTTTATTTTTTATTGGTACAGATGCAGTTCGCCAATAATCATTCATTCGTGTATCAAAATTTGTTATGGCTCGTTTCATCTGTTTATATTTTATTTTTTATTGGTACAGATGCCGCCTGCCTGCCGGCTGGCAGGTTCGCCAATAATCATTCATTTGTATATCAAAATTTATTATGGCTCGGTTCATTTAGTTTACCAGAATTTTAATCATTTTTATTTTATTGTCGAATTTCAATTGCACAAAATACACGCCTTGCGCTAAATTCGAAATATCTGTTGTCGGATTCAATTTGGTGATATTTTCTGTACTTAATCGTTTGCCTAAAATATCAAAAACAACCAATTCCATTGCTGTCACCAGATTGGGAAATTTGAATTTTAATTCGGTTATGGCCGGATTTGGATAAGCAACAACTTCCAAAATTTCTTCTGTTTCTTCCATACTCAGCAAGTTAAAAACAGTTTCAAAATTTGGAATTCCATAACCTTCCTGAGTGGTTGGACTGGCATATAAATGCGCAGATTCCTTCACCATTTTTATAATTTCCGCATTGGTTTTATTCGGAAAAGCCTGCCACAAACACGCCACAACGCCGGTTAACACCGGTGATGAAAATGAAGTTCCGTTAGCAGTGGCGATATTTCCCGAAGCATTTACAATATAAACGCCGGCACCTTGCGCACACACATCGGGCTTTACGCGATTGTCGAAAGTTGGTCCGTAAGAACTAAAACTGGCAATAACGCCAGATGCATTTACGGCGCCAATGCTTAACACCGAAGCGGCATCGGCAGGCGCACTGATGTAACGCCAGGAAACATTTCCTTCATTGCCGGCCGAATTTATCACAATCATCCCACGGGAAAAAGCAATTTCTGCACCTCTGGAAATAAAGGTCGTTTTTCCGTCCATATTCGCATAAACGTAATTGTAATTGGGATTGTCGAAAGTGGTATAACCCAATGAAGTGTTGATAACGTCAACCCCCAAACTGTCCGCTTTTTCAGCGGCTTCCACCCACAAGCTTTCTTCCAATGGGGTTTCATTTGCATAATCTTCAGAAATAAACAAATAAAACTTTGCGTCCGGCGCCGTGCCTATAAACTGATTGTCCAAATAGCCGGCAATGGTTGACAAAACCGACATTCCGTGGGAACTGCCTGTATAAAAATTTGCACTTCTGTTCACAAAATCATATCCGCCTAAAATTTGGTTGTTGTCACGAATCCGCTTAAATGCCGCAAAATTGTCGACATTGGGAAATCCGGCATCAATAATCGCGATTTGCATTCCTTGGCCTGAAAAGTTATTTTGATGAAGCACATTTCCCTTCAACATTTGAATTTGATTGGCGGCATTTCCGTAATTAAAGTTTGTAGCGTTTAATTTATTTGATTTTTTAACAACTTTTTTCGGATTCCTGTTTTTGCCTAAAGCGTTTAAAGATTTATTGGCAAATTCAATCTTACTCACAAAATTGAGGATTAATATTTTGTTGATATCTGTTTGGGTTCCCTGAATATGCAAGGCGTTTAACCATTTCGATTTGGCTTTAACGGTAATTCCTGATGTATTTTTAATTTGTGAAATATAAGCAGCTTCAGCAGGAACATCTTTAAAATCGATTGCAATGCTGTAACGCATTCTTCTCTCCAAAGCACGTTGCGACAACATAGTTAAAGGTGAAGCGATAAATGAAGTCTGGCTCGGTTTGTCCTTAAAAAACACCCAGGCATCTTCAACTTGCGCAAAAGCACTATTTAGTGAAAATAAAAATAGAAGCGTTAAAAGTAGTTTAGTTTTCAAATGTGAATATTTTATGGCGTCGGCACTTCAAAAGTACAGATTTTTATTGAAAATTAAGATTCAAAATTATTTTAAATGCATAATTAAAAAGTCTCTTTTCTCTTTTCTGATAGCAAAGCGGTCTGTTATCTTTTTATTGGGAAATAGATTAATAATTATGATATTACGCCCGAACCCAACAATTCATCTTTGAGATACCAAGCCACAAACTGGCCTTCGGTAATGGCAGATTGCCTGTTTTTGAATTCCACATACAAGCCTTTTTCCACTTTGTGTAAAATAGCTTCATCCAATGCCTGACGGTAACGAATACGCGCCAAAACGGATAAGTTTTTTCCATTTTTTAATGCCAAATCCGGTCTGATCCAATGCAGTTCTTCGTTGGAAACAAACAACACATTGCGGTACAATCCCGGATGTTCTTTGCCTTCACCTGTATATATTACATTTTCATTGACGTCGGTATCAATCACGAATAATGGTTCAATGGTGCCGCCAACCGCCAAGCCTTTTCGCTGACCTTTGGTGAAATAATGCGCACCTTGGTGTTTTGCCACTATTTTTCCATCGGAAATTTGGTATTTATATTTTGTGGCGAAAAATGCCAATTCATCTTCTTTGGAGGCAAAAGTTGGAATTTCCCTGTTATAAATTTCAGAATTTTCAGGTATTTGAACGATGACCCCTTCTTTTGGTTTTAGTTTCTGCTGCAAAAACTCAGGCAAACGCACTTTTCCTATAAAACAGAGTCCTTGAGAATCTTTCTTTTCGGCAGTGATTAAATCCTGATCGGCAGCTATTTTACGGACTTCAGGTTTTGTCAATTCCCCAATAGGAAATAAGGCTTTCGACAATTGTTCTTGCGACAGCTGGCATAAAAAATAAGATTGGTCTTTATTTTTGTCCTTTCCCGCCAGCAATTTAAAGACGGTTTCTCCATTGATTTGCTCTTCACCTTTTCTGCAATAATGACCGGTCGCCACATAATCGGCTCCCAATTCCAAGGCAATTTTTAAAAAAGCGTCAAATTTTATTTCCCTGTTGCACAACACATCCGGATTTGGCGTGCGACCCAGTTCGTATTCTTTGAACATATAGTCCACAATACGTTCCTTGTATTCTTCGCTTAAATCCACCACCTGAAACGGAATCCCCAATTTATCGGCCACCAGCATCGCATCATTGCTGTCTTCCAGCCAAGGACATTCATTGGAAATGGTCACGGAATCATCGTGCCAGTTTTTCATAAACAGGCCAATCACCTCATAGCCCTGTTCCTTTAACAAATAGGCTGCCACACTGCTATCCACACCACCCGAAAGTCCAACAATTACGCGTTTCATTTTGAATTCATTTTAGTTTGCAAAGTTACGGATAAGTTTTTTGAGGGAAAAATTAATGTTAAAACTAAATATTTTCAATAATCTGTAAAATAAAGAGCGATTTTATCTAAAATAGTATTTCAAACCTTAAAATGATTCACAAGTTTTAAATTTAGGCGTTTAAGTAGTTTAATTTTCAATCCCACAAAGATTTGGGGATATCCATAGTTATTTCTTTCATATAACCTTCAATTTCTTGTTGCACCTCATCGGCACTCATCACTATATTTTCGGTAGTTGCATTTGATTTTTTTACTACCATTTTCTCAGCCAGTTCACGCGCTTTCAACTCAATAAATTTTTCCAATGAATGGTGGTTTGAAACAAAACCATACACAAATCTCATATCTAACGCCCTACCTACTTCCTGCATCGATTTTATGGAAATTGAACCCGACAATTCTCTTTTTTCTATATCTTGGGCACCCTGTATGGTAATTTTCAATTTGTGTCCAAGTTGTTGCAAAGTCATATTTAGTGCGGTTCTAATGGTATAAACCCAGCCTCTTTCGGGCACTTCTATATTTTTTATTTCAAAAAAAGGTTTGAGTTTTCCATCCAATTGCTCAATCAATATTTTTTTTGGGTTTTGCATAAGCACCATCTTTATGTCTTTAAAAATTAAAATTGTTAATTCTGATGAATAACTCTTTGCGGAAAAGGAATTTCAATACCTTCCCTGTCAAAAGCAATTTTTAATTTTTTTCTCAGTTCACCTGTGATTTCCCATTGTTTCGACGGCAATGTTTCTCCCAAAATCTTAATCATTACAGAAGAATCAGCAAAATCATTTACCCTTAAAAATTGTGGTGCTGTTATAATAAATTCTTTAAATTTAGCATCTTCAGCCAACTCAATTCCTGTTTTATTAACCACTTCAATCACCTGCTCCAGTTTAGCGCCATAAGACACGCCGATGTCTAAATTCACTCGCGAAAAATCCTTTGAATAATTAGAAACTTCCTTTATTTCTCCGTGGGGAATATGATGGACAGTTCCATCTAAATCTCGTAAAGTAGTCATTCTCAGACTGATTTTTTCAACCACGCCGCCTAAATTTTCAAACTTTACAATATCGCCAATTCGGTACTGATTTTCAAGAATAATAAAAAGTCCGGAAATAATATCACGAATAAGATATTGGCCTCCGAAACCAAAAGCCAATCCAACAATACCGGCCGCTGCTAAAATTGGACCAATTGAAACGCCAAATTCCTGCAGAATCATTAGGATAATAATGCTGAAAAGAGCAATTTTTGAACTGATTGAAAAGATTTGAATGAGGGTATTTTCTCTTTTTATTTCTGCTTCCTTTGAGGAAAAATTGTTGGAAACAACCGATATTCTTACTATTTTATCAATCCCCCTTTTAATAATTTTATTGATGATTAAGGCAACAATTATTATTGCTATGATCCTAATTCCGCTTGATAAAAGCCAGGGAATTAAAATTTCTGTCCATTCGGCAAAATATTCTTTCATTTTTTTATTTTAGTTTTTGGTAATATCGTTATTAAAAAATATCATTAATTACGTGGTATAAACCGAATTAAACAACACATAATCGGTGGTTAAATCGGTTCCCCAGCCTTTTGCCTTGGCTTTTCCATTGTGAAGATCCAGCACAATTTTAAGATGGGATTCCCTCAATAATTTCTTGATATAATTGGTATCAAATTCTAAAGGAGTTCCCTGCTCCAGCACCTTTACCGTTTTTTTGTCGGAACCGATATACAAGTCAATTTCTTCATAATTAAAAGGAAGTCCGGCATTACCGGCAGCACTAATAATGCGTCCCCAATTGGGATCGCGGCCAAACATAGCGGTTTTGACGAGGGCAGAATCTGAAATTTTTCGGATCATAATTCTGGCATATTCTTCGGTTGGCGCATTCACAATTTCATACTCGATAAACTTTGAGGCACCTTCACCGTCCGAAACAATCAGCTGGGCCAAATGCACCATCATTTCTTCCAGATGCTTTTTGAAAATGAGGTAACCTTTATCTTTTTTCGATTTGATAATATCATTCTGTGCCAAACCATTGGCCAAAACAATCACCATATCATTGGTAGACGTATCTCCATCAACCGTTATCATATTGAATGATTTATCAACCGTTTCCTTCACAATCGTTTTTAAAAATTTGGGTTCAATGGCAATATCCGTCACAATAAATGCCAGCATTGTAGCCATATTTGGGTGAATCATTCCTGATCCTTTTGCAATTCCTGCCATATTAATTTCACGGCCATCAACTTCAAACTCCACAAAACCTTCTTTTGCAAAGGTATCAGTTGTTAAAATAGCGTTTGCAACAAAGGAGCCTGCATTGGATCTGTTGGTCAGATTTTTTGCGTTTTCTTTAATGCCATTCACAATTTCAGTAGTTGGAAATTTTACGCCAATAATCCCTGTGGAAGCCACCAAAACCAATTCCTTATCAATTTTCAATTCTTCCGCCAAAGACGCAGTCATTGCTTCGGCGCCTTCCATTCCTTGTTTTCCTGTGGCTGCATTTGCATTTCCCGCATTGATCACAATGGCTTGGGCTTTGCCGTCTGCAATATGTTTTCTGGATACGGTAACCGGTGCTGCCACCACTTGGTTTTGCGTAAATACCGCTGCGGCGCTTGCCGGCACTTTTGAAAAAATAATGGCCAAATCCCTCCGCATAGATTTAACGCCTGTGTGCGCTCCCCAACAGGTTATTCCCCTTACGTTTGTTATATTTTTAATCATTTCGATTCCTTTTTATTTTTGTTAATTTTTTTGCTGATGTAAACATTAAGGATTTAACCGAGTTAGGTTTAACCCACTTGTTTCATCCAATCCAAATACAATGTTCATATTTTGTATTGCCTGTCCGGCTGCTCCTTTTATAAGATTGTCAATTACGCTGATCACAATCACCATATTGGTTCGTTCATCATAAGTCACAAATAAATCGCAATAATTGGTTCCCCTAACATCTTTAATGGCCGGCTCCTGATTTCTTAACCTAACAAATGGAGCATTGGCATAAAAGGCCGCGTACAATTCTTTTAGTTTAGTTTCATCGAGTTTCTCAGTCGGACGGGCATAAATGGTTGACAAAATGCCTCGATCTACCGGCAATAAATGCGGCGTGAACTGTATAAGTGTTTCTTTTCCCGAAACCTTATCCAATATTCCCTGAATTTCAATGGTATGACGGTGATTTTTAAGTCCGTATGCCTTAAAATTATCATTTACATTCGAATACAGGTTTACATTTTTAGCTTTAATCCCCGCTCCTGTAACTCCTGTTTTAGAATCGACAACAATGCGTTCTGTTTCAATGATATTGGCTTTTAGCAAAGGCGCCAAGCCTAAAATGGCTGTTGTTGGGAAACAACCTGGATTTGCTATAAGGTTTGCCTCTTTAATTTTATCAAAATACAACTCCGGACTTCCGAAAACGGCATTTTTTATTCCTTCCGGATAAATATGGTCTATTTTATACCATTCTTCATAAACTTCTTTGGAACTCAAACGAAAATCGCCCGAAAGATCAATAATTTTAAAAGATTTGTTTTTAAAACGTTTCACAAAATCCATGGAAACACCGTGCGGCAAAGCAAGAAAAACAAGATCGAGTTCATAATTGTCTATATCATTGATTGATACCAATTTTTGGTCGGCAATTCCCTGTAAAAAAGGATGCACATTAGAAAACAGGTCTCCTGCCCTGCTTTCAGAAGTAATCATGGTAATTTCAACATTTGGGTGGTTGGTGAGAATACGCACCAATTCTGATCCGGTATAACCCGTTGCGCCAATAATTCCTATTTTCTTTTTATCCATGGTCCTTTATTTCTTTTAATGATATTTTTAAAACGTCCATAACTTTTTCCAAATCTTCATAAGGGATGTTTAATGGCGGAACCAAACGCAACACCTTATCGGCAGTGGCATTTGCCAACACGCCTTTTTCAAGTATTTTGAGCACCAAAGGTTTGGTTTCAAAATTAAATTCGATGCCAATCATCAATCCTTTACCGCGAATTTCTATGATGTCGGGATTTTTCATTGCTTCAATTTTCTCTTTTATCCAATTGCCTTTTTCTTCGGCTTGTTTCAATAGATTTTCCGATTCAAGCACTTCGATGGTTGCCAATGAAGCGGCGCACACCAGCGGATTTCCGCCAAAAGTTGTTCCGTGGTCGCCAAATTCGATTGCCGAGCTTACTTTTTCGTTTGAAAGAATGGCGCCAATCGGAACACCTCCTCCCAAAGCTTTGGCCAAGGTCATAATATCCGGTTCTACGCCAAAATGTTCTTTGGCAAACATTTTTCCCGTTCTTCCCATTCCGCACTGAATTTCATCGAAAATCAGCACAATATTTTGATCGTCACAAAAAGTTCTCAATGCGCTTAAGAATGTTTTATCCGCAACATTAACGCCTCCTTCTCCTTGAATTGGTTCAATAATGATGGCAGCCGTATTGTTGTCCACAGCTTTTTTCAGGGCTTCCGTATCATTAAAAGGCACTTGTAAAAACCCCTGCGGAATTGGTTCAAATCCTTTTTGATAGGCTTTTTTACCTGAGGCAATCGTTGCCAATGTGCGTCCGTGAAAAGAGTTTTCAAAAGAAATGATGTTTCCGCCCCTGCCAATGCTGTGTGCATATTTTCTGGCAATTTTAATGGCTCCTTCAACCGATTCTGCACCGCTATTCGCAAAAAACACACGGTCTAAACCGGATAATTCTACCAGTTTTTTTGAAAGCATTACTTGTGGCTCACTGAGATAAAAGTTAGAAATATGAATCAATTTGGCTGCCTGATCCTGAATTGCTTTTACCACTTTTGGATGACTATGGCCTACGCTGTTAACGGCAATACCGCCCAACATATCAATATATTCGTGGCCTTCCACATCCCAAATACGGGAACCTTTTCCGTGGTCAAATGTTAAAGGGTAGCGTTTAAAAGTTTGTAAATAGTACTTTTTATCAAGTTCGTCGTATGTTTTATTGCTTTTATGTGTCATAATGTAAATTCTTAAAATTATGCAGTAATGATGGTTCCCAGTTTTTGATTTTCAAAGAGGGCTGAAATCTGTTCTGGGACAGTTCCATTGATGATTCTTGCCAGCTTGGCGCCTTTTTTTAAGGCAATTACGCAAGAATCCATTTTAGGGATCATTCCGCCATGAATGCATTTTATTTCTTTCAGGTGATCTATTTCGGTTACTTTTAGTTCTTGGATCATAGAAGCAGGATTGTCCTTATCAAGCATTAATCCGTCAACATCCGTTAAAATAATATACTGTTCCGCTGAAAGTGCACCAGCGATATGACCTGCAAATAAATCCCCGTTAATATTAAAATCATTTCCATTTTTATCAGAAGCAATACAAGTGATTACCGGAATAAAATCATTTTCCAGCAACAATTCAATTAAGGAGGTGTCAACACTTTCGACATCACCAACCTGACCTAAATCTACCATTTCTGTTCTTCCGTTTTTTGTATGCTGATGCAAACGCTTTTTGGCAATTACTGTTTGTCCGTCCTTGCCCGATAGTCCAACCGCTTTATGTCCCATTGCGTTGATTGTGGAAATTAAACTGCCATTTACTTTTCCTTTAAGCGCCATTTCCACATATTCCATCGCTTTTGGCGTTGTTTTTCGCTGTCCGTCAATAAACTCAGAATCAATATTTACTTCTTCCAAAGTTTGCTTAATAAAAGGACCTCCGCCGTGAACAATCACCACTTGAAATCCTTTTTCTTTTAAATCGCATATGTTTTTAAGCACTTGTTTTTTAAGAAGCTGATTGGTCATAGCGTTTCCTCCATATTTAAATAGTAACAACTGTTTTTTTGCCATCATTTTTTAATTGTTATTTATAGAATCCTGATAAAATATTTTATAAGGATTATAAGGTATCGGATTGCTTTTAATTAGCTTTCAGCAAACCATTTTTGTGGTTAAAGATTGAAATTAACAATCTGGAAATTCAATCAGAATGATTCTGATTTCGAAAAATTTCAAATAATATTGCAAATTTAAGGCTATCACTTTAATTTTCCTAATAAATATTAAAGTTATAACTTTAAAAAAAAATAATTGATAAGATAATTGCTTGTTTCTTTTTTAATTTAATGGGAAGTAATTATTGATAAAATAATTGGTCAATCGAAGTTTTGAAAACATTACATTGATAAAAATTCATAAAAAATGATTGATCGCAATCATAAAAAAACAGGTTGCAATTATTTTTTTTAGGCAATAATTCCACCTTCGGGGCTAGAGGGCTTTATTATTTTAATTAAATTTGCGCATCCTAACATACAAAAAAATCAATTTATGATTCAATTCTTTGGAAACAAAATCAGCAAAATATACGCTGTACAAACGTCAAAAGAACTTATCCAAACCGACATTCAAAAATTATACTGGCTTTTTGGCAACCAGGAAAAATTAGCTGAAGCATCTTTGGATGCTTTTTTTATTGGTCCGCGCGCCGCGATGGTGACGCCTTGGAGTACAAATGCCGTTGAAATTACCCAAAATATGGGAATAGAAGGCATTGTGAGAATTGAAGAATTTAACGCCACATTAGAAGATGCGCCCTTTGACCCGATGATTTTTCAGAAATATCCCCAATTAAACCAGGATATTTTCACCATTCATATTGAGCCGGCCGCTATTTTAGAGATTGGAGACATTGCCGCTTACAATGCGCAGGAAGGTTTGTCGTTGAACGATGAAGAAATTGGTTATTTAAATGAAATGAGCAAGCGAATCGGACGCAAATTGACCGATTCTGAGGTGTTCGGATTTTCACAAGTAAATTCTGAACATTGCCGACATAAAATTTTCAACGGAACGTTTGTGATTGACGGCGAAGAAATGCCTTCATCACTGTTTAAACTCATCAGAAAAACTTCTGAAACACATCCCAACGGCATTGTTTCCGCCTATAAAGACAATGTGGCATTTGTGGAAGGTCCGTTGGTGGAGCAATTTGCGCCAAAAGCACCTGACAAGCCTGATTTTTACCAAAAAACAAATTTTAAATCGGTGATTTCATTAAAAGCCGAAACGCATAATTTTCCAACAACCGTTGAGCCTTTTAACGGTGCCGCAACAGGTTCAGGCGGAGAAATCAGGGACCGTTTGGCCGGCGGAAAAGGTTCGTTGCCTTTGGCAGGAACCGCAGTTTATATGACTTCCTATTCGCGTTTAACGCAGGACCGACATTTCGAATCGCCGCAAGACAGACCGTGGGAAAAAGGAATGGAAGAAAGAAAATGGCTGTATCAAACGCCATTGGATATTTTAATAAAAGCATCAAATGGCGCTTCTGATTTCGGAAATAAATTCGGACAACCTTTAATTACGGGTTCTGTACTGACTTTTGAACATCAGGAAAACACTCGGAAATTAGGCTATGATAAAGTGATTATGCAAGCCGGCGGTATTGGTTATGGTAAAGCAGACCAGGCTTTAAAAGACAAACCGGCTCCAGGCGATAAAATAGTGATTTTAGGTGGCGACAATTACCGAATTGGGATGGGCGGCGCAGCGGTTTCATCGGCCGATACAGGCGAATTTACCAGCGGCATCGAACTAAATGCTGTACAACGCTCCAATCCCGAAATGCAAAAAAGAGCTGCAAACGCCATTCGAGGAATGGTAGAAAGCGACAGCAACCCGATTGTTTCCATTCACGATCACGGTGCTGGCGGACATTTAAATTGCCTGTCTGAATTGGTGGAAGAAACCGGCGGGTTGATTGATTTGGACAAATTGCCAATTGGTGATCCAACACTTTCAGCCAAAGAAATTATAGGGAACGAATCCCAGGAACGTATGGGATTGATTATCAGCAAAGAAAATGCGGATATTTTAAAACGCGTTGCCGAAAGAGAACGCGCTCCATACTACGAAGTTGGGGAAGTCACCAACAACGACCGATTTATTTTTGAATCTAAATCCACCGGAAAAAAACCAATGGATTTGGCCCTGACCGAACTATTCGGCAGTTCGCCAAAGACCATTATGAACGATATTACCGTTGAAATAAATTACAGTAAAATAACTTATAATCATGAAGATATACTACTTTACTTAAATAAAATATTGCAGCTTGAGGCGGTGGCCTGCAAAGATTGGCTGACCAATAAAGTGGACCGTTGTGTTGGCGGAAAAGTGGCCAAACAACAATGCGTTGGTCCGTTGCAATTGCCCTTAAACAACTGTGGCGTGATGGCGTTGGACTACAATGGAAAAGAAGGCATTGCCACTTCCATTGGCCACGCGCCAATCTCAGCGCTTATTGATCCGATTGCCGGCAGCAAAAATGCGATTGCAGAGGCGTTGACCAACATTGTTTGGGCGCCTTTGGATAATGATTTGGCCTCCATTTCCCTATCCGCAAACTGGATGTGGCCTTGTAAAAATGAAGGTGAAGATGCACGTTTGTACAAAGCCGTTGAAGCGGTATCCGATTTTGCGATTGAATTGGGCATCAATGTCCCTACTGGAAAAGATTCCTTGTCGATGAAACAAAAATACCCAAATGACGAAGTGATTTCTCCGGGAACGGTGATTATTACTGCAGCCGGACATTGCAACGATATTACAAAAGTAGTTGAACCTTTAATTAAGGAAACACTAAATAACAAGCTGTATTACATTAATTTATCTAATGATACTTATAAGTTAGGAGGCTCATCATTTGGCCAGATTCATCACAAAATAGGAAAAGAAACGCCAACCATCAAAGATGCCGCTAAATTTAAAATCGCGTTTAACACCCTTCAAAAATTAATTAAAGAAGACCGGATTTTGGCCGGTCACGATATTTCTTCCGGAGGAATGATTACCACCTTGCTTGAAATGTGTTTCTCACAGCAAACATTGGGATTGAAAATTGACCTTACTGCCATTGCGGAAGTTGATTCCGTTAAGTTGCTCTTTGCCGAAAACAGCGGGATTATTTTCCAAAGTGCTGATGAAACAGTGCCCGCTATTTTAACTGAAAACAATATTGAATTTTTTGAAATAGGTTTTGCGCATAAAAGTGATTGCATAACCATCAATAATTTTGATGAAATGCACACCTTCAATATTGCTGAATTGCGCGATGTTTGGTATGACACTTCTTATTTGCTGGACCAAAAACAATGTGCCAACAACAAAGCCCTGGATCGTTATGAAAATTATAAAAATCAACCTTTGCAATACATACTACCTGCCCATTTTACTGGTCAAAAACCCGCCATCTCGAGCGCAGTCGAGAGACCAAAAGCAGCAGTTATTCGTGAAAAAGGGAGCAATTCTGAACGCGAAATGGCGAATGCGATGTATTTGGCAGGTTTCGATGTGAAAGATGTGCATATGACCGATTTAATCAGCGGACGCGAAACCTTGGAAGACATACAGTTTATTGGTGCTGTTGGCGGATTCTCAAACTCTGATGTGTTGGGTTCCGCAAAAGGCTGGGCGGGTGCATTTTTATACAACGAAAAGGCGAAAAACGCCTTGGACAATTTCTTCAAAAGAGAAGATACCTTGTCCGTCGGAATTTGCAATGGCTGTCAGCTTTTTATGGAGTTGGAAGTCATTAATCCCGAACACGAAGTTCACGGAAAATTATTACACAACGATTCCCACAAACACGAAAGCGGATTTACTTCGGTAACCATTCAGGAAAACAATTCGGTGATGCTTTCTACTTTGTCTGGCAGCACTTTAGGGGTTTGGATTTCACACGGTGAAGGAAAATTTAACTTGCCAATGGAAGAAAATGACTATAATATTGTGGCAAAATATGGTTATGACGCCTATCCGGCAAATCCGAATGGATCCGATTATAACGTGGCGATGCTAAGCTCAAAAGACGGCAGGCATTTGGTGATGATGCCCCATATAGAACGTTCTATTTTTCAATGGAACTGGCCTTACTATCCGGAAGGCAGAAAAGACGAGGTTTCGCCGTGGGCAGAAGCTTTTGTGAATGCCAGAAAATGGCTGGAGAATAAATAGTCTTAAACCACTTAATTATTTCAAAAGGATTTCGCTATTGTGAAATCCTTTTTTTTATTTTTTATTATTCTCAAAATCAAATCTATAGTTCAAGCCAAAAATCAATCGTGTATCTGAGTTTTTTTCACCATAAAATCCTTCAGTATTAAAAATATAAGAAAATTTAAACCCTAATTTCTCATTAAACAATCCTTCCGCTGAAACAAATTGTGCATCTGGAGCTTGTAAAAAACCATAGCGCAAACTATAGTCTTCTTTTAGGCTGAACCCAGACCCAATACTAAATTCTTGAGTATGGCTAGGAAAAGGAGATGGGAAACTAAATCCATATGCATACTTAATATCCAGAATATCTCGCCTACCTACTCTTAAATAAAATTCAGGTAAAATAGTCGCTGTTTTCATACCATTTTCATAATTTATTGCTTCAGAAGCACCTGATGGAAACCACCTTAAATTTCCTAATTGAAACCCACCACCAGCACCAATCCACTTCATATTATAACTTGCAAAAGGATTCACTCCATAAACAAAAAATGATTTTTCCGTTCCAGAAGTTAAGTTGATTTCTTTATTACTTCCCCCATATAAATTTGCACCATAGGTGAATGTGGCTTTTTCTTGATTTGAAATTTGAGAAAATCCAACACCTCCAACAGTATATTTGTACTTGTAATATTCATGATCATAACTCGTACCACATTCTGTTGCTGTTGGGTTAAATGCAATATCACCTACCAAACTACCAAAAGAAGTTCCTATATCCACCCTTTTATACTTTGTTACTTCCCCTTGTTCAGTCGGAATAGATTGAGAAATTAAAATAAAAGGAAAAATTAAAAAGGTACATCCTATTAAGTATTTTTTTAATACTAAATTATTTTTATATACAAATATGGCTGTTACAACTATAGCAGGTACAATATTTATAAAAATAACCCCAAATTCATAGGTTGTAAACAATTCTTGAAAAGTATAGATAACCAATGAAATTACCATTATAAAATGAATTGAATAATTATGATTTATATAAGGTTTTTCCTGCTGAAATAAATTAATTTTTAAATACTTTTCATAGATTATTAGAAATGTAGCACTTATAATTCCTATAAATAACAAGGCCCATTGAAAAGCGCGAACACCGAGTAGCTCATATTTATTAAATGGAGATGCAGCCGCATCTCTTACAAATTCAATTGAAAATCTAAAAAACATTAAAAGGGCAATTCCAAAAAGTAAAGAACTTCCGTTTTTCTTCCAAAAATTTCGAGTTTTCCATACCATATAGGCAATCACAAATAGCCCAACGGTTTCATAAAGTTGCACTGGGTGAACACTTAATGAAAATAAAGCATCATCATCTATCAAATTTGACACCCAATGATTAAAATGAGCATGTGTACCTTTCATATAATGGACTCCAAAAACACTATCCGTAACGTTCCCATAACAACAACCAATAAAGAAACATCCCAATTTTTGAATAGCCAAACCAATGGGCGCTGTAAAAGCATACACATCTAAAATCGGTTTTTTAAAACCAATTATTTTTTGTGATATTAATAATGCCATTAAACCAAATATCAATGCTCCTATGGCAGATCTCCCGTTATAATTTATACTTAAGTTTGAATTAAAAATTGATGTCCATTCCTCAATAGGAATTGTAAATAATCTGGAACCTATTATAGAAAAAACAGTAATCGTTGCAAGTGTTAGTAACAGAAATTTAAGATCATAATTTCGTTTTATTCCAACTAATAAAATTAGAATTGCAGGTACAAGAAATGATAAAATGTAAAAAAAGGAAAAATAAAATTCTGAAGTAAAAAAAGAAAAATCCATAATCGTAAAGTATAAAAGTAAAGGCTATTATTAAAATAAATTAAAAACCACTACAACACCTTTTAATGAAAATTAAAATTATTAAGCGTTGTTTACATTATACAACTTTGTAAAATGGATGGACAAACATATGCCCGTAAAAACAAAGTAAACGTCAATTAAATCTACAACAAATAAATAACATTTACAATAAGGCTTAAAAAATATTGAAATTAATGAATTCTTATAAGTTATTTGCCCTATTAACACCATTTAATTTCTGAAGGAATTAAGTTATTTCATGATTATGAACAGCAAAACCAGATGAAATACCATTAACCATAATTGCTAATAAACCTCCAAAAGCAAGATGAGGCACCTTCTATAATAACCAAAAACTAAGCTTCCGCCTTTTCTTCATTGGCATTATATTAAAATATCTCATTTTTTATGAAACCATTTTTTTAGCTACTTTGCATTAATAAATATTAATTTATGGCAGAAATGTGAACACTTGTACATAAAAATCTATCAGAATTAATTTTAAAGAATGAAGTGGAATTGGGCCTACTATTCCGAAGGCAGAAAAGACGAGGTTTCGCCGTGGGCAGAAGCTTTTGTGAATGCCAGAAAATGGCTGGAAAATAAATAGTTTTATAAATTTTATCATAAAAAAAGGGATACCAATCGGGAGGCCACTGAAAAAGCTCATCTAAATTGAGCAAGATTTATTAAAGCGATTAAGTTCAAACGTAACTTTGACTTAGTCGCTTTTTTATTTCTGTTTTT
>Ga0209643_1001729_pt1 | contig 18174 bp, 16 predicted proteins | sample AutmiccBRH37_all_FD_187383 | JGI IMG/M metagenome (GOLD analysis project Ga0209643, IMG submission 187383) | Deep subsurface microbial communities from Mt. Terri, Switzerland - Autotrophic microbial communities BRH/37_all (SPAdes) (version 2) | ecosystem: Environmental > Aquatic > Deep... | reverse complement strand
GCTTAACAGCAAGCTTGATAAAGATGAAATTCTTTGTGTTTTGGCCTCGTTAATGATTGCTTAAATATTCTTTTTAATGGCTAAATGCTAAAAATAAAAGCAATCTATCATTCAAAAAATCATTTGGGCGTTCCCTGCCAACTGGCGGGTCGGGTTTTTCACTGCAATCTTTTTTAATTCTCCGAAAAGGCAAATCAAAAAAGTATTTCCATTTCACCCCCTAACGCAAATCACCACAAAAAAATCAATTTCTGCTTAAATTATGTCTAGTCTAAATTTATAGAACTTAGCCTCTGCTGTTCAAAAAAGCCAATACATTATTTTCAATCCTGTCCATTATATTGCTCACATCCGATTTTACAAATGTTTCACCGGTAATATTTTCATACAATTCAATATATCTGTCTGATATTTCATTTATTTTTTCGTCGGTCATTTCGGGAATTTGTTGACCTTTTAACCCCTGAAAACCGTTTGCAATTAACCACTGGCGCACAAACTCTTTCGACAGTTGTTTTTGGTCTTCTCCTTTATTTTGTCTTTCTTCATAACCATCGGCATAAAAATAACGAGAAGAATCGGGTGTGTGAATTTCATCAATCAGCACAATTTCACCAGTTTTTGTTTTACCGAATTCGTATTTGGTGTCCACCAAAATTAAACCGCGTTTTGCCGCAATTTCGGTTCCGCGCTGAAATAAAGCCCTCGTATATTTTTCCAAAATTTCATAATCTTCTTTTAACACAATTCCTTTTGAAATAATGTCCTCTCTTGAAATATCTTCATCGTGATGTCCACCGTCAGCTTTTGTGGAAGGCGTAATCATTGGCTCAGGAAACTTATCATTTTCTTTCATTCCTTCAGGCATTGCAACGCCACACAAAACACGTTTTCCCAATTTATATTCCCGTGCCGCGTGACCCGATAAATAACCGCGAATAACCATTTCAACTTTAAAAGGCGTGCATAAATGTCCCACCGCTACATTTGGATCGGGAATGGTAACAATCCAATTTGGCACAATATCTTTGGTGGCCTCCATCATTTTAGCCGCAATTTGATTCAAAATCTGTCCTTTAAACGGAATTTGTTTTGGCATCACCACATCAAAAGCCGAAAGTCTGTCGGAGGCAATCATCACCAAAATTTCATCATTGATCTTGTAAACTTCTCTCACTTTCCCCCTGTAAAACGATTTTTGGTTTGGGAAGATAAAGGCTGTGTTGTTAATGGTATTGCTCATTTTATATGGATTTGTTTATGCGTTTAATCGTGTAATCGTTTCCCTTCTACTCCGCTCAGGGTGAAAATTGTGTATTTGCCAATTCATTTATTACTATTTTTTTATTTCCCTCGAACTTATATCCCAAACATACAGTTGAATTTTTACGTATATTCCCCCTTCGGGGGTCAGGGGGCCTTTAACTTTTGACTTTTTAGTTCTCACCTTCGTCCAGATTTGTATAGGCCAAAATAATATCCTTTACCAATCGGTGCCTAATAATATCCTTATCGTCAAAATGCACAAATGCGATGCCTTCAATATCTTTTAGGGTTACCATAGCTTCTTTTAATCCCGATATTTGGCGTTTCGGCAAATCTACTTGTCCGGGATCTCCGTTAATAATAAATTTTGCGTTTTTCCCCATCCGCGTCAAAAACATTTTCATTTGGTTGTGGGTCGTATTTTGCGCTTCGTCCAGAATCACAAAAGCGTTGTCTAACGTTCGTCCGCGCATAAATGCCAGCGGCGCAATTTGAATTACTTCTTTTTCCAAATAAGAATCAAGCCGTTCATAAGGAATCATATCACGCAAAGCATCGTATAAAGGTTGCATATACGGATCTAATTTTTCTTTTAAATCGCCGGGTAAAAAACCTAAATTTTCACCCGATTCCACTGCGGGCCTAGTTAAAATAATTCTTCGTACTTCCTTTTCTTTCAATGCTTTAACAGCCAATGCAACTGCCGTATATGTTTTTCCGGTTCCGGCGGGGCCAACGGCAAAAAGCATATCGTTTTTACCCATTTTTTCGACCATAATTCGTTGGTTTGGCGTTTGGGCTTTAATAAGCCTTCCACTGACGCCGTGAACTAAAATGCCATCGGCTTCAATTGAACTTTTATGCTCGCTGCCGTTTGTAGTTAAAAGCCGCTCAATGGTATTTTCGTCTAATTTATTGTAACGCCCAAAATAAGAAATAATCATTTCCAGCCGTTTCTCAAATTCATCTAAAATTTCGGGTTCGCCATAAACTTTAAGTTCTGTGCCTCTTGCAACAATCTTTAGTTTTGGAAAATATTTTTGTAAAAGTTCTATATTGGTGTTTTTATTGCCAAATAAGTCGTTTGGATGAATATCGGTTAATACAATAATACGTTCGTTCAAATGATTAATGTGTTAAGTCTTATTAAAAAATAGTCTTTTAATCAGCAAATAATTGATTAGATTTGTAACATCAAATGTAGTAAATATCAAATAACAATTATTAAATTGTTTCAAATAAGTTTTAAACATTTTATTAAAAATTTGCTTTAAATTTTATCAAAAATTTCGTCTGAAAAATCTATGTCAATAATTACTTTAACCACCGATTTTGGAATCAAAGATCACTTTGTTGGAGCGGTAAAAGGCACTATTTACAGTGAATTGCCAGATGCAAAAATTGTAGATATTTCTCATCAAATTTCACCTTTTAATATTACCGAAACCGCGTATGTTTTAAGGAATGCCTATAAAAAATTTCCCGATGGAAGCATTCATATAATTGGTGTGGACGCAGAGTTAAATTCTGAGAACAAACATATTGCCATTGAACTCGACAACCATTATTTTATTTGTCCGGATAACGGCGTTATTTCCTTGCTGGCTTCAGAAATTACCCCCGAAAAAATTGTTGAAATAAATATTCACGAATATATAGAAAGTAGTTTTCCGGTGTTGGATGTTTTTGTAAAAGTCGCCTGTCATATCGCCCGAGGCGGAAAACTGGAAGTTATAGGCAGAATTATTCCTGAATTTAAAACAATTAGTGAACTTCAGCCAACAGTTTCAGGAGATAACAATACCATTTCGGGAAATATTATTTATGTGGACAATTATGGAAATTCCATAAGCAACATCAGCGAAAAACTGTTTAACCAAGTGGGGAAAGGACGTGATTTTGAAGTGATTGCCAATAGATATACATTCCCTAAAATATATAAAAAATACAGCGATATTGTAAATTTTTCATTACCCAAAGAACAACGCCAAAAAGACGGAACCAGACTGGCTTTGTTTAATTCGGCCAATTTTTTGGAAATCGCTATGTACAGAAGTAACATAACTACAGTGGGAGGCGCTGTTTCACTATTAGGATTAAATTACAGGGCAGCAATAACCATTAAATTTAGCTAAAATATATGTTTATCCGAATTGTAAAAATGAAATTTAAAGAATCAAACATCGATTTGTTCCTTGAAAATTTTAATCAAAATAAAGAAAAAATAAGAAATTTTAAAGGCTGTAATTTACTGGAATTGTACAGAGACAAAAACGATTCCAATACTTTTTTTACCTATAGTTATTGGGAATCTGAAGCGGATTTGGAAGCCTACAGAAATTCTGAACTTTTTAAAGTGGTTTGGGGAAAAGCAAAAGCATTGTTCAACAACAAAGCAGAAGCCTGGAGCGTTGATAAAGTTGAAAGTCTGCCCTAAAATAGTTGGCGGTTTCCAATTGCAGTTGACAGTTAAACAAATAAACGATTAAACATTTTTAATGAAATCCATTTTAATAAAAGAACTAAATTCCTTTTTCTCCTCACCAATCGGTTATTTGGTTATTGGGGTTTATTTGGTCATTAACGGCTTGTTTTTGTGGGTTTTTAAAGGAGAATTTAACATTTTGCACGCTGGATTTGCCGATTTAAACAGTTATTTTTTCTTGGCCCCCTGGATTTTTATCTTTTTGATTCCGGCCATCACCATGCGTAGTTTTTCTGAAGAAATAAACACCGGAACCATTGAAATTATAAAAACCAAACCCATTACAAACTGGGAAATCATCTTGGGGAAATATTTAGGCGCGTTGATTTTAGTGATTTTGGCCATAATTCCAACTTTAATTTACGTTTACAGTGTTTATCAATTGGGAAATCCGGTTGGAAATATTGAATTTGGAACCACTTTTGGATCTTTTATCGGATTGCTGTTTTTGGCAAGCGCCTATACTGCCATCGGTGTTTTTTCATCCACAATTTCTAAAAACCAAATCGTTTCATTTATCATTGCGGTATTTATTTCCTTCTTTTTATTTTACGGATTTGAAGCTTTGGCAAACTACAATTTGTTTGGAAGTTTGGATTATGCCATTCAAAATTTCGGCATGAGCGAACATTTTAACAGCATCAGCAAAGGTGTTATTGACACAAGGGATTTGATTTACTTTTTGTCCGTCACTTTTATCTTTTTGGTATTCACCCATTTTAGAATTCAACATGAAAAATAAGTATTCTAAAATAATCGTGTTGCTGATAGGCGTTTTTTTGCTGAACTTTATTGGTTCAAAAATTTACAAACGTTTCGATTTAACCGAAGACAACCGTTATACTTTATCAATAGCAACTGAAAAAATTGTTGAAAATGTTAAAGATATCATTGTTGTTACCGTTTATTTAAAAGGCGATTTTCCTGCTGAATTTAAACGGCTTCAGACTGAAACCAAGTTGCATTTGGAAGAGCTGAAAGCGCTCAATAAAAATATTCAATTCAGGTTTGTGGATCCGGCTGAAATTGGAGAAAAATTGATTGAAAGCGGATTAGAACCAAGTCGGTTACAAATTCAGGAAAACGGAAAACTATCAGAAATAATCATGTTTCCTTGGGCGGTGGTTTCCCACAAAAACAAGACTGAAAATGTGTCGCTTTTAAAAGATGTATTTTCAAATTCGCAAGACCAGCAATTAGAAAGTTCCATCCAAAATTTAGAATTTGCCTTTGCCAACGCCATCCATAAAGTTACTTCAGAAAAATCGAAGAAAATTGCTGTTTTAAGAGGAAACGGCGAACTAAACGATGTTTATGTGGCCGATTTTTTACGGAAATTGGGCGAATATTACTTTTTAGCGCCCTTTACATTGGACAGTGTGGCGGTTTATCCTGAAAAAACATTTGAGCAAATTTCAACATTTGACCTGGCCATCATCGCCAAACCGACTGAAAAATTTACGGAGGCTGAAAAATTTACGTTGGATCAATTTGTGATGAATGGCGGAAAAACATTGTGGTTGATAGACAATGTTCAGGCGGAATTGGACAGTTTAATGCAAACCGGCGAAACATTGGCTTACCCAAGAGATTTAGGATTAACCGATTTGTTTTTCAATTACGGCATTAGAATTAACCCAGATTTAATCACGGATTTGTACAGTTCCGAAATTCCTCTGGCAACAGGGAATATTGGAAACCAAACCCAATTTAGCCAATTTTTATGGGAATATTTTCCCTTGGTGAATTCAAGAAATAACCATCCAATCAATAACAATATTGAAGCGGTAAACCTGAAATTTGCCAACAGCATTGATACCTTAAAAAACAATATTCAAAAAACTATTTTGCTGCAAAGTTCGCCGCTTTCAAAATCCGTTGGTACGCCAGCCATCATTTCTTTGAGAACCATCACCCAAAAACCAAATGAAGCGGATTACAACAAAGGAAACAAACCATTATCAGTTTTGTTGGAAGGCAAATTTAAATCGGCTTATTTTGGAAGGATTAAACCCTTTAAAATTTCTGGACCAAAAGAAGTTGGTGTTGCTAATAAAATGGTATTTGTTTCAGACGGCGACATTATTGCCAACGAACTTTACAAGGGAAAACCGCTGGAATTAGGCCTTAATAAATGGACCAATCAGCGTTACGGCAACAAAGAATTTTTACTGAATACCGTAAATTATTTGCTGGATGATTCCGGCCTGATCAACCTTCGTTCAAAAACAGTTAAAATCGATTTCTTAAATAAGGAAAAAGCATTTGCGGAAGCCACAAAATGGCAATTGGTAAACATTCTTTTCCCATTAATCATTCTCGCATTTTTTGGATTCATTTTCAACTATTTCAGAAGAAAAAAATACCAATAAACCCAAACTTTATACTTCTTAAAAAATTGTTAAAAATAAAAAATACGTGTTTTTAGGGCGCTGTAAAATGCTATATTTGATACTTAACTTAAACTATTACTATGATGCTTAAAAAATTATTTATCTTATTCACCATTGTTGGAGTCACTTCAGCAATAAATGCGCAGATTAAAACACCACAACCAAGTCCGGCTGCAAAAGTGGAACAAGTTGTTGGTTTGACCGATGTTACGGTAGAATATTCAAGACCTGGAATGAAAGGAAGAACTATTTTTGGGGATTTGGTTCCTTATGGAGAAGTTTGGAGAACCGGCGCAAATGCCAACACCAGAATTACTTTCAGCGATGACGTTACCATTGATGGTAAAGAATTAAAAAAAGGTACTTATGCCATTTACACCATCCCAAATGCAACTTCCTGGGAAGTAATCTTTTACAGCGATGCCACCAATTGGGGAAATCCGGCAAAATGGGATGAGAGCAAAGTTGCTTTAAAAACGACTGCAACTGTACAGCAAATGCCTATGAAAGTAGAATCATTTACTTTGATGTTGAATGATTTAAGCAATGATGCTGCGGAATTGGGTATCCTTTGGGAAAATACCTATGTAGGCGTTAAATTTGAAGTGCCAACTGATAAAACGACTCTTAAAAGTATAGAAACTGCTATGGCAGGGCCAACAAAAAATGATTATTTTCAAGCAGCAACTTATTACCACACTGCAGGAAAAGATTTAAAACAAGCGTTGGAATGGATGAAAAAAGCCACTACTGGCGAGGATCCTGCATTTTGGTATTTACGCAGAATGAGTTTGATTCAGGCAGATTTGGGAGACAAAGCCGGTGCCATTGCCACTGCAAAAAAATCATTGGCAGCCGCTGAAAAAGCAGGAAATGCCGATTATATAAAAATGAATAAGGAATCTATTGCAGAATGGTCAAAAAAATGATGAAACGAGCATAACAAATTTTGATACACAGTAGAATGATTAACAGCGAGCAGCAACTGTACCAATAAAAAAATAAAATATAAACAATGAAAAAATTTAAACTTTTATTTTTGTTACTGCTGGTAACCGCAATAACGTTTGCGCAAGAAAGTCCGAGAAAACAGGCAACTGGTAAAATAGGTGCAGCAACCGCAATAGTTGATTATGGTTCGCCCAGCGTCAAGGGAAGAACAATTTGGGGAGAACTTGTGCCTTACGGAAAAGTTTGGAGGGCCGGAGCCAATGAAAATACCACTTTTTCTTTCGACAAAGACGTTAAAATTGGAAATACCAAAATTAAAGCTGGAAAATACGGTTTCTTCATTATTCCTAATGAAAACAAGGAATGGGTCATAATCCTAAACAGCAAAAATGATGCCTGGGGTTCCAATGGATACAATCAGGAACTTGATGTTTTAAGAATGGACGTGAAACCAATTAATACCGAAACCAATCAAGAAGCACTTGATTATGCCATAGGTGAAAAAGAAATCGTCATCAAGTGGGCAAAGGTTAAAATCGTGATTCCGGTTCAATAAAAACTTTACGTAATACTACTAAAAATGGCTGTCTGAAAATATTTAGGCAGCCATTTTATTTTACAGGAAGTTATTAATGGATTTCTTATGATTTTTTGCAAATTTATAAGTCACTAATTAAATTATTCTTCTCTGTTTTTATTTTCTAAAAGTGTCTTTGCAGAAATAGCAGTAACTACTTTTTTGCCGGTTTTATCTTCCAATTCTTTTAAGGCAACTTTAGCAACATTGCCGCCTTGTTGCGCTACTTTTTTACTTTCTTTAAAATTCTTTGGGTCAATCGCTTGCGAAATATCTTTGGTAGAAGCTTCGGCTAACATATTTAAAATTAATTTGGTATTGGTCATATTGTCCCGAAGATTTTCTTTTTTCAAACCTTTCAAAATTTTATATTCTTTGGTTGTTTTTTCAGACCAAGCTTTGGTAATGATATCTGTTAATATGGCAAATTGAGCACCTTCTTTCAAGCCTTTACTTTTCCACTCATTGGGTTAGTTCTTTGCGAATTTCAATGCTTTTTAAACGTTGATTAATCCAGTTTTCAGAATAGCCCAATTGCAAATAATTTTCCAAAGCCCTGTCAATAGACAATTCTGGATCCTGAATTTCGTCAAGCCGTTCGCTTCCAACTTGGGCCAACCACAATTTGAAAGGTTCGGCTTTTGCAGATGGAACAGATTGTATTAATCGAAATAAATGCGTTGTATCAGCTACATCGGTCATTCGCATTTTACCATCGGCGGCAATCATTTTCAAACCGTGACAATTCGTCACGGTTTCATTACCTTCTGCTTTAAGTCTTTGCTTTAGTTTTCGCCAATACGCAAGAGCATCCTTACTCTCAGTAAGAATTGCTACAACATCAACAATAGAAAAATACCATTTTTCCTCATCTTCATTCCATAAAGAACGAACTTGCTTTTGCTCAAACAGTTTTAGTGCAGTTTCTTTTGTCATAATTTTCAACTTTTTTTTAAAGATACCATAATTTTAACTTAAAAGAAATTTAAAAAAATTACTCTTTTACATCTGAAGCTGAAAATCCCTGAAGCAGTATCGCAATACCCATCACCAACATACAGCCAAATAAATTCAACCATAAATAAGGCATCCAATCGTAAATATAGCCAATAATGACAATGACTTGCGTGATTAATGCCGCCACAAAAACCGCATTGCTTTTGACGTATTTAACGAAAAATGCCAGTAAAAATATGCCCAAAATATTACCGTAAAAAATAGAACCGATAATATTGACCAGCTGAATTAAATTGTCGAACAAATTGGCAAAACAAGCAAATGTGATTGCCAATATTCCCCAAAGCAGCGTAAACCATTTGGAAACTTTCACATAATGCCGGTCGTCTTTTACTGTCTTTTCGTTTCTTTTATACAAATCGATTACCGTGGTGCTTGCCAAAGCATTCAATTCAGAAGCGGTGCTGGACATTGCCGCCGACAAAATTACCGCCAGCAATAAACCAATCAATCCGCGTGGCAAATTGTTCAGAATAAAATGGATAAAAACATAATCTTTATCGTTGGTTTCCACCAAATTATCAGCTTTTTTAATAATTTCTTTGGCTTGTTCCCTATTTTCCAATTCCAATAAATTGAGTACCTGAATTTCCTTTACCGATTCTTCTAGTTGCAATGCATTATTTTCATTATCGAGTGCAATTCCGTAGTTCAAATTCGCAACAGATTTGCGCTGTTCAAATTCCGAATGTTTGTTTTGCAACTCTTTATATTGCTCCGAATAAATAGAATTTTTTACGGCGACATCGGCAGCCGGATTGAAATTTAAGGGTGAAGCGTTAAATTGATAAAAAACAAAAACCATCACGCCCACTAACAGAATAAAAAATTGCATTGGCACTTTTAGCAATCCGTTAAAAATAAGTCCGAGCTGCATTTCTTTCATCGATTTTCCCGACAAATAACGTTGCACCTGACTTTGGTCGGTTCCGAAATAGGAAAGCGCCAAAAAGCTTCCGCCTATAATCCCGCTCCAAAAAGTATAGCGATTTTCAAAATTAAAAGAGAAATCCAGCACCTCCATTTTACCGCTGGCTCCCGCAATTTTCAAGGCTTTTAAAAATGTAATATCAGCAGGTAAATAGCTTACAATTAAATAAAACGCCACAAACATTCCGAAAAAAATGACCGCCATTTGCTGTTTTTGCGTGACACTTACCGCTTTTGTTCCGCCAGTGACCGTATAAATAATCACCAAAACGCCAATAATAATGTTTAAAGTATTTAAATCCCAACCCAATACGGCCGACAAAATAATGGCGGGTGCAAAAATGGTGATTCCGGCAGCCAAACCGCGTTGAATCAAAAATAAAACGGCGGCTATGGTTCGTGTTTTTAAATCGAATCGGGTTTCCAAATATTCATAAGCGGTAAAAACATTTAATCGATGGTAAATTGGGATGAAAACCAAGCAAATAACCACCATCGCAATGGGCAATCCGAAATAAAATTGCACAAATCCCATGCCGCTGTGAAAAGCCTGGCCGGGCGTTGACAAAAAAGTAATGGCGCTGGCTTGCGTTGCCATAACCGAGAGACCAATTGTCCACCATTTCGCTTCGCTCCCGCCTTTGATATAGTCGGTTACATTTTTGCTTCCGGTTGTTTTCAATGCGCCATAGATTACAATAAAACCCAAAGTTCCGATAAGCACCAACCAGTCCAGCCACAGCATATCAGGAGAAATTTTTCATAATTAAATAAAACAGCACTATATAAACAGCGTTTGCAACTAGAACGATAGTGTACACTTTTTTCCAGACGTATTTTTGTTTGTCCATCTTAGTTTTTTAAAGGTTTTTCGGTCTTATTTTTTCCAATTGACAGCATATTTGCAAACAATTTATAAGCGCCTGAAACGCCAGAAGGCAGTTCCCTGAAAAAACTTAATCCGGTATAAATAAAGTTTCCTTTGCCGTATTTAGCCACCAACAAACTTCCTTGGCTTTCAGTTTCGTTTTTGTCGTTCATGCTTAAAATGGTTTCAAATTTCGGATCCCATTCAACTGGAAAATACAAACCGCGTTCCTGAACCCAGCCTTCAAAATCTTTTTGCGTAATTTTATTCGGGTAATTCAACAATTCGTGGGCAGGATTGATCATTCGAACATCCGCATCTTCTTCCGTAACCCTGTTGTTTGATAATTTTAAATGAAATGGCGCCACTTCATCCACTTTTAATCCGCGGCTGGTGTTGTATTGCGCAATTAAAGTCCCGCCATTTTCTATATAACTGTGCAAGAATTTCTGATAAAATTTCGCCCGATCATTGGTGTTATACGCCCTGATTCCCAATACGATGGCATCAAAATTTTCCAATTTTTCGGGCGTAATGTCATCCTCATTTAACTCAACAACCGTATAGCCCATTTGACGCAAACTTGTTGGAACCGCGTCTCCGGCGCCTTGAATATATCCTATTATTTGTCCTTTTTTCTCAATATTTAATCGAACCATTTTCGCTTCTGAAGGCATTATAACCGACTGAAACGGGATGTGATCGTAATTAATTTCAACCAATTCATCGGTATATTTTTTGTCTCCAATTTGAACAACCGGATTGATAAATACTTCGGATGCTTTAGAAGGCGGTTTCACCTCAAATTCAAAATTTTGCTCCTCGCCTTTTTCCTTTAAGCTGAATGAAAAACTTTTTGGGGAAACAGCCCATAATTCAGGGATCTCCAAAGCAACATTTCCGCTTAAATTTTCCTTGATGGCTTTTACCTTAACGCTAATTTTTTGAGCATCTTCATTGGCAAAAATGTAGACTTTTTCTCCAAATGAAGCTGAAACTTCGGGAAGAATTTCAAAAGGTTTGTACACTTCGCCTTTTACGGGATCGTTGTATTTATAAACCACATTTTTGGCAAAAAGAATTATAAAGCCGTTAAAATTAACCTTAAAATTGGCCACGATAATTCTTGGTGTTTCGGGCAAACCGATTAAATTTTTGTCGGAAACCCGGTACATTCCGACACTTCCTTTTTCCCGAAGCCAATAAGACGAAGTTTGCTTAATTTCTGAAGGAATTTCAACTGATAATGTGAAGTTATTCGCAATATTTTGTTTTAAGGAAACCAAAGAATCCAATCGCGCATTTAAAGGGGATATTTCCACCGATTCAAGCGAAATATTTACGTTACTTCTGTTCACCGCTTCAATTTTCAACGTATTTTTTGAATTTGCGGTTGTTGACGCATTATTGGCCACAGCTTCCAGATACAAACCGGCGCAAGCCGCAATAATTTCCTTAATTTCTTCCGATTTTAATTGTTTCCAATGGTCATCTTTCAGTTGCCGGATTAATTTATAAGCTTCAATTAAATTGGGAATGCTAGCGGCCGGATTTCTAAAATTGTAATCCGTTTCAACCTTTTGCAAAATTTTCCCGATTTCATTTCCGCCTTCCACGCGATTCCAGGAAGTGTCTATGCCGTCAAAAACATTTTTATTGGCAGGGAATTCTCCTTTCAAAAATTCTAAATATTCCTTTTCGGTGCCTCGAGATCCGGTGCTTCCAAAACCTTGGGATTGGTGCCGACTCCTACTTAAAGAAGCTATTTCACTGTTAGACAATCCTTTATTAGGATAAAATGAACCAATTTCTAAACTTATCAGATTGGTTTTATCGGCTTTGTTAAAATTTTCTTCACTGCCGTAAAACCACCAGGAAGTGTTAAAAAACAAACGTTTTGGCTGCCAAATGGCATCGTTTTGCAGATGTGTTTTGTAGGTTTTATTTGATGCCAAATCAAAAGCTTCCAAGCCCAACATCGCTGAAGCCGTATGATGTCCGTGCGTGGTTCCCGGAGTTTTGTGGTTAAAACGATTGATAATTACATCGGGTTTTAATTTTCTGATGGTGGCAACCACATCATTTAAAACGGCTTCTTTATTCCACATATTTAGCGTTTCATCAGGATGTTTTGAATAACCAAAATCGTTGGCGCGCGTAAAATATTGTTCACCACCATCGATGCGACGTGCCGCCAATAATTCCTGGGTTCTGATGACACCCAACAATTCGCTGAGTTCCGGTCCGATTAAATTTTGTCCGCCATCGCCTCTTGTAATGCTTAAATAGGCGGTTCGTGCTTTTACATCGTTGGCGAAATAAGAAATAAGTCGGGTGTTTTCATCATCGGGATGAGCGGCGATGTACAAAACCGTTCCTAAAAAATTAAGTTTTTGAATGGATTCATAGATTTCTCCAGAAGTCGGTTTTTTGGGTGCTTGTGCAAAAGTGATGGTGATGCAACAGAGTGTTAGAAATATAATTGAAATTATTTTTTTCATTTAAAATTTGATTTTTTAGCAGAAATCAAATATAAAATTAAATTTTAGACTTCACTTTTTTTTATGAAGGTATTAACATTTTTGTAAAAAGGCTCCTAACACCCGAAGGGGGAATTTATTTAGGTAAAAAAAGAAATTTGTAAAATCGTAATTTGTAATTCATCCCTTCGTATTATATGACAGAAACCAATAAAAATGTTAAAAATACATTCAAACAAATTTTTCATTTAACCGCAAAGACGCAAAGAAAAAACACAAAATGCGCAATCTTGTTTTGGATAATATTTTATTACGACACATTTAAAATCGTAATTCAAAAATCGTAATTCAATTTGCGTTAGGGATTGAGCGGGTAGTTTGAGCTCTTTTTTTGTTGCTTTTCGCAACCAAAAAAAAGCGAGCCGCAAAAGCCCGGCCCAAAGGGAAACGCCCAAAAGATTCATTTTATAGCTTAATTTGCGTCTAAATTTTATTGTGATAACGTGTTGATAAAAAATCTTTTTATAACAACATATTTAGAATATATTTGTAATTCATTCCATTAAAATAATCATCAATGAAATTTATAGTATCAAGCGGTCAATTATTAAAACAACTTCAGGTATTGGGAGGCGTTATCAACAGCAACAACACCTTGCCAATTTTAGATAATTTCTTGTTCGAACTGAAAGAAAACGAATTAAAAATATCGGCATCAGATTTGGAAACAATCATGAGCACCGTTATTGAAGTGGAATCAGAATCGGAAGGATCTGTAGCAATTTCAGCGCGATTGTTGCTGGATACTTTAAAAACATTTCCGAACCAGCCATTGACTTTCAAAACCGAAGAAAACAGCACCATTGAAATTAGCTCGAGCCACGGGAAATATGATATGGCGTATTTTGACGGCAATGAATTTCCGAAAGCGGTTACGTTGGAGTCTCCAAGCAGCACCACAATTCCGGGAGAAATTTTGGCTACAGCGATTTCCAAAACGATTTTTGCCGCAGGAAACGACGATTTGAGACCTGTAATGAGTGGTGTGTTTTTTCAATTTAATGCAAATAATCTAACTTTTGTGGCCACGGATGCCCACAAATTGGTAAAATATACAAGAACCGATGTGACCGCAAACCAGCCTGCGGAATTCATTATGCCAAAAAAACCGCTCAACTTATTGAAGGGGATTTTAGGCGGTTCAAACAGTGATGTAACCATAGAATACAACGATTCTAACGCGAAATTTATATTTGACAATGTGGTGTTGGTTTGTAGATTGATAGACGGAAAATACCCGAATTACGAAGCCGTTATCCCAAAAGAAAATCCGAATAAACTGACTGTTGATCGAGGTACTTTTTTAAACTCGGTGAAACGTGTGTCAATTTTCTCAAGCAAAACAACGCACCAAATTCGTTTGAAAATGGCAGGAACCGAATTAAATATTTCTGCGGAAGACATTGATTACTCAAACAAAGCGGAAGAGCGTTTGGCCTGTGATTATCAGGGCGACGATATGCAAATTGGTTTTAATTCCCGTTTTTTAACCGAAATGTTGAGCAATTTAAACTCCAATGATGTTTTGATTGAAATGTCGATGCCAAACAGGGCAGGAATTTTAACGCCTGCCGACGGTATTGAAGAAGGTGAATTTATTACGATGCTGGTGATGCCGGTGATGTTGAATAACTAGTAACATTCCTAAAAGACATATGAAAATCCGCTTTTTGCGGATTTTTTTGTATTATTGTTTTAAATCCCTTTTATGAATTTTTTAGCCCATTTATATCTTTCCAAAGAAAATAAAAACATTTTAATCGGCAATTTTATTGCTGATGCTGTGAAAGGCAAAAAGCATGAAAATTATCCGAAAGAAATTCAGGCAGGGATTTTATTGCACAGGCAAATAGACTATTTTACAGACACACATTCAATTGTGAGGCGAAGCAAACGTCGTTTACACGAACGGTACGACCATTATGACGGTGTGATTATTGATATTTTATATGATCATTTTTTGGCCAAGAACTGGCATCAATATTCAGAAATTCCCTTAGAGATTTACGCCAAAAATGTCTATTCATTTTTTCAGAAAAATATTGAAATATTTCCTGAAAAAATTCAGAAATTGCTTCCATATATGATTGAATACAATTGGCTGGTCAGTAACGCTTCAATTGAAGGTATTCAAAAGATTTTAACAGGGATGAACAAACGCACCAAAGGAATTTCAAAAATGGATTTGGCAACAGAAGATTTGATAATACACTATAACGATTTTGAAGCCGATTTCACCACCTTTTTTATAGAATTAATGCAATTTGCAGAAGAAAAAACAAAAGAATTATTATTAAAATGAAAAAAACTATCACATTTATCGCCTTTATTTTTCTATTTACACAATGCAAAATAAAAACAATAGAAACTACAGAGACCGCTAAAAGTACAGGATTTATTGCCGATAGTGCGATGGTGGTGAGCGCCCGCGAAGAAGCCTCAAAAATTGGCGTGGCTATTTTGAAAAAAGGTGGAAATGCTTTTGACGCTATGATTGCCACAGAACTTGCTTTGGCAGTTGCTTATCCTTTTGCCGGAAATATTGGCGGTGGCGGATTTATGGTTTACAGAACCCACAACGGAAAAACCGGAGCCTTAGATTACCGGGAAAAAGCGCCGATTGCAACTTCAAAAAATATGTATTTGGATGAAAACGGCAATATTATAGAAGGAAAAAGCACTTTGGGCGCGATGGCGGTTGGCGTTCCGGGAACGGTGGACGGATTGTTTAAAGTCCACCAAAAATTTGGCAGTTTGCCTTTTTCGGAATTGATTCAGCCATCGATTGATTTGGCCAATAAAGGCGTTGTGGTTACCAAAAAACAAGCTGAAAGACTGGCAAATAACAGACATTTTTTTGGGGAAGTGAACAAAATCAAAATTGTTTTGGATGCGGACTGGAAAGAAGGCGACACCATTAAATATGTGAAGCTGGCAAAAACGCTGGAAAGAATCAGAGACCTTGGAAGAGACGGATTTTATAAAGGTGAAACTGCAGAAATGTTGGTAAATTATGTTCAGCAATTGGGCGGTATTATCACCAAAAAAGATTTAGAAATCTACGAAGCAAAATGGAGAACTCCGATTGAGTTTAATTACAAAGATTTGAAAATTATTTCCATGTCGCCGCCATCAAGCGGTGGAATTTGCAACGCACAAATTTTTAAGGCGATTGAACCTTTTGACATTGCTTCTTATGGTCATAATTCCTTAAAATCGATTCAATTGCTCACGGAAGCTGAAAGAAGGGCCTATGCCGACAGATCGTTTTATTTGGGTGACCCCGATTTTGTAAAGATTCCTATTGACACCTTAATGTCATCAAAATACGTTCAAAAAAGAATGGCCAGTTTTTCGTGGGACAAAGCCACGCCTTCTTCAACTTTAAAACACGGAAAAATTACCGGCTATGAAAGCGATGAAACCACACATTATTCCATTGTGGACAAATATGGAAACTCCATTTCCGCTACAACAACCCTAAATGGCGCTTATGGTTCCAAAGTGTTTGTTTCTGAAGGCGGTTTCTTTTTGAATAATGAAATGGACGATTTCAGCTCAAAAACTGGAACCCCAAATATGTTTGGATTGGTTGGCGGTGATGCGAATTCCATTGCTCCTGAAAAACGCATGCTGAGTTCTATGACACCAACCATTGTGGAAAAAAATAACCGGTTTTATATGTCGGTTGGCTCACCGGGAGGTTCAACCATCATCACATCTGTATTGCAAACCATTTTAAACGTTTATGAATTTAAAATGGGCATGCAAGATGCTGTAAATGCACCCAGATTTCACCACCAATGGTTGCCTGATGTTGTTTCTTTTGAACCAAAAGGTTTTGACAGTTTGCTGTTAAATCAATTACAACAAAAAGGCTATCAAATTAAACAGGAAAATTCGGTAATTTTGGGTAAAGTTGATGCTATTTTGCGATTGCCAAACGGAAAATTAGAGGGCGGCGCAGATTATAGAGGCGATGATAAAGCGGCTGGATTTTAGACCAATATGCCTGAATTGGGAATTAAAATGAATTTGAAAACTTGAGGATCCAATTTGGCACCTCCAATTTTTCAGATTAAATCAACTACAAAAAAATTAAAAATCAATTATTATGTTAACTTATATTGCACTTTTACGCGGAATAAACGTATCTGGTCACCATAAAATAAAAATGACCGATTTAAAGCAACTTTTTTTAGATTTAGGTTATCATGATGTTACTACCTATATACAAAGCGGAAATGTAATTTTTAAGTCTAACATTAAGGAACCAATACTTATTGAGAACACGATAATTTCAGCAATTTCAAAGCATTTTGGACATACTATTGAAGTTCTGATTTTAACCAAAAATGACTTAATAACTATTTTTAATGCCAATCCGTTTCTTGCCAAAGATCCAACAACGGATATTTCAAAATTGCATGTGACTATATTAAATAAAATGCCTGATTTAGATGGAATTCCAACTATTGAAATTCTTGTAGCAAACAGTGATGACGAATTTCAATTGATTGAAAACGCCATTTATTTATATTGTCCAAATGGCTATGGGAACACCAAACTTAACAACAATTTATTTGAAAAAAAATTAAAAATAGCTACAACAACAAGAAACTGGAATACCATTTCAAAACTGGTAGAACTTAGCAATTTATAAAACAACAATTCATTGAATTACCAAATCCTAAATAAAGAAATACAGGACTTTATCAACGCGCATTTAAAATCGGATTTGACAAAACTGATTTTAAAAGGAAGTCCGTTTGAATCAGTTTCCATCCAGGAAATTGCAGAACAGATTTTGGCCAAAAACAGTTGTGAAAAAAAATTGCCGACTTGGTTTAATTCAGAAAACATTTATTATCCGAACAAACTTAATATTGAACAAACTTCTTCTGAAATTACCGCAAAGTATAAATCTGATTTGGTTTCTGGAGAATCTTTAATCGACATTACCGGCGGATTTGGTGTTGACGCTTTTTATTTTTCACATAAAATTAAGAATATAACACATTGTGAAATTAATAAAGAATTGTCGGCCATTGTTTTACATAATTTCAAACAGTTAAAAGTCAAAAACATAGAATCATATCTTGGTGACGGAATTGAATTTCTGGAAAAATCTCAAGAAAAATTCGATT
>Ga0209643_1001725_pt1 | contig 18215 bp, 19 predicted proteins | sample AutmiccBRH37_all_FD_187383 | JGI IMG/M metagenome (GOLD analysis project Ga0209643, IMG submission 187383) | Deep subsurface microbial communities from Mt. Terri, Switzerland - Autotrophic microbial communities BRH/37_all (SPAdes) (version 2) | ecosystem: Environmental > Aquatic > Deep... | reverse complement strand
CATCAGGCTAAAACAGTTGCCAAATCTAAATCAATGATTTCGGAAGAAGTGCATTTGAACAAAGCATTGTATGACCGGGGCATAGAAGCAATCGAGACGGACTTGGCTGAATATATCATTCAATTGGCGGAAGAACCTCCTTCGCATATTATAGTACCTGCCATTCATAAGAATCGAAACGAAATTGCTGACCTCTTTTCTAAAGAAGCTGGTAAAGAAATCTCTTCAGATACTCCATCCTTAAATGCCTTCGCCAGAAAAACGCTGCGGGAAAAGTTTCTCACTGCGGATATTGGTTTGACAGGTTGCAATTTCGCAATCGCTGAAACAGGTTCGATTGTGTTAGTTAGTAATGAAGGCAACGGACGGATGGTTAGCACTTTACCCAAGGTGCATATTGTTCTGATGGGTATGGAAAGAATTGTCCCGAATTTTAGTGATCTGGAAGCAGTGCTTAATTTACTGCCGCGTAGTGCCACAGGTCAAAAATACACAAGTTACACTTCTATCATTTCCGGGCCGAGTCATCCAGGAGAATTGGACGGGCCGGAGGAGATGCATGTAATTATCGTGGATAATGGTCGAACTAACCTTTTAGGAGAAAAGGATTTTCAAGAGGCTTTGCGTTGCATTCGCTGCGGAGCTTGTTTTAATGTCTGTCCCGTATATAGACAAATTGGCGGACATGCTTACGGTTCAGTTTATGGTGGCCCTATCGGAGCAGTTATTACGCCTTTGCTGAATAATGATTTGAAAAACTGGGGCGAGTTACCTTACGCATCCAGCCTTTGTGCTGCTTGTAGTGAGGCCTGTCCAGTGATGATTCCTTTGCACGAACTGTTAGTGAAGTTACGCTATAGGCGATTTAAGGCGGGATATACTTCTAGCATGGAGCACATGGCTTTCAAAGTCTTTCGTCACTACTTTGGTAATCCGCGCCGCTATCGTTTCGCTATGAAATCAGGGTATTATCTGCAGCGCCCTCTGATGCGGGGCAATCATTTGGAAGGGGGACCAACCCCACTCTCCGGGTGGACCAATTCTCGTTATTTCCCTGCTGTCGCGCAGAAACCTTTTCGACAGCGTTGGGATGAGATACAAAAAGGAAGTGAAGAGCGATGATCACTTACACTGATTCAAACGAAGAGCATTTTCTAGAGAAGCTAGCATCAAAACTAGGAAGGCCTACTCCTGGAAAGATTCCGACTCGTCATATTTCAGGTCCGCCGGATTTTTGGACAAAAACACAACCGAGTCAGGATGAATTACTCCAGCAATTTATAGCGAATGCAGAACGCCTTACAGTAAAGTGTCAATTAATATCGAATAAAAATGATATTCAAAGTACAATTGGAGGCTGGATCTCTGAGATTAAAGCTAAATCGATTATATGCTGGGACTCACCGGAGCTTAAGCAAGCCTCGATTCCGGATATCTGCCAGAATCTGGGGTTAAATCTTACCCTTTGGAATCATCAAGCAGACCGCCGGGAAATGATTAGACAGTGTGCTAATGTTGATGTGGGTATCACCTGGGCTGATTACGGAGTTGCTAATACAGGTAGTATGGCTATTTTAAGTAATCCTGTTCAGAGTCGTGCCGTCAGTTTGCTTCCGCCTGTCCATATCGCAATTCTCAAAAGGGAGACTATCTTACCCCATATGGGAGATATCTTTACTAAGCTGGATTATACTGATCTACCATCGTCTCTGACATTTATAACAGGACCAAGTCGCACTTCAGATATAGAGATGGATTTAGCTTTAGGGGTACACGGGCCTGCTAAGGTATTTATTCTGATACTTGGTTAAGAGATTGAAAGCTTTCAATTAGGTTAAATATAGAGTTGAATTTTTAATATCATTATACTACTATTAATATTGACAAAAATATTAGGTTATAATATATTAAAGACACACCATATACCCAGACGGGGTATATGGTGTGTCACCTTTCCAAGAGGAGTTGTTGAGATGCCTAGTTATGATCTGGTCTGCAAAGAGTGTGGCCACAAATTCTCTGTTTTTTGTAGTATCAGTGCCAAGGATAAACAGATCTGCCCAAAATGTGCAAGCAACGATATTAGCCAACGATTTACGTCAGTTAATATTGGTGGCAGCAAAAGTGGTAATACAGTTTCTTCTAAATCTGGTTCTGGCTTTGGCTGAGCTGGATGTTAATTTAAGGAACCGTGTGTTCCTATTAAAAATTAAAAGCAGTATTTTTAAGTTCCTTCAGACAAAGATCTGAGGGAACTTTTCCATTCCATCAGAAAAAGGCAATATTCTCCGTCATGGTAAATGTAGAAACTGATTACTATCGTCAGTTGGTTAATATTTTATTAGTTAGTTAAATTTTAGTTGATTTAGTCCGATGAGCTGAGCAGGTATTTCGTTTTCAGCTCAAGCTGATTCATACACTAAGATTCTTATGCTATACTTACGATATAACGTGTTTCCAAGTAAGAAAGATGTTTAGGAAACTTTAGGAGGAATTGAGATGAATCGTTTCATAGAGTTGATTCAATATATGGTAAAAGGCATGTCTAGAGCAGTTCTCCGCTTTCCACTAACAGTTCTTAGCCTTGTAGGTGCAACAATCCTTATTTGTTATATGATTTCTCTCAATGATTCCCCATCGCTATTTATTCAAAAGGTAATGTTTACCCTTTTGGTAGGTGCTTTTCTGGGGATGGTTGCCCAATTCTCTACTGAAAGATTTGAGAAGTTATCTAAATCTCGTCCAGTTGTTTACGGGATTTCAGCATTACTTACTTTAGGTTATTATATGATTTTATGGCCGGCACCTGAAATCAGTGCCGAAATCGGGGTTCGTACTTTTGTAGCTGTGTTTGCTATGCTTTGTGCTGTGCTCTGGGTTCCGTGCTATAAGATTAAGACAGACTTCAATCAAGTCGCCCTGATTCACTTTAAGTCAGTTTTCACCGCAGTACTCTATTCTGGAGTATTGTCTGCCGGAATCGCTGCTATTATAGCAACAGTAGATATCTTGCTGTTTAAGATAAATGACGATGCCTATCCCTATATGATGACAATTGTCTGGGTGATGTTTGCACCTCTATATTACTTATCTCTGTTACCGAAGTTCAACTCTGAAGAAGAGTCTGACTTGGAAAGAATGGAGATTGCCAAAAACTATCCGAGATTTCTGGAAATCCTTGTTTCCTATATTGCTATCCCTTTGGTTGCCACATACTCTTTAGTGTTATTGGCTTATTTTATAAAAATATTAGTCACCTTAAATTGGCCATCGGGACAACTCGGACCAATGGTGTTAGTATATTCCGCTGCAGGACTGTTAGTCTTTGTGCTTGCGAGTTCACTTGAGAACCGCTTTGCTAGTCTGTACATCAAGATATTTCCCAAAGTACTCATTCCCGTGGTTATTATGCAGTTAATATCTGTCGGTATAAGGCTCAATGCTTACGGTGTCACCGAATCCCGATATTATGTGGTACTATTTGGGGTCTTCTCGATTGTGGTTGGGGTAATGTTGAGCTTGAAACCTATTGCTAAAAATAGTTATATTGCTTTGCTGGCTGCCTGCTTTGCGATTTTCTCTATCATTCCACCCATGGATGCCTTTACAGTATCACGCGTTAGTCAAATCACCAGGATAGAGAATATACTTCAGAGCGATGGTATTCTGTCTGAAGGGAAGTTAATACCGAAAGCAGATGCCTCTGAAGATACAAAAATCGAAACCACTAACATCCTTTCCTATCTAGACAGGAAGAGTTCTCTCGAATATATCCAATGGTTGCCTGAAGAGTTCAATATGTATCAAGATATGAAAAAAGTTTTTGGTTTTGAGCCAACTTATCCAAATTATGGTTACGATGAGAATCAATATTTCTCTGCAAGCCTTGATAATCTAAAGCCGATAAACATATCAGGCTATGATGTTTCTTTGACTATTCATTCCGCCCGCTATATGAAAGAAGAGGCTGCTGAACCCTACAAGTTCACCCTCGATGGAGTAGAGTATAAGATTTTACTTGAGAACTTATTTTATGAGGAAGCAGAAATATCGGTCAGGGACGGATCCGGTGCAGAAATTATTGGAACCGGATTGTATAAATTCGTAAATGATTTAGCGGAAACTGGCGATTCGCCAAGAGAAGTAATGTCTCCAGAAGAGATGAGTTTGGAAGTATCACAAAATGAATATAAACTTAAAGTCATTTTTCAAAATATTAATATCAACTACGGAGCACCGAATGAAGCCGGCTTCGACTACTCAGCCATCGTGTTATTCGGTGATCAAAATATTTGATATGTAGAATGGTTCCCAGTAAGTCGAGTGGGAATAGTAAGGAATTAAAAGAGCCCTAAAGGAAATAATAAGTTTAATTATTCTTATTAGGAGGCTAAAAAATGACAAATCTGGAAGGGGCCATCGAAAGAATAAAAAGGCTTGAGTGCCCGACAGGAGATGTACAATATAGAGTTGCAGGTATCCTTGAAGACTATGCAGTTGTCAATAAAGGTCAGGTAGCAATTAACAGAGATAAACAGTTCGATAGTGCGGGTATAGAGGGTTATAGTACCATAATTCCAGGAGATAGTAGCCAATCTCTAGTCGTTTTAGCTAAATCAGGTTCTGAGGACTATGTAGCTAAAGTTGTTGATGCCTATTTGAATTAGGTGGTAAGTCTATTTGAGATTTAACAAGAGAATGGATCCAATTGGATTTATTTGACGATTCGCGATTTCTTAAACTCCCTTGAGAGCTGCAGAACGTTTTCGTAAGTAGAAGGGTTAGCATTTAATAAATAAGAAATAAGTTGTTTCTGCCAATACAATTCGTTTTCAGTTCTGTGCCAGCGGTCTACATTGAAGACGAATTTGTCATCGACTAACTCATAATCATCCCGTAAATCAGCCACCAAGACTGCTAGATCGTGCTCTTCCATCTGACTGAAAATAACGTTGTATTCTTCGTCGAAGATACAATATGATCCTAAAACCTCAATCAGGTCTTCGAGGCTGTGAATCTCGGATTTGATCACTGCGAACTTTGCTTGACCGTCTTGACAGTGTTGTAGTTCATCAATTACTAAACGCAATTGCTCATCGCTGAGGTTTTCTCCAGGGCGATAGTAGTGGGCACAATCAATATAAGAATGATCGTGGTCGATAACAATTAATCCAGCTAAAGAGTTCGTTCTGATAGCATTAACCAATTGAGGAGAGAAGGTGTCAATAAATGATTTTAGATACTGCTGTAGCTCGGAATTGGCAATCTGCAGTTCTACAAAAATATTTTGCATTGCATATTCCAATTGAGTGCGACATTCATTTTCGGTAAGACCTTTTAATTGCTTTTCTAATGTAGTACATTCAGCTTCGCTGATTGATAAGGATATATTTTTCTTTAAGAGAGCTGAACAGAGAACATTTTTTAAGATTTGTTCAGTTATATTAATCAACATTTCTCGATAGTCCATACAATACTTTTCGCCATAGTTTTCTAAAAGCTGAATAACCTCTTGCTGAGAAAAACATAGTGCGAATTCATTTTCCAACAGCAATTTTTCTAAATAATTTTTAATATAAAGAATTCCCGCCCAGCTCATATCATCCTTAAGTAAGGGATAGTCAATCAAAGCAGGAGTATTATGGGCATCATAGTATTCATCATAGTTTTGCCAGAAGTCAGGGATGCTTTCATTTATAGAATCATTGTAGGCAATGAGAGGAATATCCAGCATTGTGCTTTGAACCTTAGCCTCAATTATTTTTGCTTGATCAACATCATCTTTGATTCGTTGTAGCCCCCTGAGGTAAAGGTCATTGAAATCTAAGGTTAGTAGTACAGTTGCTGCGTCTTCAAGACTTAAACTGAGTAAGAAGTAATCGCAGCAGTAGAGAATAGATTGAAAAATATTATGTGCTGTCTCGGTCTTGACGGAGTTACTTTCCTGGTGTGTATATTCGAGGATGGCCGTATTTAAGATTGTAACTAGCTGTATCTGCATCTTTTCTACATGTGCTTGATTAAAGACACCTACACGTGCTCCTTCGGTAATCAATGATAGGGTCAACTGATGCCGATTGATTGCTTCGGGTTTAAGTAAATGGGTTGCAATGAGAGTATTATTCTTCATCATCTTCCTCCTCATCCATATCCATATTAATATCCTCCATATTCGAGTCATAGGGTAAGCCAAAACGCAGATTTCTGCCCAAGTGCTCCAATTCTCTATGTTGGAGAAGCTCGATAGAACCTTGACAACGGTTTTCAAAATAGTCTTTCATTATTTCTATCAATTCATCATCGGAGATTAAATCTAAAGACTCGTTTTTAATATAATAGAAGGTCTCTAACAGCTCATGAATGGTTTCGGCATAATTGGCTTGAAAGATATAGCGGGAATCGCAAAACATCTCAATTATTTTGGCAATAGTCGCACTACCGATTTCAATTCTACCGAAGTCACGGAGTGCTTGACTCCGCGTTTCTACGAGTTCTAGTGCATCACGATCTGTTAGATAGATACCAAATAGTAAGGATCGTTCGTTGATTTGAAGGATCTGTTCAACTGCGGCTTTACTAGAAATGTTGTTGATAAAAGAGGGTGAAATAAGCAGATTATTCAAATTCATTTCCTCCCTTCGTAATAAAACAAAACAGTATTGACATATAAACGAAAGTATGGTATGATAATATAGATGAGTTATAACTAAATATATAGGTCTTTCTAAAACTTAAGTATACTATTGAAAAGATGTTATGTCAATGGTATGTTTTTTATTATCTAAAAGTGTAATAACTAAGGCGCGATAATCCAAAAACAAACGTTTGGACTACCGCGCCTCTATTATTAGATTCAAGTTCTTTTCAATTGTGCGATAATTCAGATCAATAAAAATATATAAATTACGCAAGATTAAATCAGGTGAAATACGCCAGCCTAATAAAATCTTGCGGACGTCTATGATTCCAAAGCAGGTTAAGATTAATCTGACGGCACTCCCCATAGGTTGTGACCGAAATAGAATAGCTATTATCTGTAGGGTCCAACTTTAATCCAGTGATTGTCATCCAATGCCAGGCATAGTCTTTTAACTCCTTGGCTGGATGCTTAAGCACCAGGATGGCGACCGGAAGTCTTTGAGATAAAGCTTGAGAAATAAAATTTATGGCTTCCCCAATACTGGCGTCATTATTATCCAAGATATAAGGAACTAAGGAAACGCCTCTTTGGTAGGTAAAAGCCAATAGATTGTCAGAAAACTGCTTAACTGAAGTAAGTCCAAACACCCCTGGAATCACATGTTTTCGAATTTCCACCATATGCTTAACGAAATTATCCTTAGTTAGAATACCCGCATATGGGTATAATGGAAAATACTTTTCAGGAAAGGTCTGAGATAAATAAGCAGTGATATTGGCAGCAGCAACTGGCGCACAACCGCTCAAGCGATGAGTTATCTTTGGAAACCAATGTTGACTTCCGCCATAATAAGAAATATCCGAATCATATATTGTAAGTGAATTTCCATTAAATCCATCAATGCTGAGGTTAGTGGATTTTTCCACGGCTACCACCTCTTAATATGATTATTTCATTTATGTTTCTTAATAGTATAATATAGTCTAATACATATAAAAACGTCAAACGGTGAAAAAGCAGGATGGTATCTTCGGTGTAAAAATAAACACCTGTTTCCAAAGTACTTTGGAAACAGGTGTTGTTTGCAGCCGCTACATGACACACATAGAAAGTAAGCTTACTTATCTCCTTCTTCCGGCACAATGCAAATGAAGGATAAGTCTTCTTGACTGTTATTACGGAATTGATGGAGCTTTTCTGCCGGTACGTACGCAAAAGAACCTTCGGTTAATTCATGATCTTTTCCATCCAAATGCAAGACACCGTTACCACCGGTTATATAATTGATATGTGGCCAAGAGTGGGTATGCTTGGGGCTAAAGCCGCCAGGAGCCAAGGAAATAAGGCGCATTGTCCAACCATCCCAGCCCTCAACGGGAGAAACTAAAACTTTTTTCGAAGCACCTTGTACTTCAGGTCCTTGCATCGGTATACCTGCTAGATTATTGATATGACCAACAATCATCGAGTAATCACTCCTATCGTATAAATTCATAGTTTACAGATATTATACAGTTTTTCCTTCTGCTGGAAAAGATAATCATTCTAAAAGAAGTATATACCCTTTCAATAAGAGAGGATATATAGGATTAAACTATCGAATTATAATATTTATTTATAACGAAAAATAAAGGATTTCTGATAGTTTAGTCAAACTAGTGTGACAAAAGGAATATTTTCACAAGGAAGGGGAGCGTTATGAGTACTAAATTCATGAGAGTTTCGACAATTGGAAGTTCCCAAACCGTCGCCGATGAACTGTTCCGTGTCACCACCCTTTATTTTGGCCATAAAGTTCAAATGCAAAATAAATATAATATTAAGGAATTACCTGACACTCTAAATGATGATCTGTATATAGTTTTACCTACCAGAGTTGAAGAGGCTTCAAAATATGTAGCACGAGATAAGATATTTCCTCTAGAATTGGTGCCCGAAGAACTTTTTTATATAAAAGTTGCCCGTCTACCTTCAGGGAGCAATGTAGTAATCTTCAATAATAATAGTGCTCAGGGGAAAGCAATTGAAAAATATCTTCTCGAACATGAAGTAAATCATGTTCATTACCAAGTTGTTCCCTTTGCGGAGCTTCCCGATAACGAAGTTAATGAAAGTTTGCAAGCTGCAGATTACATCGTAGGAATGAAGGGATTCGTAGGCAAAAACGAAGTGTTATTTTCGAAATATGGCCAATATATTACTGACAGTCAGATAATTGAATTCCAAAGGACGATTAAACCTGAAGATATTCTTCATCTGACTGAAAAAGTTGTAGAATTTAACTTTAAAGGTATCATCTCCAATACTCAAAATATCTGCTTCGATTTGAACTCCCATATTCAAGAAGTTATGTCTTCCACTGAGGAAATTGTTAGTTTTTTAGATAATACTAGTCAGAACATTTTTGAGGCTGATAACCGAATGAAAAAACAAGTGGAACGCATTGATGAGACTATCGAAGTATCCAAAGAACTTAACGACAATGCACAAAAAATAGATAATCTCGTCCATGCGATTAAAACAATTTCTGACCAAACAAATCTTTTGGCTTTAAATGCAGCAATCGAAGCTGCACGTGCCGGGGATGCTGGCCGAGGTTTCGCTGTAGTGGCTGATGAAGTCAGAAAGCTAGCAGTGAAAAGCAAAGAATCTATTGAAACTATTCAGAAACTGGTATTTAATATCCAAAAAACTAGTAATCGAACTATTCCCCTTCTCCAATTCTTAACGACAGAAATCACCGAAATGGATGAAATTATTAATAATATTTCCCAGCGATCGACAGCTAATCAAGATGAGGCCAAAGCCATTTCTGAAGCTTTACATCACGTAACGCAAATCAGCGAACGGATGGCTAACGAGTTTGTAGGCTTTAGTTTTTAGTACTATATTCAGTATGGAACCGCTTGGGGCTGGACCATTTTCCTGAATTCTTAAGATTTCCAAATAGACTTTTGGGACTTGTCCAGACAATTAGTACCGCTCCGATTATAAAGAAAAATATTGGGTACCAAGGTATATAGATAAAGCAACTTTTTATATCCTTATCATATGCTAGGTTTATTGCAAGAGCACAGATTTGTTGAATTACATAAATCAGGATGCCAATAGTCACATGTACAGAGGGTAATAGTTTTAAACCCAGATTCAAGCCGAAAATTATTGATATTGCTGAAGATATCATAACGATAATTAAACTGAACGCCCAAGAATACGAAAGTACAAAGTCTAAGAATAGCAGCCAAAGATGGCGTAAACGCCAATGACAAAATATTTCTTTATGGGTTCTAAGAAGATGCCAACCTCCGGTTGCCCATCTTTTTCTTTGTTTCCAATATTCTTTTAGATTGTTTGGTACCTGTATAAATGCCAATGCTTGAGGCTGAAACCATATTCGGTAAGAAGCTTTTTGAATTTTCCAGGTGACATCAATGTCTTCAGTTGCTGTAATTGTAGAGAATCCACCTATCTCGCGTAATATATTTGTTTTATATAGAGTGGTACATCCAGTAACTGTAAAAATGTGTCCTATAATGCCCTGAGTTCGTTTAATGAGGCCAATTATAGACAGGAATTCAGCAGTTTGAAATTTACTTAAAAAACTATCCTTGTTATGGGGAATTGGATTGGCTGCAACCGCACCAAGATTAGCTCTACGTGTAAATGGCAGTACAAGCCACTTTAATGTTTGGCCACTAATTATGGTATCGGCGTCTAATACAAGAACAAATGTGGTATTAACGTATTTCAATGCAGTATTAAGAGCACCCGCTTTTCCCAAGTTCTCTTTTAGTTGAATTAAATGAAGATATGGAAATCTATCTACAAAAGATCGGATAATCTCTACGGTATTGTCTCCACTACAATCATCAATAAATATTACCTGATAGTGATCATAATCTAGGGAACTTAAAGTTTTACATGTTAATTCAATAGATGCTGCTTCATTATGACAGGGAACTAGAATTGAAATATTAGGGAAAGTCTTCAGTAATCTTAAACTATCCTTTTCCTTTGCTTCATAATTAACCCAGAAGTATAAGCCCCCTATAATCCAGATAACACTCATGGCTAGAGGGTAGGCAAAAACAAAAGTAGATAAATAGGGTAGGAGTGTCGATAAATAGGGCAGAATTAACATCAGATTTCTGCTGCAACAATTAGCTCTCCATAAAGACCTTTTCCAATAAAACTATTAATTAGATCAGGTGTAATCACCGTATCCTTTCTAGCTATTAGATATCCTTCAGAATTTACTACATCCTGTTTTAAGACACGGCCTAGAAGGGTTGCAGTTTCCCTTTCCTTAAATTTATTTGCTACGGGGTTAGCTTTTGCTTCTGAATTGCTACTATTATTAGCTACTAATTTCAGTTTTGGAATCATATTAAATTCTACGTCTAAATTGCTGACAGTCGTTCTAATTTCTTCAGCAAGCTCATTTTCTAAGGTTTCCATATGTTTTCTTGCTAACGAATAAAAACGGTCAATAACTAGGCGTAACTCTCGTTCATAGTTAAAGAAGCATTTATTAATATTATTGCGATAAACTTTGGTTTCACTTTCAGTATTTTTGATAAGCTCGATTGCTTTCTGTTCAGCAAGTGTCTGGATGTTTTTTGCTTTTGTATGGGCATTTTGTTTAATTGAGGCAGCAGTTTGTTCTGCAGTTACAAGTGTTGTTTTTAAAATTTGTTCCTGCTTTTCGAAAGAAAATAATCTTTTTTCTAAATTCTTAATCTCGCTGTTTAGAGATTGACAGTAATTTAGGAGATCATTAACAAAGATATCAACCTCTTGAACGTCATATCCGCGTAGTGTTCTATTAAATTGTTTATTCTGAAAATTACTTATTTTCATTTTCATCAACCTTCTTCCAACTTGGTTAATATTTGCTGACCGACAGCACCTGAAAATGGAAATAACTGATACAGACGATATTCTGCAATTTGAACTAATAAAGGATTTGAGTTCGGTCTATCTATAACTAATCTAAAGATACCGATTGCTTCTTTGATCAATCCCTGGTTATATAGATTTATTCCATAGGAAAGAAGCTTTGAAGAAGACAACGTGTTTAATTCTTTGTCTAACAGTAACTTTTGTTTTACAAGAAGATTACTATGATGTTCTGTTGGAAAAGAAATGATTTCTGTCCAAGGATAGTGGGTATAATCATTTGCAAGCTGTACTTGAGTTTTCTGTTTAGTTTTATTCCTTTTACTGAGATAAAAAAAGATAATACCAATAAAAGTAATCCAAAAAAATACCACTAAGAATATTGATGTTGAAGATTTAATGCTTTTGGGGACATATAAATCAGGAATTATTACAGCTTCTATAAAAAGCCAAATTAAAATTAATAAAGGCCACAAAATGGATGCTATTAGCAATATCCATAAAAAAAAAGTGAATAATCTGAGAGCAGTATTAGAGGTTTTATTTCTTTTATTGTTCACGTGGAATCCCGCCTAGTCTTCGTCTTATATAAAAAATATGCTTGTCCGATTCGTTTTATTCCTATTAATAAAGCGATTAACTTATAAGAGTTTACTTAGCAGACTCTCATCAAATTTTAATCTTGGATTAAGGATAGTCTAATAAAGATGGTATAGAATGAACCTATAATTAAGAAATGGAGATGAATTAGATGAATATTGGTATCGAACAAATTGATGAAATGAGAAAAAGAACCAACTGTAGCTATCAGGAGGCCAAGGAACTTCTGGAAAAACATGATGGGAATCTAATTGAAGCCATTGTCGAATTCGAAAAGAATCATGGTAGCAAGCAAAAAAGCACTTCTTCTGAGAAAAAGAATGGCAACTTTGGCAAGAAAGTAAAGGATCTTATTCAGAAAGGGTTCATTACAAGATTTGTAATTGAAAAAGAAGAAAACACTATCTTAAATATACCGATTAATATCCTGATTCTTGCTGTAATCATCACCATGCCTTTAATTTGGATTTATCCTATAATTTTCATAGCTATCTATTTTATGGGTTATAAAATAAGAATAAGAAAAGAAGAAGGACAAGAAGTAGATATAAATGAGCTTGTTGATGGGTTAGGAAATAAAGTGAGAACTGCAACGGATAAAATGCGCGAAAAAACTGCAGCCAAAGATCAGAATAGCAATCAGAACGAAGGTACAAATAAAGATCAAGAAATAAAAAGTGATGATGAAAAAAAAGAAGATGGTTATAACGAAATCATCATTAAGTAAACTACTATGAAAATGAACCTGTGTTGTTCACAGGTTCATTTATGTTTATAATAAAATAGAATTTAATTGAAACGGTTTTAGGCGGAGGATGGGATGAAGACAAGGATTCTGGTGATAGAAGATGAAGTTAAAATAGCAAGATTTTTGGAGCTTGAGCTCAATCATGAAGGATATGAGGTCGAAGTTGTTCATGATGGTAGGAGCGGTTACGAAAAAGCAGTTTCAGGTAATATCGATCTTATCATCCTGGACTTAATGCTTCCTGGAATAAGTGGGATTGAAGTATGTAGAAGGGTGAGAAGGGTTTCCGAGGTACCTATTATTATGCTTACAGCCAAAGATGATGTTTCCGATAAAGTAATGGGTTTGGATAGTGGGGCAGATGACTATATGACGAAGTCTTTTGCCATAGAGGAATTACTGGCAAGGATAAGAGTTGTCTTAAAACGTAAGGGGAAAATAGAAGCAGCAAATACTCATACCCTTGGTGCAGGTAATCTTCTGTTGCATAAGGACGAGTATAGAGTTACATATAAAGATAAGGAGATATCCTTGTCCAAGAAGGAATTTGAGCTGTTGCGTTATTTAATGGAGAATCGTGGAATTGTCCTATCCCGAGAAAAAATTTTGGATCATGTTTGGGGATATGACTTCTATGGCGATACCAATGTTACAGATGTTTATATCCGTTATTTACGTAACAAAATAGACCAAAAGTATGAAGTTCAATTTATCCATACCGTAAGAGGGGTTGGGTATATGTTTAAAGAAAATGAAGAATAAAAATAACGAAGAACGAAAAAGTAAAAAAGAAAATTTACGTCAAATTATAATTTGGCCAGCACGTCTAATGACAATTATATGGAATTTTATTAAAGAAAAACTGGAATTTTCTATTAGATTTAAGTTGTCGCTAAGTTATATTCGGATTTTATTTGGTGCCTTGATTACAGCAGGATTAGGTGTTGTGCTTGTTTTTGGCACATTAACAATTTATGGGAAAGTCTCAGAAGACTATTCGGCACTCTCCCAAATTCTTAATAAGAATAATGTTGAAGATTCAGATGTCCGATACTATGCAAAAGAACATAAAGCAACGGTTCTAATCTATGATTATGATCAAAAGCTTATTATAGCAACAGAATCTGAATTAGATGATTACGGATATAAACGGTTTATTAGTGTAGTAAGGACCAATGATACTATTTATTTAGGAATAAACAGAAGTGAGATATATTCCGGTATACCTGTCAAGGTGGTGATTTACTCTGATATAGGAGAAGAAATTGCTACCTTATTGGTTATTTCTAGAATCATACTCATTATTTTCACGTTGGTATTATTTTTTGCCATCATATCCATTGCATTCTCCGGAAGAGGGATTTTCCAGCCAATTAAAGAAATGACCCAGACTGTAAAAGATATATCTGAAAGAAATTTAAATTTGCGGCTTAACGTAAGCGGATCTAAAAATGAGCTCAAAGAACTAGCCCTGACATTTAATGAGATGATGAACAGGATTGAGGACTATTATAATCGGCAAAAACAATTTGTCTCCGATGCTTCTCATGAACTAAGGACACCTATTGCCGTAGTGCAAGGTTATGTTGACATGTTGGACCGCTGGGGGAAAAACGATAGAGAGATTCTTCAGGAATCTATTGACGCGATCAAGAATGAATCGGAAAACATGAAAGAACTTATAGAGAAATTGTTATTCCTAGCTAGGCATGATAAAGACACTTTCGTTTTTCAAAAAGAAGAATTCAGTCTTTCAGAAATGTTATTAGAAATAGCCAAGGAGACTCATATCATCGACAGTTCACATAAAATTAATATTGATATCAGTAAAGAAGTTCCAATATATGCTGATAGAAACAGGATTAAACAAGCTATCAGGATATTAATAGATAATGCGCTCAAATATACGCCTGCAGACGGAGAGATTCTTATTAGTTTAGGAGATGAAGGAGATGATATAGCCATTAGTATTAAGGATACAGGTGTTGGTATGACTCGAGAAGAACTAAGGCATATCTTCGATAGATTCTATCGGTCGGATCAGTCCAGAACTAAAGAGAAGGGCGGACATGGTTTAGGACTGGCTATCGCCAAAATAATAATTCTGGGACATGGCGGTAAAATAAAAGTAAAAAGCAAAGTGGGTGAAGGATCGGAATTTGTGATCCTGCTTTAAATATATTTTTGTTTCTCTAATCCTTTATTATAAAAAAAAATCAGTTAAATTTATTTTTTTTGGGTAGATTATATAATATACAAAGGATTTAAAAATAACTTTGCGTAAAGGAAGGAGAAACGATAGAAATGGACGGAATGAGCATTATCAGTTGGATAATACTTGGTGGTATTGCAGGATGGATTGCCAGCAAAATTACTGGCAATGATCCTAGAATGGGTGTAGGAATGAATATCGGAGTTGGAGTCATTGGAGCCTTCCTTGGAGGATGGATAGTAAGTTTATTTGGCGGAGCAGGCGTCACAGGTTTCAACATCTGGAGTTTTTTAGTAGCTTTACTGGGGGCAGTTGTTTTACTTGTATTAATCAATGCGATTTCTGGAAATAACAGGCGTAGCCCAAATGTTTAGAATTAATTAAACTTATAGGTATTAGAGTTGCTGTCCTATTAGAAACCTCATTTCTGGTAGAGGCAGCATTTTTATTGGGATTTTATAATTTCTTCACAACTTAGATGTAAGTAATGGGTGGGCGGCGAGATACATGTTACAAGTGGGGAAAATGTATGTACTCTAGTTACTTTTTCACTTGGAATATAATTATAATAAGAAAGAGTTGCTTTTTTAGAATTAAGGTAGATTTTTCTTAGAAGGAGAGTACAATAGTACTTATGAGATATAACAAAGTAAGAAAAACAAAGAAGAAGTTAGGCCTGTTCTTAGTTAGCCTGGCGATAATCATCTTGGTAACGCTCGTTGGTGTAACCTTATTTATAAAAGATGATATTCAATCAATTTCAGGTGTTAACAAAAAAGGTAGTGAAGTCACCGAAAACACTGCTAATAATGTGCCAGTCAAAGCACTTGCTGACTGGAAGTTGATACTTGTAAATACTGAAAACCCTATTCCCGAGGATTATACTCTCGAAACCCGCCCTTTACCTAATGGGTTGACCTTTGACACAAGAGCATATGATAATTTGATAGCAATGCTTAATGACGGCAAAAATGAAGGACTAACCTTTGTTGTATGTTCAGCATATCGAACGATTGAATTACAGACCAGTCTTTTTAAAGCGCAAGTAGCAAAGCAACAACATAAGGGGCTTTCAGACAAAGAAGCCTATAATGTCGCCAAAACAATCGTAGCACTCCCTGGCACAAGCGAACACAATGTAGGTCTAGCTGTCGATATTGTAGCACTTGATTATCAGAGACTTGATGATGGCTATGCAGATACACCAGAAGCGATATGGTTAAAACAGAATTCGGATAAGTATGGTTTTATTCTTAGATATCCTGCTAATAAGGAGAAAACTACCAAAATCATGTATGAACCATGGCATTTCCGCTATGTTGGTACTGATCATGCCTTAGAGATGAACAGACTCAACCTGTGTCTTGAAGAATATATTGAGTATCTGCGGGATGCGGCGTTAGCTGTCTAGAACAATGAAAATTTTCACTCTAGATTACAATTTGAGTAAATAGCATCTTGTAAATCTTTTACCCCGATATTATGATCCCACTGATTAAAACAACATAGATAAGTAGCACCGCAAGAAGTGCATTCTAAAAATTGTTTCGTTGCAGTTTGTTCGCGGTCATCGTACAAAAATGTAAAAAATCTCTCGGTATTATTGAGACCGGGAGCGTCAGAATCTATGACGTAAGAATAAACATAGGTAGCTTCATATTTTAAAAGAAAACTACTGCTGTTACATACTGGACATACTAATCCTAAAGTATTGTCGACCATATTAAAGCTCCTTCTATTTTAATTACTACATAATTAATTTGGAATGTCTTAGAGATAATCAATATTAAAGTAGCCAAATAATTAAAAGTTTATGCCTGAATGGCTTCTAATATAAGAAAGAGAAAACTAGATTGAGGCGTAAGTATGATTTCAGAATTACTATTTATACCTATTGGTATGATTGTTGGAACATTATCAGGTTTTTATGGAATTGGCGGAGGGATCGTCCTAATGCCAATTCTGTTGTTATCTGGATTTAGTCCGGCTGTTGCGGTCCCGACATCCCTAATGTTTACCTTTGGAACAAGTTTATCGGGAGCATTAACTCATACCAGAATGAAAAATGTCAATTGGAAAGTATCAGCAATGATAGGGTCAGTAGGTGGAATACTTACCCAAGCATCGAATCGTATTGTTATGCATATTTCAGGTAGTTATGATTGGCTGCTTAATGTCTGGTTAATAATGATTTTATCCTACTTCGCTTGGTCTTTGTATAATAAAAGAAATAAAAAAGAGAAACCTCCTTTAATTAAAAATCAATATCTAGCTTCGGCTATAATCGGGGCAATTATTGGATTTCTCAGTGCCTTACTCGGAATTGGAGGAGGCTTTGTAACGGTTCCGCTCCTCATATCTTGGCTGGGATTCAATACAAGAAAAGCTATAGGTACAAGTCTAGCGGGTATAATAATAATATCTATTAGCGGGGTAGTCGGTTACAGTACTCAAATAGAATTAAATTATTTTTTAGGGCTATCTCTTATTATAGGGGCTTTTATCGGTTCGCCATTCGGAGCTAAAATGACTTCCCGCTATCAGACAAGTGAGATGACCCAAAGATTAAGTGTACTATATTTATTCGTTATATCTTCAATAGCGGTTGACTTACTTGCTATACTGACTTGGCCTATTCTGGAGTGGGTTAGTTTGTTGATATTATTAACTTTTTTGGTTTATATGTTAATAGATTTTTATAGACATCATTCATTTGAGAAGATAAAGAATAATGAGACTTAAACGATTTTTAATTTTGAATTGGATCCCTCATATTTGAGCGAATAATTCGAATATTAATGACCTCGTTGTAAAGGAAATCATTAACGGAGGTTATTTTTTGTATGAAGATATACCAAGTGAATTATGCGAAAGATAATTAAAGTCACGAATATCAATAATTTGCATAAAGGAGGATGTTTAGTACAATGCTATGAAAAAAAGCATAAAGGAGCTTAAAAATAATGACGATAAAAATTACTGATACGGTCAGTTGGATTGGTAAAGTGGACTGGGAAATAAAGACTTTTCATGGGGAAGAATACTCTACTCATAAAGGATCCACTTATAATGCATATCTCGTTCAGGATGAGAAAAATATTCTTATTGATACTGTT
>Ga0209643_1001723_pt1 | contig 18232 bp, 12 predicted proteins | sample AutmiccBRH37_all_FD_187383 | JGI IMG/M metagenome (GOLD analysis project Ga0209643, IMG submission 187383) | Deep subsurface microbial communities from Mt. Terri, Switzerland - Autotrophic microbial communities BRH/37_all (SPAdes) (version 2) | ecosystem: Environmental > Aquatic > Deep... | reverse complement strand
TAGGCCTTGAATTCACCGAAGTACTTGGTGATCGCTGCCGTCAGGGACGTCTTGCCATGGTCGACGTGGCCGATCGTACCGATGTTGACGTGCGGCTTATTGCGCTCAAACTTACTCTTTGCCATTTTCGGCTCTCCATTCTTGGTCCCGCTTGCGGGAAATTCCGTTTAGTCTTTAAGGCTTGGAATGTATTCCGGTCACTTCTGACCGGAATACTTTGCCTGGATTTCAGCTGCGACGTTGCTCGGTACCGGCGAGTAGTGATCGAACACCATCGAGTACTGGGCGCGGCCCTGGCTCATCGAGCGCAGGTTGTCGACATACTTGAACATGTTGGCCAGCGGTACGTGAGCGTTGATCACGATCGCAATGCCGCGCTGTTCCTGGCCCTGGATCTGGCCACGGCGGGAGTTCAGGTCGCCGATGACGTCGCCGACGTAATCTTCCGGGGTCACGACTTCGACCTTCATCATCGGCTCGAGGAGCTGAGCGCCGGCCTTCTTGGCTGCTTCACGGAAGCAAGCACGCGAGGCGATTTCGAAGGCGAGGACCGAGGAGTCGACGTCGTGGTAAGCGCCGTCGATCAGGGTTGCCTTGACGCCGAGCATCGGGAAGCCCGCGAGCGGACCCGAAGACAGAACGCTTTCGATACCCTTCTGAACACCCGGGATGTATTCCTTCGGAACAGCACCACCGACGATCTTCGATTCGAACTTGAACTCGTCGCCGTCCGGGTTCGGTTCGAACACCAGCTTGACGCGCGCGAACTGACCGGTACCACCCGACTGCTTCTTGTGGGTGTAGTCTTCTTCGTGCTGACGCGTGATGGTTTCGCGGTAGGCAACCTGCGGAGCACCGACGTTGGCTTCAACCTTGAACTCGCGACGCATACGGTCGACGAGAATGTCGAGGTGAAGTTCGCCCATGCCGGCAATGATCGTCTGGCCGGATTCCTGGTCGGTCTTGACGCGGAACGACGGGTCTTCGGCTGCCAGACGGTTGAGCGCGAGGCCCATCTTTTCCTGGTCGCCCTTGGACTTCGGCTCGATCGCGATCTGGATGACCGGTTCAGGGAATTCCATGCGCTCGAGGATAACCGGCTTCAGCGGATCGCAGAGCGTGTCGCCGGTGGTGGTTTCCTTGAGGCCGGCCAGAGCCACGATGTCGCCCGAGAAGGCTTCTTCGATGTCTTCACGGCTGTTGGAATGCATCTGCAGCATGCGGCCGACGCGCTCGCGCTTGTCCTTGACCGTATTCAGAACCGAAACGCCCTTTTCGAGCTTGCCGGAATAGATACGAGCAAAGGTCAGTGAACCGACGAAGGGGTCGTTCATGATCTTGAAGGCGAGCATGGCGAGCGGCTCGCTGTCATCGGCATGACGCTCGATTTCGGCTTCGGTCTTGAAGTCGATACCCTTGATGGCCGGAATGTCCAGCGGCGAAGGCAGGTATTCGACAACGGCGTCGAGCAGAGGCTGCACGCCCTTGTTCTTGAAGGCGGTACCGCAGAACATCGGGTGGAACTTGACGTCGATGGTGCCACGGCGAACGAGCGAACGGATCTTCTCATTGTCCGGCATAATGCCGTTCAGGTAGTCTTCCATCGCCTGTTCGTCGACTTCGACAACCGTCTCGATCAGCTTTTCGCGATATTCCTCGGCCTTTTCCTTCAGGTCGTCCGGGATCTCGACGACATCCCAGGCGGCGCCGAGCGATTCGTCGCGCCAGACCAGAGCGTTCATCTCGATCAGGTCGACGACGCCCTTGAAATCGGATTCCGCACCGATCGGCAGCTGCATGACGACGGCGGTTGCGCCAAGACGGGTCTTGATCATTTCCACCGAGCGGTAGAAGTCCGCACCGGTCTTGTCCATCTTGTTGCAGAAGATCATGCGCGGAACATGATACTTCTCGGCCTGGCGCCAGACGGTTTCCGTCTGCGGCTCAACGCCGGCATTGGCGTCGAGGAGAGCGATCGCACCGTCGAGAACGCGCAGCGAACGCTCGACTTCGATGGTGAAGTCGACGTGGCCGGGGGTGTCGATGATGTTGAAGCGGCGCATCTTGCCGTCGCGACCCTTCCAGAAGGTCGTGGTGGCAGCGGACGTGATGGTGATGCCGCGTTCCTGCTCCTGCTCCATCCAGTCCATGGTGGCAGCGCCGTCGTGCACTTCGCCGATCTTGTGAGACTTACCGGTGTAATAGAGAATACGCTCGGTGGTCGTCGTCTTGCCGGCGTCGATATGCGCCATGATGCCGAAGTTGCGGTAGTCTTCGATTTTATATTCGCGAGCCATTGTGGACTGCCTTTCAATATTCGATCGGTTCAGATTACCAGCGGTAATGCGAGAACGCGCGGTTGGCGTCGGCCATCTTGTGCGTGTCTTCGCGCTTCTTGACAGCAGAACCGCGATTGTTCGCGGCATCCATGAGTTCGCCCGACAGGCGATCAACCATGGTGGTCTCGTTGCGCTTGCGAGCAGCGGTGATCAGCCAGCGGATGGCGAGAGCCTGGCGGCGCTCCGGACGAACATCGACCGGGACCTGGTAGGTCGCACCACCAACGCGGCGCGAACGGACTTCGACATGCGGCGCGATGTTTTCGAGCGCCTGATGGAAGATCGTGATCGGCTCCTGCTTGGTCTTGGCCTGAACGCTGTCAAACGCACCGTAGACGATGCTTTCAGCGACCGACTTCTTGCCGTGAAGCATGATGGCGTTCATGAATTTGGTGACAACCAGATCGCCGAACTTCGGGTCCGGGTTGATCTCGCGCTTTTCTGCACTGTGGCGACGGGACATGCTTTGTCTCTCAACTTGTTGGGACGCTTTATCACGCGGAGAACCTCGCGCAGCGCCGGAAAAATGATAACCGAATTACTTCGGACGCTTCGCACCGTACTTGGAGCGGCGCTGCTTGCGGTTCTTGACGCCCTGGGTGTCGAGTACGCCGCGGATGATGTGGTAACGAACGCCCGGCAAGTCCTTGACGCGGCCGCCACGGATCATGACGACGGAGTGTTCCTGCAGGTTGTGACCCTCGCCCGGGATGTAGCCGATGACTTCGAAGCCATTGGTCAGGCGGATCTTGGCAACCTTACGCAGAGCCGAGTTCGGCTTCTTCGGGGTCGTGGTGTAAACGCGGGTGCAAACACCACGCTTCTGCGGGTTTTCCTGCAGGGCAGGAACCTTGTTGCGCTTTACCTGTGCCTGACGCGGCTTGCGGATAAGCTGGTTTACGGTAGGCATATAACCATCCCTTGCAAATTCATGTCTCTAAGACTCTCTCGAGCCTCGGTTTAACCGTTACCGGCAGTGATCACACGATTTACTCATGCGCAAAATGTGGCCCAATCCGAATTCAACGGATGGACCACAAAAGGCAGAGGACGCACGTCGAGTGCGTCTTGCGTGCAGCATTTGTGTCGTCAACGTGCGAAAAGAACCCTGTTTGAGGCGATCTCCGGAACGCGACGTTCCGAAAAGCCTAGCCTCACATAGGCTCCGATGGGGGGCGTACTACTGTTTTCACCCGTAGACGTCAAGTCTCTATCGCAAAATAGTAACCCGAAGGCCCGCAACGGCAGGGCTTGGCGGGTGTCCGGGGTGAATCCCCCACCATGCGAACAAATTGGTTTGGGATTTGTTGGCGGAAGTCTTAAATAGACGCCGGGGCAGCCGTCAACTCCCCTCCCCGCCGCATATGATTCGAAAGGCCGGGGAATCACGCAACGCCATCAAAAGAAGACCAGGCCATGATCTCCAGCCCCGACAACGACAATTCCCCAGACGAACCGATGGTCTTCATCATTATTGCCAAGGCCTACGAGGTCGAGGGTGGCGAAGGCATCGACCTGCATGTCATGCTGGCTGCACCGGACGACGACACGGCCGTGCGGCTCGCACTCAATGCCCTGTCGGAAGAGGGCTTCCTCGAAGCCGATCTCGACCAGATCGGGATGATCACCGGCGCCCCGGACGAGGAGCCGCATGCCTCCGCCTATCAGGGCGCATTGGAAGGCGAAGTGGCCATCATCCGCTTCAACTGATCTGTCGGCCGGTTCGGCCGGAAATGTTCAGGGCCGCCCGGTTGCCGGGCGGCCCTTTTGCATGCGCGCTTGAAGCCACGTTACTTGGCGATCACCTCGCCGCTCGGACGCGGCGTCGTGCCGGTTTCCGCGGGCAGGATCGGATAGGTGACTTCCGGAACCTTGCCGGTCAGCGTGCCCAGGAAGGCCACGATGAGATCGGCTTCTGCATCGTTGATGTCCTCGCCCAGCTGCGACACACCCATGATGCCGACAGCCTGCTTCAGATCCCAGACCTTACCCGAGTGGAAATAGGGTGCGGTCATTGCCACGTTGCGCAGCGGAGCCGCGCGGAACACGTAGGAATCGTCCGCCGTCGCGGTGACGGCGAAGCGTCCCTTGTCGTTTTCCGGCAGCACGTCGGCGCCGGGCTTTTCGATCAGGCCGAAGGGGAAATAGCCCTCCCCGCCCAGATTGATGCCGGCATGGCAGGACGAGCATCCCTTGTCGATGAAGAGCGCCAGCCCCTTCTGCTGATCCGCCGTCATGGCGTTATCATCCCCGTTCAGGAAGGCGTCGAAGGGTGCCGGCGTGATCAGGGTCGCTTCGAAGGCCTCGATCGCCTTGGCGAAGTTGTCGAAGGTCACCGGATCCTCCTCGCCGGGGAAGGACGCCTTGAACCAGGTGACATAGTCCGGCATGGATTTCAGCGTGGCAACGACCTGATCGGGCGTGTTCGCCATTTCGACACCGGCCTGGACCGGGCCCTTGGCCTGTGCCGCCAGGTCGTCTGCCCGGCCGTCCCAGAACTGGGCGCTATTGAAGACGGCGTTGAACACCGTCGGCGAGTTGCGTGGACCCTTTTGCCAGCCGTGGCCGATCGAGGTCTCGAGATTGTCGTCGCCACCGGTGCCGAGATTGTGGCACGAATTGCACGAAAAAACGCCCGAAGCCGAAATCCGCGGATCGAAGAACAGCGCCTTTCCGAGCGCGATCTTGTCAGGGGTGATCGGGTTGTTGGTCACTGCCGGCGTGGTTGACGGCAGGGGCTTGAAAATCTCCAGGGCTGACGCCCGCAAATCTGCCGGGGCAGGATCGGCAGCAAATGCCGTCGTTGCCAGGACCAGGACTGCGGCCGAAGTAAATAAGCTTTTCATTATAGCCTCCGTTCGGTTGTGAACGAAGATCATTTTAGAATGATTATAATGTGCAGCCTTGTTCTAGATCAATGAATAGAGCCAGGGCTTGGAGGGTGCAAACGAAAAAGGCGCCCGGAAGCCCCGGGCGCCTGTCATTCGTCAAAGCTGCGGTGCGACATAATCACCCGCAGGTCGGCGGCCCTTATTCGGCGGCCGGAGCCTCTTCGGCCGAGGCCAGATCCTGCAGCATCGGGGTGGCCAGATCGGCCCCCGTGCCCTTGCGGCGTTCCTCGAGGATGAGTTCGTCGCGCGAGGAAGCGATGCGGCGGATCTGCGTCATGGTGCCGCCGGTACCAGCCGGGATCAGGCGGCCGACGATGACGTTCTCCTTGAGGCCCTGCAGGGTGTCGGTCTTGCCGGCGATCGCAGCTTCCGTGAGAACCTTGGTGGTCTCCTGGAAAGATGCGGCCGAGATGAACGACGGCGTCTGCAGCGAAGCCTTGGTGATGCCGAGAAGGACCGGTTCGCCGTAAGCCGGCTTCTTGCCTTCCTCGATCAGACGCTCGTTGTTGTCGTCCAGTTCGATCCGGTCGACATTGTCGCCAACGATGTACTGGCTGTCGCCCGCATCGGTGATCTCGACCTTCTGCAGCATCTGGCGAACAATCACCTCGATGTGCTTGTCGTTGATCACGACGCCCTGCAGGCGGTAGACTTCCTGGATCTCATTGACCAGGTACGAGGCGAGTGCCTCGACGCCCTTGATCGCCAGGATGTCGTGCGGTGCCGGGTTACCGTCGAGGATGTAGTCACCCTTTTCGATATAGTCGCCGTCCTGAAGATGGAAGGGCTTGCCCTTCGGGATCAGGTACTCGACCGGCTCGACACCGTCTTCCGCCGGCTCGATGATGACGCGACGCTTGTTCTTGTAGTCGCGGCCCAACCGGATCGTACCATCGATCTCAGCGATGATGGCATGGTCCTTCGGACGACGGGCCTCGAACAGTTCGGCAACACGCGGCAGACCACCGGTAATGTCCTTGGTCTTGGCGCTTTCCAGCGGCGAACGCGCGAGAACGTCACCCTGGGAGACCTTCTGGCCCGGTTCGACCGAGAGAATCGCGTCGACCGAGAGCTGGAAGCGGGCTTCGCCACCACGCGACAGCTTCAGCACGTTACCGGAAGCGTCCTTGATGACGATCGCCGGCTTGAGGTCCGAACCGCGCGGGGTCGAACGCCAGTCGATGACCTGACGCTTGGTGATGCCGGTCGACTCGTCGGTCGCTTCGAGCACCGAGAGACCGTCGATGACGTCCTCGAAATGCACGATGCCTTCGACTTCCGTCATCATCGGGCGGGTATAGGGGTCCCACTCGGCCAGACGCTGGCCGCGCTTCACCTTGTCACCATCATCGACGAAGACCTTCGAACCGTAAGCCACGCGCTGCGAGGAGCGCTCGACGCCACGCTCGTCGAGGAGAGTGACGGCCATGCTGCGGCCCATGGCAATGAGATTGCCTTCGGAATTGCGCAGCATGTTGCGGTTCTTGATCTGCACCGTACCTTCATACGAGGCTTCCAGGAACGACTGGTCGACCACGGTAGCGGTACCGCCCAGGTGGAAGGTACGCATGGTGAGCTGGGTGCCCGGCTCGCCGATCGACTGTGCCGCGATGACGCCGACGGCTTCGCCCATGTTGACCGGCGTGCCGCGGGCCAGATCTCGGCCGTAGCAGATCGAGCAGACGCCCGTCTGGACTTCGCAGGTCAGAGCGGAGCGGATGCGGATCGACTGGATACCGGCCTTTTCGATCTCGACGACATCGGCCTCGAGGATCATGCGACCGGCATCGACGATACGCTCGCCGGTGACCGGATGGTCGATGTTGTCGAGCGCCGTACGGCCGAGAACGCGCGCACCGATCGATGCCACGACCTGACCGGCATCGACGATCGCCGTCATGGTCAGGCCCTTGTCGGTGCCGCAATCCACGAGGTTGACGATGCAATCCTGTGCCACGTCGACGAGACGACGGGTCAGGTAGCCGGAGTTCGCGGTCTTCAAGGCGGTGTCTGCAAGGCCCTTACGGGCACCGTGGGTCGAGTTGAAGTACTCGTTAACGGTCAGGCCTTCCTTGAAGTTCGAGATGATCGGCGTCTCGATGATTTCGCCCGACGGCTTGGCCATCAGGCCGCGCATGCCGCCCAGCTGGCGCATCTGGTTCGGAGAACCGCGGGCACCGGAGTGCGACATCATGTAGATGGCGTTCATCGGCTTCTGGCGACCCGTTTCCGGATCGAACTCGACGGCCTTAATGCGGGCCATCATGTCCTCGGCGACCTTTTCGGTTGCCTTGCCCCAGGCGTCGACGACCTTGTTGTACTTCTCACCCTGGGTGATCAGACCGTCATTGTACTGCTGTTCGTATTCCTTGACCAAGGACTCGGTGTCGCCAACGATCTTCGCCTTGGTTTCCGGAATGACCATGTCGTCCTTGCCGAACGAAATGCCGGCGCGGCAGGCGTGGCTGAAGCCAAGCTGCATGATGCGGTCGCAGAAAATGACCGTGTCCTTCTGGCCGCAGTGGCGATAGACCGTGTCGATCATCTTGGAGATGTTCTTCTTGGTCATTTCCTGGTTGCAGATGTCGAACGGCACGTTGACGTTCTTCGGCAGAAGTTCGCCGATGATCATGCGACCCGGGGTCGTTTCATAGATCTTCGACACCGGCTTGCCTTCGGCGTCAACCGTCTTGAAGCGGCCCTTCACCTTGGAGTGCAGGGTAACGACCTTGTTTTCCAGGGCGTGCTGCAGCTCGCCCATGTCGGAGAAGGCCATGCCCTCGCCCGGCTCGTTCTGGTTCTGGATCGACAGGTAGTAGAGGCCGAGAACCATGTCCTGCGACGGAACGATGATCGGTGCGCCGTTGGCCGGGTGCAGGATGTTGTTGGTCGACATCATCAGCACGCGGGCTTCAAGCTGGGCTTCGAGCGACAGCGGCACGTGAACGGCCATCTGGTCGCCGTCGAAGTCGGCGTTGAAGGCCGTGCAGACGAGCGGGTGCAGCTGGATGGCCTTGCCTTCGACCAGAATCGGTTCGAAGGCCTGGATGCCGAGGCGGTGCAGCGTCGGTGCGCGATTCAGGAGAACCGGATGCTCGCGGATGACCTCGTCGAGGATATCCCAGACTTCCGGCTTTTCCTTTTCGACCAGCTTCTTGGCCTGCTTGACGGTCGAGGAATAACCCTTGGCGTCGAGGCGGGCATAGATGAACGGCTTGAACAGCTCGAGCGCCATCTTCTTCGGGAGGCCGCACTGGTGGAGCTTCAGTTCCGGACCGGTCACGATGACCGAACGACCGGAATAGTCGACGCGCTTGCCGAGCAGGTTCTGACGGAAGCGGCCCTGCTTGCCCTTGAGCATGTCGGAGAGCGACTTCAGCGGACGCTTGTTGGCGCCGGTGATGACGCGGCCACGACGGCCGTTGTCGAAGAGCGCGTCCACAGATTCCTGCAGCATGCGCTTTTCGTTGCGGATGATGATGCCCGGAGCGCGCAGTTCGATCAGGCGCTTCAGACGATTGTTACGGTTGATGACGCGACGATAGAGATCGTTCAGGTCGGACGTCGCGAAGCGGCCGCCATCGAGCGGAACCAGCGGGCGCAGGTCCGGCGGGATGACCGGAACGACCTTCATGATCATCCATTCCGGACGGTTGCCGCTCTCCATGAAGTTCTCGACGATCTTCAGGCGCTTCATCAGCTTCTTCTGCTTGAGATCCGAGGTGGTCTCAGCCAGTTCGGCACGCAGGTCGCCGGCGATCTTCTCGAGGTTCATCGAGGCGAGCATCTCGTAGATCGCCTCGGCGCCGATCATCGCGGTGAACTGGTCTTCACCATATTCATCCACGGCCAGCATGTATTCTTCTTCCGAGAGGAGCTGGTGCTCCTTGAGGGCGGTCAGACCCGGCTCGGTGACGATGTAGTTCTCGAAATAGAGAACGCGCTCGACATCCTTCAGCGTCATGTCGAGCAGCGTCGAGATGCGCGAGGGAAGCGACTTCAGGAACCAGATATGGGCAACGGGAGCAGCGAGCTCGATATGGCCCATGCGCTCGCGGCGAACGCGCGACAGCGTGACTTCGACGCCGCACTTTTCGCAGATGATGCCCTTGTACTTCATGCGCTTGTACTTGCCGCACAGGCACTCGTAGTCCTTGATCGGCCCGAAGATGCGCGCGCAGAACAGACCGTCGCGTTCCGGCTTGAAGGTACGATAGTTGATCGTTTCCGGCTTCTTGATCTCGCCATACGACCACGAAAGAATCTTTTCCGGGCTGGCAATCGAAATCCGGATGGAATCGAAGTGCTGCGCCGGTACCGACGGGTTGAAAAGGTTCATGACCTCTTGGTTCATGCCTGTCTCCTTGATGGGGCAGAAGAGCCCTCAATGGGATCGCGGTGCCGGCAAATTCCCGGGATGCCGAACCGGACCCTTAAATGACAATAACCGCCAAATGCGGCGAAACTTCCCTGCCCCGGTCCGACCGGATCAAGGCGGGAATGGCGTGCGAGGAAGACCCCGCACGCCCTTGTCAACTTGTTATTCCGCCGCGTCGGGCAGCTGGCCGGCTGCCGCCTCGTCGACCTTCGAGTTCTCGAGCTCGACGCTGAGACCCAGCGAGCGCATTTCCTTGACGAGAACGTTGAAGCTCTCCGGAATGCCCGCCTCGAAGGTGTCGTCGCCGCGGACGATCGCCTCGTAGACCTTGGTACGGCCGGCCACGTCGTCCGACTTCACCGTCAGCATTTCCTGCAGGGTGTAGGCGGCGCCGTAGGCTTCGAGCGCCCAGACTTCCATTTCCCCAAAGCGCTGACCGCCGAACTGCGCCTTGCCGCCCAGCGGCTGCTGCGTGACGAGCGAGTACGGACCGATCGAACGGGCGTGGATCTTGTCATCGACCAAGTGGTTGAGCTTGATCATGTACATGTAGCCCACGGTGACCTTGCGGTCGAACTGCTCGCCGGTACGGCCGTCATAGAGAACCGACTGGCCCGACGGATCGAGACCGGCGCGGGTCAGCATGGCAGCGACGTCGGGCTCGTGCGCACCGTCGAAGACCGGCGTGGCGATCGATACGCCGCGCTTGGCTTCTTCGGCCAGACGAACCAGCGACTCGTCGTCGAAGCGCTTCACCTCGTCGTGCGATTCACTCGCATAGATGTCGGTGAGCTCGGTACGCAGCTCGGTGATGTCGAGCGACTTGTGGTAAGCCTCGAGCATATCGCCGATCTTCTTGCCCATGCCGGCGCAAGCCCAGGCCAGATGGGTTTCGAGGATCTGGCCGACGTTCATGCGCGAAGGCACGCCGAGCGGGTTCAGGCAGATGTCGACGTGCGTTCCGTCTTCGAGGAACGGCATGTCTTCGACCGGAACGATGCGCGAGACAACGCCCTTGTTGCCGTGACGGCCGGCCATCTTGTCGCCCGGCTGGATCTTGCGCTTTACAGCGACGAAGACCTTGACCATCTTCATGACGCCCGGAGGCATTTCGTCGCCGCGCTGGACCTTTTCGACCTTGTCCATGAAGCGATGCTCGAGCAGCGACTTCGACTCGTCGTACTGGCCACGCAGGGCTTCGATCTCGCCCTGGACCTTCTCGTCCTCGACGGCGAACATCCACCACTGCGAACGCGGATACTCCGAGATGACGCCGTTCGACAGTTCGACGCCCTTCTTGAAGCCCTTCGGGCCGGCGACCGCCATCTGGCCACGCAGCATGTCGAGCAGGCGGCCGTAGACGTTACGGTCGAGGATCGCCTGTTCGTCGTCGCGGTCCTTGGCCAGGCGCTCGATTTCCTCGCGCTCGATCGCCATCGCACGTTCGTCCTTTTCAACGCCGTGGCGGTTGAAAACGCGAACTTCGACGATGGTGCCGAAAGTGCCCGGCGGCATGCGCATCGAGGTGTCGCGAACGTCCGAGGCCTTCTCGCCGAAGATGGCGCGCAGGAGCTTTTCTTCCGGCGTCATCGGGCTTTCGCCCTTCGGCGTGATCTTGCCGACCAGAATGTCACCCGGCTGAACTTCGGCGCCGATGTAGACGATACCGGCTTCGTCGAGGTTCTTCAGCGCTTCTTCCGAGACGTTCGGAATGTCGCGGGTGATTTCTTCCGGACCAAGCTTGGTGTCGCGGGCCATCACTTCGAATTCTTCGATGTGGATGGAGGTGAACACGTCGTCAGCGACGATGCGTTCCGACATCAGGATCGAGTCTTCGTAGTTGTAGCCGTTCCACGGCATGAACGCGACGAGCGCGTTGCGGCCGAGGGCCAGATCGCCGAGGTCGGTCGACGGACCGTCCGCGATGATGTCGCCCTTGTTCAGAACGTCGCCGACGGTGACCAGCGGACGCTGGTTGACGCAGGTGTTCTGGTTGGAACGCTGGAACTTCTGCAGGCGATAGATGTCGACGCCGGACTTGCCCGCTTCGAGATCTTCGGTTGCACGGATAACGATACGGGTCGCGTCGACCTGGTCGACCACGCCGCTACGACGAGCGGCAATGGCGGCGCCGCTATCACGCGCGACGATCGGCTCCATGCCGGTGCCGACGAACGGCGCTTCGGCGCGCACCAGCGGCACGGCCTGACGCTGCATGTTCGAGCCCATGAGAGCGCGGTTGGCGTCGTCGTTTTCCAGGAACGGGATGAGCGCTGCCGCGACCGATACGAGCTGCTTCGGCGAAACGTCCATCAGGTTGATGGTGTCGCGCGGCGACAGCATGACTTCGCCGGCATGACGGCAAACGACGAACTCTTCGACGAATTGGCCGTCGGGGGTGAGCTCGGAGTTGGCCTGCGCGACGTAGTACTTCGCTTCTTCCATGGCCGACAGGTAGACGACATCCTTCGTCACCTTGCCGTCGATGATCTTGCGGTACGGGCTTTCGATGAAGCCGTACTTGTTGACCCGGGCGAAGGTGGCGAGCGAGTTGATCAGACCGATGTTCGGGCCTTCCGGCGTTTCAATCGGGCAAATACGGCCGTAATGGGTCGGGTGAACGTCGCGGACTTCGAAGCCAGCGCGCTCGCGGGTCAGACCACCCGGTCCAAGGGCCGAAAGACGGCGCTTGTGGGTGATTTCCGAGAGCGGGTTCACCTGGTCCATGAACTGCGACAGCTGCGAGGAGCCGAAGAATTCGCGAACGGCGGCGGCTGCCGGCTTGGCGTTGATCAGGTCCTGCGGCATGACGGTGTCGATCTCGATCGACGACATGCGTTCCTTGATGGCGCGCTCCATGCGCAGCAGGCCGAGACGGTACTGATTTTCCATCAGTTCGCCGACGGAACGGACACGGCGGTTGCCGAGGTTGTCGATGTCGTCGATCTCGCCCTTGCCGTCACGCAGTTCGACCAGCATCTTGACCACGGCCAGGATGTCATCCTTGCGCAGGACGCGCACGGTGTCCGGGCAGTCGAGGTCGAGACGCATGTTCATCTTGACGCGACCGACGGCCGACAGGTCGTAGCGCTCGGCGTCGAAGAACAGCGAGTTGAACATGGCTTCGGCCGATTCCATGGTCGGCGGTTCGCCCGGGCGCATGACGCGGTAGATATCGAACAGAGCGTCCTGACGGTTCTCGTTCTTGTCGGCAGCCAGCGTGTTGCGGATGTAGGCGCCGACATTGATGTGGTCGATACCGAGAACCGGGATTTCGCCGAAGCCGGATTCGAGGATCTGCGGCAGGGACTTCTCGTCGATCTCGTCGCCGGCCTCGAGATAAATCTCGCCGGTCGCCATGTTGACCATGTCTTCGGCGAGATAATTGCCGTAGAGGTCCTCGTCGCTCGCCCTCAGGGCCTTCAGGCCCTTGTCCTGCAGCTGACGCAGCAGGCGCGGGGTGAGCTTCTTGCCGCCTTCGACCACGACTTCGCCGGTGTCGGCGTCGATCATGTCGGAAATGGTCTTGGCACCCTTCAGCGTTTCCGGAACGAACGGAATGCGCCAGCCCTTGCCGTCACGGACATAGGTCGACTTGGTGTAGAACGTGGAGAGGATTTCTTCGCCGTCCATGCCGAGCGCCATCAGCAGCGAAGTCACGGGGATCTTGCGGCGACGGTCGATACGGGCGTGGACGATGTCCTTGGCGTCGAATTCGATGTCGAGCCAGGAGCCGCGATAAGGGATGACGCGGGCTGCAAACAGAAGCTTGCCCGACGAGTGGCTCTTGCCCTTGTCGTGGTCGAAGAACACGCCCGGCGAACGGTGCATCTGCGAAACGATGACGCGCTCGGTGCCGTTCACGATGAAGGTACCGTTGTTGGTCATGAGCGGCATGTCGCCCATGTAGACCGACTGTTCCTTGATGTCCTTGATCGAACGGGCGCCCGTATCCTCGTCGATATCGAACACGATGAGGCGCAGCGTCACCTTGAGCGGGGCTGCATAGGTCAGGTCGCGCTGGCGGCATTCGTCGACGTCGAACTTCGGCTGCTCGAATTCGTAGGAGACGAATTCCAGCATCGAAGCACCGGAGAAGTCGGTGATCGGGAAGACGGACTTGAAAACGGCATTGAGCCCCTCGTCGGGACGGCCGCCAACCGGCTCGTCGACCATGAGGAACTGATCATAGGAAGCCTTCTGAACCTCGATGAGGTTCGGCATTTCCGCCACTTCTGGAATTTTTCCAAAAAACTTGCGTACGCGCCTGCGACCATTAAAGGAAAGGGTCTGAGCCATCGTCGCTCCTTGTCAATTTGCATCCGGGCCTGCAACAGACGGAAACCGCTGGCCAGTCGGTTCCGTCAATCAATGGATCGTTCAATCTCGTCCTGGTTCCGAAGCCGCCGGCCGGATTGCCGGGTGCCTCGATCAAGGACCATCCTCTTGAGAACCCATTACCCAAAAGCCGTTTGACGGGCTTTTGGGTAATTAGTTCCAGAAGAAAAGACGAATGGGAGACGGCGGATGCCGTCTCCCAAACGCCAATTCAGACTTACTTGACGTCGACCTTGGCGCCAGCGTCTTCGAGCTTCTTCTTGAGGTCAGCGGCTTCAGCCTTCGAAACAGCTTCCTTGACAGCCTTCGGAGCGCCTTCGACGAGGTCCTTGGCTTCCTTGAGGCCCAGGCCGGTGATGGCGCGGACTTCCTTGATGACGTTGATCTTGTTGGCGCCAGCGTCAACGAGGATAACGTCGAACTCGGTCTTTTCTTCTTCAGCCGGAGCTGCAGCAGCACCGCCGCCAGCAGCAGCGACGGCTACCGGAGCAGCGGCAGAAACGCCCCACTTTTCTTCGAGCATCTTGGAAAGCTCAGCAGCTTCCAGAACGGTCAGCGAGGAGAGGTCTTCAACGATCTTAGCGAGATCAGCCATTTTACTAGTTCCTTAGTAGGTTCGGTTCGAAACGAACGATTAGGGTATGAACAGCGAAAAACCGCCTTACGCGGCTTCGTCCTTCTTGGCATAGGCTGCGAACACGCGGGCAAGCTGGCTTGCCGGTGCTGCAACAACCGTGGCGACGCGGGTTGCCGGGGCATTGAGAAGGCCCAGCAGCTTCGCGCGCAGCTCGTCGAGCGAAGGCAGGGTCGCAAGCGACTTGACTGCTTCGGCGTTGAGCTTGGTTGCCCCCATGGCACCACCGAGAACAACGAGCTTGTCGTTGGTCTTGGCGAAATCCATGACGACCTTCGGAGCCACAATCGGGTCTTCGCTGAATGCGATCAGCGTCTGACCCTTGAAGAGATCCGACATCTCTTCCGACTCCGTGCCCTGAAGAGCGATCTTGGCCAGGCGGTTCTTCGCGACTTTGACGGTACCGCCAGCTGCGCGCATCTTCGAACGGAAGTCGTTCATTTGCGCAACCGTGACACCAGCATAGTGGGCCACGACAACCGAACCGGAAGTCTTGAAGACTTCGTTCAGCTCCGTGACGAATTCGCGTTTTTCCGCTCTTTCCACTGTCTGTCTCCAGTTGATGGGACCGCAATCCTGCAGGCCCCACCGGGTTTGCCTTTTGCCTCAAGGGATCCAGGTTACCGAGATCCCAAGCGACGCTTGAGGATCCTGTCCCCTCGCGCCGAAGCTATGCTTCCGCGCCAAGGCGAATAAGGCTCGAACCGAACTTCAAGACGTCATCAGACGTTTAAATATCGGGTCTTACCCCGTCTCATGCAGGTGAATATTAAGGCCGTAAGGCCACCCGCAATCTCGGACAGGAATTCCGGGTTTCCCCGGAAATTCCCGGCCCCGAGGGGCCAGGAATTCGTTGTTCCCGAAGCCGAAGCTCCGGAGAAATTCTATCAGGCCGAAACGGTCGCCGGATCGATCTTGACGCCCGGGCCCATGGTCGAGGAGATGGCCACGCGCTTGACGTAGTTGCCCTTCGCGCCAGCCGGCTTCGCCTTGACGACGGCGTCGGCGAAAGCCTTGATGTTTTCTTCGAGCGCCTTGGCGTCGAAGGAGGCCTTGCCGATACCGGCATGGATGATACCAGCCTTCTCGACGCGGAACTCGACCGCACCACCCTTGGAAGCCTTGACGGCGCCGGCGACGTCCATGGTGACGGTGCCGACCTTCGGGTTCGGCATCATGCCACGCGGGCCGAGCACCTTACCGAGACGACCGACGAGCGGCATCATGTCCGGAGTGGCGATGCAACGATCGAAGTCGATCTTGCCGCCCTGGACGATTTCGACGAGGTCTTCGGCGCCGACGATGTCTGCACCAGCAGCCTTGGCTTCATCAGCCTTGGCGCCACGGGCGAAGACGGCGACGCGAACGTCGCGGCCGGTGCCGTTCGGCAGGTTGACAACGCCGCGAACCATCTGGTCGGCGTGACGCGGGTCAACGCCGAGGTTCATCGCGATTTCAACGGTTTCGTCGAACTTGGCGACGGCCCGTTCCTTGACCATGGCGATGGCGTCCGACAGAGCAACTAGCTTCGTCGGGTCAACACCTTCGCGGATCTTCTGCATGCGCTTTGCGAGCTTAGCCATGATCAACCTACCACTTCCAGGCCCATGGAGCGGGCAGAGCCCTCGACCATTGCCATTGCGCCATCGACGTCGGCTGCGTTCAGGTCCTTCATCTTGCCTTCGGCGATCGCACGGACCTGAGCCTTGGTGATGGTTCCGACCTTCGCACCCTTGCCCGGCGTCTTCGAGCCGGAGGTGATCTTAGCTTCCTTCTTCAGCCAGTAGGTAACCGGCGGCTGCTTCATAGCGAAGGTGAAGGACTTGTCCTGGTAATAGGTGATGACGACCGGGATCGGCATACCCTTTTCCATTTCCTGCGTGGCGGCATTGAACGCCTTGCAGAATTCCATGATGTTAATGCCACGCTGACCAAGGGCCGGGCCGATCGGCGGGGACGGGTTCGCCGATCCTGCCTTGACCTGGAGCTTGAGCTGGCCTGCAACTTTCTTAGCCATATCTCTCTGCCTTTCGATGAGGACCGGTTGCCCGGCCCAGATGTGCCGGTTCAAACCGGCGGCTGCGGTTGCGTGGTACGTTTGAAAGGTCCGGCTTCAGACCCTCACCCTCCCACGCGCTTGCGGGATCAAGAGACCCCTGCCGATCAGACCTTTTCGACCTGACCGTATTCCAGTTCGACCGGGGTCGCGCGACCGAAGATCGAAACCTCGACCTTGAGACGCGAACGCTCCTCGTCGACATCCTGAACGACACCGTTGAACGAAGCGAACGGACCGTCGGATACGCGAACCTGTTCGCCGATCTCGAAGGAGACGGAGGACTTCGGACGCTCGACGCCCTCCTGGACCTGACCCAGGATGCGCTCGGCTTCGAAATCCGGGATCGGCACAGGCTTGTTGTCGGAACCGAGGAAACCCGTGACCTTCGGCGTGTTCTTGATCAGGTGATAGGCCTCGTCGGTCAGGTTCGCCCGCACCAGCACATAGCCGGGGAAGAACTTGCGCTCGCTGTCGACCTTGCGGCCGCGACGGATCTCGACGACCTTCTCGGTCGGGACAAGGATCTTCTCGAAGAGGTGGTCAAGCCCCTTCTGTCGAGCCTTGTGCTCGATGTCTTCCGCGACCTTCTTTTCGAAATTGGAATAAGCGTGGACGATATACCAACGTGCAGCCATGTTCGTCTCCGCCGATTAAATGCTGATGTTCAGCACGAGGCTGATCAGCCAGCCGATCAACTGATCGGCCGCAAAGAAAAACAGCGCGGCAAAGACCACCATGAACAGCACCATCGCCGTCGAGATCATTGTCTCGCGGCGCGACGGCCATGTGACCTTGGACGTCTCGGAGCGGACCTGCTGCAGAAACGCGAATGGATTAGTCTTGGATGCCATTTAATGCCCACGCATTTACGGCGCGTAAAGCCGACGATGTCAGCCCCACGCACCGCGTGTCTGTTTGAACCCTACATAAAGATCGATTCCCCTTTATACAAGAGAGAATCCATCCGTCCGCAACTTTTGCCTTCATCAAGCCGACACACTCTCAAAGCGATCGTCGCAATTTTCTGCGCCGAATTGTCGGGCTTGGCAGGGGCAGCAGGGCTCGAACCTACGACCTGCGGTTTTGGAGACCGCCGCTCTACCAACTGAGCTATACCCCTAAGCCGTCTCTCGACAAGCCCTGGTCAATGACCGTCACTTGCGAGCTTGGCGCTGTTTAAGGTGGTCTGAAGAAAATGGCAAGCCTCTTTTTGAAGCTTTTTCAAAGAGCCCACAGCCGCCCGTCCCCGCCCGGCACCCCCGCTGACGCAACGCATTCCTACCGGCGGAAGCAGTCGGAATCGCGCGCCGGGGAGCTCGCCCGGGCCCGATCGACGCCCGGCCGCCCCTCCCCGGCGAATCGCGATCCATCGTCATTGCCGCGGCGGCGCCGACAAACAAAAAAGGCCCCGCCGTTTCCGGCGGGGCCCTCTCAATCCCCGGAGGGGAAAGAACTTACTCGATGATCGAGGCAACGATGCCGGCGCCGACGGTGCGGCCGCCTTCGCGGATGGCGAAGCGCAGCTTTTCTTCCATGGCGATCGGCACGATCAGTTCGACTTCAACCGTGACGTTGTCGCCCGGCATGACCATT
>Ga0209643_1001721_pt1 | contig 18250 bp, 21 predicted proteins | sample AutmiccBRH37_all_FD_187383 | JGI IMG/M metagenome (GOLD analysis project Ga0209643, IMG submission 187383) | Deep subsurface microbial communities from Mt. Terri, Switzerland - Autotrophic microbial communities BRH/37_all (SPAdes) (version 2) | ecosystem: Environmental > Aquatic > Deep... | reverse complement strand
CAGGTGCGCGAACTGACCCACCGCTTCCCCATCTACGGATGAAATGACCGATGAAGTGCCCCTTCTGCGGTCATCAGGACACCCAGGTTAAGGACAGCCGGCCGTCAGACGACGGCTCGGCCATCCGACGCCGTCGGTCCTGTCCGAACTGCAACGGGCGTTTCACCACGTTCGAACGGGTGCAACTGCGCGAGCTGGTCATCCTGAAGCGCAACGGTCGCCGCACGCCGTTCGAGCGGGACAAGCTGGAACGGTCGCTGGGCGTGGCCCTGCGTAAACGGCCGGTTCAGGCCGAACAGGTCGAGCAGATGGTCAACCGGATCGTGCGCCAGCTGGAAAGCCTGGGCGAGACCGAGATCCCGTCCAGCGTCGTCGGCGACTTCATCATGAAGGCGCTGAAGGGCGTCGATGAGGTGGCCTATGTCCGCTACGCCTCGGTCTACAAGGATTTCCGCCACACCGGCGACTTCGCCAAATTCCTAGGCGATGAAGGGTTCGACGACCCGTCCGGCAAGGCCTGATGCGCGTCACCCTGAAACTGGCGACGTCGCTTGACGGCCGCATCGCCACGGCGTCGGGCGAGAGCCAATGGATCACCGGCGAGGCGGCGCGGCTGGAAGGCCATAGGTTGCGGGCGGGCCACGACGCCATCCTGGTCGGGGTCGAGACCGTGCTTCACGACGATCCCGAACTGACCGCCCGCCTGCCGGGGCGCAGCGTGGATCAGCCGCTGCGGGTCGTGCTGGACAGCCGGTTGCGGACGCCGCCCACAGCCAAGGTCGCGGGCGAGAACAGCCTGATCCTCACCACCGTCGAGCCAGCCCCGGTCGGCGCCGCCGAAGTGATCCAGGTCGAGGCCGAGGACGGACGTCCGGCGATCCCGGCGGTGCTGACGGCGCTGAAGGCGGCGGGCGCGGGCTCGGTCCTGATCGAGGGCGGCGGCCAGGTGGCGGCCTCATTCCTGCGCGCCGGCGTGGTGGATCGTTTGGAATGGTTCCGCGCCCCGATCCTGCTGGGCGGGGAGGGACGGCCCTGCGTCGCGGCCCTGGCTCTTGCAAAGCTGTCCGACGCCCCCAAGTTCCGTCGCCTGGGTGTCGAGCCCGTCGGAGACGACCTGTGGGAGCGTTACGAGCGATCGTAAGCCCGCCGCCGAGCGCTTCCGCCGGCTGATTTCAGACTATTCAGACTGTCTTTTTTGGGTCCGGGAGGGACCGGAGCCGAAATGTTCACCGGAATCGTCACCGACATAGGCCGCGTTCGCGACGTCCGTGAAACCGAGCGGGACCGCCGCTATGAGATCGAGACGGTCTGGGACGTCGCCGGGATCGACCTGGGCGCCTCGATCAGTCATGCGGGCTGCTGCCTGACGGTGACCGAGAAGGGGCCGGACTGGTTCGCGGTCGAGGTGTCGAACGAGACCCTGTCCAAGACCACCCTGGGCGCCTGGAAGGCCGGCGACGGCGTCAATCTGGAGCGGGCGGCCAAACTGGGCGACGAGATGGGCGGCCATGTTGTTTCGGGCCATGTCGACGGTCTGGGACGCGTCGTGTCGATCACGCCGGAGGGCGGGTCGCACCGGGTCGAGGTCGAGGCGCCGGCGCCCCTGCACCGCTATATCGCCGCCAAGGGCTCCATCACCGTGGACGGCGTCTCCCTGACGGTGAACAGCGTCGAGGGTCAGGTGTTTTCGTTGAATATCATTCCGCATACGTGGGAAGTGACGACCCTGGGACGCCTGAAGGTCGGCGATCCGGTCAATCTCGAGATCGACATGCTGGCGCGATACCTCGCGCGGTGGCAGGAGACGGCATGATGCAGTTTGCAGCCAGTAATATGAACGACAGCCCGATCAGTCCCATCGAGGATATCCTGGAGGACGCCCGCAACGGGCGGCCCTATATCCTGGTGGACGCCGAGGACCGCGAGAACGAGGGGGACATCATCATCCCCGCCCAGTTCGCCACCCCCGAACAGATCAATTTCATGATCCGTCAGGCGCGCGGCCTGGTCTGTCTGGCCATGACGGCGGAGCGCGCGAACCAGCTGCGTCTGCCGCCGATGGCGGCGGACAATCGCGAGAGCATGAAGACCGCCTTCACAGTCTCGATCGAGGCCAAGGAAGGCGTCACGACCGGCATTTCGGCCGCTGACCGTTCGCGCACCATCCATGTGGCGACCGATGCGTCGAAGGGCATGGATGACATCGTCTCGCCCGGCCACATCTTCCCCCTGGTGGCGCGTGACGGCGGCGTGCTGGTCCGCGCCGGCCATACGGAGGCCGCGGTCGACATCAGCCGCATGGCGGGCCTGACCCCGGCCGGGGTGATCTGCGAGATCATCAAGGACGACGGCGAGATGGCGCGGATGCCCGATCTGGTCGCCTTCGCCCAGCTGCATGGGCTGAAAATCGGCACCATCGCCGACCTGATCGCCTATCGCCGCCGCACCGAACGGTTCGTCGAGCGGATCATGGATACGCCGTTCGAGAGCGTCCACGGCGGCCCCTTCCGCCTGATGCTGTACAAGAACACCATCGAGGGGGCGGAACACGTCGCCCTGGTTCACGGCCGGCCCGAGCCGGGCAAACCGACCCTGGTGCGGATGCATCAGGTGGACTTCGCCTGCGACCTGCTGGGCCATGTCGAGGCGCGCCAGGACTATGTGCCCAAGGCCCTGCAACAGATCACCGAGCATGACGGCCCCGGTGTGGTCGTCTTCCTGCGCGATCCGTCGCTGAATTCGCTGGCCGAGCGGCTGGCCGGCGTGGACAAGCCGGCGGCGAAGGACCGGTCGCTGCGCGCCTATGGCGTGGGGGCTCAGATCCTGCTGGACCTGGGCGTCAAGGACATGATCGTGATGAGTTCGACGCGACCCGAACCGACGGCGCTGGACGGCTACGGCCTGCGTATCGTCGGCTGGCGCGACATGGATGGAGAAGACAAGGCGTGAATGACGCACCCCGTATTCTGATCGTCGAGGCGCGCTTCTACGACGAGCTGGCCGACGCCTTGCTGGAAGGCGCCAAGGAGACGTTGAAGGCGCAGGGCGCCCAGTTCGACGTCGTCACCGTGCCCGGCGCCCTGGAAGTGCCGACGACGATCGCCCTGGCCGAGGAGTCCGGACGCTTCCCCACCGCGCCGCGCTATGACGGCTATGTCGCCCTGGGCTGCGTGATCCGTGGCGAGACCTATCATTTCGAGATCGTCTCGGACCAGTCGGCGGCCGGCCTGATGGCCCTGGGCGTCAAGGGCCTGATCATCGGCAACGGCATTCTGACGACCGAGGACGAGGAGCAGGCCTGGGCCCGGGCCCGGCTTTCGGAAGGGGATAAGGGGGGCGGCGCGGCCAAAGCCTGCCTCGACCTCATTGCATTGAAGAAGCGGTTGCGGCTAGGCCTCGGCGCATGACTGAACCGAACAGCGTCAAGGCCGTCCTCGAACAACTGGCCGAGGCGGAAAAACAACGGGCCGAGCCCAACCTCAGCTCCAAACAGCGGCGGGCCCGCACCGTGTCGCGTCTGGCGGCCGTCCAGGCTCTGTACCAGATGGAGCTGGCGGGCGAGGGCGTGGAGACGGTGATCACCGAGTTCTCCAACTTCCGCTTCGACGCCGATATCGAGGGCGAAGCCCTGGCCGAGGCTGACGAGGCCTATTTCGCCGACATCGTGCGCGGGGTGATCGAGAGCCAGCGCGATATCGACACGGCGATCAAGGCCCGTCTCGCTTCGAACTGGCGGCTGGAGCGGATCGACGCCACCCTGCGCGCCCTGCTGCGCTCGGGCGCCTGGGAGCTGATCAAACATCCCGAGACGCCGCGCGAAGTGGTGATCGACGAATATGTCGAACTGGCCAAGGCCTTCTTCGACGACGCCGAGGCGCGGTTCGTCAATGCGGCGCTGGACGGCGTGGCGAAAGACGCGCGAGCCTGATGCCCGCGCTCGACGTCGCGGGCGAGTTCGAGACGATCGAGAAGCTGCTGCGGCCTCTGGCCCATCCCGAATGGGGGCGGGGGCTTCAGGACGATGTGGCGGTGCTGCCGTCCCGCCCCGGCCATGACCTGGTCCTGACCAAGGACGCCATCGTAGAGGGCGTGCATTTTCTGCCCGACGATCCGCTGGATACGGTGGCGAAGAAGCTGCTGCGGGTGAATCTGTCGGACCTGGCGGCCAAGGGCGCCGAGCCGTTCGGTTATCTGCTGGCCTGCCATTGGTCGGAGCGGTGTGGGTGGCCTGAACGGGAGGCCTTCGCGGCGGGTCTGGCCGAGGATCAGGCCCTGTTCAACGTCTTCCTGCTGGGCGGGGACACGGTGAAGACGCCGGGGCCGGCGGCATTTTCCGTGACCGCCCTGGGCTGGGTTCCGGCGGGCGCGGCCGTGTCGCGCGCCGGCGCCCAGGTCGGGGATCTGGTCTTCGTCACCGGGACGATCGGCGACGGCATGCTGGGGCTGAAGGCTGCGCGGGGCGAGCTGCCGCTGGACGCCGAAAGACTGAAGGCCCTGGTCGATCACTATCGCATGCCCATGCCCCGGCTGGATTTCGCCGAGGTCGTGCGGACCCTGGGGACGGCCGCAGCCGACGTGTCCGACGGTCTGGTCGCCGACCTGGCCCATATCGCCAAGGCGAGCGGGGTCGGCGTGGCGCTGAACCTGAACGTCCTGCCCCTGTCGGCAGCCGCCCAGGCCTGGTTCGAGGACCGGGTCGATCCGCAGGCGGCGCTGGAGGCGCTGGCGACCGGGGGCGACGACTATCAGATCGCCTTCACCGCCCACCCGCGCCACGAGGAGACGCTGAGACGCGAGGCTGAGCGGCGGCTGCTTCGGCTGACCCGGATCGGCGCCGTGACGGCTGGCGCAGGGGTTGCGGCGACCTATGACGGTCAGGCGGTCGCATTGGAGCGCGACGGCTGGACCCACGGTTGAGCCGCTCTGGCGGCAACAGAATCCTAACCGGAACGGGCTAAGCGTACCGATCATGGATCGCAGAACCCTGATCACCGCCGGACCGGTCGCTATGGCGACTGTCGCCGCCGCCCCGGCCGTCGCCTCGTCAAGCAAGGCGCCCGAGACGGCGCCGGCGCTGGGGCTGCCGGGTCTCGGCCTGCCCGTGATCGCGGACGGCCGGCTGAGAAACTACGTCTTCGTATCGCTGAGGCTGCACATCGGCGGCGGCAAGAGCCTGGAAGAGATGAGGCTCAAGGAAGCCTTCTTCCGCGACGCCCTGGTCAGGGCCGCGCATCGCACGCCGTTCACCGTGGCCGGCGACTGGACCCGTCTGGACGAGGGCCGGATGTCCGCCGCGCTCGTCGCTGCGGCCAATTCCATCTCGGGACGGGGTTCGGTCACGCGGGTCGAGGTCTTGAACCAAAGTCCGCGTCGCCGCGGCGGCATGCTGGGTCGCTGAAGCCCGTTCCAGCGATCACGGTTGCGTCACCGGGACGCCCATGACACGCTCCGCCTGCAAATCCCAAGGGACGCACTGACGCGTCCGCCGCGTGCGGGGGGACCGGAAGGCGGACAGAGGCGATAACGCCCGCCCGCGCCAAGGCCTGCGCGCCTGTTTGCAAGGGCATGGAAACGCCAATGACGACTTTTCTTACGCTGGCTTTCGCCGCCGGTGTTCTGGCGGTGCTGTACGGCGCCGTCCAGACCGCCGTGCTGATGAAGGCGAGCACCGGCAATGACAAGATGCGAGAGATCGCGGCCGCCATCCAGGAAGGCGCCTCGGCCTATCTGAAACGGCAATATATGACGATTGGCCTGGTCGGGATCGTGATCCTGATCGCGGCCTATTTCCTGATCGGCGTCTATGCGGCGGTCGGCTTCCTGGTCGGGGCCGTGCTGTCGGGCGCCGCCGGTTACGCCGGCATGCTGATCTCGGTCCGGGCCAATGTGCGTACGGCGCAGGCCGCTTCGGAAAGCCTGTCCAAGGGACTGAACCTGGCCTTCCGGTCAGGAGCGATCACCGGGATGTTCGTGGCGGGCGGAGCCCTGATCGGGGTGTCCGGCTATTATATCGTGCTGACGCATCATATGGGCCTGGCTTCGACCAGTCGGGAGGTGATCGACGGGCTTGTGGCCCTGGGCTTCGGCGCCTCGCTGATCTCGATCTTCGCCCGTCTGGGCGGAGGCATCTTCACCAAGGGCGCCGACGTGGGCGGCGACATGGTGGGCAAGGTCGAGGCCGGAATTCCCGAAGACGATCCAAGGAACGCCGCGACAATCGCCGACAATGTGGGCGACAATGTCGGGGACTGCGCCGGCATGGCGGCCGACCTGTTCGAGACCTATGCGGTCACGACGGTGGCGACCATGGTCCTGGCGGCCATCTTCTTCCGGGGTCAGCCCTATGTGGATGTGATGATGGCGCTGCCGCTGGCGATCTGCGGGGTCTGTATCTTCACCTCGATCATCGGCAGCTTCTTCGTACGGCTGGGCAAAAGCCAGAACATCATGGGCGCCCTGTACCAGGGGCTGATCGTGACGGGCGTCCTGTCCATCGGCGCGGTCTGGTGGGTCATCGATCAGATGGTTACTGGTCCGATCGTCACCGCGAGCGGGCTGGAGATCCAGCCGATGGCGCTGTTCTGGTCCGGCATGGTCGGACTGGCGGTGACGGCGGCCATCGTGGTGGTGACCGAATACTACACCGGCTCCAACTTCCGGCCCGTACGGTCGGTGGCCAACGCCTCGGTGTCGGGCCACGGGACGAACGTCATCCAGGGGCTGGCTGTGTCGCTGGAGGCCACGGCGCTTCCCGCCCTGACCATCATCGTCGGCATCGTCGCCAGCTTCCAGCTGGCAGGCCTGTTCGGCATCGCCATCGCCACCACCACCATGCTGGGCGTGGCGGGGATGATCGTGGCCCTGGACGCCTTCGGGCCGGTCACGGACAACGCCGGAGGTATCGCCGAGATGGCGGGCCTGCCCAGCGAGGTGCGGCATTCGACCGATGCGCTGGACGCGGTGGGCAACACCACCAAGGCTGTGACCAAGGGCTACGCCATCGGTTCGGCCGGACTGGGGGCTCTGGTCCTGTTCGCCGCCTATACGTCGGACCTGCAGTATTTCTCGGCCAATCCAGGGGATTATCCCTTCTTCGCCGACATGGGGCCGATCGCCTTCGACCTGACCAATCCCTATGTGGTCGTCGGCCTGCTGTTCGGGGGACTGTTGCCCTTCCTGTTCGGCGGCATGTCGATGATGGCGGTGGGGCGGGCGGCCGAGGCCGTGGTGGCCGAGGTGCGCCGTCAGTTCCGCGAGAACCCCGGCATCATGACCTATCAGGTCAAGCCGGAGTACGGCCGAGCCGTCGATATCCTGACCAAGGCGGCGATTCGCGAGATGATCGTGCCGTCGCTGCTGCCGGTGCTGTCGCCTATCGTCCTCTTCGTCGCCGTCCTGGCGATTTCGGACAAGGCCAACGCCTTCGCCGCGCTGGGCGCCATGCTGATGGGGGTGATCGTCACCGGCCTGTTCGTCGCCATCTCGATGACCTCGGGCGGCGGCGCCTGGGACAACGCCAAGAAGGTGATCGAGGAAGGCTTCACCGACAAGAACGGCGTCGTCCACGGCAAGGGCTCCGAGGCTCACAAGGCGGCCGTGACCGGCGACACGGTGGGGGATCCCTACAAGGACACCTCAGGGCCGGCGGTGAACCCGATGATCAAGATCACCAATATCGTCGCCCTGCTGCTGCTGGCGGTGCTGGCGAGCGGCACTGTCGGCTAGGTAAACCAAGCCGATACGAAAACGCCCCGGAGAGCGATCTCCGGGGCGTTTCTGTCTTGGCGCGAGCGTCGGTTAGTCCGGACGACGCTGGCCGGGGGTGTCGTCCTCGGTGCGGGGCAGCTGGCCGCGGCCGACGTTGCCCAGCAGTTGCTCCAGCACCGTCAGGGCGCGGCCGCGGGTCGGGGTCTCGGTCCGGTTCATGGCGATCTGCTCGCCGTCGGCCAGGCCCAGGGTGCGGACGCCGGTCACCGTGTCGCCGTTCGGCTCGAAGGTGACTTCGGTGACGGTGCGGCTGGAGATGGTCGGCCGGTTGTAGGTGTATTTCTCGGTCGTCTGGCTGATGTAGTACCAGACTTGGTCCGGTTCGAAGGTCGAGGTGGTCGACGGAGAACCCAGGCGGGCCAGCACCGTCTCCTTGGTGTCGGTTCCGGCGACGATGTCCTGGGGCTTAGCGTCGATGGCCTGGAAGCCGTTGGAGCCGATCGTCGGCGCGCAGGCGGCGGACAGGGTCGCCAGGGAAACGGCGGCGAAAAGCGGGACGAAACGAGACATGATCGGGCGCCTGCGAGAGAACAAGGTCTTTGACCTAGACGGACACGCGTCCTAGTTCAACGGCGCGGCGGAAAAGGGGCCGCGGAAAACCATGCTGAAAAACCTGTTCAAACCCCGGCCCGGCGCCCGCATCGGCGACCACCTGTACGCCCTGGCGGTGGAACAGGCCCGCAATGTCGCCTTCTATACGCGCCTGGGCGTGGCCGACCGGATCGACGCCCGGTTCGAGCTCTACACCCTGCATGTCCTGCTGCTGGTGCTGCGGCTGCGCGACGAGAACACCGAACAGGGACGCGACGCGGGCCAGGCGCTGTTCGACGTCTATGTCTCGGCCCTGGATCATGCGCTGCGCGAGGAAGGCGTGGGCGACGTCTCGGTCGGCAAGAAGATGCGCAAGCTGGGCGAGGCCCTGTACGGGCGGATGAACGCCTATGAGACGCCGCTGCGCGACGCCGATACGGCGGCGCTGACGCAGGCGCTGGCGCGCAATGTCTATGCCGAACCCGAGGCTGAACAAGCCGAGGCTCTGGCGCGCTATGCGATCGCCGTGCGGGCTGGTCTGGCGGCGCAGAAATTCAACGAAGTGCTGGCGCGGCCGGCCTGGACGGAAATTTGAGACTATGAGCGTGAGCCTTCCCTACAGCGAGACGGTGCGGATCAACCAGATCGGGTCCGGTCTGACCCGGATGCTTGAGCCGGACGCGGAGACGCGCAAGCGAATCGCCCGCGCCCTGGACCTTCAGCGGCTGGAGGATTTCGTGATCGACATGGAGGTGAAGCCGACGCCCTCGACCAGCGAATGGACGCTGAAAGGGCGGGTGAAGGCCCATGCGGTCCAGACCTGCGGCCTGACGCTTGAGCCCCTGCCGGTCGATGTCGATCGTCGCTTCTCGATCCAGCTGGTCGAAGCCGCGCCGCAGGAGACCGACGAGATCGAGGTGACGCTTGACGAAGAGGACGCCGACCTGATCGAGGACGGCAAGATCGACCTGGGCCAGTACGCCGTCGAGCAACTGGCCCTGTCGCTGGATCCCTTCCCCCGCAAGCCCGGCGCGGAATTCGTGCAACCGGAAGAGCCCGCCGAGATTTCCCCCTTTGCCGCCCTGAAAGCCCTGAAGTCGCCAGAGGACGAAGGCTGAGGTTGACGTAGGGGCCGGGTGGTTGCATCCCCCCGGCTGGGCGCTATCGTCCAGCGCCCCTATATCAAGCGTCGCGCGACAAGACGGCGCGGCCACACGAGGTCCATTTGCCAGCCCCAGTTACGATCTCGCTTGACGCCATGGGCGGCGATCACGGGCCATCCGTCGTCGTGCCCGGCGTTCGCTCCTATATCCGCACGCACGGCGGGGAAGGCGTCCGCTTCCTGCTCCACGGCGACGAGGCCCAGATCAGGGCCGAACTGGCGCGGTGCGACCTGCCGGCCGACGCCGTCGAAATCCGCCATACCGACAAGGTCGTGGCCATGGACGAGAAGCCCGCCCAGGCCATGCGCCGGGGTAAGGGCTCCAGCCTGTGGAACGCCGTCGAGGCGGTGAAGACGGGCGAGGCCGGCGGCGTCGTCTCGGCCGGCAACACCGGCGCCCTGATGGCGATCTCCAAACTGATCCTGCGCATGTCCGCGCCGGGGCTGGAACGGCCGGCCATCGTCGCCAGCTGGCCGACCTTCAAGGGCCATACGGCGGTTCTGGACGTCGGCGCCAATATCGGCAGCGACGCCGAGCAGCTGGTGGAGTTCGCCATCATGGGCGAGGCCTTCCAGTCGGCGGTGCGCGGCATCGCCCGCCCGACCATCGGCCTGCTGAACGTCGGGTCCGAGGACATGAAGGGCAATGAACAGGTCAAGGAGGCGCACGCCATCCTGCGCGACGGCCCGTTCGACCTGAACTATCACGGCTTCGTCGAGGGCGACGACATCGCCAAGGGGACGGTGGACGTGGTCGTGACCGACGGCTTCACCGGCAATATCGCGCTGAAGACCGCCGAGGGCACGGCGCGCTATATTTCCGCCCTGCTGCGCGAGGCTTTGACCTCGAACCTGCAATCCAAGCTGGGCGCCGCCATCGCCATGCCCGCGCTGAAGAAGATGCGGCAGAAGATCGATCCCAGCACGATCAACGGCGGCCCGTTGCTGGGGCTGAACGGCATCGTGGTCAAGAGCCACGGCGGCGCCGACGCCACCGGCTTCGGCAACGCGGTCCGCATCGCCGTGGAACTGGCCCGCAGCGACTATATGACCAAGGTCGGCGCCAATCTGGGCAAGCTGGACGCCGTGTTCGACCATTCCAGCACGCCCGCCGCCCCCGTTGGAGAATCCCTTCAGTGAGCGTCACCCGCAGCGCCGTGACCGGTGTCGGTTCCTTCCTGCCGGAACAGATCGTCACCAACGCCGATCTGGCCAAGATCGTCGACACCTCGGACGAATGGATCCAGGAACGCACCGGCATCAAGCAGCGCCACAAGGCGCGCGACGACCAGCCCACCAGCGACCTTGCGCTGGAGGCCGCCAAGAAGGCCCTGGCCGACGCGGGCAGGACCGCGGCGGACGTCGACATGATCATCGTGGCCACGACCACGCCCGACATGACCTTCCCTGCGGTCGCCTCGATCGTTCAGCGTAAGCTGGGGGCGCCGGTCGGCGTCGCCTTCGACGTCCAGGCCGTCTGCTCGGGCTTCGTCTATGCGCTGAGCGTCGCCGACGGCTTTGTCGCGCGCGGCCTGTCCAAATGCGCCCTGGTGATCGGGGCGGAGGAGATGACGCGGCTGATGGACTGGACCGACCGGACCACCTGCGTCCTGTTCGGCGACGGGGCCGGGGCCGTGGTGCTGGAGCCGCGTGAAGGGCAGGGCACGTCCGCCGACCAGGGCATGCTGGGCTTCGCCCTGCGCGCCGACGGGTCCAAGACCGATCTGCTCTATGTGGACGGCGGACCGGCCTCGACCGGGACCGTCGGTCATCTGCGAATGGCCGGCAATCAGGTCTTCCGCCACGCCGTGGTCAATATCGCCGAAGGCATCACCGCCGCCTGCGCCGCGGCGAATATCGAGATCGCCGACGTCGACTGGTTCGTGCCCCATCAGGCCAATCAGCGGATCATCAAGGGGGTCGGCGACCGCCTGGGTCTGGACGAGGACAAGGTCATCTCGACCGTGGCCATGCACGCCAATACTTCGGCCGCCTCGATCCCTCTGGCGCTGGACGCCGCGATCCAGGACGGGCGCATCAAGAAGGGCGACATGGTCCTGCTGGAGGCCATGGGCGGCGGCCTGACCTGGGGCGCCTGCGCCCTGAGACTCTAAGTCAGGCCATAGGCATTGATTTCTAGGAGACTTTGCGTCCCTATAGGCTGAACGGATCGCAACAAGCCGGGGATATGATGTCAGGCCAACAGACCGTAACGCGCGCCGATCTTTGCGAGGCCGTGCACGAAGAGGTCGGTCTGTCCCGGCAGGAATGTTCGGCCCTGGTCGAACGGACCCTGGAACTGATCGTGGAATCCCTGGAGCAGGGCGACACGGTGAAGCTTTCGGGGTTCGGCGTCTTCCAGGTTCGCGAGAAGCGCGCCCGGATGGGGCGCAACCCCAAGACCGGCGAACCGGCGGCGATCAATCCGCGCCGGGTCATCAGCTTCCGCGCCTCTCAGATCATGAAGAGCCGGGTGCACGACGCCGTCGTCGAGGCCTGATTCCCGTGGCCAAGAGCGCCGACGCCTTCCGCACGATTTCCGAGGCGGCCGAGGAGGTCGGGGCTCCGCAGCATGTGTTGCGCTTCTGGGAAACCAAGTTCGACTTCGTGACGCCGGTGAAGCGCGCCGGCGGACGACGTTTCTACCGCCCGCAGGACGTAGCGGTGCTGAAGGCGATTCGTCGTCTGCTGCACGATGAGGGGCTGACGATCCGCGGCGTCCAGCGCCTGCACAAGGAGCAGGGGCTCAAGAAGCTGGTCGGCGCGGAGACGGCCGATCTGATCGAGAACGGCGTCAGCGTACCGGCGGCCTCGCCGCGTTCGGCGGCTGTCGGCGAGCCCGCGCGCCTGCAGGCCGTCCTGGCCGATCTGGAGCGTGCGAAGTCCCGATTGGACGCCGTTCTGACAAGGTAGGTGGAAAACCTGTTTTAGCGTTTGCGGCGCGCGAAACCCGCGTCTATAGGGAGCGCCTTCGGAGCGTGGCGCAGCCTGGTAGCGCACTTGACTGGGGGTCAAGGGGTCGCAGGTTCGAATCCTGTCGCTCCGACCATCTGACCTTTTTTGGGTTGTATGGCGGATTAAGGGGTCGCTTTCGGGCGGCCCCTTCGCAATTGCGCCAAAGGTCCGCGATGAAGCGGGCCGTCTTCCATATTTACAGAATCCGACGGCCTCACGAGCGTGGGCGCCCGCTCCATGCGATGCGAACCGCAGGCGCGCGTCGCCCGTCTGGGCGGCCGTGATGTCGATGTAGTGGGGCTGCCCAGCTTGAAGGGCTTCACCGAGTGGCTCCGCGGGTAGGATTCGAACCTACGACCAGCCGATTAACAGTCGGCTGCTCTACCACTGAGCTACCGCGGAACTGCTCGGGAGGCGGGCCTATAGCAGCGGCCTTTGGATTCGTGCAATGGGAAAAATGACGAATGCGCACGATCTCAATCATTGACCCCGAAGACCCCCGGATCGCCGGCTTCCGCGATATCCGCGAACGCGACCTGACGGGACGCGAGGGCCTGTTCGTCGCGGAGGGGGAGGTGGTGCTGCGGGTTCTGGCGTCGTCCGCCTCCCTGTGCCGGCCACGCGCCCTGCTGCTGGCGGAGAAGCGTGCGGAGGCTCTGAAGGACGTCATAGACGCCCTGCCAGAGGCGACCCCGGTCTATGTCGTCGGTCAGGCGGTCCTGGACCGGGTCGCCGGCTTTCCCCTTCATCGCGGCATCCTGGCCCTGGGGGAGAAGCCCGTCGCGCCTTCGGTCGGGACGATCCTGGAGACGGTCGCCGACGACGATGTCTTCCTGATCGCGAGCGGCATAGGCAATCACGACAATATGGGCGGCCTGTTCCGCAATGCGGCCGCCTTCGGCGCGCGGGCGGTCCTGCTGGACCAGACCTGCTGCGATCCCTTTTATCGCAAGGCCATCCGGGTGTCGGTCGGCGCCGTGCTGCGGACGCCGTCCGCGCGTCCTGAGGCGGCGGAGGCTCTGGTGGAGGCGATGCAGGCGGCGGGCGTCGAGGTTCTGGCTCTGACCCCCAGCGCCACCCAGAGACTGGCCGATTATCGTCGCGGCGGCCCGGTCGCCGTGATGGTGGGATCGGAGGGGCCGGGCCTGCCGCGCGCGGTGATCGATCGCTGCCGCGCCGTCGGGGTGCCGATGGCGGGAGGGTTCGATTCCCTCAATGTCGCCGTGACCAGCGCCCTGGCCCTGCACCAGGTCGCCAGCGTCGGCCCCACGCGCTCACCAGGATGTTAGGCCGTTAAGCTTTTGTACACCTTGCGGGCCGGCCGAAAGTATGGCGACCATCGGCTGGCTGGGGGGACGACCGATGAACATCCTGTATTTCCTGAACCGGAACGTGCGAGCCGCCTTGTTCGTCGCGGTCGGGGCCGTCGGTCTGGGCGCGGCGGGGCTGATCGGCTGGATCACCGCGCCCATCTGATCCATTGACGCCTGGCCGAAACGAAAAAGGCGCGGATCCTGCGATCCGCGCCTTTTCTTCGGTCGTCGCGATGGAGGCCTGACCGGGAATCGAACCCGGGTGCAAGGATTTGCAGTCCTCTGCGTCACCACTCCGCCATCAGGCCGCTTTATCCCCGATTTCTCGGGGGCGGTCATCGCGAGGGGCGTTCGCTATCAGATCGGATTGTCCGCTGCAACGCACGGAACTATAAGCGCGCGAGATTTCCTCCCCGACTATCGATTGAAGGCTGCCCAAAGATGGATTTCACCGCCGAGCGCAAGGCCCTGGTCGACTCGCAGGTTCGCGTGAACGACGTCACCAGCCATGAGATTCACATGGCCATGATGGAGACGCCGCGCGAGCGCTACTGCGCGCCCGACCGGGTCTTCGCCGCCTATTCCGATGCGTCGGTCGAGATCGCCGGCGACCGCAGGCTGATGCCGGCGCGGGACGTGTCCAAGCTGTTGCAGGCCGCCGATGCGCGGGAAGGGGAGAAGGCGCTCGCCATCGCCGCCCCCTACGCCGCCGCTGTTCTGGCCCGCATGGGCCTGACGGTCACGGCCCAGGAAGCGGACCAGGCCGTGTTCGACGTGGTCGGCGAGGCGCTGGCGGAAGAGGGGGTGAAGACGGTCGTCGCGCCCCTGGCCACGCCGACCGGCGAGGGATGGGACCTGATCGTCTGCGAAGGCGGCGTGGCGGCCTTGCCGGAAGCCTGGGGTCGCGCATTGCGCGTCGGCGGCCGGATGGTCGTGGTCGAACGTCGCGGCGCCATCGGCAAGGCGGCTCTCTATGTGAAGGGTCGCGAGGGGCTGTCGCGCCGTGAACTGTTCGATTCGTCGCCGGCCCTGCTCGCCGAACTGACGCCCACCCACAGTTTCGCGCTCTGACGGAGGCCGTGAGGTCTTGCGCCGTGTAGCGTGAAGAAAACTTAACTGGCGTATGGTCGAATGAGGCCGCAGTTACGCCTGATGACATTCGGGCGTCCCGGGGGGCGTCAGGCAAGGACGGACAATGTTGAAACGCTCGCGTGTGCTGGCCTCGGCCGCAGTGATGGCTCTCGTGACCGGCCTGGGCGCTCCCGCCTGGGCCGAGACGCTGCAGGAAGCGATCGCTCTCGCCTATCAGACCAACCCCAGCCTGCTGGCGCAGCGCGCCAGCCAGCGCGCCCTGGACGAAACGGTCGTCCAGGCGCGGTCAGGTCTGCGGCCGACCCTGAGCGCCTCCGCCGGCGTAGACTACACCCGCAGCGATTTTCCGACCGTGAGCCAGTTCGTGGACACCAACGGCGACGGCGTTCCCGACACCCAGATTTCCAGTTCCTCGTCCGAAAGCGACGGGGCCAATGTCGGCGTCAGCCTGTCGCAAAACATCTGGACGGCCGGCCGGACCTCGCTGTCGGTCGATCGGGCCCGCGCCAATGTGATGGCCGGCCGCGAGAACCTGCGCGAGATCGAGCAGTCGGTCATGCTGTCGGTGATCCAGGCCTATGTGAACGTCACGCGAGACATGGAAATCCTGCGCATCCGGCAGGAAAATCTGGCGGTGCTGCAACGTCAGCTCGACGAGACCAGCGCGCGTTTCGAGGTTGGTGAGATCACCCGGACCGACGTGGCCCAGGCAGAGGCCTCGCTGGCCCAGTCCGAAGCCGATCTGGCCAACGCCCAGGCCCAGTTGTCGACTACTCGCGCGGCCTATGCCGCCGTCGTCGGCCAGTCGCCCAGCGACCTGGAGGCGGCTCCCGCCTTGCCGATCGTCCCGACCGATTTCGACGCCGCCATGGAAGTCGCCCTGGCGCGCAATCCGGGTGTGCTGTCGGCCGGTTATTCGCTGCAGGCCGCCGAGGCCGCCGTCGCGTCCGCCCGGGCCGAATATCTGCCTTCGGTGCGCGCCACCGCCTCTTACGGCGGCACGGCGACCGATCTGGGCAATCTGGATGAGCTGGCCGACCGCCGCAGCTTCACCGCCGGCGCCACCCTGTCCGTGCCCCTGTTCACCGGCGGTCTCAACCGGTCCCGCGTCGCCCAGGCGCTGGAGCAGGCCAACGCCGCCCAGATCGCCGTCGAGGGCGAGCGGCGGACGGTGCTGCAGAATGTCAGCTCGGCCTTCGCCCAGGTCCTGTCGACCCGTGCCAACGTCGCGGCCGGCGAAGAAGCCGTGCGCGCCGCCTCCGTCGCCGCCGAGGGCGTGCGTCAGGAAGCGCAGGTCGGCCTGCGCACGACCCTGGACGTGCTGAACCAGGAAGTGACCCTGCGCGCCTCGCAGACCTCGCTGGCGAACGCTCGGGCCGCCGAATATGTGGCCCGCGCCTCGCTGCTATCCGCCATGGGCCAGCTGGAGGGTGAGAATCTGAACGCCAACCTCGACGTCTATGACGCCAAGGCCAACTATGACCGCGTGCGCAATCGCGGCGGTCTGCCGTGGGACGGCGTAATCGAGGCCCTGGATCGCGTGGCCGCGCCGCCGGTCGTCGACGCCGACGACGCGCCCGATGCGCCGATCGACGCCCAACTGAAGGGCGAGGTCGTTCGCACCGCGCCTCGCAGTTGACACGGGACCTGGGGAAAGACGTTCAAAACGCCCGTTGATTCTGGCGGGCGTTGATGCGACGACACTATCGTGGGGTCGAGAGGACGTCGTCTTCTGGTCCCCGACCCGTGCATGGCGTTTGGGGCGCGTCCTCGACGCACCAGTTTCATTCCAGGCCTCCCCAAGGTTAAGTCATGACCGATCAGTCCGCCCAGGAACCCACCATGGAGGAGATCCTGGCGTCGATTCGCCGGATCATCTCGGAAGACGATGCACCGGCCGAGACCCCGCCGGCCGCGGCGACGCCTGAACCGGCTCCCGCCCCTGAACCGGAACCCGTCGCGGCGGCCGAACCCACGCCCGAGCCCGAGCCGGCCCCGGTCGAGAATATTTTCGCGGCCCCGGCCGAGCCGGCGCCCGAGCCCGCAGCCGCTGAAGACGACGTGCTGGAACTGACCGAACTCTATGAAGGACCGCCTTCGGAGACCATCGGCGATCTCGATATCGTCGAGACCGCGCCCGAGCCCGAGGCCCCGGCCGAGACGTCCGCTCCGGAGCCCGCGCCGGCCTATGATTCCCTGGTCGGCGAAAGCGCGGCCGCCAGCGCCGCCTCGGCCTTCGCCGGTCTCGCCGCCTCGTTCAAGAAGCCCGAAGCCGCGCCGGCCGGCGGCTCCGGCGAGATGCCTTTCGTCAGCGGCAACACGGTCGAGGCCATGGTCGCCGAGATGCTGCGTCCGCTTCTGAAGGACTGGCTGGACAGTAATCTGCCCGGCATCGTCCAGGCGGCGGTGCAGAAGGAAGTCGAACGCATCGCGCGCAGCGCCTAGCCCTTCGCTTCACCGAAGACTAATCGAGGGGCGGCTCCTGCAGGGGCCGCCCTTTGTCATTCGAGGCCCGTGCGTCGCCGCACGCCAACGCTCAAAGAAGACCCATGCTCGAGAAGACCTTCGAACCCCAGGCCGCCGAACCCCGCCTCTACGCCCAGTGGGAAGAGAGCGGCCTGTTCGCGCCCAAGACAGAGGGAGCGGCAGGCGCCTATTCGATCGTCATCCCGCCGCCGAACGTCACGGGCAGCCTGCATGTCGGCCATGCGCTGAACAATACGCTGCAGGACATCCTGGCCCGCTATCACCGGATGAAGGGCAAGGCGGTGCTGTGGCTGCCGGGCACGGACCATGCCGGCATCGCCACCCAGATGGTGGTCGAACGCCAGCTGGCGGCGAGCGGAAACGTCGGGCGGCGCGACATGGGCCGCGACGCCTTCATCGACAAGGTCTGGGAATGGAAGGCTGAGTCGGGCGGGGCCATCGTGCAGCAGCTGCGTCGTCTGGGCGCGTCCTGCGACTGGAGCCGCGAACGGTTCACCCTGGACGAGGGGCTGAACGCCGCCGTCCGCAAGGTCTTCGTCCAGTTGCACAAGGAAGGCCTGATCTATCGTGACAAGCGGCTGGTGAACTGGGATCCGCATTTCCAGACCGCCATTTCGGACCTGGAGGTCGAGCAGCGCGAGGTCGATGGGGCCTATTGGCATTTCGCCTATCCGCTGGCCGACGGCGTGACCTATGAGCATCCGGTCGCCTTCGACGAGGACGGCAAGGCGACGGAATGGGAGACGCGCGACTTCATCGTGGTGGCGACGACCCGGCCGGAGACCATGCTGGGCGACACCGGCGTTGCGGTCCATCCCGAGGACGAGCGGTACAAGGGGCTGGTCGGCCAGTTTGTGACCCTGCCCATCGTCGGGCGTCGCATTCCCATCGTCGCCGACGACTATGCCGATCCGACCAAGGGGTCGGGCGCGGTGAAGATCAC
>Ga0209643_1001718_pt1 | contig 18274 bp, 18 predicted proteins | sample AutmiccBRH37_all_FD_187383 | JGI IMG/M metagenome (GOLD analysis project Ga0209643, IMG submission 187383) | Deep subsurface microbial communities from Mt. Terri, Switzerland - Autotrophic microbial communities BRH/37_all (SPAdes) (version 2) | ecosystem: Environmental > Aquatic > Deep... | reverse complement strand
CAGTAACCATTTAAGCATAATGAACACCTCTATTTTCTATGAAATATTATCATAAAGCTATTGTATCTTGTGTAATCCACGAAGATAGATGATGATTACGACAGATCCGATAAGGGTAAGCATACTGGGTATTGCGGTCATACCATAGTTGAGAGGATTAGCGTTATAAAAAGATCCGAACCACTCCCCAAAGGCCCATGAGAGGCAGACGGTGAAGGCTTTCACTAGGCCAACTCCTGCCAAAATAAGGCCAAATGGGTATTTGCGCCAAAGACTTATAAGAATAATCGCTAAAGCAGGGAAAACAATTGTCAAATCGAGAATAAAAACTCCGTATGTATCAGCCGGTATATGTCTGGCGATATCAGAGCTCATCATAATAATCCATACTGGAACTAGAACAAAAAGAATCATGCCAAGAAAAATACTTGTAGCTAGGAGCGACTTCTTAGGTAGGGCAAACTGTTTTACTTCTTCAGGCCTAAAACTTAAAAGTCCTAATACTATGCTGTATATAGATATTGAGAATATCACTAGATAGATTATATAGATAGAGGTATATTGGCCTTGAATAGTATAGAGTCCGAAGGCATAGAAGGTATAAGTAGCTAGACCAATGATTGTTATAAAGCTTTTTAAGCTGGATTTTTTGAGAAAGGCTATGGATAAGATACCCATGAGCAAGGCTAATGGGATAGTAACTATATCCTGAGCGATAGATCCACCAATCAAGGCCTTCGGAAGAGAGCCTGCAAGGTATACATCCCTATAGAGGTTTTCGTCCAATACGCCTTTTAGGGATGCATAAATGGCTAAAACTGAAACTATTAAAGTCAGGATGGCTGTCAGCCGGCTTCTTTTGATATACATAATTAACTCCTCTCTTAAACATTTTTATATATGAAAGTCTTCTTAAGTTTTTTTCTGGATTATCCCATCTTCAATGAACTGAATGTGATGCTGGATGAGTAGATTTTTTTGTGTGTCATCAATTCCGTTTTCGATAATCATTCTGATAATAAGGCCAAAGGTTGTTGCCCAAATTATTTGGGCTGTTAGTTCGATATGTTTATCGTCCGTATTTTTATACTTATCTATTTGTTTGAGGCATTGGCAAAGGATTGCCACTGCTTGCCTCTTGGTTGAAGCACCATCAAAAAGCACTGAAGTATGGGAGAGAATATCGGCAGAGCTGTTGAGCATGATGCTCTTGTATTGTTCAGGCATTTGCAAGGCCAAAAGTATATAACTATGGGTCATCTTTCTAATTTTATCTTTAGGATCTTCAGTAGATGTTTGTACAGATTTTAAGAGCCCCACTATTTTTTTATAACTTTTTTCCATTAGATGTTTGAGTATTTCATCTTTATCTTTAAAATAATGATAAATGAGAGAGGGGGAGTATTCTATCTTGGAGGCAATCTTTCGGACAGAAAGCTTGTCTATTCCTTCCGAGTTGATTATCTCTTCGGCTACTGTAAGGATGAGTTCACGTCGCTGATCAATTTCTCTGGCCTTTCGTTCTTTGATGCCCAAAATTAAAACCTCCTTTGAACAATGTTAATAAATAGAACAGTGTTCAAAATCATTTTAATACCTAGTCAAGTTTTGCGTCAATACTTAAGAGATTTTTTTTAAAAAGAAAAAGAAGAAATAAAGTCAGGGACGGTTCTTTACTTTACAAATAAAGCAAATCGCCCCCTGACTTTATGCGAAGAAACACCCTTTTCTTTACTGAATCTAAGATTTGAGGATAATTGGCTGACTTAATGTACTTAGTGTGGTAATACAGTTAAAACCATTAAGAAAAAAAGAAATCCACTGATTCCGCCCAGCAAGGCACATAAAGGGTAGTGTTCTGTGGATAAAGGCCAGAGCTCGGTGAGAACGAGGAAGGCCATAGCACCAGCGGCCAGGGCAAGAAAGAAACTAAGGGATATACTTACCATGCCTAAAGCAATTTTCCCTAGGATGGCTCCCAAAGGGGTGAACAAGGCTATACCAAGGGTTAGAAGGAGAATCTTCTGTCTGCGGATGCCTGCCATGAGTAGTGGAGTTGCAGTGGCCATCCCTTCTGGAATGTTATGAAGGGCTATACTGATAGCTATGAGCATACCTAACTTAGTTGTAGATTCTTGGCCTACAGCTATGGCCATTCCTTCAGGGATATCATGGAGAGCAATTCCAGATGCTACGAGGATACCCGTTCTTTTAAGACGGTTGAAGCGATTTCGGGGGACACTTCTATATCTTGCTTTAAGCAATTTATCTGCAATCCACATGAAGATGATTCCTAAGGTTAGCCCTAGGAAGAGTTGTATAGGCTGTTTATAAGTAAGTGCTAAAGGAATTAAATCCAAAGTAACTACAGCAATCATAACTCCGCCTGCTCCTGCCAGCAAAAAAGCTAACAGGCGTTCCGGAGGTTTGCCCAATAGGATAACAATTATACAGCCAGCTGTGGTAGCTAGCCCCGCAATCGTACTTATATATATAAGGTAAAGAAGAGATTGGTGATCTAGTAACACTTTCGCCTCCCGTAATAAAACATTAGAAAGCCTGATGAATCTTATTCTTATTATCAAGAAATATACTCCCTGTTTAAAAAAGTTCGCTCCTGGAAATAACTACCACTAAGCGAATTTTTAAATGCAGGGAGAGAGATAAACGTTATGTTCATTAGATTTTGGCAAAATAATAATGTGAAAAAAAGTATGACTCGAGTAATTATGTTAGCTGGAGTTACTTTAATGCTTCTGGTCTTGACGGGATGTGCTGTCTCAAAATCCAGCGAAGCAATAGACGTGATAGAGGATATAAGTCCCGAAAGCCTGATTAGATTTCATGTTATAGCTAATTCTGATAGTGATGAGGATCAGCTTCTCAAGTACGCTATTAGAGATGAAATCCTAAAAATTGCAGCACCTCGCCTTGCTGAATCTAAGTCCATAGATGAATCACGGCAGTTACTAATGGAGATGCAGGGAGAATTCTTAGATATTGCAAATAGTGTTCTCGATGATTATGGAACAGATTATGGTGTAACTATAGAACATGGAAAACATCTTTTTCCGACTAAGTCATATGGAAGAATAATCTTGCCAGGGGGAGAATACGAAGCTGTAAAGATTATGATAGGAGAAGCCCAGGGTCAAAATTGGTGGTGTGTGTTGTTTCCGCCTATTTGCTTTGTGAATGTGGAAGAATCCACGACTGTAACTGTGGATGGCAAACAAGGTGTACTTTTAGAACAGGCTGGTAAGGAGATTTCTGACAAAAATCGAGAGGAAAAGGAAATCTATGAAAATCACGGAGAAAAGGAAATTCCGGAAAATCCTAAAGTTAAGTTTTATCTATCGCGATTCTTGCAGTAGGTAAGTATTGTTAAATATTTAGAAATATATACATGTAAATATTCATGATATATCTAGTTAAAACATAAAAATCAGGGACGATTTTCTTTACAATTATGTAAAATAAACCGTCCCTTGCTTTATTTGATTTAAAAGAAAGAACAAAGAAGCGCACCCATTGCTACTCATATTTTGTAAAGTGAAGAACCGTCCCTAACTTTGCTAACTTTGCGTCTCTGACTTTGCTGATTTTATATGCCCAGTATTTCTTTAAGTTTGCGGGCTTGGGTGCGGCTGACTGGGACTTCGCTTCTTTCCTTATCTTCGACTACTACGGTATAGGTTCCGTTGAAGTAGGGGATTAGTTCTCTCATTTTCCTGATGTTAACTAAATAACAACGGTGGGTACGGAAGAAAGAATTCGAATCAAGACGGGCTTCTAATTCTCTTAAGGTAAAGCGAGTCAGATATGATTCATTCCCTGTTTTGATATAGACATTATCCTTATCGGTAGAGATAAAGATGATTTCTTCTGGGCGAATAAGAATTGTCTTACTATTTTGTTCGGCAGGGATAACCTCTAAAGGCCTCATGTCAATATACTCCTTTTTGCTAGGAGTAGTCTTGGCAGGTTGAGGACAGTTTAGTTTTTTGCGTTCTCGTACTGTTTGTAATGCTTCTTCCAGTCTTTTGGGATGAATGGGCTTGAGTACAAAGTCATAGGCATGAACGCTAAAGGCATCAAAGGCATATTCTTCATGAGCAGTGGTAAAAATGATTGCTGGCGCATCAGGTCGTTCCGAGAGCTGTCTAGCAAGCTCAATCCCGTTTAACCCAGGCATGTTAATATCCAGGAAAATAACCGAATATTTCACATTGTTGATAAGTTCTAAAGCTTCCAAGGCATTCTCTGCCTCCCCAACTATCTGTACGTCTTCAAAAGACTGTAGAAGATAGCGTAGTTCTTTGCGAGCTGGAGATTCATCATCCACTAACAAAGCACGCATTTTCATAATAAAAACCCCTCTTTTTTTATTCTATTTCTATTGGACAAAGCATATCTGTATTTTAGTAAGAAAAATATTTTCTTATTGTATAATAGGTTTTTGAGAAAGGAGATATTTCAGATGCAGAAGACAAAATGGTTAATTATTTTTTTAGTATGTATTGCTGCGATAATGATGCTGGTTGGATGTAACATCTTGGATAGTCTTATAAAAGATAGCGGCGGTAGTGCTCCATTAGGACAGATTCTAAATAAGAACGAAAATGAAGTTAAAGATGATGCTCTGCCTGTAGCCGCGAATCTCCAAGGAGAGAAAACAGTAAAACTCTATTTTGCCGATAAGAATGGTGAGGCGCTTATTGAACAAAACAGAACTATCCCCAAAACACTAAGTTTAGCTAGGGAGACCGTTAACCAGTGGCTTCTGGGACCTGCAGGTGATTCTGATTGTTATCCTGTTGTTAATCCTCAAACTGTGTTATTAGATATCAGTATCACGAATGGAAGTGCTACAGTTGACCTAAGTAAAGAATATCTTCAACCATTCAGTAATGTTAAGGCTGAAACCGCTCTCTATGGATTAGTGAATACCGTTGCTCAGTTCTCAACAGTTCAATTGGTAAAGATCAGAATAGAAGGCCAGGAAATAAAGACATATAGAGGACTAAATCTTGACCAATTAAGATTTCGTAATGATGTTATAGGATTTTCCTCTGGATCTATTACCCAGGAAGACTTAAACAGTGAGACACCAAATCTTACTGCAGAAGAGGCCAAGAATAACTCCGAAGAAGTTGACCAACCCCTATCGCCAAGTTCCATAAATTTATTTTTGTAAATAGGGAGAGTGGTTAATAAAATTATAGTATAATTTATACTATATAAAAAGGTAAAAAATTTGGATTATTGAAAATTTAATGTAGCATTTGTTTTGGCAATATGGTAAAATTATGAAAACACAAAATTCATACAAAATCTTACAAATATTGTGAAGTTTATCACGGAGGTGGGGTGTTACAAAATGCTAGAAATTAAAGAGTTAGCAGGCCACCTGGATAATTTGTTGCAAAGAATTAGTAATTCAACTCACAAACAAAAGAATTTTTTCGCTGAAGAAATCGGTATTTCCAGGCAGCAATTTGATGTTTTATGTATTATCTATGAAAAAGGCCAGGTTACTATGGGGGAACTATGTAAGGAGATATCCTCTGCTTGCAGTACTGCCACGGATTTGGCGGATAAGCTGGAGAAGGCCGGCTATGTTGAACGTATCCGCGAGAAGAGAGATAGAAGAGTTGTCAGATTAAATATCTTGGTCAAAGGAGAAAAACTAGTAAAGTCGGTTATAGAGCGACGAGCTGAAACTCTTAGGCAGATTTTAGAGACCTTCGATCAAGAAGACAGAATGAAGATGATTTCTTTTTTCGAGACTCTTACTGATAAGCTTGAAAGACTTTAAAGAGTTAGAAGAATTATCTAAATAAGAAAATTTTATCCATCAAATAAAAAGGGATTCTTGCATTTTTGTCGAATAAACTTCGGAGACAAAAATGTTTTTGTTTTTTATAGTATATTTTGACTAACTGAAAGTTGTAAGAGGATGCTATTAATGAAACGGGCAGAACTGTTGGGCAAAATAGAACAAAAAGATTGTATTACTTCCAACCACTGTCGCAAGACAGCGTATTATGCAATGAAACTTGGCTATAATATGCGTCTGAATGAGAAAGAAATGACAGCACTCGAGTTGTCGGCTGCTTTACATGATATTGGTAAGATTAATGTTCCAGATGCCATCCTTCTCAAGCCTAATGTACTGACAGAGGATGAGTATGAAATAGTCAAAAGGCATTCTATCTGGGGAGCGGAAATACTCGAAAGAGTTTTCTCCGAGCAAGACATGGATATGAAACTGCAGAAAGAGTTTGAAAGAGAAAGGATATGTGTCACTAAGACAATTCGCCATCATCATGAACGGTTCGATGGTAAGGGGTACCCCGATGGTCTGAAAGGTGATAAGATTCCTGTCTATTCTCAAATAATTGCTGTAGCCGACGCTTATGATGCTATGACATCGAATAGACCTTACCGTCAAGCTATGGAAACGAAAAATGCAGTTGATGTTTTAAGAAGCGAAAGAGGGAAACAGTTCAGACCACAAATGATAGATTTATTTATCAACTCTGTAATTCCTAGTTCTTTTAGGAATGCTTCTTTTGCTAAATAGCAGAGGATACTTTCTTAAGTGCTAACAGATTGACCGAGTTTTAGAGCCAAACAAGGCATCCGCAGGGATTCTTTGATGGCTCTTTATATTTATACTTATCTCTATTGCTCTATTATTTCATAAATGTGTGTATCCGTTGTAGAGACACCTCTAAATTGAGATGTGGTATTTTGTGTACGGTCGTGGATGAGTTATACTATTGATGAGCTATAAAAATATGTAAATTATGTATTAATAATAGTCTATTCGGAGGTTAATGTGAAAGAGATAAGCGTCCAGAAGATTGTGAAGGCTGTTGAAGAACTCTGTCTAGAAGCTAATTGTGTCCTGAATCAGGATGTAGTAGATGCTCTTCAAAGGTCCTTGGTTACGGAAGAATCACCTCAGGGCAAGGAAGTCCTTGAGCTGCTCCTGCAAAATGCAGAGATTGCAGAGAGGGAGAGTATCCCTATCTGCCAGGATACGGGTATGGCTGTGCTCTTTGTAGAGGTCGGACAAGACTTACATATTACCGGAGGATCTTTAACAGAGGCTTTAAATGAAGGCGTACGCCGTGGATATAAGAAGGGCTTCTTACGGAAATCGGTTGTAACGAATCCTTTTACTAGAGAAAATACGCAGGACAATACTCCTGCAATCATTCATTACGATGTGGTAGAGGGTGATAACCTAACTTTGACACTTGCCCCTAAAGGGTTTGGAAGTGAGAATATGGGTGCTCTTAAGATGTTAAAACCATCTGATGGTTTAGCAGGGATGATGGATTTCGTGGTGGAGACTGTTGAGAAGGCAGGTGCTAATCCTTGTCCACCTATTGTGGTCGGAGTTGGTATAGGTGGGACCATGGAGAAGGCGGCTTATTTAGCCAAAAAGGCTCTGCTTAGAGATATAGGGAGTGCGCATCAAGATCCTGAGTTAGCTAAGCTGGAACAGGAATTACTTGGAAGGATAAACGATTTGGGGATTGGACCTCAAGGATATGGAGGGCGGACTACAGCTTTAGGAGTAAGTCTAGAAGTTTTTGCCACTCATATAGCAGGGCTGCCAGTGGCGGTAAATATAAACTGTCATGTGGCCCGACACCGTAAGATAGTTCTGAAAGGGTGACCGCCCTGCTTTTTACAAATAGCATTTTTACTATGTTTTAGGGGGAATCAAGAATGTCTGACCAAGGAAGAAGGATTATTACCCCTTTGGATTTGGAAATAGTTCAATCATTAAGATGTGGAGATAGGATTCTGCTAAATGGGGTTATTTATACAGGGAGAGATGCTGCCCATAAGAGAATGATTCAAGCACTTGAGAGAGGCGAAGAATTGCCCTTTAATCTGAAAGATCAGATTATATATTTTGTCGGTCCAACACCTGCTCCACCTGGAAAGGTGATTGGGTCAGCCGGACCTACAACTAGTGGCAGGATGGATGCTTACTCTCCATACTTAATTGCCCAAGGGTTAAAAGGGATGATTGGTAAAGGGCTGCGTTCAAATGCAGTGATCGAGGCGATGAAGGAATATGGTGCAGTTTACCTTGGCGCTATAGGCGGGGCAGGGGCGTTATTGGCTGGCTGTATCAAAGAAGCTGAGGTTATTGCGTACCCGGACTTGGGGCCAGAGGCGATTCACAAACTTGTGGTAGAGGATTTCCCTGTTACTGTCTTGATTGATAGTCAGGGGGGCAATCTGTATGAGACAGGACAGAAAGCTTATAAGAGATAGGCTCAACTAAGGTTTATTATCAACAAAAAATAATTTGTTAAAACTTTAACAAGAATTGAGGATGGGAAATATGGAGAATATACCCAAGGCAGAACAAGTGGTTCGGCGAATTTGGAGTTTCTCTAAAGCCCTAGATTTGGCACTTGTGGATGAGGAAGTAAAAAAAGGTTTTGAACTTGAAATAGGTTACAGGCATGGAGAGAGAGTGGGATACATAAGCGTGAGGCTTGGTCACATCCTGGGTCTAAGAGATAAGGACCTATTCCTTCTGCTCATTGCTGGTTTGATGCATGATATTGGTACGGTTGGAGGATTTGCAGAGTATCATGGAAATTATCGACTCATGAAAGAACATTCTGAGATAGGGGCTAGGATACTTAGTGATTTCCCGGGTGGAGAGATTCTTGAAGAGGCAGTGAGACATCATCATCAGACCCCTTCCGATCATCAGATTGATTCTATCATGCCTAAAATCATTTCTTTGTCGGATAAAGTAGATATTATAATGGGAAGAGGTATAATCAGCTACAAAGACAGAGCCAGAATCCTAAACCATATTAACAGCATGACAGACAAGGATTTTTATCCCGAGGTGGCCCAGGCATTCTCGAAGTTGGTTGGAGAAGAAGCCTTTTGGCTAAGTCTTAATGAAGGGATTTTATTAGAACCAACTTTGGATTTTCTTTTTGGGGAGCGTTGTATTCAGGATTGCTCAAGATTTAGTGATATATGTGATGATATTTATGGAGAAGTTTTTACAGATAGGTTGGCAGAGACATTCGGGAACCTCATTGACCAGAAAAGTTCTTTCACAGGAAGGCATTCCAGAACGGTATCGGGAATTGCTGTAGCCCTAGCGGAAGAACTTGCTTGGAATCCGAAGGAAGTTAGGGATATAAGGTTGGCAGGGTTCTTGCATGACTTTGGAAAGCTTGCCGTTCCCAAAAAGATTTTGGATAAACCCGGTTTACTGGATCATGATGAGTTAATGATCATCAAATCTCATGCCTATCATACATATAAGCTGCTTTCCTCTGCGGCTTTTCCTAAAAATATTGTAGAATGGGCGGCGTATCACCATGAACGCTTGGATGGTAGAGGATATCCATTTCGCTTAGAAGCTCAATACATTACTACTGGGTCAAGGCTGATGACCATAGCGGATATCTATACCGCTTTAACGGAAGAAAGGCCATACCGGAAGCCTTTAAGTAAAGAGAAGGCATTGAGTATTTTGGAAAAAGGTGTGGGTATTAGTGTGGACGGAAAACTATTGGCGATAGCAAAGAGGGTTCTGCTATAGTTTTGCTGAATATTTGGATTGTGAGATATGTGTAAAACATATTGATATTTTTCATTTCATATATGGTTACAATAAATGATATAATTGTAAGAATTATTCCATATATAGAGGAATAGTCGCTTAAGATATTGCTGGAATTAGGATGTGATTGCTTGTTTTACCCTTTCGAACTGGAAAAATATCTGGAAGATTTACTTCCTCCTAGAGATGAACTTCTCTTGGAAATGGAAAGTGTCTCCTTGGAAGAGACTATCCCTGTAGTTACGCCTACTGTAGGAAATTTTCTAGAACTTATGGTGGAGATCAGTGGAGCGCGTGATATTCTGGAAATTGGGACAGCTATTGGGTATTCTACTGTTTATCTGGCTAGAGGTGCAAAGAAGACCGGAGGAAAAGTACTGACAGTAGATATGAATAAGGATAGAGCAGAGAGGGCGAGCCGTTATCTCGAAAGAGCAGAGCTTGGAGAGTTAGTAGAAATCCACTCAGAGAATGCGTTAAAGTATTTACCACAAGTTAAGAAGTCTTATGATTTTATCTTTGTAGACGCGGCGAAAGGAGAATATCCTGAATATCTGGATTTAATCAGCCCGCTTGTCGCTTCTGGTGGTCTTCTGGTCGTCGATAATGTTCTCTTCAGAGGCTGGGTGGTTCCAGGTTCGGTTTATGATAGCAAGTATGAGAAGATGGTGTCAGCTATGCGTGGTTTTCTGGATAGACTTTACCATCTTCCAGGGTTTAAGGTGAGTATCCTTCCTTTTGGGGATGGATTAGCTATAGCGCGGAAGTATTAGATTGGATATGATTTATGGCTGAGGTTGTGCTGAGGTTGTATTAAAGTTCAGCCTAATCATGAAGATAAAATCTAGTAATGGGCGGGCAGTATTTGTTATTGATATAATACAACTATATAATAAATTAAAGAGTTGGAACGATTAAGGAGAATTCTATGTCTAGTAAAGAAGCTGTTGCTTGGTTTCTCTCATTTGTTAGTGCTTTGGTACTTATTATTGTCATTTTTCTAACAGTAATCGAATATAGGTCTTTTGACCTGGAGTTTTTTACAAAAGAATATACGAAGCTTAATAATGCTCAAGTGATTGGGATATCTAAACAAGAACTAATGCAAACTACTGAAGAGCTGTTGGCATATATCAAGGGAGAAAGAGATGACTTGGATATCCAAGCTAAGATAAAAGGGCAAGAAAGGCAGGTGTTCAATCAGAAAGAGATTGAACATATGGCCGATGTCCGCATGCTCTATTTTGCCAGTCATAAGGTTAGAAACATTGGGTTTGCATTTTTCTTATGCTTGCTTTTCGGGGTGAGATTGCTCACGGGTAAGCAATACTTGCATTATTGGGCAAGGGGCTACCTTATCGGAGGCGGGTTGATGATAGGATTGCTTATCTTTTTAGCTTTTGTCATATCCCGTAATTTCCTATGGTTCTGGGATAGATTTCACTTGTTAATATTTACTAATGACCTTTGGATGCTTAACCCGGAGACTGATATTCTCATCCAAATGGTGCCTGAGCAGTTCTTCTTTGATTTGGTGGTCAGTATATTGGTATTATTTTCTGGAGCAATAATGGGCTTGGGAGTAATAGCAGTTCTAATCCAACGGAGAAAGAATAAAGAAAGATTCAATTTTTAAAAGGATTAAATACCTAAGATTAGTGGAAGATATATTGTAAAGTTATTTTAGTGTAATACTTGGAGCATAGAAAAAATAAGAAAAGATTCGGTCAGAGAAAGGAAGTAGTTATTATGGGAAGATATAATGGGAGAAAGACGGATGAGATTCGTCCAGTGAAGATTACTAGAGGATATACCCAAGTCCCCGAAGGTTCTGTTTTGATTGAGATGGGTAATACAAAGGTACTTTGTACTGCTACCGTTGAGGAGAGAGTACCTCCTTTTCTTAAAGGATCAGGGAAGGGCTGGGTAACAGCCGAATATTCCATGCTCCCGAGGGCAACAGATATTCGTAATCAACGTGAATCTACCAAGGGTAAAGTAGGAGGAAGGACCATGGAGATTCAAAGGTTGATAGGGCGAGCACTGCGTTCTGTAGTAGATTTGGGGAAATTGGGAGAAAGAACAATCTGGTTAGATTGTGATGTGCTACAGGCTGACGGAGGAACAAGGACAGCTTCCATAACGGGTGCTTATGTGGCCTTAGCCGATGCGGTAAAATATTTGACTGATAATGAGCTAGTGAAGCAAAATCCTCTCATAGAGAGCATAGCTGCTATCTCAGTCGGTAAGATAGGGAACGAAGCAATGGTTGATTTGGATTACGAAGAAGATTCCAAGGCTGAAGTCGATATGAATATCGTCATGACAGGATCTGGCAAATTCGTTGAAATACAGGGCACTGCCGAAGGTAAAACCTTCGACCGCACAGACCTGGATAGTTTCCTGACCCTAGGAGAACTCGGCATCAGGAAACTCATAGAGTATCAACAACAAGCATAATATAAAGTTAGGGACGGTTCTTTACTTTGTATAAAGTTAGGGACGGTTCTTTACTTTATAAAATTATTCTAAAAAACAGAGTGAGAATTATTATTTTAGTTCTTGGGATTAATGTTTTAGGTTGTAATCATGTCGACAGGAAGGTGGCAAACGAAACGTCCCTCGGCCCCCCCTCTGCCACCCCCTAGCTTTTATTTGGAGGTATCATGGAAATTTTACTTGCTACGGCTAATAAAGGTAAGGTTATAGAGCTGGAAGAGATGTTGACCGGTATGGATATCAGGGTGCTTTCTCTTAGCGATTTTCCTGGTTTTCCAGAGATAGAGGAGACAGGTGCAACTTTTGCGCAAAATGCTTTTCTGAAAGCGAGGAAAGCTGCTGAAATTACGGGTCTTGTTTCTCTTGCAGATGATTCAGGATTGGAAGTAGATGCTTTAAACGGGAAGCCGGGAGTTTTTTCAGCAAGATATGCTGGAGAACCGAAAAGTGATGAGCGTAATATAGATAAGCTTCTGGAGCAACTGAATATTGTGCCTGAATTAGAAAGGAGTGCTCGATTCCGCTGCTCTCTGGCGGTGGTGGCACCAGATGGACAAGAGTTCTTAGCAGAGGGTACAGTAGAAGGCAGAATCCTGAAATCCAGGAAAGGTTCAGGAGGTTTTGGTTATGATCCGGTATTTTTTCTGCCGGATATGGATAAGACAATGGCTGAGCTTTCCCTAGAGGAGAAGAACAGAATATCTCATAGGGCTATAGCTTTTAGGAAAGCGGTTCCTATCATCCAGACACTTGTTTAGAGTTAGGTTATCTTGGCAAGACAATGTGGCAAACGAAACGTCCCCCTGCCACCCCCGCCACCTTCCCTCTGCCACCTTAGAACAACCGTGGAAAACGGTTGTTTTTTTGAGGGGAAAAAAGAGGAATATAGTGAATAAAGGCGAAAACAAATATTTGGATTATTCAAAAAAAATTAGGTAGAGCGAGGAGAAAAAATGATTACCGAAGACAAACTTAGTTTTATTCAGAAGTCTTTAGATATGGGAGAATATGATGTTGTAGTTAAGGAATGTGCGACATTATTTGAAGTTGCTCTAAAAAGAATCTTTAATGAGGCTATCATTTCTCTGCCATTTAATGATAGGATAGATATTCAAGAAGTTGAGAAGAAAATAGGGAAGAATAATAAAGGTGTTCAGGAATTTACTTTTGGAGAATTAGTAGGGTTATTCAGAGAGAGTAAACTTCTGGCAAAATGGGCAAAACATTCGTCAAGAGATCTTGGCTTACTAAATTCTCTGGATTTTAGCTCGATAGTAAATCTTAGAAATCATGTTACGCACTCAGGAATAGAATGTAACAGATTTGAGGCAGAATTAGTATATAATTACCTGCGTAATATGTTGGCGACATTAGGGTTAGCAGACTTGAACTCTTCTGGTATTACTCTTGCTAAGAAAAACTATTCAATTGAAGAAAGTGAGAATCATTTAGAAAAAGATTTGGATAAAGAATCCGACAAAGATTCTGATAAATATAAAAAGATCTTTAAATATCTGCCGGAAAGAGGTTTGTTGGTTAACCCAGCGGATGGATCAAGAAATGTTTCTTTCAAAGTGGAGACTATAAACAAGATATTCGATATTATTTATAACGAGATTTCCGTATTAGCAGACGAAGATGCAGCCCAGAATATCTTCAAGAAGGCAGGTTATGATGGCGGAAAAAAATTCGGTGGTGTGATGAACCAGAAATGGGAGCTTGAACAGGAAACACCTTCTATGAATGAAAAGTTCATCAAGTGGTGTGAATTCGATTCTGACGTTGGTTTGGGTAAATTCACCAGTTCATTAGATGTTGATGAGGAAACGGGCGAGATAGAAGGCAACATAATAATCTCAGAAAACTTTCTTAATGATGAGCATTGTAAGAAGAATTCCCCAAAGACTTGTTCTTTTATTAAGGGATATTGTGAAGGTGTGATAGAAGAATTATTGGGGGGATTAGACATAGAAGTCGTATGTCAGAAAGAAAACTGTCCTAAACATAATGCATTCAAAAAGAAATGTATTTATCAGATTCAAGAAAGAAGGGGTTAATATGGAAAAAATACTGGTGGTATTTACAGGAGGAACTATAGGCAGCACAAAGACAGATAAAACAATTAACGTTGATGACAATACAAGCTATTATTTAATCGATCGGTACAATAATAGTGAGTATAAAAGGGAAGTATCATTTGATGTATCCCAACCAATGAGCTTGCTCAGTGAAGATCTTATTCCTAAAGATTGGCTTACCTTACATGAAACATTAAGCCAACTAGACTTATCCGTATACAAAGGAATCATTATAACCCATGGCACAGATACTTTGCCATTCACTGCTGCAGCAATAAGCTATTTGTTTAATTGGACTCCTATTCCGATTGTTATCACAGCCAGTAACTATCCTCTTGAAGATGAGAGAAGCAACGGTTTTAGGAATTTTGTCAATTCCGTCGAGTTTATTATAAATGATGATATTCCCGGGGTTTTCGTGATTTTTGAAAACAATAAGGGAGAATCTATAGTACATCTAGGAACTAGGCTGACTCAGGCAGTACCCTTTACACATGAGTTTGATAGTATCAGTTCCATAATCTTCGGAAAGATGAAGGATAATAAATTCCAGAAACATGAGCATGTATCTAATCCGAGCTTTGAAGATTTGAAAAAACCTAAAGATAAAGCCGATTTACCGGATATCAATTTTTCAACCGATGTAGTTTATATTAAACCTTTTCCAGGCTTAAATTATCAGCACTATGACTTTTCGGTAATCAAACCACAAGCTATTATTCATGACTTATATCATTCGGGGACAGCTTGCACCCGGACAGATGGAAGGTTTAAGTATTCTTTAATAGAGTTCACAAAAGATTGTATTGACAATGACATAGAAGTATTTATCTCACCAATAAGAGATATGTCGGAGGATATGTATGTCACCTCTAACGATATATTGGAAGCAGGAGCACATTATTTACATAATATATCGATTGAAGCATCGATAGTGAAGCTGATGTTAGCTTATGGTAGTGCTGCGGATAACTATAATGTGTTAAAAATTATGAGGGAACCATTCTTTTATGAATACATTTAACAAGCTGTAATTTTCAGATGAGGGATAATTAATGGTAAACAAAGACAAATTCATAGTCTCATACGATTTTATTAATATGGGATCGGTGGTTGCCGACAGCTTGGATGATGAAAAATTAAAGCCGCAGAAGAATTGGTTCTTTTTAGACGTTGGCAACAGTCTGGAAGAAGGCATTATTGACCATCATCAGAATATTAGTGGAGTGATTGTTGCCGGAAAAACATATAGATCTGCGGCCTCACTCTTGGCTCATAGCAGGAATCTGATAATGAAGAATTACAATTCTGATATAAATGAGATTAAGATAATTGTCCATAAGGAGCCAGACTTTGATTGTTTCGTGTCTGCTTACCTTGCTGAGTATCTATTAAAAAACGATGGCAGACTGCCGGATAATTATGAAGAAGTTTTGGAGTACACAGAAAAAGTAGATGCAGGGATGCTCAGAATAGAGGATAAGAATGTTAAAACCCCGGCTATGGTTGCCTGTGCTTTAGCTGAAACACCAGAAATTAAATGTTTTTCTGGAGATGAGAAAAACCTGGCTATTATGAAAAAAGGGCTTAGGCTTATAGATTATATTTTTAATAGGCTCACCGAAATACAATCTATTCATCATCCAAGATTATTTGATAAAGACAGTGGATTTGAGTCTGAACTAAATTTACTGGCAGAGGATTATCTTAACTATTGCTCTGACCTGGAGAAAGCGGATTTATGTGAAAAGATTAGAATTAAACTACCTGTTATTGGTGCGGAGGAACAGAGGCTTCAAGAAGTAGACGGCCTTGTTTTCAAGGATGAACCCAGCTGTATCCTCCATAAATATTGGGCCAGACAGGATCATAATTCTCCCAGCAGAACCGGATACATCTTTACTTTAATCCCTCAACATAGAAAAGAAGAAGCCCAGGACTGTTATAAATACATTTACTCGGAAGGGAAAAGGACCGAAGAGAGAATGCAGCTTGGATCTGACGGCCAGGGAGTTAAAGTGTACAGATCTATTATATCTGTTGATCCCAGTCGTGGCGTTTGTCTTAAAGGGTTAGCTGAGCAGTTGGAATTAGAAGAACTGAAAAAGGAACAATTGCTGTTAGGGGAAGCTAAAAGGGAGCGCAGGGATTTTACGACCAGAAGGTTTAACGAACCGTGGTGTACCAATAGGGATCCTTGGTATGACGGGCGAAATCACTTCTATACCATCGTAGACAGCCCTGGGGTAAACAGCCTGCTAACTTTTGAGCAAATCAAGAGTATAGCTTTGAATTTCATCTGTCCCAAAGTGACGGATACCAGAATAAAATATGTTTTCCCTTTTACATTCGACCCTGAAAAATATAACCAACTGTGCGGATATATTGCTGATAATTTCGATCTGGTTTCGGAAGACAGAGAAGTGATCGCCAAAAGGCAAGATTTTTTCCTGCCTTATGTCTATGATTATTATAATTGTCCAGAGGAAGGGAAACTCCCTAAGCACTGCCAGCACTTTCTATTAAAGAAGAAAGGTATATTTGATTTCGATAAAGCTGATTGCTTAGTAACTTTACAACCGCAGAGTTCGGAAGAGACAAGAGATCTGCTCGTTAAATATGATAATGAGTTGAAAATCTATGGAGAATCATTGAAGAGTAAGATCTCGGTGTTCAGATATGGAATCGGTTTTTTCATCACTGAGCTGAAAATTGAAAATGAAGTGTTGTATATAAAAGATTTACTTAAATTAAACAAAGAAATAATAAATGATCAGGAATCAAAGAAGAATGATATGTACTTACGGATTGTGGATTTCTACTTTTCCCAGCTGTACAGTACTAACAGGTTTAACATTAAGCTGAGTCAGCCTTTAGTATATTCAACTATTACTATCCCTGCTGAGGATTACTATGAGTCGGAAAAGAAAGAGTTAGTTTATAAACTCAGTAACTCCATAGAATGGAATGAAAATGTTCTGTCTAATTATATTCCTGACCAGACGTTGATGGAGGTAACGGATCATTGTATCTTTGGTTTCGGTAAAACAGGGGGAACTTTACTGCAAATTGATACTAAAATTAATGATTTTAAGAAAAGTGAATTTAGGAATTTGTTCGAGACCATATTTTTTGATATCTTTATTTACGTCCTGCATCAAAGAAAAAGCTTGATGAACTTTGCTTATATCCTTTCCGTATATGATAATAAAAGGCAGTTAACCAAGATTACCAAGCTGAGGGAATTATTCATGAATTTTACCATCCAAGGCTGGTACAGCCAGGTCACTAATAATGAATTGGGAATGGAAATGTATAGGCACTGGCAGGAAATGTTTGAGAATGAAAAACTATATCAAGAAGTTTCTGAACAATTAGGATCTGTGGACGATTATAATAAGTCAGTATGGTCTAATCTATTTGGAGTTCTCTCCCTAATCACCTTCCCTTTGCTAATCCTTTCGGTGTTCTTAGATAGCGGCTTTTTAAAGATCAGAACTCTCTTTGACTTTTCTAATAATATTTGGCCTTGGAATATTTTTGCGGTGGTTATAGTTATCTATTTCTTAGGGCTGTTAGTTTATAAAGGAACGTATAGAAATATTAAGTGAACTCAAAATCAATAACTGGGAATAATTAGATATTATGTTAAAATAAAAAATAATACTCGAAAAAGTATATTATGTGGTGTATAATCAGTTATTGTCGGCTGATGTTTAGTATTATAAAAAGTAAATATTTTTAGCTTGACTTGGGATTTTACTTGAGATATACTATTCATTGTCACAAAAACGACGGGGTATAGCGCAGCTTGGTAGCGCGCCTGCCTTGGGAGCAGGAGGCCGGGGGTTCAAATCCCTCTGCCCCGACCATTTATATTTATCCAGGAGATAGGCGCCTGTAGCTCAGCTGGATAGAGCATCTGCCTTCTAAGCAGGTTGTCGCACGTTCGAGTCGTGCCAGGCGCGCCATTCAAACATGGTGGATGTGGCGAAGTGGTTAACGCACCGGATTGTGGCTCCGGCACTCGGGGGTTCAAGTCCCCTCATTCACCCCAATAAAGAGAAAC
>Ga0209643_1001716_pt1 | contig 18322 bp, 14 predicted proteins | sample AutmiccBRH37_all_FD_187383 | JGI IMG/M metagenome (GOLD analysis project Ga0209643, IMG submission 187383) | Deep subsurface microbial communities from Mt. Terri, Switzerland - Autotrophic microbial communities BRH/37_all (SPAdes) (version 2) | ecosystem: Environmental > Aquatic > Deep... | reverse complement strand
CAATCTATCTTCTGTATTGAACTACTATCTCCTAGGGATTGTTCTAATGTCTCTTTTCTCTCTATAAGCGGCAGCTCCATCACCGAGCGGCCATCAACCAAAGAATATCCCATACTATGTAGACAGCTGGCTTAGCAAGTACAAGGGAAGTTATTTTTCTGTTGCCGCCCAGATATCTCTCCATGACTCCTTCAAAGTCTGGCTTTCCACCAGTAAGGATAGTAATCTCTCCATCAAGGACGCACTCCTGAGCCTTCAGCTGGGGAACCAATAATTCCGGCAACTGTTTGGAACAGTCCTTGCCAGTTTTACTTTGGAGGCGGACTTTGCTACTGTCGAAAAACATAATGCACCGGATCCCGTCAACCTTCCATTCAAAGATGTAATCATCTGAGTTAAAGGGGTCATGTCTGGATTGTAAGAGCATGGGCTTTATTGGGAAGGAAATCATGTAGTTCACCTCGAAATAGTATGTCCGTGGGGTGAATTAATGAATATAGATGATAAAATTCGGGCTGTTCTGGACAGAAGGGGAATGAGCCCCGCCCAGTTAGGCAGAGCTGCCGGTTTATCCCGGTCTACCATGTCCCGGGTAATGCACGGCCATATTCCCTCAGACGAAAACTTAAACCGGATTTCTAAAGTGCTGGAGGTGGGTACCTACGTGGCGGGTATGTAATGCCAGAGCATCTCATTGAGGACGATGTCCTTTTATTCGCTGACCTTCGGAACATACCTTATTTAAAGCTTGTCCGGGAGGTTGCGGAACAGGGGCTTACTCCGGAGGATTTAAAAAAATTGATTAACATAGCAGTTCATAATTATCACCAAGATGAGAAGAAAAGTTTGTTTTAAAGGCGGAAGACAGCATTATGAGGTTTTAAAAAATGATAGAAGTATCATAGTGACGTTTATCTTTGTAGTATTGATATTGTTATCTACTGTAAAGCCAGACTTATTTCAATTAAAAAGCAGGTTGCTGGAAATGGAAAACAAAAAATCGGAGATAAAAAAGGAATTTGGTTTGATACAAAAACACCCAGATGATTCTTTAATAAGAAATTTCTATAGTAAATCAGCTACTATTTGAATTGGTAGTAGTTATGCAAGCAACAGGAGCTATAATGATATAAAAGAATATTATGATTCAAAACTAAAAGAACATGGGTGGGAGTTTTATAAAGAAGAAAAAATGTTTGATTGGGGTAAAGATTATGGAGGAAAATCTCTAAGGTACAGAAAAGGTGAGTTTGTTGCTACTATGCAGTATGCAGTGGTTAATGCTGATTATGGTTGGGACTATGGTTTTAGCATGAGTTATGGCTTTAAATATGATTAAAATGCGGGGCGAAACTCTAGTAACCATGTCTGAAACCCCTATATTTAATGCTATAAAGGTTTTGATTCTTAGAGTCTCCCAGGTTATAATTACTAGGGAGGAGATTGCTATGGCATTGCCATGTTATTGTTTTATGTATAACCCTTGAATCCACCAAAGATGAATATTGTTTAGCTGTTGAGGAAGTCAACTGTAAAGACAAGTCATGCGAAACTGTGATTTTACCTGCGAAAGGTTTTCAAGCATTACTCCGGTGAAGGAGAAATCTGGAGGGCTATATATGGTTATTAATTAGCTATTCTTTGAATTCAGAATGCTGAGATGTGGAACTAGTATCTTCAGATGTTCCTGTAACGGTTTATGAAGACCATTTTCCCAATGTCTTAATGTTTTAACATTAACTCAGACAAGCCGGGCGAATTCAGACTTGGTTAAACCAAGGAAGGGCCTGGCTTTTTTTATTCCTAATGATTGTCATGCCAAATCAAAATTAATTCAAAACAACCAGATGATCAAAAACCAATGGGATTTTGAAAAGGGGTGAAAAACCAAGAGAATGGAAGATGGTATTTCGCTAGGTGCTTGGTCAAAGATTAGAGGTTTGTTATAGTCAGCGTAATTAGTTTAAAACATTATTCAGTTTGGTTTTACGCTATATTCCATTATGTTATATTTTATATATAGTATTTATGTAGCCAATTTCAAAATTAAAGAAATCGGTCAAATTTGGCGAAATACAGGAACTTTACATAATACCTATTATCGGGAACTAAATGCAAAGCGTGTGGAACTAGCATTTGATAGAGAAAGCAATTTAATGAGAATAAAGGGTGTTACTGAAGGTGGATTAGAAATAAAGAAAACTAAGATGTTCGGCAAAGGTTTTTACAACCAGTTCAATATAATAAAAAAAGGTAAATTTGAAGCAAGATTTGATTCAGAACAAAAAGCTTTATTTGTACAGTTGTAAATAGAAGTCGCTATATAAGAGTGGAGAGGTATTTAATCTCTCCGCTTATATTTTTTCCTTGTAACGAAAGGATTTAAGAACTTTGGCCTGTGGAGTTATTTCTATATAGGTAGCTTGTCAAAAAAACGGGCACGGGAGATTTTTAGGAAATCCCCGTACCCGCTTCTCTTTTATGCCTTTGTTTAGTTGAATATTCTTGCCAAATAACTAGCATATCAAATGGTAACGGAAAACAGACTTAAACCGGTGGTGTCATGACAGTCTCTTTATAAAATTTTCGTCGTTTCATATTGCAATTTGGAAAAATATTATTCTTTAAAGATAAAAAAAGAAGGAGTACTTAATTTTCCCATGGAAATTATTACTATTAACTTATGTTAGTGTGCCATTGCTAAATGATGTCAATGCCTATGCTGGCATTCAGTGGTGAGTGATTCATTCATAGTATGAGGGAATACCGGAAATATTTTTGAAATATCACCGAATGTCTATCCTGAAAACATATTATTGGGTCGTTAAAAACAAAAAAGACCAACCATACCCAAGGGAATGCTTGAGCAAACATGAGACATGGGTCTTAATTTAATTTGTGATTATGCTGTATTAGCGTCAATGCTCTGTTCAATAGTAACGTTAAATCCAAGTGATTCGAGTCGCTTAACAGATTTCTTAACTATCTCGGTTTTTCGGCGTAGCTCAAAGAAATCTGATCCAAGTTCTTTGTATGCTGAGTTGTTTTTGAGCATGTAATACACCGCTTTAAGAATTGTATGAGCTACAGCTACCGTAGCACGATTTTTCCGCGTCTTGCAGCGATTCTAGAGTATTGGGAACTGAAATAGGTGTTTTTCAGATGCCCGGCTACTTTAGCACATTCTATTAGTGTAGCCCTAAGTATGTCGCTGCCTTTGCGTGTTTTACCGCTTTTACGTTTGCCTGCACTTTCGTTATTGCCGGGGCAAATACCAGCCCACGAAGCAAGGTGTGCAGCCGATGGAAATTGATTCATATTGATGCCTATTTCGGCAATTATAACCTGTGCGCTACGTTCACCAACCCCGGGAATTGAGTCGACGAGATATACTTGTTCTTTGACAGGTTTCATCTTTTCTTGGATTTCTTGATCAAGTGAAAGAACCTGTGCTTCAAGAATATCAATATGCTTTAGCATTAGGCGCAACATTAGCCTTTGGTGGTCACCCATAAAACCGTGGAGTGCTTCTTCGATTTGCGGAATTTTCTTGCGCATTTGTCTGCGTGCTTTATCTGCCATAGCTTGAACATCATTGCAGCCAGCTACAAGCATTTCAAGCATATCACGGGATGATTTGCCATCGATTTCGCTTATAACAGAGGCCAACTTGATGTTCGCACCTTCAAGCACCTTCTGGATGCGGTTCAGTTCTCTGGCGCGCTCCTGCACCATACTTCTACGATAACGAACAAGCTCTTTGAGTTCGCGCTGCTCACGCTTGGGAATAAAACTGCCGTTTAGTAGGCCGTGACGAAGTAAGTCGGCAATCCACTCTGAGTCTTTGACATCGGTTTTTCGACCAGGTACAGCTTTGATATGTTGTGCTGTAGACAACTAAAGTTGTATTCCCTCCATTTCTAAAAGATTGTAGATTGGCTTCCAGTATGATCCGGTTGCTTCCATGGCAACACATTGACAATCAACGCCCTTTAGCCAGTCAATAAGTCCGAGAAGCGATGAAGTCATTGTACTGAAACTCCTAATCTCCTTCTTTCTACCTGTAAGTATACAGGCAACGATGGTATTCTTGTGAACATCCATACCACAACAGCGCTCGTAAATCACATTCATTGAAAGACCTCCAATGATTTTAAATTTACGGCGGGCCTCCTGTATCGCATTATTCTACCCTGCGTGCTCATGGCAACAATTTGTGGTGCAAGCAGGAAGCCTTAATCAGTCTATAATACCGGGCTCAATCGCACCAAGACATTTCGACCTTATGCCGTAGTAAAAGTATATCCAACCTGTTTTCATTTATTTGATGGTGTGGAATAGGGTGACACATGGGGGTCTATTAAACGAAGTTGAAGGAAGCTAATTACATACTCATGGATTAATGAATCTAATTGCATTTTGTGTAAATAGCTAAACAGTTTTTATTTGGGAGTTTTTTTAAATGATCGATACAAACAAACAGTTGAAAATTTTTATTGCTTCACCTGGCGACTGCATATTGGAAAGAGAAGCAGTGCGTCGGATATGTAAAGAAGATCCTACTATTTTAACTATTTGCAGGGCAAATCATATTTCTTTGGACGTATTTGGCTGGGAAGACGTATGTTCTGATATGGGGCGTCCACAATCTATCATTAATGCAGCCGTGGAAAAATTTAACCCAGAATGGTTTGTTTTTATTTTTTGGCATCGTTTTGGTAGTGACGCTGGTTTGGGTATGACCGGAACAGAGGAAGAGTGGGAACTGGCTCGGCAAATGAACGAAAAAAGAAACGGTCATCCCAGGGTCAGCATCTTTTTCAATAAAAAGAGCGTTCCGTCTCATGAGCAAGATAACAACCAGCTTGAAGCATTAGAACGTTTTCGGGGAAAAATTTTCAGTGAGTATCAGGCTCTAGCTTGTTTTTTTAATGGAACTGGGGATTTTGAAAAAAAATTTCGGGAACATTTAACGAAATCTCTACTAAACCTTGATGGAGGCCGATTTGAAATTACAATTGAACGGATACGTAAGGAATTTTTGTTTTCTTCAAACATACTTCTAAATTATCAGAAAACCCTTGGGGAAGAGCAACAGATAGAGCGCCTTGAATTTAAGGAACTTATTCATCGCATCGAGGAATCAGAACATTCTACCACTTTAGTTCTGGGCAGTCCTGGATCAGGTAAATCGTCCTTACTTTCAAACCTTGCCCATCATTTAATGGAAAAAGACATTCCCTTGCTTGCAATCAAAGCCGACACACTCAACATAAACGTTAATACAGCTGAAGATTTACGAAAAGAGCTTGGCCTGAGCCTGGATGTTAGGGATGGCGTCACGGCCCTGGCTGATAGAGGAAAAGTCATCGTGATCGTCGATCAACTCGATGCAGTCTCCGAGTTACTGGACCGCAAGTCAGGCCGATTAAACGTCTTGTTAAACCTCATCCATAATCTTTCTGGTCAAAATGGTGTACAAATTATAGCGTCTTCACGGGAATTTGAATATCGCCATGACGTCAGGCTAAATAACATAAACGCAGAAGAGCTAACCTTAGAACTCCCCTCTTGGGAACATATTACAGCTATACTCGAGAAGGCGGGGCATGAAACAAGCAACATGAGTGACATACTCAAGGAATTATTGCGTACTCCCTTACACCTTAAAATATTTTTAGACGTAGCAAAACCGGGCGCATTTTTTCATTCCTTGCATTCCCTGCTTGATGAATTGTGGGAACAAAGAGTATTGGCATCGAATGTGCCGCAGAACAGCCTTTTGTTGCTTACACAACTCTCAATGCGAATGGCAACAGACGAAAGTTTATGGCTTCCGATGTCCTGCGCCGACGGTTACCCTGAAGCGCGCCGCTTTTTAGAACATAACGATATCTTGATACGGGGCCAGGACGGTCTTACCATAGGATTTCGCCATCAGACCTACTATGATTACACATTAACGCGCGCTTTTGCCAGTGGCTCAATTTTACTTGCGGATTATGTTTTTGAAAGGCAGGATGGTCTTTTCATTCGCCCAACATTCCTGAGTTGCCTTCACTATCTACGTGCCACCTCCCTTTCCGAATATCATATACAGCTTAAAATTTTCTTTAAGACCGGTTTGCGACCGCATCTTTTTTCACTGTTGATCGAGTTTCTCGGGAGTCAAAAAAACCCGGACGATGTAGAAGCTTATTTTATATTTCCCATGCTTGAATCTGAAACGGAAGGACCCAAGGTGCTCAATGCCGTAACAGGCAGCCCCGGCTGGTTTAACAAGTTGTATCGGCATGAAGGCCTTGGAAAATGGATGAGCAAACCATTTGAATTTGCCACCCACTGTGTACCGCTTCTCGCTACGGCAGTAAGCTTTGCGGGAACGGATGTTTTTAGTCTTTTAAATCAATATTGGTTAAGCGATACCACATATGACCCTTTGTCTTTAAATGTACTCTTGGATTTTAAAGAATGGGATTTAAATACTGTCTTGGCTGCAGAAAAGCTGGTTAATCGTTCAGAATTATGGATAACAGGGATGCTTATTGAGAGAATTGCAGAAATAAACTCACAAATTGCACCCCGCGTCTTGCGTGCCAGCTTGGATAGAAAGCTTACTGCAGCAATCGATGAATTTGAATCAAAAAAAGCGGACATTAATACAGCGGTACAAAAAGACTGGCAGTATATGCCACGTTCCCTATACCGAAACGATACGTTGGATAGGCTACTTGAAGATCCGGTGGACTATATTAGTGTCGAGAGTTTGGCCGAAGAGGAGCCAAAATCCTTTTTGCAATTTATATGGCCTTGGTTTTTAGACGTTGCTGAGCGAGTGGCATTGTCTGAGCATGATTTTGTTATGCAATATCGTTCTGATACAATCACAATAGGCCGATTTAAAAAAGAAAATGAAGAAACCATTGTTACCAGTTTATTTGTAGCTACAAAAAAGTTAGCGGAAACAGACTTGCAATTGTTTCTCAAGTTTTTTAACGATAATACGAGCTCAGACTTGTTAATCGTACATCGTATCCTTGCTATTGGTTTGGTACATATCGCGGCAAATGAACCACAAAAGGTTTTGGAGTATTTACTTGGCGATCCTAGGCGGTTTTGCATAGGTGACCATCGTGATAACCACAAGGATACGAAGCGACTGATAACGGATATTTTCTCTCACCTTAGTCAGAGTGACAGACTGCGGCTTGAGTATGCGGTACTTTCGTTCAACCGTTACAAAAAAGTCGTTCCGGATTGGGACGTGGAAGGTCGCCGCTGCCGTATGATATGGACTCGCCAGGATAGGTTACGACTTTTACGGGCTTTCCCCGGGGAATATCTGAGCCTGAAAACCAGGCAATTACGATTAGAAGAAGAACGTGCTTTTCCAGGATTGACTGATTACGATAGCGGTGTTTCAGGAGGATGTATCGGTCCCCGGTTGAAGGCCGATGAGATGGCCAAAGCTTCTGACGCTGAATTATTAAATCTATTCAACCAATTGCCAGACGACACTCAGTGGGATAATCCAAAACGTCGATTATGGGAGAATTTCTCCCGCAGCGGTGGTTCAATACAGCAGTCGAGGGAGTTTAAAGAATTTGCAAAGAATACCCCAAAACGCGCTGTCAAAATGATCACCAGCCTTGAGCCTAGTCAGCACGAAATCTACGCAGGAGCTGGTTTAGATGGTTTGGCGGAATCCAGTTTACCGTTTAACGAGCTAATAAGTCTTATTGAAAATTTAGACAAAAAAGGATTTGCTTCAGGATATTTTCGCGAGGGAGCAGCGTCAGCTCTTGAGAAACTGGCTGAGCTTCAAAATGGCCTTCCTGAAGGGATTTTAACATTACTTGAGAAGTGGCTAAGAGAACAACCGGAACCGATTTGGCCCGATAAAAGTGAACCCAAAGAGGAAAAAGCAAAAGAAATAAAGGGCTCTATTCTATTTGGGGCAAGCGGTTTATTTTTATTGCCCCACGGGCGTGGCACCATATTGCGCGCTATAACAGCGGGATACCTTGAGCGCCAAACAATTGATTACTATAATTGGGCATGTCTTATCAGGAGAAGGCTCGGTTTTGAACAGCATCCTGACGTATGGGCGTTGACTATGATGCATATGCCTGTGTTGTTCAATGGTAATCCAGAAGATGCAACGAATATGTATGATGCCGTTATCCAGACTTGCCCACAGGTCCTTGAACAACAGGTAGCCTTATTTTCTATAGCCCGTGTGATGCCTAGGTGCCACCCTTTAAAATTTTTACAGGAATGGTTAGAAAAAATCAAGGCATGTTCATCCGATTTTAACCACCAAGCTTACGGTGAAATGCTGTTCCTTTACCATTGTTATTACCAAGACTCCTGGTCCTCGGACTGTATCATGAGTATCCTATCAGATAGGGCCGATAAAAACATTCTTCTCGGCCTGGCTTTCGGAGTTAGCCACCTCTGGTATGAGTTAAAGAATCGGGCTATAGCAAGGGAAATTCTCTGTCTATTGGCTTCTCATCATGACATATCCATACAGCACGCAGTTGCTGACGTTTTCCGTAGCAACCGTGACCATTTCCAATTTAACTCCGATATTAGAAAGGTTATCCAAGGAGTAAGTAATCATCCTCCAATACTGCTTGAAGCCGCAACCGACCTTGTTGAGTTGCTTCTAAACTATACAGCGATCGAACCAAAGCTTGTTTCGGATGTGTGTCAGAAAGTAATCCGGGCTGGTGGTATGGACATTGGTAATATCAGCACATCACTGGCTTTGCTGGCTGAGCCTCTTACAAGCATTGCCCTCACTCTGCATCGCCATATTGAATATCGTGAAGTGGGGTTGCAAATGTTTGAGGAGCTTATTTCATTGAATGTGCGTGAGACTCGAGCTGCGCTGGAAATGTTAGATAGAAAACCGATGAAAAAGTTTACCCCGCTATATAGGCGCAGACGGCGCCGCAAAAAACGGTCTTAATTGTGTTTTCAGAACGATCTTATATTACGGTAAGGGTCTCGACTAGTGGACAGGATCTGTTAAATTGCATAAAATTATCTCCTTGCAAATAGTTCTGCAGGAGTGCGATTGTCTATAATGCGAAATTAGAAATATTTCTGAGCAATCTTATTATGGCTATTGAAAATCCCTATCTCACGCAATTGCAATATATTCAAATTATCTAATCAAATAAATGTTAGGATTGATTTGTGTGAAAAGTAAAAATGAAGCTACATTTGAGGCTCGCGTCAATGCAGAAATAAAAAGGATATTTCCATCGCTTGCCAATTTAACCATTAAGCATCAGTTGAATTTTACAGTTAGACTAGGACATGGTACTGTAAATATTGATGGAAAAAAGATGGAAAAACTTTATGGTAGACTTGATATATTATTAAGTATAGATGATAAACCACTGGCTATTCTAGAACTCAAACGGCCTAATAATCAAATTACACAAAATGATATTGAACAAGGATTTTCCTATGTGCCTTTCTTGAATCCACAACCTCCATTGGTGGTTATTTCAAATGGTACAGATACACGGATTTACAAATCATATAATAAGGAAATGCTTAAGCCTACAACTATTGATGAAAAAGCTATTCAGGTTATGTTTAAAAATGCATTAGCTCGTGCGGCATCTGATCTTGATGATGCTATTAATTTACTTTTAGGACATCGTCCAGATGTTTGGGTACAGGTTGTTAAGGATTACACAAAAAAATCTATGGAGCAACTTGAAGGCAAAATAAATAATTTTAAGAAACCTATTGTAAAAAATTTTATTATAAAGAGAACAGTTGTTTCTAAAATTTCAAATCTTCTATCTAAAGGAAAAAAATTTATCGCCCTAGTTGGAGATCATCTTTCCGGAAAGACTAATGTTTTATATCAATTATGCATTTCAGATGAACACAAAAAATTTGCTCCTATGTATGTAAATGCGTCAACTACAGCCCATGGTATTTTCAGGCAAATTTCAAACCAATTTTCAAGCACTCTACATATTAATTCAACTCCTAATGATATTAGGCACTGGATGATGCATGGGTTAAATAATCCAAATAATGGTCGATTAGTAATAGTAGTTGATGGATGGTCGGTGAGAGGAAGAGAAAAGATAAAAAAAGATATTGATGAATTAATAAATATTGCTAGTGAAAATAATGCCGTCTCTGTCGTATTATCCATGGACAGATTTACTTACAATGAATTTAGTAATAATAGTTTAGTATATTTTAAATGTGTGGAATTACTACGTCTAAATGATGAGGAATTCGACTATGCTCAAAAAAAGCTATTTAAAAATTACAAAATCGCTTTCCATAATGGAGTAAAATATAACGCTGAATACCGAAATCCCAGAGTATTACGCTTACTTGCTTCTCGCAATTCACAAATAAATGATGATGAAATAATAAATGGCCATTTAAAGGCTTATGTATATTCCAGTGTTACCGATATGTCTATTCTTGATTACAGTTGGGGACTATTGTCACTTCCTCAAGATAGAATTAACTATAAGTCTTTAGTAAAATCATTTATACAAGATGCAAGCAATAGAATATTTGATGATAGTCTTTCTGTAATGTCATATGGTATTGGATGTACCATTTTCGAAACAATGCAAGGGATTGCAGGACAAAATTCTATAGACAGCCTTATTGAGGCAGGGCATGTTGAACTTATTAACGGTCCAAATGATAAAGTTTTATTAATACCTAAAATACCAGAATTCTTTGCTGCAGTTGGGGTTTACTACTTTGCAGATGAATTTCTTAGAATATGTCATCAAAGTAGTTTTGAGGAAGCTTATAATTTTTTAGTAAAGCAGAGTGAATATTTTCCTTATGGTGATATTGCCGCCGCAAAAGCTATTGTTGAAATTAGCAAAAGAGATGGGCAGTTGTTAACGCAGATAATACATATGTTGCTAGAGGACGAGCCATGCGAGGAGAAGGCTACCGGAAAAACATTAGGACTACTGAATAATCCAGAAGATGGTATATATAAAATTAGGCTATTAAAAAATAATGAAGGTATACTTATAAGTAATCTTCATCCATGGTTAATTCTATCACAAACTTCTATCTTGCAATTGGCTTCAGATGATGGCTCTAGAGACATACAATTACATATATTTGATGTTCTAGGATCGTATAAGGGTCTGCTGCGGCGAGTAGATATTATTCCGTATGAAAAAATGAAAGGCTTCCACTTTCATGATGTTAAAGGTCAAGGAAGTATCCTGTGTAAGAACATTGGTATAATAGAACCAATTGTCTGGGCAATGCAAAGTGGGTTCTACCAAATGCCAGATGAAATGATAAGACTATGCGAATGGGCTGCTGATCAAGGTAAATTCATACTATCTTGGCGTCTATACATAGCTGCAGAATCAGTCCTTTCTTGTGCAGACAAAAATGTTGCTGATGGAGCAAAAAAGTCTTTGGCAATTTTAGATAAACTAATTAAAATGACGCTTGGTAGATGTTTTAATGTTAAGTAAAAATGATCTGTATATTTTGAGATAGTGGTAAAAATTAATATTGTCATCAATAGGCTAATAATCGGCAGTTTTGCATTTAGCATGTTATAGCAATAATGGGAAGTTTATATTAATGCTGATTTTGACTTAATCAGAGATTGATATGGTGGACGAGTTGGACATAAGAATTACGGCAATTCTTAATGTGAATTGGATCAGTTATACTTGATATTCATATTTGAGTAATACGAACCCTTACTATAGGAGGAGAGAGCCTATGACGTTCCGGGAAAAAATCGAAAAACTACGCAAGGGTGCAAGCGAGGCGCAGTCTGCCTCCAAAATTATTGATAAGCTCAAAGCACTTAAAGATAGCAACAGCCCGGACACGTCTTACAGGTGGATATGGGAGTTGATTCAAAATGCCAAAGATGTTGTAAACTCAAGTAGCTTAGTAGATATTGAAATAAAGTTTAGTGAAGCCAATAAGACTATTGAATTCTGTCATAATGGGCGGTTGTTCACAACCGAAAACATTGTATTTTTGATTGAGCAGGTTTCATCAAAGGAGCGGTCTTTGACTGCCGAAAATAAAAAGAAATCGACTGGCAAATTTGGCACTGGTTTTTTAACGACCCATTTACTTTCTGAAAAAGTACAGATTCATGGTTATTTGCATGATGACGGCGAAAAACCTCGTTCTTTCCAAACTCTATTAGACAGAACAGGTCAAGATAAGGCATCAATCATGAGAGCTATAAGCAATAGTTGTGATATGCTTGACAACGGGACAGAGTGTGATGTGGACGAAACTCAAATGAATACTAAGTTCATATATGAGCTTGATGAAATTGGGATTAGGACAGCCATTTCCGGCTTGAAAAATCTTCTTGTTTCGATTCCGTATGTATTTGCTTTTGTCCAAGAGTTAAACTCAATAACCGTTAATGCGGACAATTTTCAAAGAATAATAAAGAGAGGAAGAAAAGTATCTGTAGAGCTTGAATCGGCAATTGTTACTCATGTACACGTATCTACGACTAAGAACGGTGAAACAACCATCGCGGATAGATATGTATTCATGCTGTAGGCAGCCATTTAACTTGGCCGAGTAGTAGTCAATTAGCATGGCCGAGCTAAAAAAAACCGCACACCACCACCAACAATCAACCACCAACCACAACAACTACCGGATTAACCTGTCACCAGACCGAATAAAACCACCTAATTAAACCGCCCAAAAAAAATAAGCGGCCATATGCACTGACCATTTTCATATAGTTCTTTGCCTAAAAAAGTTGACCGGGTAAAATACCCGATTAAACAGGACTTTTTACCCGGTTGGATAACATTTAGCCACGTACCAGCTGCAAGCGTGGCTGAGCGTTAATTGGAGCATGAACAGCCGGGGCCAGCAAATCGATCACCTCCGCCTCAGTAAGATCAGCCGGATCCTGCCCCCAGGGAGGTGATATCACGATAACCTCCCTGTCTGTGCCTAATTGGGCAGCTATCTGTTGGGCGCCGCTAATGCCTGCCCGGTCACCGTCAAGGCAGAGAACAACACGATGTTTGGCCAGCCGGCGCACTCCGGCCAACTGCGAAGAAGTGGCGCGGGATCCCATGAGAGCCACAACAGAAATAAGCCCTGCCTGGAATAGGCGGAATAGATCAAAACATCCCTCTACCACAATAAGTGTTGTAGCATCAGGTTCAACCCGGTCTGCACCATAGAGAAAATCCCGTTTTAGAAATCCAGCCGGAAAGCGGTAGCGGGGCAGCCCTTCAGCAGTCGCACGGTGAAGTATGCCCAGTGAATTGCCATTAGGTGAGCGAAGCGGGATACAAACTCCCAGTGGGGTATATGTAATGCCATAGCAAGACACAGTTTCGGAGGTAATTCTACGCTCCCGTAGGTAGGGATAATTTGCCATGTTGGCCAATGGCATGGTAGAATGCGATTTTAAAGTTTTGTCACGGGCTTGTCCGAAATGTTCAAGTAGCCATAGCGATGCCTCTCGCAAAGTGCACATCTCCTTTTTGGCCACAAAGTCAATGACATCACCGCCGCCACAGCGGGTGTGACAATACCAGCGGTTTTTTGCCAAATTCACATGAAAGGCCGTGCGGTTATCACCATGATGAATTGGGCATGTCCCAACACGTTCCTGTCCCTGCCCATGGAGTACAATACCATAGTAAGCCAGGACATCCTGAAGAGAAATCTGTTCTTTTAAGGTGCGGAAATCTATCCACATTTCACCGCCCCCTTACATGCCCAGTGCAGCCTTGGCACGCCCGACAATGCCTTCATCCACCAGAGACTGCCTATCCTGATAGGCGATGAGCAGCGACGTCGTGGCAAGATTATTGACCACCCGGCACACCCCGTGGCTGTATTGGTGAATAGCCATACAGGCCGGTTCGGTAAAGATGGCGCGATTGGCTCCACTCATTTTCAGGTGGTGCTCAATGTAGTCTTTAGTTTCAACATTGGTAAGCAAATTCAGGTGACAGCGCAGTCCGACCCGTTGAGAAAGAGCAGCCGTGTGGCTCATCGTCAGCCTGGTCCGCAATTCCGTCTGTCCCACCAAGAGCAGTGCAACTGGAGAAACAGAGTCATAGTTGGCATTGGTGAGCAGTCTTAATTCCTCCAGCATTGCCGGGGCTAAAAGTTGCGCCTCATCGATAAGAATAATACATGGGTGCAAATTATCCAGATATTCCATCAGGCGACTTTTCAGCTGCTTCTTTGCCGCAGTCCGGTCACGCTTTGGCTCTACCCCCAGTGCAGTAAGGACGAGATAATTAAATGCACGGGGCTCAAGACCTGCTTCGGCGATATAGATGACAGGCTGTCCGTTATCCTTAAGACCCCCAACAAATGTTCGCATGATAGTGGACTTGCCAGTGCCGGGCTCCCCGGTGAGGATGCCGGTTCGCCGGTATTTCACAACCATAGTAAGATAGGCCAGCCCGTCATTAAATGCCTGCCAGCGGAACAATTCTTCTACCGGCAAATCAGAGCCGAAGGGCATCCGGGTTAGGCTGAAGAATGATTCAAACAAGGTCATCATCTCCCCGGGGCCCCGCCAGCGCACAGAAGTCAATTTTTCCCGCCTCCAGCGCCAGCTTCTCCTCGTGGTGCTGCGCAAGCAGGGACAGAAAGTTCAAGCCCGTGGAAACAGTGGGTGGTGCTTGTGGCGGCTGCACCGCCGGGTGATGACCATGTCGTATCTGGAAGGGCACTGCGTCAGACAAACGTTTTTTTTCGTACCAGACCTGGACAATTGAGAGCTCAAAGGGATCAAACGCCAACTCTACAGTTTTACCGGCAAGTGCGTGGTCTACTTCGTAAGTGTTGCCTAAGAGGCTGATGCAGCCCGTTTTGTCCACCCGCCGGTGCTCCCTCCACAAAAATACCTGGCGGATCTGCTCTAAGCTGGGAATGCGCAGGGGGTGCGGGTCACTTTCATACCGGGCCTGCGGTGACATTTTTAATACCCGGTGAGGACGCGTCAGATATTCCTCTTGAATCCATATCCAGAGCAGGCGGTTTAGTTCGTCAATGGTAGTTAGCTCCCCCGCTTTGATCAATAGCTCAATCTCAGGGAGAAAACTTAAGTCAAACGTTCTCCAAAACCTCTCGCATTTGCCCTTAGCAGGTGCGTCATAGGGCTTGGTGTGGATCAGCCGGATGCCTAATTCTGCACAGATGCGATGAAATTGGCTGGATCTGTAAGCTGCACCGTTATCGACGTAACAAACATTTGGCAGACCGTGCTTAAGCAGTGCACGGCGAAAGCAGTCTTCCAGCATAGGCACTTTTTCGTGAAAATAGAACCTGCATCCTACAGGGACACGACTAAAATCATCCAGGAAAATAACCAGGTACGCCTTTCTGCGCTCGCCTGGCCTGGTTTCGTCTGGCAGCCACAGGGCATGGTGGACATCCGACATCCACAGGGCATTTCTGTGTTTGGCTGTAAACCGGTGCCTAGCCTTTTGTTTCTCCTTTGCAACCTCCTGGCGGGTTGCGTGCAGACGGCGAAATTGACGCCCCAATGTTGATGGGGACATAGATCCATGCTCGATTTTCCCGGCACGCTCCAGTATTTTGATAATTTGCTGCACTGAGCGGCTGGGTGATTCCTTGCGCAAATCAACTGCAAGCTGGAGCACTTCGGCCGGTATTGCCTGGCATGGCGGCACTTCCCGCAGGCTTGGGAAAAGGCCGTCCAGACCGTGGGCGCGATAACTGGCTATCCAGCGGCGCAATGTTCGCTCGGACACATGTACCATCCGGCCGTCCGGGTGGAGATGGGTGTTCTGGAGAATGCGCTGGCGCCGGAGACGCCGCTCTTCTTCTAAAAGGCCGGCTTCCAAAAGTGGGCTGGCCACACTGTAGCGGAACAGTGCTTCGGCCAGTCCGGGACTGGTTGTTTCCGTGGACATGAATTTATCCCTCCCTGTTTGTGTTTTAGGAGCAGTTGTTCCTAACACAATCAAGGATATACCATACTTAATGGCTGCTTCCATTTAATAAAGTGTGTGGAGAATGACTCATATTAAGTTATCGTTATGATGCGGTTCTAATTTGTTTAGCCAAGTATTTGGCCGAAACTCCATTTCTTGCGGTTTTGGCTGTTTATGGTTTAGTACTGCTAAATTTTATCCATGTTCAATAACCCCGGCGTATTGCGAGGGGTTTACGAAAGTCTTATTTCGAAGAGTATGATGGGACTTTGTGCATCTGATTTTAAAGGCGGGGGAATAGGGGTTATTCTCGTGTATCGTTTTAGGATCGCTGAAATATGAAGTGCTGTTGGTTGCGAAGTAAAATGAACTGAAGCAGATTCCGTGGCAATACGGTTAATGATTCTGCAGCTTGCTTCATCCTGCTAACGATATGGGCCGCATACCAGCACAGGCGGTTCCAGTATACGAAGGCCTGCTGTTTGGCTGGCTTTTGAGTCTTTTGGGCAATGGCTTTTATTTCTTCCACAGAAGGGGTTATATAACGGGTGATGTCGATAGCCTGTACATATTCACCGCTAGTTTGAACCATCGCCCCTAACATGGATTCGCTTTGCCGCAACCAGGAGTCTGTCCAGTTCCAGACAGTGCTGGATGTGAGCAGTCCTTCTTCTCCATAGCGTTCGGCTATTTCCACGTATGGCTCACTGTCTGTGGCGTAGGCAACCACCACTTCCTGATGGGTCTCGACTGTGAATGGTGAATGAGGAACCAGTCCTGCTGGTAACACCGTTACTGTTGTATTACAACCACCGCAGCGCAACCGCCATATGACTGTTTCACCGTTTCCCTGTTCATCTATTGCACCACGGCTTTTTCCACCATTGCCCCACATCCGTTTGGCATATCGGGGACAGTCTTTATTCTCGCAAATGATGCCGAGTTCCCTGGCTTGCCTGCTGGCTTGCTCACGATTTTCCTTGGCAACAATTGCAATTTGTGCTATTTTAATTGTCAAGGAGGTTCGCCTCCGGGGAGGTCCCCTTGACCGCTCTCGCAAAGTTGAGGTCTTGGGGATTCTTTATTATCCGATCTTCAGAATCCCCTTTCTTTCTACATTATGTATATATTTCCCTTTGCGGCCAACCAAATTGCGCATACATAGTTTTTAGGCGGTCATTTTACGCGCGCGCCCACACTTGGCCCAAAATGAAATTCGCGACAAGACTGACTTCAATCTTTTTCCAGACAATTTGGCTGAAAAATACCGTCTAGATGATTTAAAAGTAATTAATACAGGAAAATCTCTATATATAGGTGAAGAAGAGATGGTTGTCAACGGAACAACTCTTATAGTTACAACCCGAAAGGTTCCTCTTAAGGGCGAAAATAATTCCATAGTTGGTTTAATTGGATTGGTATTTGATATTACAGAGCGCAAGTTTATGGAGGATGAATTAAAGAAATATCGCAATGAACTGGAAAAATTAGTCGAGGAGCGCACAAATGAGTTAGCAAAAACTAATGTTAATCTAAAAAATGAAATTACGTTACGCACACAGACAGAATCCCTACTAAAGTTTGAGAGGGAGCAATTAGTCTCCATATATGACAGCATAACTGGATTAATTTATGTTTCAGACTTAGAAACCCATGAAATATTGTATGCAAACAATGCTATGAAGAATAAATTTAAAAGGGAACTCATCGGCGGCATTTGCCATATAGAATTGCAAGGCATGGAATCACCCTGCGAATTTTGCACAAATGAGATAATTTTAAAAAGCAAAGGAATGCCTTACCAATGGGAATATCATAATTTCCTCATAAATAGAGACTTTCTGGTAATAGACAAGATAATTAAATGGCCCGACGGTCGTGATGTCCGATTTGAATTTGCTATAGACATAACCGAGCGAAAGCAAATGGAGTACGCATTATCTCAAACTAACGAGGAGCTCGAAGCTACAATTGAAGAACTGAACGTAGCCGAAGAAGAAATAAGACATAATTATGAAAAGTTTAAATATCTAAGCATGCACGACTCATTAACAGGTCTGTATAACCGGGAATATTTTGAGGAGGAAATACACCGCCTGGAGGGAGGGCGAGATAATCCTATTTGTATAATCGTATGCGACGTGGACGGGCTTAAGCTTGTTAATGACACCCTTGGACACATTTCTGGAGATAATATTCTAATTGATGCTGCTGGTGTTCTTAAAGAATCTTTCCGTGAAGGAGATGTAGTAGCACGGATCGGGGGCGATGAGTTTGCTATAATACTCTCTAAAAGTGATGCTGCTACTGCCGAAAAATCCTGTTGCCGAATTCAGGATGCTATAAAACAACACAAC
>Ga0209643_1001713_pt1 | contig 18360 bp, 16 predicted proteins | sample AutmiccBRH37_all_FD_187383 | JGI IMG/M metagenome (GOLD analysis project Ga0209643, IMG submission 187383) | Deep subsurface microbial communities from Mt. Terri, Switzerland - Autotrophic microbial communities BRH/37_all (SPAdes) (version 2) | ecosystem: Environmental > Aquatic > Deep... | reverse complement strand
GCCGGGTCGGTGACGCCCTGATTGGCGAGGCCGTCCGACATCAGGAGCACGCGGGTGACGGCGCCGGCCGGTGCGAGCCCTGCCGTGAGCGCGCGGCGCGCTTCGAGCGTGCCGGCGACCATGCCGCCGGCGAGGTCGGTCGAGCCGCGCGGGGTCAGCGCCTCGATCAGCGGCTTTAAGGCGAACGGCGACTCAAGCCGGTGCGCCGGCCACATCACGGTGATCTCGTCGTCGTACTCCACCACCGAGAGCACGTCGCGCGGACCGAGTCGTTCGACAAGCTGCACGGCGGCACGCTTGAGATAGTCCATCTTGCCGTGCTCCTCCATCGAACCGGATCGATCGAGCACGAGCGCAACATTGAGCGGCGGCCGTTGCGCGACATGAACGGGCTCCGCCGCAGTGAGGCGAATCAGCGCATAAACCGACGTCTTGTCGCCTCTCAGCACGAGCGGGCGGTCGTATTCGACGCGCGATGTCACCACCGGATCGCTTTCTGCAGGCTCCGCCGCCGCCGGCGTGCCCAGCCCCATCAACACGGCGCCGAGCGCGCCGACGCCGGCCCGCATCAAGGCTGCTATTCGCGAACGGGCCGGGCCGCGATTCTCGAAGGGGATGGCCGCTTCTGCTTGATATTCCATGGTGATATCGGAGCTCCCTGGTGCGGCGAGCCGGAACTTTGGAGGCGGCGCGCGCGTTCACCATTGCGGTGGAATGTGGCGTGTTGAGGCATGGTTTGAGGCGCTTTTGGGGCGGCTCGCGCGGACACAGCGGCGGGGAAATCCACAGCATGGACACTCCGCCGCGTATCAGCGCCCTTGCCCCACTCGCGCGATGGCTTATTATTCCTGGAATGACGGATGTGCGATGCAGCGTAACGGCTCGAGCGATGGAGCGAACGCACACGCAGGCTTGGTGGGCCTGCGGAGGTGGGCACTGACGGGCGCGGGAAACATGCGGCGCCTGCCGCAAATCCGCACGGTGCAGGCATCACGAGATGCACGGGCGCCAAGACCACTGATTTCAATGATCGAGCCTGCGCGTATCTCACGCGTCGCGAAATTGCCTCATGGCGCAGCGAAACTTGCAGTGCAGGCGATGCGCGCGCGTAAAACGCGCCGCGCGATACGTGACAACGCCCGGGCGCGCACCCACATGGGATTAACGATGCCTTTTGAATTTAGGTCGAATGATAATGAGGATCCGCGAGAGCTGGCAAACCGGATTCTGGGAAGACAGTGCCGACTGGTGAGAGAGGGCGATACCAATGGCGCATGAACTAGACGTCTTTACGCGGTTTACGGAAGCATACAGCCGCGAAAAGCACGAAGCGATGTCGTTGCGGGATTACCTGCTGGCGGCGCGCGACGATCCGATGATGTACGCGACTCCGTCTGAGCGGATGGTCGCGGCGATCGGCGAACCGGACTTTGTCGATACGAGCAGAAACCCGCGCCTGTCGCGGATATTCTTCAATCGTACCATCAAGATGTACAAGTCCTTCGAGGGCTTCTACGGCATGGAGGACACGATCGAGCGGATCGTGGGCTACTTCAAGCACGCCGCGCAGGGGCTCGAGGAACGGCGCCAGATTCTCTATCTGCTGGGGCCGGTCGGCGGCGGCAAGTCGTCGCTCGCCGAACGCCTCAAGGATCTGATGGAAACGTACCCCATCTATGTCCTCAAGGCCGGTGATCAACTCTCGCCGATTTTCGAAAGCCCGCTCGGGCTCTTCAAGCCGGCCCAGTTCGCCGATCTCCTCGAAGAGAAATACGGCATCGAGCGGCGCCGCCTGACCGGCATCATGAGCCCGTGGGCGATGAAGCGTCTCGACGAATTCGGCGGCGACATTTCGAAATTCGGGGTTGTGCGGCTCTATCCGTCCAAGTTGCGCCAGGTGGCCATCGCCAAGACCGAACCGGGCGATGAAAACAATCAGGACATCTCCACGCTGGTCGGCAAGGTCGACATCCGCAAGCTCGAACACTACAGCCAGGACGACCCGGACGCGTACAGCTACTCCGGCGGTCTGTGCCGCGCCAATCAGGGCCTCCTTGAGTTCGTCGAAATGTTCAAGGCGCCGATCAAGGTCCTCCACCCGCTTTTGACCGCGACGCAGGAGGGTAACTACATCGGCACCGAGACCCTCGGACCGATCCCCTTCCAGGGCATCATTCTCGCCCATTCGAACGAAAGCGAATGGCAGCAGTTCAAGGCCAACAAGAACAACGAGGCATTCCTCGACCGGATCTCGGTCATCAAGGTGCCCTACTGCCTGCGCGTCGCGGAAGAAACGCAGATCTACCGCAAGCTGCTCGACACCAGCGAGCTGGGGCGCCTGAGCCCCTGCGCGCCCGAGACCCTCGAGATGCTGGCACGCTTTTCGGTGCTCACGCGCCTCAAGGAGCACGAGAACTCGAATCTCTACTCCAAGATGCGGGTTTATGACGGCGAGAAGCTGAAGGACACGGATCCCAAGGCGAAGTCCGCGCAGGAATACAAGGACGCGGCCGGCGTCGACGAGGGCATGAACGGCACGTCGACGCGCTTTGCCTTCAAGGTGCTCTCGGAGACCTTCAACTTTGACACCGAGGAGGTCGCCGCCGATCCGGTCCATCTCATGTATGTGCTTGAGCAGGCGATCCGGCGCGAGCAGTACAGCGAGGACCAGGAGAAGAAGTATCTCGAGTTCATCAAGGCCGAGCTTGCCCCGCGCTATGCCGACTTCATCGGCAAGGAAATCCAGAAGGCGTATCTGGAAAGCTACAGCGAATACGGGCAGAACCTGTTCGACCGCTATATCTCCTACGCCGATGCGTGGATCGAGGACCAGGACTACAAGGACCCCGACACGGGCCAGATGCTCGACCGCCAGCTGCTCGACCAGGAGCTCTCCAAGATCGAAAAGCCCGCCGGCATCGCCAACCCGAAGGACTTCCGCAACGAGGTCGTCAAGTTCACGCTGCGGGCGCGCGCCGCCAACGGGGGCACCAACCCCTCATGGACGTCGTACGAAAAGCTGCGCAACGTGATCGAAAAGCGCATGTTCAGCCAGGTTGAAGACTTGCTCCCCGTCATCAGCTTCGAATCCAAAAAAGACAACGACACGCAAAAGAAGCACGACAACTTCGTCGAACGGATGCTCACCCGGCATTACACCGAGCGTCAGGTTCGCCGTCTGGTCGAGTGGTATATGCGTGTGAACAAGGCGGGGTAAGGTCCACTTGTCCCACTTTATTGACCGGCGCCTGAACCCGAAGGGCAAGAGCCTTGGCAATCGCCAGCGCTTCTTGCGCCGGGCGCGTGGCGAAATCCGCGAGGCGATTCAAAAGTCGCTCAAGGACCGTAAGGTCTCCGACATCGGCAACGGCGAGAAGGTCTCGATCCCGACCCGCTCGACGCGCGAGCCGCGCTTCCGCTTTTCCAATCAGGGCGGGGAGCGCGACCGCATCTACCCCGGCAACAAGGACTTCGTCACCGGCGACAAGATCAAGAAGCCGCAGGGTGGCGCCGCCGGTTCGCGTGGCAAGCAGGCCGCCCAATCGGGCGAGGGCGAGGACGACTTCCAGTTCACACTGACGCAGGAAGAGTTTCTCGATGTTTTTTTCGAGGATCTCGAACTGCCGAATCTGGTCAAAACATCGCTCAAGGACGTCAAGACCATGACGCCGCGCCGCGCCGGCATCACGGTGGCAGGCGCGCCGACCAACATGAACATCACGCGCACCATGCGCAACGCCTATGGCCGGCGCCTCGCCCTCAAGCGGCCAAGCTCGAAAGAGATTGCCGAGATCAAACAGCAGATCTTCGCGATCGAGGCCAAATCCGAGAAAAGCGCGACCGACGTCGCGATGCTCAAGGACCTTCACGAGCAGCTCGCCAAGATCGAGCAGCGCCGCCGCTGGGTGCCTTATATCGACCCCATCGACGTGCGCTTCAACGCCTTCGAGCCGACGCCGGTGGCGTCCGCCAAGGCGGTCATGTTCTGCCTGATGGACGTTTCCGGCTCGATGGGCGAGCGCGAGAAGGATCTTGCCAAGCGCTTCTTCCTGCTGCTTCACCTGTTTCTGAAGCGGCGCTACGAGCGGGTCGACATCGTGTTCATCCGCCACACCCACGACGCGCAGGAAGTCGACGAGGAGACCTTCTTCTACTCGCCCCAATCGGGCGGCACGATCGTTTCGACCGCGATCGAAGAGATGATGAAGGTGATGGACGAGCGCTACGCGCCGGGCGAGTGGAACATCTATGCCGCGCAGGCCTCCGACGGCTACACCCAGTCGGGCGACGCGGAGTACTGCGTCCAGCTGCTCAACCAGCACATCATGCCCTACAGCCAGTATTACGCGTATATCGAAATCCTCGACGAGCGCGAGATGGAGGTCTTTGCCAGCGAGGAAACCGGCGCCGAGCTGTGGCGCGCCTATACCAAGGTGCGCGACGCATGGGACAATTTCGCGATGAAGCGGATCTCCCAGCCCGCTCATATCTACCCCGTGTTCCGCGAGCTCTTCTCGCGCTCGATCGCGGGGGCGTGAATGAGTACCGTGGGTGCGACCTTGTTCGGCGCGGCACTGTGGTCGCTGGATCAGCCGCAGCCGCCGTTGAATCATTACAGCGATCTCGCGGCGCCGCCGTCGTCCAGCACCGACATCACCGCAAGCTATGAAACCCTGTGCGATCAGGGCCTCCTCAACCGCGAGCGCGTCGCGACCGCATTCGAGACCGTCGCGCCATGCCTGAGCGGGCATCTGATCGCGTTCGTGCCGCCCCTGCTCAGCGATGTGTGGAATCCGGTCAACCGGTTCCGCCTCGGCGAATACCTGACACCTTCATGCAATGCGACGACCTGCGTCGCGCCGGTCGATAGCGGGGCCGGCGTCGCAGCAAATGCGGCGCGCCTGATTGAATTTCTCGCCGCCGCCCGCGAGCCGATCTGGTTGATTACGCAAAGCAAGGGCGGCGTGGACGTTCTCGACGCGCTGGTGCGCCGCCCCGATCTTGTCACGCGCGTCGCCGGGTGGATCGCATTGCAGGCGCCCTTCTTCGGATCGCCTATCGCCGACATGGCAAGCGGCGGCGAACGCGCGGGAAAGATCGTAAAGGGGCTGGCACAATTGTTCTCCGGCGATGCCGCAGCCGTCGCCGACCTGCGCACCGATGTGCGGCGCGCCTACATGGCGTCCCACGCGGCGGCCATCCGCGAACTCGCGCGGCGGATCAACATCCTCGCCGTCACGATGGCGCCCGCGCCAGAAGGCAGCCTGCTTTCGAAGATCGCACCGGCGATCCCGACTATCCCCTGGATGGAAGGCCTCGGTCTTGAGAATGACGGGCTCGTCCCGGTGAACGCCGCGATCCTTCCCGGCGCCCGGTATGTCAAGGCGCGCGGGCTCATCCATGGCGAACCGACCCTTCGTCCGTTTGTGTGGTCGAACGCCGACGACAGCGCAATCGCGATCCGCGCCTATTTTGCACTCGCGCTGGGCGCCCAACCAAATGCCGGGAGGGCGTGATGAGCGAGCCGTTGAAAAAAGTCGAGCCCATCTTCACCGATGCGGATTGGGATTTCGGCACGCTGGACCGCGCGTTCGAAGCGATCGAGGACATCGCCAAGAACGACCTGGGCCTCGACACCTATCCTAACCAGATCGAGATTATCTCCACCGAGCAGATGCTCGACGCCTATTCGTCACACGGCATGCCGCTGATGTACCGTCACTGGTCGTTCGGCAAGCTGTTCGCCCACCACGACACGCTCTACAGAAAAGGCTATCAGGGCCTCGCCTACGAGATCGTCATCAACTCGATCCCGTGCATCTCCTATCTGCTCGAAGAGAACACCATGACGATGCAGGCGCTGGTCATCGCGCATGCGGCATTCGGGCACAACCACTTCTTCAAGAACAACTATCTGTTCCGCCAATGGACCGACGCGGGCTCGATTCTCGACTACCTGCAATTCGCCAAGCGCTTCGTGTCGACCTGCGAGGAGCGCTACGGCGCCGAAGCGGTCGAGAGCGTGATCGATTCCGCCCACGCCATCATGGATCAAGGCGTGTTCCGTTACCGCCGCCCGCCGCGCCCCTCCGCCGCCACACAGGCCCAGCGCCGCGCGGAGCGCATCGAATATGACGAGCGCACCTTCAATGATCTGTGGCGCACGCTCCCGGTCCGCGAGGATGGCGACGCCGAGCTGGACGCCGACGCCATGGAGCCGATGCCGGGTGACGTCCAGCTCCCCGAAGAAAACCTGCTCTATTATCTCGAAAAGAAAAGCCCGACCCTGCGCAGCTGGGAGCGCGAAATCCTGCGCATCGTGCGCAACATCTCGCAATATTTCTATCCCCAGAAGCAGACCAAGGTGATGAACGAGGGCTGCGCCACGTTTGTCCATCACTACATCATGAACACGCTCTACGACCGCGGGCTCATCACCGAAGGCTCGATGTTCGAATTCCTGCACTCGCACACCTCGGTCGTGTTCCAGCCCGAGTTCGATGACCAGCGCTACAGCGGCATCAATCCCTACGCGCTCGGTTTTGCGATGATGCAGGACATCCAGCGCATCTGCACCGACCCAACCGAGGAAGACATCGCCTGGTTTCCCGACATCGCCGGTTCGCAGGATTGGCGCGGCGTGCTGCGCAACGCGTGGGCGAATTACCGCGACGAGAGCTTCATCCTTCAGTATCTCTCGCCCAAGGTAATGCGCGATTTCCGCCTGTTCGGTCTCGCGGACGACGAAAAGGCCCCCTACTACGCGGTCTCGGCGATCCACGACGAAATGGGCTACCGGCGATTGCGCGAGACGCTCGCCGCGCAATACGACCTCGCCCAGCTTGAGCCCGACATCCAGGTCGTCTCCGCGGATCTCTCGGGCGACCGCAAGCTGGTCCTCCAGCACCGCATGCATCGCGGCGTTCCGCTCTCGGAGACCGCGCGCGATCAGGTGCTCAAGCATATCGAGCGGCTGTGGGGTCACGAGGTCGAACTCCAGGCGGTGGAGTTCAGCGGCGCGTAGGGCGCTTTTTCTCGTTATTTGACGGGGCATCCGTTTCCCGCCATCCTCCGCGCCCGACAGACATTGCTTGGCGCGAGCCCATGGATATTTCTCCCAACAGACGGCCGCGTCAGGCCGCGGTTGCGTTCATCTTCATCACCATCGTGATCGACATGATGACGTTCGGCATCGCGATGCCGGTGCTGCCGCGCCTGATCGAGGATTTTCGCCACGGCGACACCCAGCAGGCCGCGCATATCTATGGCGTGCTCACCGCGATCTGGGCGTTGATGCAGTTCATCGCCTCGCCGATCCAGGGCGCGCTCAGCGACCGTTTCGGACGGCGGCCGGTCATTCTCGCATCGAATTTCGGCCTCGCCTTTCAGTTCGTCATTCTGGCGGTCGCGCCGAATCTCGCCTGGGTGTTTGTCGGGCGCGCGCTGTCCGGCGTCACCTCGTCGAGCATCGCGACAGCCAACGCCTATATCGCCGACGTCACCCCGCCCGAGTTGCGCGCGCAACGCTACGGGCTGATGGGCATGGCGTTCGGCATCGGCTTCATCATGGGCCCCGCGATCGGCGGCCTGCTCGGCGAGCACGATCCGCGCCTGCCGTTCTGGGTGGCGGCGGCGTGCAGCTTCCTCAACGCGTGTTACGGAATTTTCGTGTTGCCGGAATCGCTGGCTCCTGAAAACCGCGCTGCGTTTTCGTGGCGGCGCGCCAATCCGGTGGGATCTCTCGATCTGCTGCGCATGTATCCCGCGCTGCTGAGCCTGTCGGGCGTCCAGTTTCTCTACGTCTTCTCGCAGAGCGTCTTTCCTTCCGTGCTCGTGCTCTATCTGGGGTATCGCTATCACTGGGGCGCGGGGCAGATCGGGCTGACCTTCGCGCTGGTCGGGCTGCTGTCCGTGCTCGGGCAGGGGCTGCTGATCCGCCCGGCGCTGCGACGCTGGGGCGAGCGCAACGTGCTGCTCGCCGGTCTCGCCGCCGGTGTTGTCTCATTCTCGCTTTCGGGCTGGGCGCCGCAGGGCTTCATCTTTCTGGCCGCCATTCCGATCACGTCGGTCTGGCAATGGGCACAGCCCGCCAATCAGGCCTTGATGACGAGCTACGTCCTGCCCCACCAGCAGGGGCGCCTGCAGGGCGCGATCGCCAGCCTGGGCGGGATTTCCGCATTCATCGGCCCGCTCGCGTTTACGGCGCTGTTTGCGCATTTCATTGCGCCTGAACGCGCGGCGGTGCTGCCCGGCGCGCCGTTTTATCTTGCGGCGGCGTTGATGGTCGCGGCGTTCGCCGCCGCGTGGCGCTACGCGCACAAGCCGCCCGCGGATGCGGTACCGGCCGCGCCCCCGGTGCCCGCCGCGCCGACGCCGCCGTCAGGCGAACACCTCACCGAAGAAATCACGCATCGCGCGCCATGACCGCCGGTCGGCTGCCGGGTGATGGGCAAAGCCGGGCGTGACGCCGGGCGCGCGGTCGGCGTTGGTGAAGGAATGCGCCGCGCCGCCATAGGTGATGAGCTGCCAGTCCGCGCCGGCGGCAGTCATCTCACGTTCGAAGGCCAGCACCTGCTCGGGCGGCACCAGAGGATCTTGAGCGCCTGCGCACACCAGAATCCTCGCTTTGACATCCCCCGCCTGTGCGGGTACGGCGGTGCCGAGCATTCCGTGAAAGCACACCGCGCCGGCAAACTCGGCGCCGCTGCGCGCGAGTTCGAGCACGCAGCTTCCCCCCATGCAATAGCCGATCGCGCCGAGCCGCGCGCCATCGACATCGCTGCGCCCGCGCAAGGCGTCGAGAGCGGCATTGACGCGTCCGCGCATCAGCCCGGGTGTTTCCATGAAATGCGTCATGCGCGCGGACATCGCTTCGCCTTCCAGCAACTTGCCGCCATCGCCGAATGCGTCGGCGGCGAGCGCGATGTATCCCAGCTCGGCAAGCATGGAGATCCGGCGGCGCACATGGGGGCCGAGCCCCGGCGCCTCATGGAAAACGACGATGCCGGGCCGCAGGCCGGCCTGACCGCGATCAACCGCGAGGAGGCCGCTCAGCGGCGTCGATCGATCCACATAGGGAAATTCCGAGATCGAAATCATATGTCTCCCGCTGATGCGCCGCGCCGGCCGGCCCGGCGTCACGCTTAACGTCACGCGGACATGGTTTCAAGATCCATCACGTCTTTGCTGCGCTTGAGCGCGGCTCCGTCGGCGATCGCGTAGCGCGAGACTTCGATGACGTGTGTGTCACGGTAATCAACCAGCAGAAAGGCCGGCGGCTCGCCGCGCAGCCGCTGCGAAAGCGTGCCCGCGGTCAGCGCGACCGCCGTCGAGCGCGGCCCTCGCACGCGGGTTTCCTGCAGGACGTGAAGATGCCCCGCGAGGAACAGGTCCGCGCCGGCGGCGATCAGGCTGCGCGCGGCATGCGCGCCTCCATGCGTCTGGCCGCCGATCGGCGAGTCCGGCGGAAACAGCAGCGGATGGTGGGTCACGATCACTTTGAGGGCATCGGGCGGTGCCGCGGCGAGCGCCGCGCAGGCCGCGCGCAACTGCCTCGACGAGACCGCGCCGAGCGCCCAGTTCGCACGCAATTGCCAGCCGCGCGCGGTATTGATGGTGTGGACGAACAGGCCATCGCCATTCCAGCCGTCGCGCAGCCGTCCCGCGCTCGCGCGCCGGTAGCGCGCGAAGGGATGCCAGAAGCGCGGCAGAATCTCATGATACGGCACATCGTGATTGCCCGGTGTGGCGATCACCGGCGGACCGAGCGAGGCGAGCCAAGCGCACGCCGCTTCCAGCTCGCTGGCGATGCCGATGGTGCTCAGGTCGCCCGACGCGACGATCACATCGGGCGCAGCCTCGGCGACGAACCGTGCGACCACCGCGATCGCCTCGGCGTTTTCAATGCCGAAGTGAAGATCGGAGATGTGCAAAATCCGCATGACGCCTCAATCGAGCGAAAGGACCTGGGGTCCTTGCTTATGCATTGTGACGGTGACACGCGACACAAACGTGGTCGGCTCGCCGTCGAGCATGGCGGGAATGATGCCGAGCGAGCGCACCTCGCCATGCGTGTCGTGACTGAGCTCGACGGCGGGATCGTCGCGCCAGTCCCCGATCGCCGCGCGCAGGCCAAGGCGAAAAATCTCGCCGACGCGCGCCGGATTGAGCGTCACCCATTCGAGCGAGTGACCTTCCACGTCCCCGCGATAGGCCGGGCACAGCACCCCGACCGCTTCGGCACGCGCCGCCGCGCCGCCCGCGGTCCGCACAGCGAGCTTGCGCGCCAGAAGGCGCCGGAATGCATAGCGCAAACGCCGCCATGCCGCGCGCAGGCGCCGGGCGCGCACCGCCTCGCGCACGCGCGCGAGCAAGGTCGGCGCTCCGAACACCGCGGCCACGAAGAAACTCTTTCCATTGACGCTGCCGGCCACCAGCCGCGAAACCCGGCCGTGCCGGATCGCCGCGCTCAGCGCATCCGGCCAGTCGCGCTCGCCGTACAATGCGCTGGGGAGCACGTTCAGCGTCCCGCCGGGGAGCAGCACCAGCGGGGGGCCTTCGGAAAAAAGCTGCGCGGCGGCACGCGCCGTGCCGTCGCCGCCCAGCACCACGACGAGATCGGCGCCGCGCGCGGCACCTTCCTCAAGATCGGCGACGCTGGACACCGCCGCGATGACCTCGCCACCGAGTTCGCCCAGCAACGCCTGAAGCTTCTCGCCGGCGCCCGCGCGCACAGAGCCCGCGCGTTCGTTGACGATCATCAACGCACGGAAACTCGTCTTGCCCTGCGCCCAGGGGCCCAGCCCGATCTGGGCGACCTCATCTTCAACCGTTGCCATTACAGGATAACGTGCAGATCGAGGCGCCGGTTCCCGCGCCGCTTTGCGCCGCCGCGATTGCCCGTTAAATTGGGATAGCTCAACGCCATCTGGCGCGGGCGCCGCATGTGAAAGAGATGGACCGCCACGATGACCGCTTCGATTTACGATTTCTCGCCCGCCGGCATCGACGGGACGCCGATCCCGCTCAGGACATTCGAGGGAAAGGTTCTCCTCATCGTCAACACCGCGAGCCATTGTGGCTTCACCCCGCAATTCGAAGGTCTCGAAGCGCTTTATCGCAACTACAAGGACAAGGGATTCGAGATGCTGGGCTTTCCCTGCAATCAGTTCGGAGCGCAGGAGCCCGGGGATGCGCAGGAGATCATGGCGTTCTGCACGACCCACTACGACGTCACGTTTCCGATGTTCGCGAAGATCGAGGTGAACGGCGAGAATGCCCACCCGCTCTATCAGTTTCTCAAATCCGAGGCGACGGGCCTGCTCGGAACGCAGGCGATCAAATGGAACTTCACAAAGTTTCTGATCGACCGCGCGGGCCATGTCGTGTCGCGCCACGCGCCGGGCGATGCTCCGGCGGGGCTCGCCAAATCCATCGAAAAGCTGCTCTGAGGCGGCCCGGCGGGACCTCCCTTGACTCGCCGCCCTGCCGGGGTTTCTCTCTTTGGAAAATCTGATCCGGGGGAAGAAACATGGCGACACAGCTGAATCCAAAAGGACTGTTCGACGTTGCGTTCAGCTTCATGGCGTCTCGCACGGTGCTGAGCGCCGTCGAGCTTGGCGTGTTCGGCGTGCTCGGCCAAGCACCGATGCCGCTCGACGCGCTGAGCGCGAAGCTCAAGCTCCACCCGCGCAGTGCGCGCGATTTCCTCGACGCGCTGGTCGCGCTCAAGTTCCTGACCCGCGACGACCAAGGGCTCTACGCCAACACGCCGGAGACGGCGGCCTTCCTCGATCCGGCAAAGCCGGAATATGTAGGCGGGATGATCGAGATGGCCTCGCGCCGCCTCTACGGATTTTGGGACCGGCTGCCGACCGCGCTGCGCACCGGCGAGCTGCAAAACGAAGTGAAGGACGGGCTCGATCTCTTCGACGAGCTCTACAAGGACCCTGATCGCCTTGAGGTTTTCCTCGGCGGCATGAGCGCGATCAGCACCGGCCCGGCGCGCGCACTCGCGGCGCGGTTTCCATGGACCGACTACAAGACTTTTGCCGATGTCGGTTGCGCGCAAGGCGTCATGCCGGTGACGCTGGCGAGCGCCCACCCCCATCTGCGCGGGATCGGCTACGACCTCGCGGCGGTGCGCCCCGTGTTCGAACGCTTCGTGACGAAGCACGGATTGTCGCAGCGCGTGACCTTTCAGGCCGGGAGCTTCTTTACCGATCCGCTCCCCGATGTCGACGTGCTGATCATGGGCCACATTCTCCACGACTGGAATCTGGAACAGAAAAACTTCCTGATCGCAGCCGCCTACAAGGCACTCAAACCCGGTGGCGTGTTCATCGCATACGACGCGATGATCGACGATGCGCGCCGCGAAAATGTGGAGGGGCTGATGATGAGCCTCAACATGCTGATCGAGACCAGAGGCGGGTTTGACTATACCGGCGCCGACAGCCGCGGCTGGTTCGAGGCCGCCGGGTTCAAGAATGTGCGCACCGAGCCCCTCTCGCCGGGGCGCTCGATGACGCTCGGCACGAAATAAGGCGAGGTCTCAATAGGGCCGCCCGTCCTTGCGGGTGAAAACCCAGCGTCCATCCGCGCCCATCCCGGCCTTGAGGTCGTCGCGCGGATAGGACGCGCCGTCGCCCGGCAACCGGTCGCCGATTTCGAGATAGACGACATCCGCGTCGGTGCGGTTGACCAGCTGGTGGGCCTCGCCGGCCGCCGGGAACCCCGCACACATGCCGGGCTGAAGCTCGGATTCCCCATGCTCCGTCACCAGCGTCGGACGGCCTTCAAGGATATAGACAAACTCGTCCTGTACGGTGTGGCGGTGCAGCAGCGCCGACTCGCCGCCCGGCGCGAGTCGGGTCAGGTTGACGCCGAAATTCCGCAGCCCGAACAGATCACCGAGCACGCGCTTTTCGCGCCGGGCCATGCGGCTCGCGAACGGCTCCGGATAATTGGAGGGCTTGGTGCGCGGCGCGACGTCCCGCGCCATGACCGCCGCCTTGCGTGCGGGCTCAGGCTCGCTCATGGCGCATCCCGTCTTGGGTGAAGTTTGGAGCGGGTGAAGGGAATCGAACCCTCGTCGTAAGCTTGGGAAGCTTCTGCTCTACCATTGAGCTACACCCGCCACGACCGCGCACATGCGGTCTCAACAGAGCACTTTGGTTAGCACGGCGCAGGGGGCTTGAGAAGCCTCAGGCGGGGGCGCCCAGACGCTTCGCCTTTTCGAGCTTTTTCATCATCATGGAGCGCTTGAGTTTGGAGAGATGGTCGATGAAGAGGATGCCTTCGAGGTGGTCCATCTCATGCTGGAGGCACACCGCCAGCATGCCCTCGGCGTCCACCTCGCGGATTTCGCCGTAATAGTCGAGATAGCGCACCTTGACCCGGGTCGGGCGCTCCACCTCATCGTAGAGATCGGGAACCGACAGGCAGCCCTCCTCGCACAGGGTGGTCTCGTCCGACGCCCATAAAATCTCGGGATTGACGAAATATTGCGGGGCCGCAGGCGCGTCCTCGCGCGCCAGGTCCATCACGATGACGCGCTTCGCAACCCCGATCTGGATCGCGGCGAGCCCGATGCCGGGCGCCTCGTACATGGTTTCGAGCATGTCATCCATCAGTGCGCGCAGCGCGTCGTCCACCCGTTCCACGGGTGCCGATTTCTGCTTCAACCGCGCATCGGGCGCAACAAGAATCTGTCGTATGGCCATGTCTTCGAGATAAGCGAGGGGGGCTCAGGCGTCAAGCTAGTTGACCACATCCTCGGCCTGCGGGCCAGGCAGGCCCTCGGTTTCCTCCTCGCCGAGATACGGCAGATCGCGCCCGCGCGGCTCGCGCAGTTCCCCGCGCACCGGCTCGACCGGGGGGAGCTTGCCCTCGTCGCGTACCACCTCAAGCTCGGCGAAGCGGCGCGCCTGGGGCATCACCGACTGTTCGAGCGAGCCGACAAAATCGTTGTATTTCTTGACGCCCCCTTCGAGCGCCTTGCCGAGGCCCTGAATGTGACCGTTCATGGCTGCAAGACGATTGTAGAGCACGCGCCCCAGCTCGGCGACGTGACGCGCATTGTCGGCGATCGATTCCTGCCGCCATCCGTAGGAAATCGCCTTGGCGAGCGCGAGCAGCGTGGTCGGCGTCACGATGACCACGTTGCGCTCATAGGCGTCCTGCAGCAGATCGGAATCGCGCTCGAGCGCCGCGGCGAAAAAATTCTCGCCCGGCACGAACATCACCACGAAATCGGGGGTCATCTTCTGCCCGTCGCGGATGAACTCGTGATAGCGCTTGTCGGCGAGCTTCTTCATGTGCTCGCGCGCCTGGGCGGCGTGACGCTTGAGATGCGCCTCGCGCTCGACGTCGTCCACCGCCTCGACGGCATCGAGATAGGCTGCCATCGGCGTCTTGGCATCGACCACCAGAAAGCGCGCGCCCGGCAGACGGATGATCACGTCGGGGCGCAGCCGCCCGTCCTCGACCGCGAAGCTTTCCTCGATGAGAAAGTCGCAGAACGGCGACATGCCCGACAGCTCCATCACATTCTTGAGCGTCTCCTCGCCCCAGCGCCCGCGCGTCTTGGGCGCTGCGCGTAACGCGTTGACGAGGCGCGACGTCTCGCTCTGCAGCCCGCCGATCTGCTGGCGCAGCGAATGGACCTCCGCATGCCGCGTTTGCTCGATCTCGCCGAGGCGCTCCTGATAGACTTTCAACGTCTCCGAGATCGGCGTCATCAGCGCCTTGATTTCGCTTTCGCGCTGGGCGCCCTCCGCGCCGATGGTGACGCGGTGCTTTTCGAACAGTTCGTTGGCAAGCTGCAGGAACTGGTCGTTGTTCACGCGCAAGGTGTCGCCGGCAAGGGCCTGAAAATCCTTCTGCATCGTCTCGCGCACCTGACGCATCGCCTCCATCTGCTTGGCGGCCAATTCCGCGCGCGCGGCGGCGTCGGCCTCGCTGCGTGCGAGATGGGTCTGCAGGCGCATATGCTCGTGACGCAGCGCGTCGAGCTCCTCGGCCAGCAGGGCGTGACTTTCAAGACGCGCCTGCGCCGCCGCAAGCTCGCGCTCGGCCGTCTGGGCGCGCAGTTCCGCCTGCTCGCGTCCCGCCTCGAATCGCTCGGCCCGACGCACAGCGCCCCGCGCACGCCCGTCGAGCGTCCAGATCGCGAGGATCGCGACACACGCGACACCGCCCAGCGCGATCACGATGCCGATCATTTCGGGAGACAGAATATTGCTGTCCATCAGGCAGGCACTCCTGTCGTCAAAGGGTGCGCCGCGCGCGAAACGCCGCGTCGAGCGTACCGTCATCGAGGTAGTCGAGTTCGCCGCCGATCGGCACGCCGTGAGCGAGGCGCGAGATCTTGAGGCCGGTCCCGTGGAGGCGGTCGGCGATATAATGCGCCGTTGCCTGCCCGTCCACTGTTGCATTCATCGCGAGCACGATCTCGCCGACGCCGCTGCCGGGCGCGGTGCGTGCAATCAACCCCGAGATCGACAGATCCTCCGGCCCGACGCCATCGAGCGCGCTCAACGTGCCGCCCAGCACGTGATAGCGCCCGCGAAAGAATCCTGCCCGCTCGAGCGCCCACAGGTCGCCGACATCCTCGATCACGCAGATGACGGCGGCGTCACGCCGCGAATCGCGGCAGATCGCGCACGGATCGACGGTGTCGAGATTTCCGCACGCGGCACATGCGTGAACGTGCTGCGCGGCCGCCATCATCGCCTGCGCGAGCGGAGAGAGCAGCGCCTCGCGCTTCTTGATGAGCTGCAGCGCCGCGCGGCGCGCCGAACGCGGCCCCAGCCCCGGCAGTTTCGCCAGCAACGCGATCAGCGTTTCGATCTCGCGCCCGCTCGCGCCGCCACCGGCGACGGGAAAGGGCACGATGCCGTTCGTGTCGCTCATTCCTGCAGCGTCCTAAAACGGCATCTTGAAGCCGGGCGGCAGATTGAGCCCCCCCGCGACCTTGCCCATTTCTTCCGCCGTGCGCTCGTCGGCGTGGACGCGCGCGTCGTTGACCGCGGCCGCCACGAGATCTTCGAGCATTTCCTTTTCGCTGGCGACGATCAGCGAGGGATCGATCGTGATGCGCGTGACGGTGCCCTTGCCCGTCATCGTGACCTTGACCATCCCGGCGCCGCTCTGGCCTTCGACCTCAAGGCGCGCGATCTGCTCTTGCGCCTGCGCCATCTTTTCCTGCATGGCCTTGGCCTGTTCCAGCAACCCGGCAAGATTTTTCATCAGTCGTCCTCGTCCTGTTCCGCGTCGAGATCTGGGATATAGCCTGCATCTTCGGCCAGCGCGGGCGCAACATCAACCAGATCGCGGATCGCGGTGATCTGCGCGCCGGGAAACGCGGCAAGCAGCGCGGCAACGGTGGGATCGCGCGTCGCGTCGAGATGGCGCGCGTCCTCGATGCGGCGGCGCTGCTCGCTCAAGGTCGGCGCGCCTTCATCCTGCACGATCAGCACCGACCAGCGCTTGCCGGTCCAGTGCGCGAGGCGCTCGCTCAGCCGGCCGGCGAGATCGCGCGGCGCGCGCGGACCCGGGCGAATTTCGATTCGACCCTGCTCGAATCGCACCAGATGCACATGATCTTCAAGCTGGGTCTGGAGCAGTACGTCACGCGTTTCGCGCGCGCGCGCGACAACCGCCTCAAAATCCGCCAGCACAGGCTCGCTTTGCGCGACCGGCGCGGTTTGCGGCATCGGCTGCGGATCGGATTGCGGCTGGGCATGAACCGCAAGCGCCGATGACCGCTCGCCCGATCCGCGCGGGTTTCCGGCGGATTGCTGGCGCGGCGCCGGCGTGCCCGTGCGAGCGCCGTCGCCGGGGCGCGCCTTGAGCAGACGCAGCGCCTCGTCGGGCGTCGGCAGGTCGGCGGCAAAAGCAATCTTGACCAGCACCATTTCGGCAGCGGCTTGCGGGTCGGGCGCGTCGCGCACCTCCACGATGCCCTTGAGCAGCATCGAGAATGCGCGCGTCAGCACGTTGACGGGAAGCGTTTCGGCGAGCGCGCGCCCGCGCGCCCCCTCGCTCTCGCTCACCGAGGCGTCGTCGCGCAAGCCCGGCACCAGCTTGAGGCGCGTGATGAAATGCGCAAACCCCAGCAGATCCTGCATGATGACGAGGGGATCGGCGCCCTGCTCGTACTGAACCGCGAATTCCCTGAGCGCGGACGCGGTGTCGCCTGCCATCACCGCCTCGAAGAGATCGATCAGCCGCGTGCGGTCGACCAGTCCCAGCATGTCGCGCACAGCGTCCTCGCGCACCGCGCCCTGCGCGTGGGAAAGTGCCTGATCGAGCAGCGAAAGCGCGTCGCGCACCGAGCCTTCGGCGGCGCGCGCGATCAGCGCCAGCGCGCCACGCTCGGCCTGCGCCCCTTCGGTGCGCGCAATCGCGGCCAGATGATCCATCAGTATGCCCGCGTCGACACGCTTGAGGTCGAAGCGCTGGCAGCGCGAGAGCACCGTCACCGGCACCTTGCGGATTTCGGTGGTCGCGAAAATGAACACCACATGGGGCGGCGGCTCCTCCAGCGTCTTCAACAGCCCGTTGAAGGCGTTCTTGGAGAGCATGTGCACTTCGTCGATGATATAGACCTTGTAGCGCGCCGCGACGGCTGCGTAGCGCGACCCGTCGATGATTTCGCGCACGTCGTCGATGCCGGTGTGGGACGCGGCGTCCATCTCCAGCACGTCGATATTGCGCGACGCGGTGATCGAGCGGCACGGCTCGCACACGCCGCACGGCTCGACGGTCGGCGCCTTGGACAGGCCGTCCGGCCCGACGCAGTTGAGCCCCTTGGCGATGATGCGCGCGGTGGTGGTCTTGCCGACCCCGCGCACGCCGGTGAGGATGAACCCATGGGCGATGCGCCCGGCCGTGAAGGCGTTGCGCAACGTGCGCACCATCGCGTCCTGGCCGATCAGCGCATCGAACGAGGCGGGACGATACTTGCGCGCGAGCACCTTGTAGGCCGCGTCCGCGACCGGGGGCGCCCCCAGATCGAGGCCCAGTTCAGGACCCGCATCGTCCTCGTCCTGCATGGCGGCCGCTGTTCCCGATGGGTGTGAGAGGCGGGAGGCTGATCGGCGACCCGTAGCCGTTCGTTACGGCTGCTTCCTTCCGGACCTGACCGGGTTAGCGATGGCGACGCCCACCGCCAACCTCCCACGGAGACTATACCAGAAAGGGGGGGCACACACGCAACCCCCGCCAGCGCCACGCTCGCGCTTCAGACAAAAGCGTTTGACAATCGGGGAGCGTGGCGCATCTTTGACCGAGCTGCGGCGCGGGGGCTCCTATGGCTCGCCCGCCCAATGGACGGGACGTGACATGACTCGTACG
>Ga0209643_1001712_pt1 | contig 18391 bp, 16 predicted proteins | sample AutmiccBRH37_all_FD_187383 | JGI IMG/M metagenome (GOLD analysis project Ga0209643, IMG submission 187383) | Deep subsurface microbial communities from Mt. Terri, Switzerland - Autotrophic microbial communities BRH/37_all (SPAdes) (version 2) | ecosystem: Environmental > Aquatic > Deep... | reverse complement strand
GGAACGCTTTGCCAACGCGCAGGCCGAAGCCGAGGCTATCATGGAGGCATGGCGGCGGGATGACTGGTTCTATTGCGGTATCGTCCTCTCTGTCTCACTGGACGGTGTCATACTGGACGAGCACGCCATCAGCCTCTGGGGTGTCGAAGCCAATTATCCCGGATCGGATAATGCACACCTGACAGAGGCTGCAGATGAGCTTCTTGCCGACGCCATCGCGATCGGCCTGCGGGCTGCGCAGCGCCTCTGTGCGAGGCTCGCCCGTTTAGAGGCGCGCACATGAGCGCGCGTACCTGCCGATGCATGGGCACGGGATGCCGGCCTGTTTGAAGGTGGACGAGAGCCTATTCAGGCAGATGCCCTTGCCTTTGCAGCACGAGACTCCGCCTGAGGATTCAGTCTCCTGTTCAGGCGGAATGGGGGCCGTCCGGTGCCAGGCATCGGGCGGCTTCTTGCGCAGACTTGTCTTGTGCGTGGGTGCCAGCAAAGGGAGAGGTTCATTCGGACAGGGCGTAAAAATCGCTGCGTCTCCGGGTCTCGCAATGTATCCCCGATCGTCAGCCCGTTCAGTTCCTTCCATTTCCGCGCCCCGTGTTCCGGACCCCTTGTTCCCGTCTCAAGCCGTATGACCTGGACGAGGCCAGCCAGTCCTGAAACCGGCGCCGCGAAGAATTTTCCCCGCCGCTGCGCGGCTTCCTCGCGCATCAAAATTCTCCGCTGCGCCGGTGCTCCACTCACGTTTCGCCCCTGCGGGTTCAGGCCTGCCTCGCCTCGTCCTTTCGGTCCGGCGTCGACGGGGACAAGGGGTCCCCGGGACAAGCGCAAAAACGAAAGGAAATACACAATGGCAAACGCACTTGGATATGTCTCTGAGACCAAAACCGGCTTTGAAGGCGCCCTCGCAATGATGAACCTCAACAGCCCCATCCGTATCGAAAAGAACGCGGAGAAAGCCGAAGACGGACAACCCGACTATCGCGTCTTCGCCGGAGAAACCTCGACCGAAATCGGCGGCGGCTGGATACGCAAGGCAAAAGTCTCAGGACGCGATTATGTCTCGCTGACCCTTGCAGACCCGCAGATCAGTGCCCGCAAGATCTATGCAAATCTCGCTCCCGTAAAGGGCAAGAAGGGCCGGCACGTGATCCTCTGGAACCCGAAGGACTGACTTGCCAGGTGACGGCTCCAGATGGAGCCGTCACCGCCATTCGTCTTTCAGGACCGTCTTGCGCGTTCTGTTCAATCGCAAGGAACCTTCGCGAGCACTCTTACCGACACCCCGTCCACGACGCGGGTGTCGGTCAACGCATTTAGATCTCCTTTCTCGGTCACGGTTTTCCGTGGATTTTTACGAGTAAATATTATTCGGCTTTTACGAATAAATATTCGACATCTATTACGAATAAATATATAGCATCTTTTGCGAACAATTATTCAAGGAATAGAGCTCAAAAAATTGAGCCGAAAACCAGATGGCAAAACCGAACGAAAAACTGGCCGAATCCCTGCATGTGTTGAAAGATATGCAGGATCAGGGGAACGCCGTGTTCCAGACGCAGGATATGAGCCGCACCCATATGGAGCGACTGAAGCAGGCCGGTTTCATAAAGCAGGTCATGAGAGGCTGGTACCTCTCCTCTCGTCCAGGAGAACGCGATGGGGATACGACCGCTTGGTATGCCGCCTATTGGGAGTTTTGCAAAACTTACCTCACCAACCGATTTGAAAAGGCATGGTGTTTGTCACCCCAGCAGTCCCTTCTGCTGCACGCGGGAGATTGGACCGTGCCTGATCAACTTCTGGTGCGAGCAAAAGGCGCCAGCAACAAGTCGACCGGGCTGCTGCACGGCTCAAGCATCTACGACGTGGCTGCTGACCTTCCAGATGCAGCGGATCAAACACAATTGAATGGTCTGCGAATCTATACCCTTGATGCCGCCCTGGTGGCGGTGCCAGAGGCGTTCTATCGGAACCACCCAGTCGAGGCACGCACCTGCCTCGCCGCAGTCAAGGATGCCTCTGGCGTGTTGCGCCTGTTGCTGGAAAATAGCCAGGTGATCCGCGCCGGGCGCCTCATGGGCGCGCTGCGATCCATTGAGCGCAACGACCTTGCTGACCAGATTGAAAGCGCGATGATTGCCGCGGGTAACAAGGTTACAGAAACCAATCCCTTCGACGCCGACGCCGCATTCGCCATCCCTTTGCGAGATGTCTCACCCTATGTGAACAGGATCCGCCTGCTTTGGGCAAAGATGAAAGCAGACATTGATGCAGATTTTCCAGAACCGGCGCGCCAGAATGATCCGGACGCCTATATCGCAAACATGGATGCCGTGTTGCCGTCAGACGCTTATCATTCCCTCTCCATTGAGGGATATCAGGTCAGCTATGATCTGATCGAAAAGGTCAGCTCGGGGGACTGGAATCGGGACATGATCGGGTCCGACAGAGAGCAGCGCGACGCTTTGGCAGCAAAAGGATATGTCGATGCGTTTGAGACCGTCAAAACGGCGGTCAGGGATGTGATGAACGGGGAGAATCCGGGTGAGATCGTCAAGCGTGATCTTCAAACGTGGTACCAAGCCCTGTTCGGGCAAAGTGTTCAGGCTGGTATTCTAAACGCCGCTCAACTTGCCGGCTATCGCAACCACCCGGTCTATATCAGAGGGTCACAGCATGTTCCGCTCAATGTCGAAGCGGTGAGAGATGCGATGCCAGCCTTCTTCAACCTGCTGCGGGAAGAAACTGACGCGATAGCGCGTGTTGTGCTCGGACATTTTATCTTCGTCTATATCCACCCCTTTCCCGATGGAAACGGGCGGACGGCACGCTTTCTGATGAATGTCATGCTGGCAGCGGCTGGTTATCCCTGGCTCGTCATCAAGGTTGAGCAGCGGGACGCCTATATGGCAGCGCTCGAAGCAGCAAGCGCCAATCAGGATATCAAGCCTTTTGCGACTTTTCTGGCCGAAAGCCTTCGACGGTGAGCTCGTGCACGTCTCTAAATGAAGCTGTGCGTCTTTCTCAAACGGATCCCGCGCGGCAAGCGTTTAGAGCTGCGGCGCTTGAGGCTGAGATCGACACCCACGTCTGAGACTTTGGTCGCGTGATAGCGCTCCAGGCACCAGACAATCCGGATGGGTCCGAGATGAGACTTTGCGCCTGAGGTGTCGGGTAACGCGTTTTGAAATTTTCGCGATTTGTTGGCTGTGAGCCAATGCAGGAGAAGCTTTTCAAAAATCAGGTTGCCAGGCGTGATCGTCAGCATCTGCGCGTCAGTGTCCAATCCTGTAGGTCCAATGGCGAAGGACCGGCGCTCATTTGCCTCTCTCAGGATTGGAAAACGCCCCGCCATGTGGTTCTCCTGGACGTTCGCTGACGCCGTACCGGCTCGGGCGACCGGATGAATTCCGGCGTGTTGCGCCTATTCCACCCCATAGGCCTTGCGCAGGAATGTGATGGCCTCTTCGAGCGTCATGCTCACTTTGAGGTCTTTGGGATTCAGCTGCCCTTCTTCCTCAATTGCGCTGAGGAACTGGCGCATATCTTCGCGCAGAGGATCGCTGACCTGCACGACGGCATTGCCAGGAAGCAATTGTGAGAGTCGGAACACATCATTGCGGTGTTTCCTGATATCACCGCCTTTGACTTTGTCATCGCCGTCGTCCCGCCGTTTGGTCAGGTCCAGAAAGGCGCGCGCCTTGAATGGGATGAGGATGGACTGATCGAGGATCGTCACGCCGTTTTCCACACGCCTGCCGTTCTGCAGGGCTTCAAAATAGACCGGATCAAGGAGGATCGCCGAAAGGCTTACAATGTCAGCTTCGGCGTCCAGCCTGATGATGCCGGTATCTGCAGGAAGTAAGAGTCCATCTGGCTCCTTGGAGAAGAGTTCGACCATAAAGGGGAACTCAGGGTGTTTCGGCTTGTGGAACCGGTAGAATTCGCGGTGCCCGCCGCTTTGTTCGCGGGCCTGATATCCTGCGGTGTTCAGAAAGTCCCGGAACCTTTCGCCAAACGCGGCATCGATGACTTCAATGCAAAGAACAACATCAGTATCTTTGGTCGCGCGGAACGGGAGGCCGGCCGTGTCAAAGAGGATGTCGCACGCCGCCCCGCCGATGATTGTATAATGATCCGGATAATCCTTGAAAAACTCACGGAACTTGTCGATTCCAACTACCATGGCACGCGCTCCAGCAATTGCTCGGCAGCCATGGCCACCCGTTCGTCTTCGTGATCCCGGAATTGCGCGTACAAGGACAATGGGTCCGCAATCTGCCCATCCGCCAATCCTGCCGGATCATAGCTCCAGGTCTCTACGGCGAAGTCCGGCTCGTCAAAATGATGCTCGCGGTATTCCTGGCTGGCGGCAAATCCCTTCCACTCAGTGGCGGCGATAGCAAAGACCTCCAGTTTCGGTGGGGATAAGTCGGTCAGCTTGGACAGTGCTGACTCGCCACCGAGTAGCATAGGTGGACGTGGGTGCGGTCCCCAGACCAGTTTCCGGCTCCGTACAGGACTTTGCAGGAGCGAGCGCACGCTTTCCATCATTTCCCGGCGGTCGCCTCGAAAGTGAAGGTGGCGCTCCCGGCCATATTTTTCCGTGACTGCCAGGCCGATAGCCACCAGATCATCGAAAGCCCGACCGATAGACATAGGCGAATATTTCAGGTCCCTTGCAAGTTCGGACGGTGTGGTCGCTGCCTCATTTCGCCGGAGCACGTAATGAAAAAAGACGGCCTGTGCAGCGGGGGAGAAGCTATCGGGTGTCGCAGATTTCCGGGTCCGGAAATGTTCACGCAAATCCATACCCAGTTCCGGCGCATAGAACTGGTTTCCGGGGACAATGAACGAAACGCCCTGTCCGATCAGACGGGACCGGTCACGGGCGCTTAGCGCTGATATACCGATGATCACCGGCCGAGCCGCCTGCGCTTCGACCAATCCGACATGCTTGGCGATATCCCCGGGCGTATCGCCGGCATCATTCACGAGCATCAGAAGGCACACCCGTCCGACAATGTCCGCGCGGTAGAAGCTATAGGCACGCGTCAGAAAAACCGGCAAATCCGACGGGGCGGATTCAGGTTCGACGCTCATAGTCGTATGCAGAATCTGACCGACATAGCTGGCAATCTGGTGAGCCAGGCGCTGGGGATCTGGAGCGGGATCATCGTTATATAACATCATGATCGGACACTAACATTGATAATGTTAGTGTTCAATCATAATGTTAACATCTTGCAATTGCCTGTAAAAAAAGGAAATTTTCACAGAGGCCCCGCTCTGAAATCCTGAAAAATGCCTCATATCCATCAGAGTGAAGGGTCTGAATTTTAGTCCGGTCGGAAGGGAAGTGGGTGTCACACCCCAGGCATCTAAACGATGCGTGTAAGGACGAAACATAAAGTCCGAAATGGCAATGATTTCAGAGGACAAGAGCCGCTGATTTGCCGGTCGAGCGCATATCGCGCTTTCGGGTCTTTCGACCCTTAGGAGACTCTATTTCGGGATGGTCGTCAGATCAAGTCAATGTTTCCAAGTCACACGCATCGTATATTGGTGACCTGCTACAGAGTAGCCGAGCCAGTTCGGAGGGCGGGTTTCGGCGTGGGTCTCGGAACCCAATGATGCCATCGTCATCGTACTTCCAGATTCTGGACCTTCGTAGCTCTTCAACGTACCGGCTGGAGCTCGCCGAAGTCAGACATTCCACGGCCCTTGGAAAATTGGTAAGGTTTCAATTTCCAGACATCTGTGGACCGACGATACTAGTGCAGGTCAGGCTGTTTACAGAAAGATCCGGAAACGCTGTGTTCGTGGTGATGGGTGCAATCACCTTCGGTGGTCTGATGCTACTCGTTTGGTAGCTTAGGCTAGCCGTACGGAATTATCTTTCTGGCGAGGCCTGCAGCTTTGTATATGTCCGGCCCAATTCGTTCATGAAGCGTCTCGCAAGTTTCGTTGATTAAATCGAGAAAGATCTCTTTCCGGGCGCCGGTCACTATGTACCGGTCTACAGTATCCTTTCCTGCCCGCTCGATAGCCTCCACATGCGGCAGCACCGGATACAATCCGAACTCTTCTGCCTTCTTGAGCATCGCCTCAGTATCGTGACTGTAGGGTTTCGAGCGTAGCTCCTTCACGGTCAGGCCATGGAGGCGGAGGAAGGCTTTGAGATAGAGCTCAATGGCGTGATTGTACTGAAAGCGAATTGGCGCCTCCGGGTGTGTCAGCTTCAAATCTAGCTGGCGGAGAGCTTTCGCGCTGGCTGCATACGAGTGCGCATAGTGGAAAAGGCCAATCGCGGTCGTTCTGTCGTCTTCAGTCATTGACTCAGATGCTCCAGACCCTACCCCAAAGATTATGATTGGCATAACTGACGAAGACAAAGAGAAAATCATTGCCTGGGCTTCAGAGCGGCGGGCCGTTCGGCGGGTATACTTGTTTGGCAGCAGGGCCAGAGGTAACCATCGGCCAGACAGTGATGTTGACTTGGCAATAGAGATGCTTGGGAAGAACCTTGAGGCGCGGTACGGCTCGTGGATCTTCTGGGATGACGAAAACAAAAAGGGCAGACAGCTAATTTTGCCCTATCCTGTTCAACTGGAATGGTATGACCCGGAAGACGTGACACTGGAGATTGTTGGTCCTGCAGTCCGCACTGATGGCATTTTGGTCTATGAGCGTGTTTAGGACTTTTTCCTGCTTCCGGAGCCTCCAATGACCTGCCTCTGGCGGAAGTGAATCGCACCCGAAGGCCAGGTTGGCCTCCATCTTCAGTTTCCGTGAGCGTCAGGATCGCTCTGCGTCAGTCATCCAAATACATGGTCGCTACCCGGCGCCATTTCGTCCAAACCTGCCGTTCATCAGAGAATCCACGATCGCCGACTTTGGGCCAGGATAGCTCCGATCGTCACCGTCGGCGACCGGCACCGGGACACCAATTGCGTCATCGAGACGTCTCCCGCTTCGCCTGATCTCGTCGATGCCCAACGCGCTACGATCGGATGCTTCAACCGAAGCCTGTATTGGCGCTTTGCACAATGTGCGAGCCTGCCTAATATGAGCGCCATGCGAAGCGATCTTGATCATCTCCCCCACGGCAAACAGCGCGAACTCCAGCGCGTGACGGAAATTCTTTTTGAAGAATTTGCCGACGCGATGAAGAGCGCCTCGTCCCCGAAGAAGAAAGATGGCCGCATCCTCAAGATTATCCTCTTTGGTTCCTATGCGCGCGGCAACTGGGTGGACGAACCGCATACCGCCAAAGGATACCTCAGCGACTATGACCTGCTGATCGTGGTAAACCAGCAAAGCGTCGTCGACTTTGCCACCTACTGGTACCGGGCCGAAGACAGGCTGATGCGTGACCCGGGCATTAAAACCCCGGTCAATTTCATTGTCCACACGATGGATGAGGTGAACAACGCCCTCGCCCAGGGTCAGTACTTCTTTTCCGACATTATCAAGGAAGGCATTGCACTCTACGACCTGAAGGGCAACACGCCCTTCATCACACCCAGGCCGCAGACGCCCGACGAAGCTCTGGCGACCGCAGTGAAGCATTTTGAGCAGCGTATGGAGGGCGTACAAAGCGCCCTCGAATTTTACGCGTTCGGTCTGAACGGTGCGCGCTACAATGATGCGTCCTTCATGCTCCATCAGGCTGTTGAACGCCTGTATGCCTGCCTCCTCCTTGTAGAGACGAACTACTCGCCTTCGACTCACAGCATTAAATTCCTGCGCTCTCTGGCCGAGCAGATTGACTCGGAGCTGATCGCTGTCTGGCCACGCGAGGCAAAGCATGACCGGCGCCTGTTCGAATTGCTGAAACGCGCCTATGTGGATGCACGCTATTCAGAGCATTATACCATTACCGCCGAAGAACTCGTCTGGCTGGGCGAGCGCGCGGAGATCCTGCGAACCCTTGTTGAAACCCGGTCGCGCGAAAAGATCGAGCAGCTGAGAGCTAGCGCGCTAACCGGGATATGACCTCTCCAATGCTGTTCGCGGTTACATTTCGTGTCGCGGCTGCATGTTCATGCATCGGCAGGTACCGGAACGTGTGTCTAACGATTGGCCCTTTGCGGACGTTCCCATGCCCATGAACCTCCACTACGTTTCTCGAATAATTGACGAGCATTGCGCGGCCAGAATTGTAGCTTCGTGTAGTGAGACGTTGCGATTGAACCACGGTGTCTTTAGGCCAGTGTTTGAAGGAACTAGTGGAGGCAGGAGCGGCCATGATCACGGATATTTTCTCGCGGCGATATAAAGACGTCGTGATACGCTCGCAATACTTCGAGGAAGATCGGCGCTTCATGAACCAGGCAGCCGTCATGGTATTGGACCCACTTTGGATGGGCCAAGAATCAGACAAGCCGTCCGACTATACTGAACAAAGCCTCAAGCCCGTACATGACGCGTTGGCCATGGAGCTTGGGCGCGAGTCGCTGTCAGACCGATGGTGGTTTTCGAAGCGGACTTGGAACGGCAACACCACAACAGATTCCCATGCTTACAGCCTGTCGAAGATTTGCAGAAACTTTCTGACAAAGCTTCCTGACAACTTGGAGGCCGCCGACTCCCACGTGAAGGATCGCCTGAGCTTCATCGAATTGGCGTTTCAGTATCGTTTGCGCGCAATTCAGAGAGCTAACTTGGAACTTCCCGCGAGAATCACAGAAGCGGAGCGTGCTGATGCTGCTCCGCATCGTGGGCCGGGCATACGGTTGCCAGGTAGGCGAGCAGATGGTGTGCGGGCGTCAAACGCCAGAATGAACGAAACTTTCGCGAACTTGGTCGATGAGCTTAATCAACGGATCAAGCTCGCAAACTATCCGCTGAGCTTCCATAACGGGATGCTGCAACTCGCTTTAGACGACACCGTCACAGCGCAGGTTGCGAAGCCATTCTGGGCGCTGGTCTCTACGCCGATATGGAAGAACGTGGACGAACAAATCAAAGAAGCGATCGACCGCAGGGACCGTGCTGACCGAACAGCCGCTTTTCATGCCGTGTGCGCTCTCGAAAGCGCGATAAAGATTATTTCGGACACAAAAGGTTGGACGACCAGCAAGGAAAAGGGTGCGTCCAACTACATCGACAATCTGGTCAGCGAAAAGAACGGCCGCTTTATCGACGTGTGGGAATCTGAGATGCTAAAATCGATGTTCGGTGATGTCCGGAACCCCTTTGCCCATGGTCCCGGCCAAGGTCCCATGCCTAAGCTATCAGATGACCAAACGGACTGGGCCATCGACACATCTATGTCTTGGATCAAAAGCCTAATCCGCCGGATGTAGTGCCTGCGGCATCAACGTGACTATCGAGTGACTACTTTCGGCAGCGATTTTCTGCCTGTCGATGATTAAGCGTCGTGCGGCTCGAATGGGCGCAAAAAGAGACGAAACATATTGTTCGCAAACGAGGCTGATTGCCGAATATTCTTATGACGTTCCATTGAAACTTTGCGACAATTTCCACGGAGTGCATTAAATACATCGAATGGATGAATTTTTACCAGAGAGCACGCTTGAGCGCCTAAACATGATGGAAGGCATATTGATTGATTCAGCAACCGGAGGTTCGGATCAAAATCATGTCTACGAACATCTTCGACGGGAATTTATGGGCGATCCTCAAATTAAAAGCCGTCTGCCGGATTTTGTGCGCACTTATAGGAACCTGAGCGCGTTTTGGCCTTATATAAAAAACCAGGCACCCACTTACGCGGAGCGTCGCCAAATCATTAGCGCAGCGTTCACCGCGGTAGTCGAGTACCTCGAAGGTGCTGCACGCTCCCCTATGGACGATGCTACATCTGACAGTCTAAAGACTTTCGATGCCGATGGCGTACATGAGATTTGGATGAAAGCTCTTGATAGACGCTCTTCCGATCCTGAAGGCGCAATTACGATAGCTCGAACGCTCTTAGAGACGGTGCTGAAGCGTATCGCTGAAGAGATGCCAATCACCTACACAGATAAAGACGATCTGCCAAAGCTCTACAATAATGTTTCCAAAGAATTGAAACTCGCTCCAAGCGAACATAGCGAGGACTCGATAAAGAGAATTCTCGGTGGTGCGACGACAATTGTTCATGGTCTTAGTACGTTGCGAAACCGTCTTTCAGATTCTCATGGACGGGGCACAAAGCTTCCAGTCAGGCCGTCTGCGCGACACGCCTCTCTTGCCGTTAATACAGCAGGTGCAATAGCTACTTTTTTAGTTGAGACGTACGAAGTGAGAAAAAGCGAAACGCCTTAGGACAGTGCCTTAATGTGGCTGATTGGGCTAGCAGATGGTTTCGTCCGCTTTCGGAATTTTCTGACGACCGCTGTGGCGCAATAGAAGACGTGAGCCGAAAGACTAATCGGGTGGTTCCATTGATCTAAAACCTAAAGTAGTATGCGGCTAGAACCATCATTGGGGGCTGCTTTGCCGGACGCCAAAGACGCAGAATACTTCTTCAACACCCTTCCCGGGAAGGTGATTCATAGCAAAAGAATAAATGATGCGCCTTCTGGGCGCGGCATCAGAATTTTGTCTGAAATCGTGGAATCCGCTGAAGAAGTAAAATTCACTACCGACCTAAATGAAATTACAATTCGGGAGACCCCACAAGGACGCTCGCGAATCAAAGCGACTGTATTTGAGGACAATCGCGCGATAAAAGTCTTCACTATTCAGAGATACCTGCGCGTTGGCAGTTCACAAGTTCCACACAAAGAAGAACACTTTTCATTCGTAGGCGAAGAGATCACGAGGCTGAAAAAGTTTCTGGCCTCAATTGAAACGATTTCGTTCGACGGCAACGGCAAAGGGCGAATTTCGGACGCAGACTTGGACGGTTTAATTGTCGGTACACTGCAGGCTCGCAAGCTAATCGACAAGAACTCTGAGGTTTTTGTCCAGCTTATGCAGAATGAGAATTGGGAAAGAGACATTGTTGCCCTTGGTTATCGACGAAATCAGCTGCAAAATTTTGAAAAGCTCCTAAACGACCGTGAGTACTTTGAAGCTCAGCGGGCGCTAATCGGTGGATCAGCAGAGCGCGTTTGGCAGAACTTCTTTGAACAGAATACTTGGATATTCGGCTATGGCTTGTCCTACCAATTTCTCAGTGCTTTGGATGGCCGGAAACTTGAGCAGATTGTAAGTGGTGTTTCTGTCAGCACCGTAGGGAAAAGAATAGACGGATTGTTGAAAACCAAGGGTGCGCTGGAAGCTCTATGTTTTGTGGAGATAAAAACGCATGAGTCCCCTCTGCTTAAAGAAAACTTCTATAGAACTGGCGCATGGGTCCCATCGGAACACTTAGCCGGGGGTGTCTCTCAACTTCAGGCGACTGTTAGAGCGGCGAGTAAGTTGCTTCAGGAACATTTTGAAGCTGTAGATCGTGAAGGTAACCCAACCGGCGAACTACTACATAACATTTCGCCGGGTTCTTTTTTGGTCGTTGGTAAGCTGTCTGAATTCGAAACGGAGAACGGACCCAACTTACAGAAGTACGCTTCTTTCGAGGACTATCGACGTAGTCTGATTCGACCGACAGTTTTGACGTTTGACGAACTCTATGAGCGGGCGTCTTACATTGTGGAGCACGCCGAGTAGCGAGCAACATTCTCACTCAAATCTGCACGCAATAAACCTAGTTCGCTCAACAAGGATTGATGACCGCCGCCGGGATAGTCCGGATTTCCACAACCGGGGCAAAAGCAGCCGTTGCGCTTTGGACGAGCAGCAGATGGCTAGTTATCTATAAGTCTGGTCCTTGTATTCGAGCGATACCTTCGTTCCCGCTCTGCTGTAGGTCGAGCAGGCTTGTTCCATCAACTACGGGCAAAGTCATCATTGGTGCGATCAAACAACCGGTAGCATGATTTTCATTTTCCCAGCTGCGGCTGACGACACCCTTCGTGAGTATGCCTCCACCAACTAGTATTGGCCCGCCGCTCATTTTACCTGGGATTTTCGCCTCAAACTCAAAATTTGGGCCTGGGGTGGAATTTTGCTTTTTGCTAATGTTGTCAGAAAGAACATTGGTGACAGCGCCAACTGAAACAAACAGCTCAGGCTGGTAATCGTCGCCCTGCAATCGGATGTTCCGCATTCCTGCATATCCGATAGCAACTGCTCGGTCGCCAATTGCGAGACTGTGAAGACCAATGTTCAGCGGCTGGTAAGGACCGATGAGGGGTTGCTCACGAACCTTGCAAAGTCCCACATCATGCAACAGCCGAAATTCTGGCTCTTGGTGAATTAATGGGCTCTCTACGTTTTGTCCCCAATGAGAAGTCCACTCAAATGGACACAGGAACCATTTGGCTTCACGCATCGCTGGGTGAATATCAAATGGCGCATTTCTCATAGCTGGATTTGCGGGCAGCATTGCTCCAAAATTTAGCGAATCGCTGAGTTTATGCTTGCCCTTTTCTATCTCGGTGACTGACGAATAGTTTTCATCAATCGGGTCACGCAGAACATGAGCCGCTGTCAGCAAATACCCAGAGGCACTTATAAAGAAGCCTGTACCTATGCAATGCGCCTCCTCGTCGCCCGTATTCCAAGCGACAATTGGAACAATGCTCTGGCGAAGTAAAAATTCTGTTGGTCCGAACGATCTAAAGAAGTCGCTCAGAGATCGACCCGGCCGATTAGACAAGAATTCGACTTCACTTTTTATTCCAAAGAATTCTCTCGCGAAGCCTTCTCGAGGCTTTAGGTCGATCCCCTTCATGTCTTGGACCGCCCATTTGCCAGCCTCATTCCTCCTCCATATGGATTTCAGAATACCTATTTCTTCAGATTGAGTTTCTTCCATATGGCCGGTTTAGCCTATCAGTGGGCGCCCTCAAAGCTGGCAACTGGCTAAAGGATTTGATCGCAACGCTCTGCTTTTCGCTCACCTCTGCGATCGGCTGATTGTATCCATCCGATGTTCAATCCGAGCGGATTGAAATCACCTAAGTCGGTCGCTCTTTAGGTCCGCTTCCGGGATGTTGAAGTCGAAGCGCCAACTACCGATTCTTAACAAAAACAGCCACCGGCCACACGGCAAACAGATACTCAACCCAACCAATTCGCTATGAGGTCCCCGACTCTGTCGGCTGCTTTCGCGAGATGCCGCGCGTCCATGTGGGCGTAGATTTCCGTCGTCTTCGGCCTCTTATGCCCAAGGAGCTTTCCCGCCATATTCAGGGTTTCGCCGATCATGATCGCGTGACTGGCATAGGTGTGCCGAAGGTCATGAAGACGGATGTCTTTTGCCAACCCGACCAGCGGGCGGATCGCTCGCCAGGCCGCGTCGATTGAGGCGATAGGCTTCGCCGGGTTAGCTTGGTGCGGGAACACAAATACGGATGATGCGCCTCGCTTGCGTCGATCAAGCAATGCCAACGCAAGATGGGACAGAACGACATCACGCTTGCCTGTCTTGGTGGAGCTGAGGCTCAGTTTGTCGCTGCCAACTTCAGCCCAGGTCAGTCGCGCGATCTCGCCCGACCGGCATCCGGTCAACAGGATGAGCCGGATCGCATCGGCGACATCGCGCCAGCGAATTGGAGGCGCTTCCAACCATGCCCCGAGCTGTGCCAGTTGCTGCGCATTGAGAAGGCGACCCCTCGCGCGCCGAGTATTGCGCCGTATCGGTTTCGAAGGATCAGGTGCGTCCGGAGGCAGAACACCTGTTTCACGCGCAAACTTCAGCATGCTCCGCAAATGCGAGAGAGCCTGATTGGCACCGCCCGGACTGGTGGTGCTGTAGGTGTAAAACCACTCGGCAATGTCGCTGGTCGTGAGACGGTTGATAGCTTGGTCTCCGAGCGCAGGCAGGATCGAGCTGTTGAGATAGATTTGGATCGCTTTGAGTGTTGATGGCTTCCAAACCTCACGTTTCGCCTTCAGGAACCTTCCTGCGAGCACATTCAGTTTAATGGCTGGTCTGTCGTCAGCAGCGAGTAAAGCGATATCCGGAGGCGCGTGCGCTGCGAGCAATTGGTGAGCTCGCGCCCGCGCCTCCTCAGCGCTCATGGTCAGGGTGTTGCCCAGCGTAGCCCGCTTTGCCTTCCCATCGACCTTGAGGCGCAAGACCCAGGACTTCGTGCCGGTGGATTGAACCCTCAACGCAAACCCGCTCATCCGGTTGTCCGGGACCGCGTATTCCTTGGTGGCGGGCCGGGCGGCGCGCGCCGAGAGGTCACTCAGGTAAGTCGGTTCCTTGCGCATCAGCTTGCCTCCATTTCAGTCATCGCGTCTCGCTGCGCGTGGCTGTACGCGCCGACCTTCTGGCGAAGCGTGGAAAGGCTCAGACCCTGCTGGGCTGCGAATTCGCGGACGGTCAGGCTCTGCGCGAGGAAAGCTGCCACCATCGGTGGTGGTTCTGGCATTGCCTTCGGCGCGCGCTGCGAAAGGGTCCGCTCCAGATGTTCGGCCACGCGTTCGGCGGCTTGCCTGACAGGGGCCTCGGCAAACTGGGCATATCCTGCTGTCGTTTGAAGTTCCGAGTGTCCGAGCAGGCCCGAAACGGTGCGAAGCGGTTCGCCTGATGAAATGGCAACCGATGCGAAACCGTGGCGCAGGTCATGAAGGCGGAGTGTCGGGAGGCCACTCTCGTTGCGAACCGTGTTCCAGATTTTGGCGACCCGCGCACCAGAGATGGGCTTATCCTTGATCGCGAACACGAACGCGCACGTCATCGGCTGTTCAGCGATCAAGGCGAGCGCGGCTTTGCCGAGCCAGATTGCGCGCGGCCCGGTCTTGCTGTCGGGCAGGGCTGCGCGGTTCGCGTCCAGCATGTCCCATTGAAGGAGACGTGCTTCGGATTTGCGGCAGCCCGTCAGCGTCAGGAACCGGATCAGTGCAGCGATGGCTGGCTCTGTGTCTTCAATCCTTCTCAGGGCCTCACCAAGCCGTCCATAGTCATGCTGGCTCAACCGATGGACTTCGAACCGGTTCTTGCGCCGCCGAAGGCCCTGGCATGGATTGGAACCGGGTGGGCGGAGTCCAAGGATTTCTGCATGCCGCATCATGCCCGATAGAACAGCAAGTGCGCGGTTTCGTGTCCCTTGCGACCCTTGTGACCGGGCAAACCACGATGCGACCTCTTGAGGGGATATTGATGAGATATCGCGGAACCCGAACTGAGGCAGGATCGAACAAGCGAGGAGACTGCGATGGGCCTTCAGGGTGGCAGGCTTCCAGCTTGGCGTGCCGTGTTCGAGGAATCGAGCTGCAAACTCCGCGACGGTCGCTTTCGGGGTTTCGGGGATAAGCGGCAGCGGCGTCGTTTCACCGGTAAGTTCAGAAATCAACGCGCGGGCCGTATCTCTGGCTTGATGCAAAGTCAGCGACGTTTCTGGACCAAGCGCGCGGCGCACGTTTCGTCCGTCTGTCCATATCTGAATATACCAAGCGGGCCTTCGGTCTTGACGATGGCGTAGAGCAAGACCCGGAACTTTACAGTCCCATTCGAAACGGTCGGCTGAACTGGCTTTCGGATTTTTGGTGGCTGGTTTGAGTTTGGCAGGCATAGGGTCTCTCCCGATGCTTCCCCATCAGGACAAAAAGTTTGCACATCCTGGGGAAGCTTCAGGACACACGGGGAAGAGAAAATCCGAAAGCTCGCATGCCTGTTCGATGCCGTCCCTGAAGCTTGTCAGGGTGGATTGGCTTCTATCTTGTCCCGAGTCTAAGACCCTGAAGGAACATAGAAAAACCAATCCGCATCGAACGCTCGACCTGTTCCAACTTGCCCCGATGTCTCCGCTGCTGCGAAGAACAAAGGGGGATGTTTCGTTTCACACCCCATGCACCTTCGATGCTGGCAAATCGCGAGCGATCCTGTCTGAAACACCCACAGTCAAAGGGAATTTGGAAGAATAAACCCGTACACGGTCGCTGCGCGCGGCGATTACAGCGCCGCACGAACTGAGCTGTGTCCTGCTGTGGTAATCGCGGTTTTTTTTGTACACGCTCAGTGCGCCGCCGACCCATCGGTTTCGCGCACGATCGAAAGTACAAATTCGCGTAGCTGATCGGACAAGTTCGCGGACGCGGAGATGAGATGCTGACGCCAGCTTGCTCCGCGATCAGCGGCTTCGCTTAGCGCGGCGGCGAGGTCGTCCTCACGGCGCTGCATGATCAATGCTTCCATGAGGAGACTCGCCTGGACGATGTCCTTGTCTGACTTGATTGCACTCGGGCCTGCCGCGCGGCGCAAGACGCTGACGATCAGTTTGTGTGCCGCATATCGCTCCGGTGAGGGCACATTGACCAATGCTCCGAACCGCGTGAGCACAGCGGCCTCGACCGTGTCCTTCAGGAGGAAGTCCAGGTAGCGTAACGGGACTGCGTCTGATTTGAGACTCGGCAGTCGGACGGGGTCGTCACGGTCAGCTCCGCGATTGGTCGTGAGAACATCGATCCGGTAGCCGCCGGGCCGGGCATAGGTCGCCGCGATATTTGGATTGGTGATTCCCGGGACAGGTCGAAAGCCCGGATCAACCGATTGCAGGACGTCGAGAAGGGAGGTGTCCAATGCGTCATCAAGACTGACCGAGACGCCATAGTCCTGCGCAAGATCGAGATCGCCCGTGCGTATCGCCGCCCCCGGCAGGCGCACGCCGAGCAGGCCCGAATAGGTCTGGAATGCTATCGTGCCCACAATCACGCCGCGCAGACGGAAAGTGCCCGCCTCTACCAGAGCTTCAATGATCGATCCGGTGAGTGAATCCGGTTCCGGTAGTCCGGCCCCTGTGAGAGAGCGTCGAATCGCCCTTCGCGCATCGGCGTCCGCCTTCGCCCGCTGGGCTGTTTCAATGAGGCCGCGGCGTTCGGGCGTATCGGCACCGATGTAGCGCTCCGGTGGACGCCCAGCTGGAGCCGTTGGCTCTTGAACATACCAGTAATCGCGGCCGGAAATTTTGCGCTTCCGGAATGTTGAACCTGTCGGGAACTCTGAAATGGCTGCGATGCGCAGCTGGTCCAGCAGTTCGGCATAGCTGGTCTGGATCACGAGAGGGAGTTGAGAAATGGACATTTACCGGCAAATTACGATATTGCCGGTAAAAGGTAAATGATTCTCTTCGAGACCCGTTGCACTTTTCTCCAGCTGATCCGCCACGCGTATCAGCTTTCCCGGTCAAATTCTCGGTCGCCGTGTTTACGACGCAAATTTACCTGAACGCCTTGCATACTGGATGAGGCCCGCGAGGCCATCGCGATGGCGCTGATCAACTGCTGCGCTGAGGGCAAGATACGGGCTGGCGATCTTGTGGGAGCCTGATGACCTGGCGTTGGACCGTGCTGGGTTTGGGCACCGATCTGTGCCTGCTGCTGGCGCGCCCTGGCAAGATCGAAGCCGAGCGTTCTGGCCTCTGCCTGCCATGCCTGGAACAGTGCGGCGCGCTCCCTTGGCCGCTTGGCCTGGCGTGTGCGCAGCGCTGCGAGTTCCATGCCCTTGGGCGTACGGTAGCCGTATCTGTCGGCGGCCTGTTCGATGGCCTGCCTGCGTTTGGAGAAGGCACGCTCGAGGTCGCGGGGGATCGCCTTCAGGCGAAAGCTGCTGCCGTAGCGTTCGACAGAATGGCCCTCGCGTTCGAGCGTGTTGGCGAGGTGCTGGCGGTAGAGTGCGCCGGCTTCCTTCTGGGCCTTGTAAAGGTCGCGGCTGACGAGACTGCCCCAAGTGCCGTCGCGGCGCGGCGCTGTGTTGAAAATGAACGCGTGCGTGTGAAGCTGAGGATCAAGATCGCGGCTCGTGTGATGGTGGAACCGGGCGATGGTCAGCCCGGCGACCGGCTCGCGGATTGCGCCGCCCTTGCCGCGCCGGGTGAACGCGTGATGGTCTTCGAGATGGGTGGTCGCAGCGTGAACGGCCTGGCGGTGCGCGGCTTCGATTGTCTTGCGATCTGCTGGAGGCGAAAGCGCCCACATGACAGAAACCGATTTCGGGGCCGAGAAGGTCATGTCCCATCCCGGCGCATGGGACTTGCTGATCAGGGTGAGACGTTCGCCGGTCTTCGGGTCGATGCCGTTGAGAGCTGCCTCGAAATCGGCTTTCGAGACGGGGCCTTCAAGGGCGAGGCGTTCGGCGCCCCGCCCGTCCCATTCGCCATCTGCTTCCGCTTCGGCCTCACCCTTGCCGGTATAGTACTCGTCTTGGGCCATGTGCTTGAAATAACTGACGGCTGCGGCAACAGATTTCCGGGCGGAGATGGAGGCAACCATCAGTCCACGCTTCCGGGCTTCGGCTTGCGAATGCGGGCGATGACGTCAGCCGAGAGCAAGCCCGCTTTTTGCGGTCGCTGGATCGGTGAGGCAGGGCGCACAGGTGCAGGATTGGCGCCCAGAGGTTCGTGATTGGGCCGGGTCCAGTCAGCCGGTA
>Ga0209643_1001709_pt1 | contig 18466 bp, 18 predicted proteins | sample AutmiccBRH37_all_FD_187383 | JGI IMG/M metagenome (GOLD analysis project Ga0209643, IMG submission 187383) | Deep subsurface microbial communities from Mt. Terri, Switzerland - Autotrophic microbial communities BRH/37_all (SPAdes) (version 2) | ecosystem: Environmental > Aquatic > Deep... | reverse complement strand
CAGTACCAACACGTCCGCCCAAAGCCATCGCGAAGCCCTGAAACGATGAAACGCCTTCGTCTGAACTTTTAGTTGCAAAAAGATTTTTGACCATGTCTTTAATTAAGCGCACCTGTGGAAATCTCATGAGTACTGAAAAATAAATACCGGCTGCCAAGCATAAATAGATCATGACTTTACCCCAGAAAAAATTGTCCAGACTGGCTGATAGATTTAATAAGTCCATTAAACAACCTCCCGTATTTTTTTATTAATATGCAGTCATGTATAGCCAAACGGCCGTTTTTGATTATACAAAACTTACATAAAAACCAAAAATATGTTAAATTTGAATTAACTATCTTAATTACACTTTTTGTTTTTACAATAAAAAGAATTTAACATCAATTTTTATTTTGCAGTAAATTATAAATAGTAAATTTATATCCAAAACAACTTTGTTAAGGATCATAATCTGTTTAGGAGGGACTTCTCCTTTTTCAAGCATGGTCTAGTTTAACAAATAAATTATCTCATAATTCCGATATTATTGATACATAAATCTATTAATAATATACTAGAAATTATTCCCATTATTTTTTTATCTTACTCTCCATTGACTGACGATAGCCCAAGGAAGCTGCCAACAATCCCCAGGACTGCGCTGAGCAACATAACCACTAAGGTTATGCCAGATAAAAGTGTTTCCTGAGGCGGAAGAGGGATGAAGGGAAGGGGGCCTGCCGTCCGAGCATAAAGGTATGAGACCGAGAACGCGGCCAGAGCCACTGCCAAGATGCCTCCGCCAAGGGTTAATAACAATCCCTCGAGCAAAAATGGGAATGCAATGAAGGTTTCCGGTGCGCCTAATAATCTTAGAGTGTTTATTTGTTCCTTGTTGTTAGATATCTCCAGCCTAATAATATGAGATATAATAACCAAGGTAGATATACCTACAGCAACTACCACTAGGAACCCGACAAGCTTTAATAACCCGGCAATATTACGCAGACGATCCAAGACTGCTCTGTTGTCCCTAACGTGTTCAACGCCCACCATGTGGTTTAATCTTTCTAATACCGGGTCGATCTCTGCCAGATTAATTTTTAGCTCAATGAAAGAACTAAATGGATTATCCTCAAAATTCTTTAAAACACTCGCTTCTTTGCCAAGAATTTCCACCATCTTGCGGTAAGCTTCCTCTTTATCAACCAGTCGCGCCGCGCGAGCGCCCTCTAACCCTTTAATACTTTCAACCAGTTGCATGACATCCGTGTTAGTACTAACAACACTTTCGTCAAGATAAACGTTAATTTCTGCCTCCCCCTGGACAACATTCACAACATGACTGCTTACCCACCAGCCGGAAATTATCATGGCGAGAATAAAGAAAATAAGGCCTGTACTTAAAGCTGTTAAAATATTGGAAATTAGGTTCAAGCGGATCATCGTTTTTACTTCTTTCAGGAAATAACCTGCATTCAAAAAAACAGTTTTCATGCTAAGTTCATCCCAGCCTTTCCCAGCTCAAGCTTCCATTATCCATTCGGATATACTTGGAATTTTTTTCTGCATTAATCAGATGGGTTGCATGGGTGGTAATCACTACTGCTGTTTTTTCATCGACGAAAGACGTTAAAAGCTCTAAGATATTTAGGGCATTGTCCTTGTCCAAATTACCCGTGGGTTCGTCCGCCAGGATTAATACTGGCTTCCTAGCCACTGCCCGGGCAATGGCAACCCTCTGACTCTCCCCCCATGATAGGTTTTCCACCAATGAAAGCGCCTTGTGTTCCAGCCCTACTTTTACCAAGGCATTACTGGCATTATCCTTTAACTGAACTTGAGGTAGATCTAGAAAACGCATGCCCAGCATGACATTTTCCATAACAGTTCTCCCTGCTATAAGTTTAAATTCCTGGAAAACGGGTCCGATTATCTTTCTCAGCTGCCTGATCCCCGCTGTCTGACCTTTAGTCATTGGCTGTCCCAGCACCTTTAGCGAACCTACTGTCGGATACTCAATTCCCATAAATATCTTTAAGAGACTGGTTTTTCCAGAGCCACTAGGCCCCGTGACATAGACCATATCACCTGGTTCCACTTGTAGGTCGATATCTTTTAGAGCCATTGTCCCATTAGGAAACCTCAAACTAACTCCTTTTGCTTCAATCAATTTTTGTGCTACCTCCTCAGTAGTTTGGAATAATCGTCCATTCCAAAAATCCATCCGTAGTCTTGATAGAATTCATGGTGTAGTTGCTCAGTGGTAGCTTAAGATTAAACACCAAGTCACCTTTTAAGAACAAATCTTTTATTGCTCCGGTATCCAGTGGCATTCCATAGAAGCTACCTTCTTTCACCTGAAATTTCAAGGTGTGCGCTCCTTGAATAACAAAGATCCCTGATAAAACAAGATTTTCTTCAGGCAAGTTGATTTCAACATGGCTCTTAAAAAAGCGAAACACGACCTTTGGGAGCAAGGGCTGCCCGGAACTTATTTCATTGAGGGTTTCTTCACCGATTGATCCTTTAATACTTATAAAATCATAAGATATATTCAATTTATCCAGCGGAATGTTTCCCCCATCGATAATACTGGAGACTTCCTTAATAATTGCAGGGACAGAAGTTTTAAGTTCTTCCCAGTTCAGCTGCAAGTTAGTCAGATTTTCCTGATAATACTCCCTTTGTTCCTTCAAGGATGCTAAATATTTCTCCTGATCCACTATTAACTGCTGTTTTTTAGTCAGAGATTCTCGTAACTGTTTTTGATTATCTGCCATCAATTTAATTTCTTCAGCTAGGTTTGTTTTTTCCTTTAATTGCTGCGCTTTACTCTGTTCGAGCAACTCCATAAGATTTCCCGTGTTGCGGGTGAGGTCCCTCAAAATATTTATTCTCCCGAGAAGCATAGCCAAGTTGTCTGACTCTAGAATTATTTCTAAGTAAGTCCCCGGTCCCATCCTCTGATAACTCTTGAGAACCTGCTTTAGGTCTTCCATTTTTTTAGTATAGGCGATCTCTTCCTCTGCAATTGTTACCCTCAAGCCCTCAATTTCCCGGTTTTTTGTTTCTATAATACGAGTAATCCTCTCTTCCTCTTTTTCCATTTCATTAATCTGTTGTCCCAAGACAAACAGGTTTTGAAGGTTTTCTCGTTCAGTTTCAGAAATATTAGCCATTTTCTCTTTAATTCCAGCAAATGGTCCTTCCTGTCCGACTAGTATGCCTGTCGGTAGCATCACTATCAGAGCAATTACTAGGCAGGAAACTAAAAATAATACTAAAGTTCTTATTCTATGAATGTAACTCAACCTCCCGTTTACCTCAACCCGAATGTAACCTAATACTTCAACATGTTTCCTATTATTCCTTCTAAATCAACAAACTCCTTCATGCAAAAAAAAGCCAGAGCGTCTAAACGTTCTGGCGGTGTCTACATTCACCTATTAAATATTTACTAAATTAACTCTTATTCTTATACTTATGCCATTTTCTTGTCTTTATCCTTTAATGCTGCCAATTCTTTTGAATAGGATCTTGCTACGATCTTATGCCAGAGTTCAGCACCTTTAATACCACATCTCTCTGGAACAAATACAGGATCTACGCCCAGCTTCTTCTGTGCTTCGTAGTCTTTTAGAGTAGCAATACCTGGTTTTGTCAACAGTATGATAACAATAACATTGAACCATGCCATTGCACCAACACCTGCGGAACCAAAGTTCCAAACCACGTCAGCTGACATAATTGTACTGATGAAAACCATCAATACGATACCAATTCTTGAAGCTGTGATCGCCATTTTGTAACCGCTGCCGTTACTGTTGTTTCTAAAGAGATAGCCGACATTAGAATCTGTGTAGAAAGCATACGCTAATACAGTTGTGAAGGTAAAGAAGCCCAAGGCAATTGCTACGAAACCGCCGCCAATCCCTGGAATAAATGCATCGACAGCTGTTTGTGTAAAGTTCCCTTTTTCTAAGCCCGGAACAAATTCTGTAAGGAAACCTCCTGCTGGATTAGCTACATTGAACGTGTTTGTTGAAAGTATCATGATTGCTGTAGCAGTACATACCAACAATGTGTCAACATACACTGAGAAGGCTTGAACAAGCCCTTGTTTTGCAGGGTGTGATACTTCAGCAGCACCTGCAGCCTGAGCACCCGTACCTTGACCAGCTTCATTGGAGAATATGCCTCTCTTAACACCCCAACTGATGGCTAATCCGAAGACAGCACCATATGCTGCATTCATGTTAAATGCACTACTGAAGATTAAGCCAAAAACATAGGGGATCTTATCAAAATTAATAATCAAAATAATGAATGCAAGAGCCATGTAAGCGATCGCCATGAATGGAACGATCATCCCAGCTACCTTAGCGATTCTCTTGCCGCCACCGAATACAATATACCCAAGTAACCCTGCATATAGAACAGCTATAATTAATGGATCTATGCCAAAGGCAACTGTTGCAGCAGTAGCGAAAGAATTGGATTGAATACCAGGAAGAAGGATACCGCAAGATACCAAGGTAAGAATTGCAAATGCCATGCCTAAGCCCCTACTACCTAACCCTTTTTCAATGTAGTAAGCTGGACCGCCGCGATACTCACCATGAATCTCTTGTTTCCACACCTGAGCTAAAGCAGCTTCTATATAAGCTGAGCCCGCACCAAGGAAGGCTATTGCCCACATCCAGAAAACCGCCCCAGGACCACCAAAGAATATGGCACTTGCAACACCAGTAATGTTACCAGTACCAACACGTCCACCTAATGCCATTGCAAAGCCCTGGAAGGATGACACACCTTCTGCTGAACTTTTACTTCCAAAAAGATGTTTAACCATGTCTTTAATTAAGCGCACCTGTGGAAATTTCATTAGTACCGAGAAATAAATACCAGCTGCCAAGCATAGGTAGATCATGATTTTACCCCAGAAAAAACCATCTAGACTTGATGACAAAGTTAATAAGTCCATTAAACAACCTCCCGTATTTTTTTATTAATATGCAGTCATGTATAGCCAACGGCCGTTTGATTACACAAAACTTGCATAAAAACCAATATATGTGTATATTTGTCTAAATAATTAATTCTTATATTTTTTCTTATACTTTATTCTTTATGATTTTACAATAAAACAAAATAAACGTTATTTTATTAATTGTATATTACTAATTTTCCAAAATATACCTAAACATTAAATTTAGTTATATTTAGATCTATCATTGCATATTAATTCGTATTTTCTAACATAGACTATGGGATTTAATCATCTCCTACGGAGCTCTTTACTAACCCGTACTAGTTATTCCCGCTTAAGAATTGGAGGGGACTTCTCCTTTTTATTAGCGGCTAGTTTTATTACTATAATTATCTTGCAATTCTGAAATTAACGCTAGGCAAATCGATGTTCAATTATCAGAAAATATTGTCGATATTTGAAATTAGCTATCAAAATATTTACCTATAGTATAAATATTTTACACTCGACTCGAAAGAAGTGGGAATGGATGGCAAAAAAGGGTTCAGGCCGCACATGAGTACAGCCTAAACCCTAAACAAGAGTGATTGCAGATGTCGAAAGGTATTCACGTTCAAATTCCTTGAGCTAAATATTTTCTGGTTAAATTCATTCGTTGAATGTGACATCTGTAAGAACTTCTCGACTTTGTCAATATGTCTATCCACTCTTCATTGGAAAACAAGGCGGTTATCTGGGCTCGATCCTCTAACATCAAAAAATATTGACTAGGATAATCTGCCTCGATCACATCTAAAATCCCTTCTGGAAAAACCAAATCCTGAACATACTTTTTTTTATGATGTTTTCTTTTGTATTCCGCTAAATCATTCATAAAATTCCTCACCAGCAGGTTGTATATTATCATAGCAACCAATTTCTCAGGATAAACGGGTTTTGAAATCTCCATAACCAAATTGTCTGACGATCTTAATACCTTCCTCTTCGTTGAAAAGTGCGATAGAAGGAAGATTTACACCATTGAACATATTGTTCTTCACCATAGTATAGTGTGCCATGTCACAAAATACAAGCCTTTCGCCAGCTTTTAAAGGCTGTTTGAACGAATAGTCGCCAATGATGTCTCCGGCAAGACAAGTAAGACCACCAAGTCTGTAGTTATGAGGAAATTCACCAGGCTTTCCAGCATCGATTATAGTAGGTCTGTAAGGCATTTCGAGCACATCCGGCATATGACAGGCTGCTGAAGTATCCAAAATAGCAATTTTCATGCCATTATCCACGATATCAAGGACCTTGGCAACCAAAAAACCTGTGTTTAAAGCCACTGCTTCACCGGGTTCTAGGTATATATCTACTCCATATTTGTCCTGTAAAAACGTTATAGAACGAACCAAGGTTTCAAGGTCATAGTCCGGTCTGGTAATATGATGACCCCCACCTAGATTGAGCCATTTCATAGGTTTTATAAATTCACCAAACTTTTGATCAACCACTTGAATCGTCCGCTCAAGGGTATCTGAATTCTGCTCGCACATCGTATGGAAATGGAGTCCTTCAATACCCTCAAGCTCTGACCGTCGGAAATTGGACAATGTCACGCCAAGTCTTGAGTATTGATAGCAGGGATCGTAAATAGGCGTCTCTATCTCCGAGTATTCCGGATTGATACGGATACCACAGCTTATCTTTTTGGTTTTGATTTTTTTCACTTTGTCTTTGTACCGATTCCATTGATCAAAGGAATTAAAGGTAATATGGTCACAAATGCTGAGGATTTCATCGAAATCTCCCTCAACGTAAGCCGGCGCATAAATATGGACTTCTTTCCCCATCTCTTCATAACCCAGCCTAGCCTCAAACAGTGAGCTTGCGGTGACACCTTTAAGATAGTTGCCCACGAGAGGAAATGCCGAATGCATTGAAAACCCTTTTAAAGCAAGCAGAATGCTGCATCCTGTACGTTCTTGTACGGAATTTAGTCGTTCAAGATTTTTTAAAATAAGTCTTTCATCCACAATATAGCAGGGTGATGGCAGGGAAGTGATATCAATGTCCATTATACACCTCAATCAAGGAGAGTTGGCGAGAAGGTTTCCTGCCAAGGTAGTCCGTATTTATTTAAAGCTTCCATGAACGGATCCGGATCAAATTCTTCAACATTGAAGACACCGGGTTTTTTCCAAAGCCCTTTGAGCATTAACATTGCTCCAATCATGGCCGGAACTCCCGTTGTATAGGAAATAGCCTGCGACCCGACTTCTGAATAACATTCTTGATGATCGCAAATGTTGTAAACATAATAGGTTAAGGGCTTGCCGTCTTTAATCCCTTGCATAATACATCCGATATTCGTTTTTCCTTTAGTTCTGGGCCCGAGGGAGGCGGGATCAGGAAGCACAGCCTTTAAAAATTGCAAAGGAATGATCTTTTGCCCCTCAAAATCAATAGGCTCAATCGAAGTCATGCCGACATTTTCGAGGACACGTAAATGATTAAGATAATTGTCAGAGAACGTCATCCAAAATCTTATCCGCTTAATTCCCTTGATATGAATGGCTAAGGATTCTAATTCTTCATGGTACATAAGATAAATATTTTTGGGGCCTATCTCCGGAAGATCGTAAACTTTTTTCACAGAGAGAGGGTCAGTTTCGACCCAAGAGCCGTTTTCAAAGTACCTTCCATTCGCGGTTATTTCGCGAATATTAATTTCAGGGTTAAAATTTGTAGCGAAAGGATAGCCATGATCCCCTGCATTGGCATCCACAATATCTATAGAATGAATTTCATCAAAATAGTGTTTTTGGGCATAGGCACAAAAAACACCGGTAACCCCAGGGTCAAAGCCGCTTCCTAACAAGGCAGTCAACCCGGCCTGAGCAAATTTCTCTTGATACGCCCACTGCCATTTGTACTCAAATTTCGCAAGATCAGGTGGCTCATAATTCGCAGTATCCAGGTAATCTACCCCAGTAGCGAGGCAGGCATCCATAATGGTCAAGTCTTGATACGGGAGCGCAAGGTTAATGACAATATCGGGCTTAAAGCTTTTAATCAAGTCAATGACCATGTCTGTATTATCCGCATCAAGCTGAGCCGTAAGAATTTTTGTGGCACTTCCAGCTAACTTATTCTTGATCGCTTCACATTTTTCGACCGTTCTGCTGGCAATACAAATTTCTTCAAATACATCTAGATTCTGGCAACATTTATGAATAGCAACACTGGCAACTCCACCTGCGCCGATAATCAAAGCTTTTCCCATTTCAGCACCCCCCTAAATGACTTTTTCAACAATGCAAATTATACCTAAACCACTCCAAATAATCAATTAAAACGACAAAAAATGAGTGAAAGAATTAACTATAATTCGTTTCCAGAAATTCAACCCATTCCAGATATATCGTTTCGGTGCTTTTCGCAAAGGTTCCTTCATAGTTTGACGTATTTAACAAAGTTAATACGCTAGTCCAGCCATCATTATCTGTCACACAATAAAAGGAATGAACATTTTGGTCTCTTTCATATACGCCCTATACTGATCCCCAAATTCAACAAGCATATCTTTTTCCTCTCTTTTTGCCAGGCGTATATACATACCGATCATCACCGGATACAGAATAAGCATTGGTAAGGTTGCCCACTCTGCCATCATTCCAAAGGATAAAAGCAGCAGACCGGTATACTGAGGATGACGGATATATTTAAAACTTACACCCAAAGTTTTCTTCTGTCTTAAGGCTGATATTCCCGCCATGTGCTACTATGATTTTCTCAACGATTGCCAGCCCTAAGCCCGTTCCGCCTGTTTGTGAATTTCTTGCACTATCCGCCCTTACAAAGGGATGAAATATATCTTTAGCAATCGTTGCCGGTATTCCAATCCCATTATCCTCGAAGACAATTACTATTTCATCGCCCTGCTCACATAAGCGCATTCTTACCTTCGTATCTTTTAAATTGTATTGCACGGTATTAGCAACAAGATTTTGGAACACTCTATTCACTGCATAATATCAAGCATTACGAATATCTTTTCTTCAGGGATATCAAAATCATAGGTGAAGCCAGCCTTATCAAAGATTGGAATAGCGGTTCCCATTTCCTCTCTTACATATTCGCAGACGTCAACTTTGGTTTTACATAGTTTAAATTCTGAGCTTTCCATTTTAGATAACTCAAACAGATCCGTAATTAAATTGTTTGCTCGTAGGCTGTTATCATAGATAATCTTTATGTAGACGTCCCGTTCCTCAATGGATAGATCTAGTTTGTTACCCCAAAGTTCTGCATAACCCATAATGCTTGCCAAAGGATTTTTAAGATCATGGGAAATATCAAGTACCAATTTTTTACGGTTTTCCTCCGACTGCTTTCTTAAAGATATTTCCTTTTCGATTTGCTGTGCCATTGCGTTAAATGTATCCTGTAATTCTCCAAATTCATTTTTCAGATTAAGGTCAACTCTCTCAGTATAGTCGCCATCTTTCAGGCGTCGTGCGCTGTTACAAAGTTTCCTCAAAGGGTTAACTATACCAATGGATGTAATCTTTGAATAGATTACGGTACTAATCGCAAGCAGTAATAAATAAAAGAGAATTACAGCAAGCAGAAAACCAACGACATTTTGTTTATCTACCGAAGCAAATTCTTTGTTGTATACGATGGCAAAGTCAATTCTGATAGAAGTCGGAAATGTCACTACCAGCCAAAACTGTTCTTTAGCATTGTATTCAATACTATAGCTATAGGGGATTCCCATACTTTTACTCAAGACCAAAAATTCCGTGAACTCCTCTGTGGTCAGCTTATCCTTTAAAAGGGTGTTTATCCCTGCCGAATATAGAACTTCATAATTGGTATTAATGACCTGCACACCGCCACCTTTGTCAACCACCGATGTTGTGTCGATACTTTTGTAATCATCCATCATAAGGTTTTGTGCTGTATAGTTATTTTTTACAAGAGTCTTGGCTATCAAATCGTTCGCAAATCCTAAAAGCATAAATGCAAATATCCCGATCATGGTCGAGATAATAAACATGACGACATAGTTGGCTAAGAATCGATTTTCTATTTTCCTATTCATAAGCTAACCTCGCCTTAGTTTGGTTCTTGAAATTAACAAAGTTCTCGCATGATTCTAACAATTGTGCTTCCGACCGCTTCAAATTCTAAGTTTCTGCGCAGGGTATCCCCAACGCCCTCGATAATCGCACAAGAACATATTGTCCTACCATATCCAAGGCAATCGCCATGAACAGACAAACGCCCGAAAAGTAGAGGGCGTATTTCAATTCTCTTCGCAAGATGTAAATTGCTAGGTTGAACATAGCAATAACCAACAGTCCGCCAATCAGAAATAGTTCTTTCCCCAGGAGAGTGTCATGAAGGTCAAGAATCTTTTCTGGGGTCCCCATAGACATGCTGTACCAGAAACCACCTCTTGCGTATTGAAAATTGGAAACCTGAATAATGATATCAAACTCCTTGGCAGGCACGTTAAAAAAAACTGCCTGTGGTTTGTACTCGCCAATTTCTTCCCCTGGTACGACCGCCACTTCACCGTTGGCAGCCACCAATGTTTGATTGATGTATAACTTGTAAGCACTTGAAAATACATACGGTCTGAGACCCAGTGCTGTATTCTCTGGAAGGTTAGTCTTGATATGAAGTCTGTAGGTTGCATACCCCTGACCCGGCAAATTTATCCCATCAATCTCGTATCCATCCCATGATTCTGGTATAGTTGCGAAAAGGTCAGGTTTTACATTTTGGAGGTCCTTGTGAGTCAAAAACTGGCTCCAGTAAAATTCCCATTGACCATCAAGCTGGATAGTTCCATATAATTGGCTGTCCCAATCCCTTAAATCCAAAACCCCGTTTTCTGCCTCTTGCTTATTATTTGCGTAAGCATCTGAACATGCAGAAAGTAAGATTATTAAAATAAAAAATAAAAAAAATCCTTTTGAAAATCTCACTATTTTACGGCCTCATTTGCAATTATTTTAATATCTATGTTTTAGCTAACTATAGATATTTTATCAGACTAGATCCCATATTTCTTTAACTTTTTTCAAAGTGAATTAAAGCAAGGGGATGATATTTCCCGGTTTCAGGCTAGAAAATGAAATTAATGAGGTACTTAATCTACACTTTTAGGCATCAAGAACAGACAGTGTTTGTATCGGTATTTCTCTGGTGCACTTAAAAGGACTTGGCAGTTTTATCCTGTCCAAGTCCTAAATATATTTATATTGAGTTACTCACGATCTATTAACAAAACACATCCCGCCTTATTACCAGCGTATCCCGAAATTACACTACATGAATTGATACTATCATGAGATAGATCTGATATCAATTGTAAGCTGATTTCAAGCGATGAGTATCTATTAAGTTAATCCTTCGACACCAAAGACTGATTCTGCCCCACACCCAGGACAAATATAACTGTAGTTACGGATTTGCATCTCGATCGATTCAATATCATCATCACTAAAATCATTGATCTTGTTCTGTCCTTTAGCCTTTAGTGTTTCGCTATCCCAGGCTATGCTACTGTATTCGGTCTTACATTTCGGACATTTATACTTCACAACAAAACCTCCCTCACGATTTCTTATCTTCCAATATTATTTACTGATTTTAGAATCTTGATAACAAAGAAGGTCAAAAGGCATACTACTAACACAAAAATAATGAGAGGAATGATCATGGGACCTAAGCTACTAAAGAAATGACTATAAAAAAGCAGAAAAACCTCTCATTATTTAGTTAGAGGTTTTTCTGTTCATCAATTACCTAATCTATTTTTACGAATTCTGTGAAATTTGACCAGTCTTCAACTTCGAAAGCTCTAACATCCCTGACCGATTTCTTAAACCAGTCAATTCTTCGAAGTTTACTTATCGCTTTATACACATTCATTAAATCATTTTCGTTGTTAGAAATATAAAGGCTTGCTTGTATCCATTCAAAACCAAGAGCTTCAAGTTCTCGCCTTATTTCTAGATTTGCTTCATCCCAATCCCCATAGTGTTTTTTTAGTTCTTCAAATTGCAGTTCAAAAGCTAAAGCATACATTGGAAACACCTCCCCCTTATCTCATAAACCATAGTATACCATGTTCAAAAGTTACATTCCAACCCCTGGATTTTTCCAAAAAGGCTAAACCGGCAACCACGCTCAAGGTGTCGCCGTAGCTGCAACCATGAATTACTATCGAGGTAACATTCAGTAGATGTTAAGATAAATAAAAAAGACTACCACAGAGGTAGTCACTTGCTTTAAACTACAATTTCCATCTCGCCAGCAACACTAGTATTAGTATCACTCAGTATAGATTCATGACGAGGCTCACGATTCCAAATTTCAGTGCATCTTTTGCAGTGGTTGGTCAGCTTACCAATCGCTGTTATCTCAATTTCAACCTCATCATTTACGTTGAAGGATGAACCATATCCTCCTGGAGTACCCGTTAAAATAACGTCTCCAGGTAGCAACGTCGTGATGTGAGAAATGAAGCTTACAAGGTATTCGATTCCAAAAATTAAATCAGCAGTATTTCCCTTCTGTTTTGGTTGACCGTTGACAAAGGAGGTAATGATTAAATTGTGAGCATCAATTCCGCTGGTAATCCATGGTCCTAAGGGAAGAAACGTATCGAATGACTTTGAGCGAGCCCATAGTCCATCCGTTTTCTGTAGGTCCTTCGCTGTTACATCATTAGCAATAGTATATCCCCAGATATACTTATGGGCCTCATCCTCAGACACAAGATGTGCCTTTTTCCCTATAACAATTGCTAATTCAGCTTCAAAGGCTAAATCATCTGTCATTGGCCATTTGATGATGCTTTCACCTGGGTCTAATACGCTTGTTGAAGGTTTAATGAATAAAAGAGGTTCCACGGGCCACCTGGCTCCAGGTTCTAAAATTGTATCCTTGTAATTAAGGCCAACACAAACTGCCTTTGTAGGAGTACATGGGGCTAATAGCTTTACTGTGGAAAGTTCGTACTCTATTCCAGAAACTTTAAAATCAGGATACTCATCACCTAGGAGTTCGCTAACCATAGTTCCTTTAAGCAATCCATACCTAATCTTATTATTATGATTAAAACGAATATATCGTTCCATAGACATGTCTCCTTAAAATAATAGGGAATAGGTGTAAGCGGGCGATAAACCGAGCAACACCTACCCCAAAATTGACCTTATTTCTAATATTTCTAGCCCTGAATTTCTTCGTATATCTTTTTGGTTGGGTCAATCATAAGCCATAATAAGGCGCTTGCAATAGATACTACGGATGCAACTAGAAACGGTGTTGCCCAATTACCGGTAGTTTGGACTATATATCCAAAAACTAAGGGCGACACAAAACCACCAAGATTTCCAAAAGTATTCATAAGCCCAGAAACAGTTCCCGCATGGGGGCCAGCAATGTCTAAGGCAGAAGCCCAATATACTCCAATACCAAACTCCGAAGAAGCTAAAGCTAAGGATAATAGAATTACCGACAATACATTATTCTCAACCAGCGCTCCAGGTACCATAAAGAAAGCGAGGGTAATGGAACCGACTAAGGGAATAATCCGACGAGCCCATTTGCTACCGTTTGTTTTCTTCATCAGTTTATCAGAGATTATTCCGCCAAGAGTATTCGCAATAGCTCCCGCAAGAAAAGGAAGAGCTGCGTATAAACCCATTTTTAACAAGGGGAAATCGCGTGCGTCTTTAAGATAGGTAGGGAACCAGTTGAAGTAAATATAAGTAACATAGATGAAGGCCATATAACTTAAGCACAATGCCCAGATACTTGGACTAGATAGGATTCTGCTCCATGGGGTTTTAGGTGTATCAATGGATTTTTTCTTACCATTTAAGATATAATCGATTTCTGCTTTGTTTGCAAAAGGATGATCTTCGGGTCGATCGCGGTATATAATCCACCAACCGATAGCCCAAGCAATACCTAAAGCTGCACAAACGATAAAGGCCATCCTCCAGCCGCCCCAACCAATAATCAATGCGACTAGCGGCGGGGTAAAGGCTGAACCGATACGGGTAGCACTTTGCAGAAGGCCTTGTGACAAGCCACGCTCTTCAGGACGTAACCATCTTGAGAGTGCGGTTTGGGCTACAGGGAACGCCCCTGCTTCTCCGACACCAAATCCAAACCGGAGCAATAATAAAGAAGTATACCCTTTACCCAAAGCTGTAAATGCTGTCCATGCAGACCACCAGACAACAAAGATTGGTAGGATGACCCTGGCTCCGAAACGATCACCTAACCATCCCCCTGGCATTTGAAATATAGCGTAACTCAACGTAAATGCACTAAAAATTGCGCCCATCTGAATTTTGTTCAATCCAAATTCTTCAGAAATATAGGGTGCCGCAACAGAAATATTTACACGATCCATAAACGTAATAAAGTACATGAGCATAGCCATACCTAAAATCAAATAACGCACATTAGTCCGTTTCATTATTAACTTCCTCCTCGTATAATTTATTTTGCCTGAAACAATCTGCCCCAACCTTTAATAATACTAGGATCAATTCCCACCATCTTAAGGGTTTTCCATACGGTTACAGCTGTACTATCATAAACAGTGATGCCGTAATCCTTCTCAAGTTGTTCGATTTGCCAAGTTGATCTTAAGTTTGTACAAATAATGCTTGTACCGTCAGCAGGATCTACGCTAACTTCTTTACACATTTGTTTAATTTGCTCAGGAGTAACAAGGCTAAAGGAACGATTAACCGTCTGATTCAAACCACGACTATGAATGACTTCGTATCCACACTTTGCATACTGCTTAATGATTAGCTCATCGATCTCAGGAATATAAGGAGTAACCGTATGAAGGGTCTTAACTCCGTTTTCCGCGAATGCATCCAGCATGGCTAGCATAGACGTTGTCGCAGGGATACCCGTTTCTTTAGTGATTTTTTCACACAGCATTCGATCGAACTCGAAGCCCACCCAACCACCGGATGTACCATTCCAAGCTATAGCATCAACATCTGCATTAGCCAGATATTCTGCTGCACGAAGAAATGGATCGAGATCAAACTGAGATAAGGAATCCGTTTCAAGTGAAATTTTCGTTACCTCAAGACGAGAATAGTGCATTGTGACTTGATTCTCTAGACCGGAAACCATTCTTGAACAAATTGGCTCAAGTGCAGTGTTTGAAGAGGGTGTTAGCATTCCAATTTTCTTCTGTTCTGTTGGATCAAACATAGTTTTAAGCATAATTAAATTCCTCCGTCCATAAATTTTTTGATCTGTATTCATTCGACTGTATATTGTCGACAGTCTATTTACTACACTAATTCGCCATTATTTTAAAAACTCCTCTATTACTATTCGAATTATTTAATCTTTTTAGACAGTAATAATTAGCACTTTAGACTGATCTTTCCACCCCCATGCGTGGCGCATAATACACAAGGGACTAACCCTGATGGTTAGTCCCTTGTCGTACCCCTTTTACTTCTTCAACTTCTACTAATTCCTAATCAGCAAACTATTATTCTAGGATTTTTCATTCAGAAAGTTTCTCACTTAATAAATTTAAATCTCCGCTGAAGTCACCTTCTGCAAAGATGTAGAAAATCTTTCTCTTTTGAGATAGTTGCCTTTACCAAGGTCACCTACGAATGTCCCTTGATGAACAATAGGCTCTCCACGCAACAGAACAGTGTCTACGCTCCCCTTGAGCTTAGTTTTTTCGTAAGGAGTATAATCTGATTTCTGATATTGACTTTTTGCGGTAATGACTTGTTCAGCTTCTGGATTGAAAAGAACCAGATCGGCATCACTTCCCGGAGCAATGGTTCCCTTCTGCGGGTAGAGTCCAAAAATTTTCGCGGGATTCGTAGAGACTAATTCAACAAATCGGGATAAATCTAACCCCTTCTCCATTCCATAGTGGTAGATTAAGCCAAAACGATGCTCTATTCCTGGTGCTCCGTTGGGAATCTTTCGGAAATCCTCTTTTCCTAGTTGTTTATGCTTCGTATAACTAAACCCGTTATGGTCAGAGGAGATAATATCGACCGAACCGTTCAATACCCCTCTCCACAAACCTTGAAGATTCTCTTTATTCCGAAGGGGAGGTGATAGTACATATTTTGCACTTTCATGACCTTCTAATTCATATTTGTCTTCAGAAAGAAGCAAATAATGTGGACAACTTTCTCCGTGGATAGGAATCCCCCTAGCTTTTGCATTTTGAACAAGTTTTAGCCCTTTCGTCGTACTTATATGGGCAATCAAAGTCGGACAACCAGTGAGCTCAGATAAAGTAATTGCTCTGTTAATAGCCTCAATTTCTGAGGGCTCTGGGCGACTTTTGGCATGATAACTCGGAGAGATATTACCTTCGGTAACGTACTTTTCTTGCAAGGCCAAAATAATCTCTTTATTTTCAGCATGAATGCAGGCCTTACAACCTAGCTTTTTGAATTCGCTCATAAAACGAAAGAGTTCTCTATCCGTCATCGCTATGTCATTAGCCATAAACAGTTTGAACGATGTGATTCCCTGCTCCACAAGAAGATTCAGTTCATTGAAGGTCTTATCGTTCGCTTGAGTAATAATGAGATGAAATCCATAATCAATGGCTGATAGTTTGGCTTTCTCTGACCAATGCCTTACCGACTCTTCGAGGGAAAGGCCGTTTTCTTGGAGCACGTAGTCTAGTATCGTCGTAGTTCCTCCAACTGCCGCGGCAATTGAATCTGTATCATAACCAGCTGATATACTTCCATCGCTACAAGGAACATTCATATGGATGTGAGCATCAATACCCCCAGGGAAGATATATTTTCCTGTTGCGTCAATGGCCTCATCGGTTTGCACCTTTAGATCTTTACCAATCGCAGCAATCTTACCATCCTGAATGAGAATATCTCCTTGAAATTGATCTGATGCAGTGATGATACGACCATTCTTAATCAACACGCTTTTCATGATTTCCACTCCTGTACTAGACTCTTTTCTTAGAAGTCTCTTCGTGATTTAAGGCCGCCTGATACTGGTTTGAATAATATTTCCAATCATTTTCAATGTGCTTACGTATAACACTTTCAACAATGTGAGCATCTTTTTCCTTAAGAGCTTTTACAATTTGCTTGTGCTCATCGAGATAATCCCGTGGACGGGAATACACTTTAAGTTCTGTATTCCTAGCCAGGATACTTAGAGATCGAATCTTATCAACGATTTCACTAAGTCGCCCATTTCCACTGATGTGGACGATTTGATCATGAAATGCGGTATTTAAATCCACCACTCGCTCGAATTCCTTTTGATCATAGGCCACTTCAGCCTCGTTTACCAGTTGCTCTAACTCCGCAATTTCTTCGTCTTTAATCTTCAGCGCAGCTAAGAAGCCTGCATACGGTTCTGTAGCAATCCGACATTGATAAATCTCTTCAATATCTTCTACTTCCATAGGGTTTACTACCGTTCCATTATCCATGGTATTGACAAGTCCATCTTGCTCTAACATGCGTAGAGCTTCTCGAATCGGGCTACGACTTACTCCTAATTCCTGCGCTAATTTAAGCTCAAGTAAACGTTCACCGGGTCGAAACTTTCCGGTTAATATTGACTCCCGCAAAATCTGATAAACTTGCAAATGGAACGGCATATTTTTAATAACACTAGCCAAGAAATCTCTCCTCTCATCGACAATACACCTTACCTTACTATACCCAATTATTCAATACTTAGGGAAGCATGGTCATGGAAAAGGAATACTAAGAATCAGGAAATACTGTCGACGGTCTACTCTTGATATGTATTATTCGATAAACTTTCTTTAAATCCTGCTTTAAGGTATTCTTTTCATCAACAAACGAAAGGCCTATCACATAAGGTAGAGATAGGCCTTTCGCTTGTTTACCTGAAGATACGATAGGCACGATAGTCTCCAGTGGAGAGTATCGCCGAGCCACCCGCCCCAAAGAAACACTTCGTGGCGAAGGTGAGCCTATCGCCACACTGCGACTTAGAACGCAGACTCCAGCAGTGTGGATCCTACTTTTCCAGGGGCTATGCCCCAAGTATCATCGGCCCTGGAACGAAAGGCGGATGAGCCTTTCGCCACACTGCAACTTATAACGCACACTCCTGCAGTGTGGATTCTTAACTTCCGTGTTCGATATACGAAAAGCGGACGAGCTTTTCGCCACATTGCGTCCCATGACGAATTCTCCAGCAGTGTGGATCCCGAACGGGTGGAACCCCCTACCTCGTTTTTCAGTATGACTGACACAGAAAAGACTACCTCGTTAGAGATAGTCTTTTCGCTTGTTACCTGGCGATGACCTACTTTTCCAGGGGCTATGCCCCAAGTATCATCGGCCCTGGAGGTCTTAACTTCCGTGTTCGATATGGGAACGGGTGGAACCCCTCCGGCATGATCACCAGATGCCTACTCGATGTTCGAAATACGATGTTCGT
>Ga0209643_1001706_pt1 | contig 18473 bp, 18 predicted proteins | sample AutmiccBRH37_all_FD_187383 | JGI IMG/M metagenome (GOLD analysis project Ga0209643, IMG submission 187383) | Deep subsurface microbial communities from Mt. Terri, Switzerland - Autotrophic microbial communities BRH/37_all (SPAdes) (version 2) | ecosystem: Environmental > Aquatic > Deep... | reverse complement strand
CCTTCCGGATAGACGGCTCATAGGGCAGGAACGCATCACTTGAGATGAAGGGAATGCCGAGCACGCGATTGCGAACGTCCTGCACGAAATCGAGCGTGGTCTCGCCGTCGCGCTTGCCGACGCGGTAGCTGACGAAGGCCTTGTTCAGTGCGTCCAAGGCCAGGAATGTGTACTGGTCACCCTTCTCGGTGTGCTCGCCGGGCTTAAGCCGCTTCTGCTTCTTGCCGACATAGGCCCACAGCTCGTCAAATTGAAGCTGCTGGATGTGGAGGTCGCGGAACATCATGTCATGCAGGGCTTCGCAGCCCTGGCCGATGCGGACACCCAAACGCATGACGGTATCGCGATGCACGCCGACAAGACGCTCGGTCGCCCGGATCGAGTTGCCTTCGGTCAAGGCCGCGACGGCGGCGATCTGCTTTTCAACGGGAGGATATTCATGGGGCCAATCCATGTTCTGCGAGATCGGCCCTGAGCCCGCCATAGCGGGATTCGTAACTTTCCCCTATATTGTGGGGAGCGGTCACGGCTCAGGGGGCCAAATCCCTGGGTTGTCGATCCGGGGCCGTTGCTGTTAGCGCAGCGTCGGCCCCACCTAATTCTGGTTCTCCGGCCAGGATTCGGACCTGGACCTCGGCGCTTGTATGGGCGGGCGTCCTGCCGTTAGACCACCGGAGAGCAGAGAGAACCGATTAAGGGCCGTCACCTTTCCTTGTCAGGGGAGCCGGGTGACGGCCCTTCCTATTTGTCCTCGCCCCGCGTGCCGGTCGATCTCACCGGGGCTTTGAACCCTCCTGATCATGCGATGTCTCCGTTGTTAACGTATCTTTTATCCCAGATGTGAGTAACGACGTCAAGTCAAAAGAGTAACCTGTTGCTCGACGCATCAAGTCATGGTATCCCCTTGGCATTAGCAATGCGGAGAGATGTCATGAACGCAACAGTGAAGCCCATCCGAAGCCCGTCTTATCCGAGTATGGCGCTTCGGGATGCCGTTGATTCGGTGGGACGGATTGAGCGTCAATTTCGGTCTGCGCCTGTGGACCGAACCGTTGCGGCGCAATTGATTGGATATTCGGCACTGAGCGGGCCTGCGAACAAGGCACTTGCTGCCCTCGCCTCCTATGGCTTACTGGACCGTGCGGGAAAGGGAGAAGCCCGCGTGACTGAGCGCGCGCGTGACATCCTGCATGCCGAAACTCAGGAGCTTCGGCGGGCCCGGCTTATCGAGGCGGCCCTTGAGCCTGCCCTGTTCCGCGAAATTCGGGAGCGCTTCGCCGGCATTCCTGTCCCGCCTGAAGTCGGCGTGGTCACGTTCCTAAATCGGCAAGGGTTCAACCCGAACGCCGTTCGCCCTGCCGCCAAGGCGTTTCTGGAAACCATGAGATACCTGGAGGAATTGGGCGCCAGCGAAAGTCATCGCCCCTCTCCGCCCGATGGGGCAGATTTGAGCGCACAAGATGGCATGACAACTAAGACCGAGGTGGGCACAGTGATGAATGATCCTGTCGTAGAGCACAAAGGGGCTCCAGCGCGCTCAGCTCCCTCGCAGGAACCAGAAGAACTAAACGACATCCGAGCCGAGTTTTTCGGTGGGAAGGTTCGCATCAAAGCATTGATGGATAAACAGGGGCTGGAAGAGCTGGAAAAGAAGATCGCCGCATTCAAGACGATCTTGTCCTAGCCCATGCTCGCGCGCCTAGGCCAAGTCGTCTGGTGACCTCCATGGCAAAGCTATATTGCCCCTATTGCGGTCAGCCGATGTTTGTCTCGGAGAAAACCGGCACGCTGGTTTGCCAGTCCGGGAACATGGACCTTTCAAAAAACCTAAGTGATCTTTTGATCGCTTGTTATGTCACCGGCGCGGAAACCAGAACAGGGCTGTCGCGGCCTATGGGATACAAAGGAGGATGGGGCGGCAAATGGTTTTGCCCAGGCTGTGGCGGGCGGTGCCACGAAGACGAGCCTGGGGTTGTGCATTGTGAAAAATGCGACCGTGACATGGCGCGCTTCATCTATCCGCTGGTGGAGTTTCATTGCCATGACAAAGTGGGAATTTAGGACAATGCGCCGCTAATTAGGACAGCGCCAGGAATCCAGATGAAAACCTCAACTCAAATCCACTTCAGGATCTTGAACAGGATCAGCTCGACCAGAATGAATCCCCCGAGCACGGTGCACAGCAGCCAGAAGCCGGGCCCGACATTGCCGGTATCCATGCCGCCCACATTGACGCCGAGCAGGCTGGTCACCACCGTGAGCGGCAGGAACAGCGCGGCGCCGACCGTGAGGATGTACGAATTGCGATTGAGCCTGTCGGAGAGCCGGTTGACCAGCTCATCCTGGATCACCGCCGCGCGCTCGCGGATCGCGTCGAGGTCTTCCACCGCCCGTGTATTCTGATCGGCGAGTTCGCGCAGGATCGCGACGTCGTTGCCGTCCATCGGGTTCTGCCTGGCGGTGCTGTCGGCGATCTTGGCGAGCGCTTCGCGCTGGGGCGCCATGTAGCGGCGGATGGCGATGGCGCGCCGCCGCAGGATGGTCAGCCGGTCGCGCAGCGCGCGGTCGACGCCGCCCGGTTCAAGCAGCTGCTCTTCAAGGTCGTCGGCGGTATCGTCGAGGTCGTCCAGCACGCTCGACACACGCCCGATCAGCGACTGGGCAAGCGCAAGGAAACAGTCGCTGGCGGTTTTGGGGCCGGCGCCGGCGTCGAACAGCGTGCGCAGGTCATCGACCGCCATCAGTTTGCGGGTGCGTGTGGTGATGATGCGTCTGGGTTCGACGAACATGCGCATCGCGATCATGTCTTCGGGCTCGGCGCCGGGGTTGAAGTTGATGCCGCGCAGCGAGACCAGCATGCCCTGCTCGGTGATCAGGCTGCGGGGCCGCGTTTCGGACGCGATCAGGGCGTCCGCCATCACGGGATCGAGCCCGGCCTGCTTGCGCAGCCAGCTCTGCGCGGCCGCCTCGGCGCGGTTGAGGTGCACCCACAATATGCCGCTCTCCGGCGTCCACGCCCGGATCTCCTTCCAGCCGGCCTCGCGCGCCTTGCCGTCACCGGTGAGGAGATACGCGCACACCAGACCGTCGACGGTCTTTTCGGCGGGCGGATTGGCCTTGTGTGCCGTCTTCCGCAGAAATTTCACAGCGCGCTCCTCTTGCCGGGCGCCGTCACGTTACGCGAAAAGCGTGACGGTGAGCTATCGCGGGATGCTTGTCGGCAGGCCGATTTTGCGGAACAGTAGCGGTGTGACCACAGCATTGCTGACCCACGCCGCGTGCCTGGCCCATGAGGTCCCGCCCGGCCATCCCGAGAGCCCGGCGCGGTTGAAGGCCGTGCTGAGGGCGCTCGATGCGCCGGCATTCGCGGCGCTTGTGCGCGAGGAGGCGCCGCGTGCCGCGCGCGAGGCGATTGCGCGGGTTCACCCGCGCGCCCTTGTCGACGGGTTGCTGAGCGCTGTCCCGGCCTCCGGCTTTGCCGCGATCGACGGCGACACCTCACTCTCGCCCGGGTCGGGCGAGGCCGCCCTGCGGGCTGCGGGGGCACTGATCCGTGCGGTCGATCTGGTAATGGAGGGGCGCGCCCGGAACGCCTTTTGCGCGGTGCGCCCGCCCGGCCACCATGCCGAGCCCGGCCGGCCGATGGGTTTTTGCCTGTTCAACAACATCGCCATCGGGGCGCTGCACGCGCGCGCCGCGTACGGCCTCAAGCGCATCGCGGTCGTCGATTTCGATGTCCACCACGGCAATGGCACGCAGGCCCTGTTCGAGATCGATCGCGACCTCTTCTTCGCCTCGACCCACCAGTCGCCGCTCTATCCCGGCACCGGCGCGGCGGACGAACACGGGGTGGCGGACAATATCTTGAACGTGCCCCTGCGCCCCGGCGCCGGGAGTGCCGCCTTCCGCGCGGCGATGAGCGGGGTTATCCTGCCCGCGCTGCGCGAATTTGCGCCGGAATTTGTGTTCGTCTCGGCCGGATTCGACGCCCACCGCGCCGATCCGCTGGCGTCCTTGAGCTTCGAGGAGGCCGACTTCGGCTGGGCAACGGCCGAAATCGCGCGCGCGGCGGGCGAATTCTGTTCGGGGCGTCTTGTCTCGACGCTTGAGGGCGGCTACGACCTCGACGCACTTGCGCTCAGCGCAGCCGCGCACGTGGCGGCGCTGCTGGCGGCATGAGCGGCGATCATTTAGAGGAGGCTGCGGTTTGTCCGGACCCAAGGCGCTTGACGCCATGAGCTTTGAAGACGCGCTCGGCGAGCTGGAGCGGATCGTGGCGACGCTCGAAAAGGGCCAGGCGCCGCTTGAGGAATCGATTGCGCTTTATGAGCGCGGGACCGCGCTCAAGGCCCATTGCGAAGCCAAGCTGAAGGCGGCGCAGGCACGCATCGAAAAGATTGTGGTCGGGGCGGACGGGGCACCTGCCACGGTGCCGTTTGACGTCGAGTAGGCAAGGCAAGTTTTGGGGGACGGTTTGAATGAGTGATATCCGCAAGACGCTCGACGATGTGGCGCGCGAGGTCGACGAATGGCTGGGCGTGCTGCTCCCGGAGGGCGAAGGCCCCGAGGCGCCGGTCTACGAGGCGATGCGCTACGCCGCGCTCGGGCCCGGCAAGCGGCTGCGGCCGTTTCTGGTGGTGGAAACCGGGCGCCTCTTCGATGTCGACCGCAAGCGGCTGATGCGCGCGGGCGCCGCCATCGAGTGCGTGCATACCTATTCGCTGGTGCATGACGATCTGCCCTGCATGGACGACGACGATCTGCGGCGTGGCCGCCCGACCGTTCACAAGGCCTATGACGAGGCGACCGCCGTGCTCGCCGGTGACGCGCTCCTTACCTTCGCGTTCGAGTTGCTCGCGCATCCCGATACCCATCCCGACGCACGCGTGCGCGCGGCGCTGGTGCTTTCGCTCGCCAAATCATCGGGCGCGCAGGGCATGGTCGGCGGCCAGATGATCGATATCGTCTCTGAAAAGGCCAAGCCGACCGAAACGCTGATCGCGCGCCTTCAACAGATGAAGACCGGTGCGCTCATTTCCTGCGCGTGCGAGCTCGGCGCGCTGCTGGGTCAGGCGAGCCCGGAGGCGCTGCACGCCATCGTCGGCTATTCGCGCGACCTCGGACTCGCGTTCCAGATCGCCGACGACGTGCTCGATGTGACCGGAAACGTGGAGGAAATGGGCAAGGCGGTCGGCAAGGACGCCGACATGGGCAAGGCGACCTTCGTGTCGCTGCTCGGACTCGAGCGCGCCAAGAGCCAGGCCGAACTGCTTGCCCAGCAAGCCTCCAAATACCTCGATATGTTCGGCGCGCGGGCCGACAATCTGAGAAAGATCGCACGCTATGTCGTGGAGCGGCGCTCTTAGGTCCGAACGGACGGACGGGCTCCTGGGGAGCCCGGCCCTGCGGATTCTCGTGCGGTTTCCAGGCCCGGTGACGCTCAGGGCGTCGCGGCTGAAATGGTTCGGCGTTCTCGGTATTTCGGCCGGCTTCACGATCGTCGGCCTGCTGATTGTCTTCGGGTCGCACGACGTGGTGGGGTGGCTCCCGCTCTCGTTCTTCGGGCTGTGCACACTCGTCTCCGTCGTCGCGCTGCTGCCCGGCGCGAGCACGCTCACCCTGACGCGCGAGAACTTCGTCGTTGTCAGCCTCTATCGCCGCTGGGCGATGCCGTGGCACGAAACGGATGATTTTGCGGTCATCCACGCGGGCCGCAGGATGGTGGGTTACAACGCCGCATCGCTGGGCAGGAAGAGGCTGGGACGCGCGAATCTGGCGGTCGCGGGGCGCAGCGGCGCGCTGCCCGACAGCTACGGCCTCAAGGCCGAGGAACTGGCGCTGCTGATGACGTTGTGGCGCGAGATGGCGCTGAAATGACCCGCCAGCGGGCAGACCTTGTGCTGGTCGCGCAGGGGCTGGCGACAAGCCGCGCGCGTGCGCAGGCAGAGATCGCCGCAGGGCACGTGAGTTGCGCGGGCCGCGTGATCGCGAAGGCCAACGAGATGCTCGACCCGGACGCGGCGCTGGTCGTGACCGATGCCTGCCCCTATGTCTCGCGCGGGGGCTTGAAGCTCGCGCACGCGCTCGATGCCTTCGGCATTCATCCCGCCGGGCTGACGGTGCTGGATCTTGGCGCGTCGACGGGCGGATTTTGCGACTGCCTGCTTCAGCGCGGCGCGGCCAAAATCTACGCCGTCGATGTCGGGCACGGGCAATTGCATGAAAAAATCCGGAACGACCCGCGCGTCGTCAATCTGGAGGGCACCGACGCGCGCGACCTCGCGCCGACGCTGTTTGCGGAGGCGGTGCCGCTCGTGACCGCCGATTTAAGTTTCATTGCGCTGGAAAAGGTGCTTGGGTCGGCGCTCGATCTCGCCGCGCCCGGTGCCGATTTGATTGCGCTCGTCAAACCGCAATTCGAGGTCGGGCGCGCAAATATCGGCAAGGGCGGCATCGTGCGCGATGCCGGTGCGCGGCAGGCGGCCTTGTCTCGCGTCAAAGCGTGGATCGGCGCCCGGAGCGGCTGGCAGGTCGCGGGCGAAACCGCCAGCCCGATTTCGGGCGGCGATGGAAACGAGGAATATCTGATTGCGGCGCGCAAAACCAAAGAATGAGAGCCCTCGCGAAGAGGCCGAGGGCGTCATCGAAGCGCTCGGCCATCGCGGCGAAGGCGTCGTGACCGTCCGTGGACAGAGCGTTTACGTACCCCTCACCGTAGCAGGCGACCGGGTGCGGTTTGCCCATGCGGGCGAGCGCGGCGAACTCCTTGAGGTGCTGGAAGGCGGACCGGCGCGCGTCGCGGCGCCGTGCGTGCACTTCGGCGCCTGCGGGGGCTGCCAGCTGCAGCATGTCGATGCGGACACCTACACGTCGTTCAAGGTGGAAGGCCTGCGTGCGGCCCTCGGCGCGCGTGGAATCGCGTGCGAGATCGCGCCGCTCGCGCGGGTGCCACGCGCCTCGCGGCGGCGTGCCACGCTTGCCTTTGCCCATACCGGAAATGCGGTGACCCTCGGCTTTCACGGCGGCCACAGCCACGCGCTGACCGGCATCGAGGGTTGCCTTGTGCTGGTGCCGCAAATCGTCGATGCCCTCGCGCCGTTACGCGAGTGGCTCGCGGGCATCCTGCCCGACCGTGCCACCGGCACACTCCACGCTACGGCGTGCGAAAACGGTCTCGATCTCGATCTCGAACTGGAACGCTCGCGGCTTCAGGACAATCGGGCGATCGCCGCGCGGCTTTCCGCGGGTCCGCAAGGCATTGCCGTCGCGCGCGTCACGGTGTCGGGCGACATCGCGGCTCAGCACGCGCCGCCGGTCATCGCGTTCGATGGCATCAAGGTGACGATGCCCTCGCGCGCGTTTCTCCAGCCGACGGTGGAGGGCGAGGGCCTGCTGCGCGATTGGGTGGTCGAGGGGGTTGGCGAGGCCAAGCGGGTTTGCGACCTCTTTAGCGGGCTTGGGACGTTCGCGCTGCCGCTCGCGCGCAGGGCCGCCGTTCACGCCGTCGACATGGAGCGCGCGCCGCTCGATGCGCTCGGCGCGGCGTGGCGAGGCCAAACCGGCCTCAAGCCCGTCACGGTGGAATGCCGCGATCTGATGCGCGCGCCCCTCCAGGTGAGCGAGCTGAAAGGGGTCGGCGCGCTGGTCTTCGATCCCCCGCGCGCGGGCGCATCGGCGCAGGCCGCGCAGATTGCGCTCAGCGGCGTGCCGCGTGTCGTAGCCGTCTCGTGCAACCCCGCGACCTTTGCCCGCGACGCCCGAATCCTGCTCGATGCGGGCTATCGCCTGGATTGGCTGCGCCCTCTCGACCAGTTCCTGTTTACGGCGCATATTGAGCTGGTGGCGCAGTTTTCGAAGGCGAAGAGCTAGCCGTGCCGGGGATCATCGAGCGCACGCAATACCGCATCAGCCAGGCCGCGCGGGTTGCGTGGTACGGCGCGCATTACCGGCTCGGCGCAGGCCTCCAGCGCTCGAAAGCGTCGTCTCTTCCCAAGCTCTCCCTACCCGACGTCAAAACCCTGCGCGACGCGATGAACGCCCTGTTCGCGCAGGATCTGCGCAATATCGAGGCGGGGCTTTATGCGATGCCGCTCGATCTTGTCCCCGACACCGCGGAGCTTTTTGCGAAGAGCCGCGCGTTCTTCAAGGATATTCCCAAGGTCGCGCAGCGGCGCGCGCGCGGCGACGGCATCGAGATCCGAAGCGCGGCGCCGCCGGGCAGCTTCCCGCCCTATTACCTGCAGAATTTCCACTACCAGACCGACGGCTATTTGAGCGAAACCTCGGCGGCGCTTTATGATTTCCAGGTCGAGGCCCTGTTTGCCGGGGCCGCCGATGCGATGCGCCGTCAGGCGCTGGCGCCGCTGGCGGCGGTGCTCAAGGGGCGCGACCAGCGCGCGCTCAGCCTTCTCGATATTGCCTGCGGGACAGGGCGCTTCCTGAGTTTCGTCAAGGATAATTATCCGCGCCTCAACGTGACCGGACTCGATCTGTCGCCCGCGTATCTCGACGAAGCGCGGCGCAATCTGCGCCCCTGGCGCGGCGCCGATTTCATTCGCGCCAATGCCGAAAGCCTTCCCCTGGACGATGCCAGCCAGGACGTCGTCACGTCGATCTTCCTGTTTCACGAATTGCCGCCCAAGGTGCGCCGCACCGTGATCGGCGAACTGGCGCGTGTGCTCAAGCCGGGCGGGGTGGCGGTGATCGTCGACTCGCTTCAGTTCGGCGACATTCCTCAGTTCGACGGACTGCTCGAAGCGTTTCCCGCGCGCTTTCACGAGCCCTTCTATCTCAGCTATGCGCGCGAGGACCTGCCCGCCTTGTTCGGCGAGGCCGGACTCGCGTTGCGCTCGTCGAGCCTGGCCTATCTCTCCAAGGTGATGGTGTTCGAGACGTAGACGTTCACCCCGCGCTTGGCAGGATGCGTCGCTCCATCAGATATTTCAGCCAGTAAACGAATGTGTCTTCCGTATCGTAGAATTGCGTGAACCCGGCCTGCCGCAGCTTGATCGCGCTGACGAAGGCGGGGGGAAGCGGCTCGTTCATCCCGTAGGCGAAGCAGAAATCGGCGTAGTGATGGGACTCGCCAAGCAGCTCCGAAATCTTGGTCGGCCGTAAATTCTGCTTACGGACGATTTTGTCCCACACCGCCGATTTCTCCGGCAGATACGTCGCCATCGACCGGGGAAGGTCGGGACCGGTCTCGACACCGAGCGCGGCGGCCATCGCGGGCCACAGATTGCGCCACTCGAACACGTCGCCGTTGGTGACGTTGAAATGCTGTCCCGCGGCGGCGGGCGTTTCGGCCGCCCAGCGGCACACCTGCGCCACGAGGCGTGCATCCACCGCTTCCCACACATAGGAAACGCCGCCGGGAAAGCCGAACGGCTCGCCTTCCTCGCGGCAGATCGCGGCGTAGGCCCCGATGATGGGGGCGAGGTTCATCGCCACGCCGATCGGCGCGCCGATGATGAGCTGCGGCCGCAGGATGGTAAAATCAAAGCCGACCTTCTTCGCGGTCTCGCGCAGGTAGTCTTCCTGCAGCCAGTAGAAATTGGCGTGGTTGTCGCGCGGCGCGCGCTCGCGTGCGGGGATCGGCATGGGATGAAGATGGATGCCGTAGGCCTTGGTGCCCTGAAACAGCGTGAGGTGTTTGAGATTTTTGGCGCTCGCCGTGAGCGGCTCCAGCAGGTTGCGCAGCATCGCCAGATTGGTGTCCATCTGGTCGGGCTCGCTCCAGCCGGCCACCAGACCCGGCTTTTCGTAGAGGGCGGCGTAGACGACATGCGTGACCTCCGGGAGGGCGCCGAACGCGCGGCGCGATGCCTCCGCGTCGCGCAAGTCGACGCTGATGTGCTTGAACGGGCGCCCGCCCTCGATGTCGGGGCGGCGGCGCGAAACGGAAATGACGTCGTATTCAGGCTTGCTCAGGAATTCCTCGACCGCCGAGTGCCCGACAACCCCGCTTGCGCCCAGAATCAGCACCGTCTTTTTCATGGTGTCCTCCCTTGTTTTTGAAAGCGTTGGCCGGATGTTAGCGGAAAAACCCCCGGCGCGTCTTTTCCAGGAGCGCACAACACCCGCTGGCGGAACAAATTGCGGGTGAGCTTGGACGCCGCTGCGCGCGGGCCATCGCGGGAACGTTTCGGCAACTTTGCATCAATGGTTTTGCGCGATGCTCTGGCCCATGAGGGCGAGAGAAACCATGTGGCCGATCTATCTGCGCGAGGCCGCCCGGCAGGGACCTGACGCGCTGGGCGACGCCGTGATGCGCATGCTCGCGATCGGGCTCACTGTCGTGTGTGCGCTGGGCAGTGTGATCCTGCATGGCGGGGCAGCGCTGTTTTGCGGAATTTTGACGGTTCTGTTCGTGCCGGTCGCGGGCTGGCCGCGCCTGTTCGGCCTCGTGTCCGGAAATCTGCTGATGGTCGTGGCCGGGCTGGCGCTTGCCTCTTATGCCGATGGCAGCATCCTCGACACGCTGGCGCGGCTGCTGGCCGCGATTCCCTTTGTCGTCGTCGCCGGATTTTTGATGATGCCGCATTTCGCCGGCAAGCTGGCCCTGCGCGTCGTGCCGGCGAACGTGAGTCCGGCGCCCCTGATGCCCGCGGCGCCCGCAGCCAGAAGCCCCGAGCCGTCTCCCAAGGCCGGGCCTACGCCCCCGGCGTAAAGACCGGTCCGGGCACGCCGATTTGCGCGCGCTGGCGCAGGAGATGGTCCGCCAGCACGCACGCGACCATGGCCTCGCCCACCGGAACCGCGCGAATGCCGACGCACGGATCGTGACGGCCCTTGGTGGAAACCTCAGTAGGCTGACCATCGCGCGTGATGCTCTTGCGCGCGGCGAGGATCGAGGACGTCGGCTTTACCGCAAACCGCGCGACGATGTCCTGCCCCGTCGAGATGCCGCCGAGAACGCCGCCCGCGTGATTGGACCCGAAGCTCAATACTCCGCCTGCGGAGAATATCTCGTCGGCGTTCTGCTCGCCGGTCAGCGCGGCGGCCGCAAAGCCGTCGCCGATCTCGACGCCCTTGACCGCGTTGATGCTCATCAGCGCGCCCGCGAGGTCGGCGTCGAGCTTGCCGTAGACCGGCGCCCCGAAACCGGCCGGAATGCCGCTCGCCACGATCTCGATCACAGCGCCGAGCGAGGACCCCGATTTACGCGCCGCGTCGAGGTCGGCCTCCCACAATTTGGCGGTCGCCGCGTCCGGGCCCCAGAACGGGTTTTTGAGCGTTTCGGCCCAATCAAAGGTTGTGCGATCGATGCCGCGCCGCCCCATCGCCACCAGTGCGCCACGGATGGACACGCCTGCGCCAAGCAGCTGCGCCAGCAACTTGCGCGCGATTGCCCCCGCGGCAACACGCGCAGCGGTTTCGCGGGCCGATTGGCGCCCGCCGCCGCGATAATCGCGCAGGCCGTATTTCTGTTCGTAGGTCAGATCGGCGTGGCCGGGGCGGTAGCTGTCGCGAATGTCGGAATAGTCACGCGAGCGCTGGTCGATATTTTCGATCATCAGCGAAATCGGCGTGCCGGTGGTGAGCTGCGCGCTCATCCGGTCGTCCTGGAAGACGCCCGACAGGATCTTGACGGTGTCGGGCTCCTGGCGCTGCGTCGTGAAGCGCGACTGGCCCGGCCTGCGCTTGTCGAGCCACACCTGAATATCGTTTTCGTTCAATGGGATAGAGGGGGGCACACCGTCGACGACGCAGCCGAGCGCGGCCCCGTGGGACTCGCCCCAGGTGGTTACGCGAAACAAATGGCCGAAGGTGTTGTGCGACATCTCCCGGGTAGGATTATCGCTATTCGCTCTTCGTCACAATAATATCGGGGGCGTCCTCCGCTTTCATGCCGACGACATGATAGCCGCAGTCGACATGATGGACTTCCCCCGTCACGGCCCGCCCGAGATCGGAGAGGAAATAGAGCGCCGAATTGCCGACCTCTTCCTGCGTGACGTTGCGGCGCAGCGGGGCGTTGTACTCGTTCCATTTGAGGATGTAGCGGAAATCGCCGATGCCGGAGGCCGCTAACGTCTTGATCGGGCCTGCAGAAATGGCGTTTACGCGGATCTGCTTCTTGCCGAGGTCCTCCGCCATATAGCGCACCGAAGCCTCCAGCGCGGCCTTGGCGACACCCATCACGTTGTAATGCGGCATCACCTTTTCGGCGCCGTAATAAGTGAGGGTGAGCAGGCTCCCGCCGTTCGGCATCAGCTTTTCCGCGCGCTGTGCGAGCGCCGTGAACGAGTAGCAGGAGACGTTGAGACTCATCAGAAAGTTGTCGAGGGTGGTATCCACATACCGCCCCTTGAGCTGATCCTTGTCGGCAAACGCGATGCAGTGGACCAGAAAATCGAGGGTCCCCCAGGTCTCTTCAAGAGCGGCGAACACGCCGTCCATGGAGGCGGGGTCGGTCACATCGCACGGCAGAACCAGCGGCTTGCCCAGTGATTCGGCCAGCGGCACCACGCGCTTTTTCAGCGCTTCGCCCTGATAGGTAAAGGCAAGCTCCGCGCCGTGACTGGCGCAGGCCTTGGCGATACCCCACGCAATCGAACGGTCGTTCGCAACGCCCATAACGAGCCCGCGCTTGCCCGCCATCAAATTGCCCGCAGCGCCCATTTGTTACTTTTTCCCCATGGATTCAGCACCTTGCGTGAACAGTACACGAGCGTTTGCAACAGCGCCATTGTAAAGAAGCAACAGGGGGTGCGGCGGTGCCGGATCAATCGCGCACGTTGTAGGGATGCCGGGCGGCCCAGCTTTTGATGACCGCCTCAAGCTCGCTGTCGATCACCTGCGGAAGCTTGAGAACCAGCGTGACACGCAAATCGCCTGTCTCGCCGTCGCCCTTCGGCAGGCCGCGGCCGCGCAGTTTGAGGATATGCCCGGTGTTGGAGCCGCGCGGGATCGTGACGAGCAGCTCGCCGCCGGGCGCCTGCAGCTTGACCTTGGCGCCCAGCAGCGCCTCGTCGAGCGTGATCGGGAGCGTTGTCACGAGGTCGCTGCCGTCGCGCTCGAAGCGCGGATCGGGCGCGACCTCCAGCACCACCGACAACTCGCCCGGCACAAGCCGCTGGGCCGGGCCGGTAGAGGCGTTGCGCATATGGATGGTCTGGCCGTTCTCGGCGCCGGGGGGAACCGTGATCGCGATGCGCTTTCCGGAAGGCAGCGTAACCGTCTTGCGCGCGCCGGTCACCGCTTCGCCGAAGGTCAGCTTCAGCGTCACCGGGCCGGTCGGCGGCGGCGCCGGACCGGGCTCGTTGTCAAGATTGCGGCGGGCCTTGCGGAAGGTTGAGAGAAAATCGGTGAACAGCGTGTCGCGGTCCTGGCGACCGCGCGCGTGCTTGGCGTCCGCGTTGAGCGCGTCCTCGAAGGTTTCCGCGCGCGGCTGGGATGGCGGCGGCGTGCCTTCGCCCATGTCGAACCGGCGCCGCCGCTCGCGATCCTTGAGGACGCTGTAGGCCTCCTGGATCTCCTGAAAACGCGCCTCGAGCGCGGCGTCCCCGTCGTGCATGTCGGGATGCAGCCGTTTGGCGTGGCGGCGATAGGCATTCTTGATTTCGGTGTCGCTCGCGGATCGCGCGACACCCAGGGTCGCGTATGGATCGCGCATGAGTGTTCCCAACGGCTCGGTCTGAGGGCCGCAGATGCATACTAAAACGTCAATTTCACCAAAGGGTTAACAGAACCTTCCGGCCCCATTTGGCAACGCGGTCCGGGTGGAAGGAGGGGGGCCGGGTGGCGCCCTTCCAGACTCGGTCGCGGCGCTCAGTATAGCGCTTTTTTGACACGTGAAAGCAGTGGCCGCGCGCGCCCCCCGCGCGTCAGGTCATGACCTTCCAGCTGCCGTCTGCCTGCTGGCACGCGGTGCCCTTGCGGGCCTCGCTCTCGCCGGCGACCGTGATCGACTGGTCGAACTGGCGGCACACCGCGCCGCTCGGGGCCTTGTAGGTCGACGTCGGCGTCGTGGTGCCGGAGTTGCCGGACTGCGCGTTCGACCACGAGACGGGCTGGCCGTTGTCGGCGTGGCCGAGCGCCTGATTGGTCGAACTCGACATCATCTGACGGTCGCGATTGTCGAGTCGCGAGCCCAGCGTCGAGCCGAGCCACGCGCCCGCAAGGCCGCCCGCGATCATCGCCGCGGTCCGCCCCGACCCGCTGCCGATCTGCGACCCCAGCAGCACGCCTGCACCCGCGCCCAGCACGGCTCCCGCCTGCTGATTGGTGATCCCGCTTCCCTCGCACCCTGCCAGTGCGATTGCCAGAGTGCCCGCCATCAACAGTCTGACCGGCTTCTCAACAAATTCCCGCATTGTCTGCTCCCGATTTCCTTGAGCCGCGATGTGGCCTAATACATATAGGAAACGTAACACGGATTTTGCCACATCATGAGTCTCACGCAGGACACACATACGCACGGACCGCTGGTTGAGGGCGATGATCCCTTCGCGCTGTTCCGCGACTGGTTCGCTGACGCACAGGCGAGCGAGCCCAACGACCCCAATGGCGCCGCCGTCGCGACCGTCGATGCGAGCGGCATGCCCAATGTGCGCATGGTGCTCGTCAAGAGCGTCGATCCGTCCGGATTTGTCTTCTACACGAATCTGGAAAGCAGCAAGGGACGCGAGCTGACGGAAAATCCGCGCGCGGCATTGCTCTACCATTGGAAAAGCCTGCGCCGTCAGGTGCGCGTGCAAGGTGCGGTGACGCGCGTCAGCGATGCGGAGGCGGACGCGTATTTTGCCACGCGCCCGCGCGACAGCCAGATCGGCGCCTGGGCATCCGCGCAGTCGCGCCCGATGGAAGGACGCTTCGTGTTCGAGCGCGAGATCGCGAAATACGTCGCCAAATTCGGTTTTGGAAAAGTGCCGCGCCCGTCCCATTGGTCGGGATTCCGCATCGAGCCGCTGCATTTCGAATTCTGGAGCGACCGGCCGTTTCGCCTCCATGATCGCCTCGTCTTTATGCGAACCGATCTCAAAGAGAACGCTTGGCGCAAAGAGCGACTTTTCCCATAATCCGCCCATGACAGTCAGCGACACCACGCAGGCGATGACGCCGCGCCGCGCCGGACAGCTTGCGCGCCTCGCCTCCTATGCATCGATTGCGGTCGCATTGCTTTTGGTTGTCCTCAAGTTGTTCGCGCTGGTCGCGACGGGGTCCGTCGCGATGCTGGGCAGCCTGATCGACAGCGCGCTCGATGCGCTCGCCAGCCTCATCAATGCATTCGCGATTCATCAGGCCAGCCAGCCCGCCGACCGCGAGCACCGCTTCGGACACGGCAAGGCGGAAGCCATCGCCGGGCTCGGCCAGGCGGTCTTCATTTCAGGCTCGGCGCTGTTCCTCGCCTTTGAGTCGATCACGCGCCTGATGCGCCCGGAGACGCTGGGCGAGAGCAGCGTGGGCATTGTAGTGGTCGTGATCTCGATGGCCGCGACCGTCGCGCTGGTGCTGTTCCAGCGCTACGTCATCAAGCGCACCAACTCGCTCGCGGTCAGCGCGGACGCGCTGCATTATCGCGGCGATCTCATTATGAACGCGGCGGTGATCGCCGCGCTGGTGCTCGGAGGGCTGCCCGGCATGGCGCACATCGACGCGGTGTTCGGCCTCGGAATCGCAGGCTTTATCGGCTACGGCGCATGGAAGATCGTGCAGCTCTCGCTCGATCAGTTGATGGACCGCGAACTCGACGACGGCGCGCGCGCGCAGATCAAGGAAATCGTCAATCGCCATCCCGAAGTGCGCTCGATGCATGATCTGCGCACCCGCCTGTCAGGCTTCGACACCTTCATCCAGATGCATCTCGAACTCGACCCCAAGATGTTGCTGGAACATGCGCATCATGTGGCGGACGAGGTTGAAACGGAACTGAAACAGGCCTTCCCCGGCGCGCAGATCCTCATTCACGAGGATCCGGCGGGCCATGAGGACGTGCCCAAAGAGCCCTACCGCGCCGCGCATTAAGCTGCCGCACGGGCTGCGATCTAGACCCCCACCAGCCCTTCGATCCGCGCCCATGCTTCCAGTTCGCGCAGCGAGGCCTGCAGGCGGTCGAACAGATCGTCGATCTGCGCCTCGGTGATGATGAGCGGCGGGCACAGGCCGATCCGGTCACTCATCATGGGACGGACGATCAGGCCGTTTTTCTCGCACAGCTTCGCGCATTGCGCGGCGACACCCCGGGCGGGATCGAAGTTTGCCTTGGCGGCCTTGTTTGCCACCAGCTCGAAGGCGCCCAGCAGACCGACGCCCCTCGCTTCGCCGACCATCGGATAGTCGCCAAGCGCGTGAAGCCGTTCGAGGAAGCGCGTGCTGACCTCATTGACATGGCCCAGAATGTTGCGCCGCTCGTAGATTTCGAGTGTGCGCAGGCCCACCGCGCACGAGACCGGGTGGCCGCCGAATGTGTAGCCATGCCCGAAGGTGCCGATCTTGCGGCTCTCGCTCAGCATCGCCTCGTAGATCATCTCCGGGATCAGCACCGCCGAAAGCGGCGCGTAGGCCGAGGTGAGCGCCTTGGCGACGGAAATCAGATCGGGCTTCATGCCGAAGGTCTGCGCGCCGAACATATTGCCGGTGCGCGCGAACCCGCAGATGACTTCATCGTCGATCAGCAAGATGTCGTATTTCGCCAGCACCGCCTGAATTTTTTCGAAATAGGTGGCGGGCGGAATCAGCACGCCGCCCGCGCCCATCACCGGCTCGGCGATGAAGGCGGCGATGGTGTCGGGGTCCTCGCGCTGAATCATGGCGTCGAGATTGTCCGCAAGGCGGGTGGCGAAGTCCTCCTCGCTCTCGCCATCCTCGGCGTAGCGGTAGTGATGCGGGCAATCGGTATGCAGGGCGAAGGGCAGGGGAAGGTCGAAATCGCGGTGAACGGGGGGCAGGCCGGTCAGGCTGCCGGCCGCGATAGTGACACCATGATAGGCCTTGTGGCGCGAAATGATGCGCTTCTTCTTCGGCTTGCCGCGCGCATTGTTGTAATACCAGATGAGCTTGATCTGGGTGTCGTTGGCTTCCGAGCCGGAGCACGCAAACAGCACCTTGGAGACCGGGGCGGGTGCGATCTCCTTGAGCTTCTCGGCGAGCGCGATGCCCGGCTCGTGGCTCTTGCCCGCGAACTGGTGCTCGTAGGGCAGGCGGCGCATCTGATCCAGCGCGGCGCTGACCAGTTCGTGCTCGTTGAACCCCAGCGAGGTGCACCACAATCCCGACAGTCCCTCGATATAGGGCTTGCCGAGGGTGTCATAAACATAGATTCCCTCGCCGCGCTCAAGGATCAGCGGCCCGGTTTGCCGCACTGCATCAAGGTTGGTGTAGGGATGAATGAGCGATGCGACGTCGCGGGCGGCGACGTTGGAAATCGGGGGGAGGCTGGATGACATGGGGGACTCCGAACCGCGCCGGGGCGCAAGTAATTGTCAATATTGCGTATCCTGATAGAGTGTCACGCAAATCGCTTTGATAATTATAACGGATTTGAGGAACTCACATGAAGGGCTCGTTTTCAGGCGCGATGCAGAACTGGCCGCTGCTGCTGCCGACCATTCTCGATCATGCCGCACGGTTCCATGGCGACCGCGAGATTGCGACCCGGCTGGTCGAAGGCGGTATTCACCATATCAGCTACCGCGACATCCACACCCGCGTGCGGCGCGGCGCAAATGCCCTCCGGCGCAAGGGCATTACCGTCGGCGACCGGGTGGGAACGCTCGCCTGGAACGGCCATCGCCATTTCGAGGCGTGGTACTCGATTATCGGGCTCGGCGCCGTCTACCACACCATCAACCCGCGCCTGTTTCCCGAGCAGATCATCTACATCGTCAATCATGCCGGCGACCGGCTGATCTATACCGATACGACGTTCCTGCCGCTGCTGGAGAAGATCCAGGACAAGCTCCCGTCGGTTGAGGGCTATATCGTCCTCACCGATCGCGCGCATATGCCCGAAACCACCCTCAAGAACGCGGTCTCCTACGAGGAGATGATCGCGGCGGAGGACGACGATTTCGAGTGGGTGCTCGTCGACGAAAACGCACCGTCGGGCCTGTGCTACACCTCGGGCACGACAGGCAATCCCAAGGGCGTTCTTTATTCGCACCGCTCCAACATGCTCCACGCGCTGGCATTCAACAACGCGGATGCGGCCGGTTTGCGGAGCGAGGACAATGTGCTCGCCATCGTGCCGATGTTCCATGCCAACGCGTGGTCGCTGACCTTCACGGCGCCGATGGTGGGCGCCAAGCTCATCATGCCCGGCGCCAAGCTTGACGGCGCGAGCGTCTATGAAATGATCGAGACGGAGCACGCCACGCTCGCCGCAGCGGTCCCGACCGTGTGGCTGATGCTGCTCCAGCACATGGAGGCCAACTCGCTCAAGCTCTCGACCCTCAAACGGGTGCTGATCGGCGGCTCGGCCGCTCCACCGGCGATGATCGAAGCGTTTGAGCGGCGTTATGGCGTCGAGG